>Ga0116223_10002354_pt1 | contig 17963 bp, 19 predicted proteins | sample Sb_taG_3_FD_90092 | JGI IMG/M metagenome (GOLD analysis project Ga0116223, IMG submission 90092) | Peat soil microbial communities from Weissenstadt, Germany - Sb_50d_a_PC metaG | ecosystem: Environmental > Terrestrial > Soil > Wetlands > Peat | place: Germany: Weissenstadt | collected 2010-09-21 | reverse complement strand
CTGGACCCCATCCCCGCTCGCCAAAATCGCAGAAAGGAGCCCCGCCAGCTTGCCTATCCTTCAGGCTCATCCTTCAATGAGAAAATGCTCTAATAGAGCGTCCCCCATGACCCCAGTTCGAATGAATCCCGTTCAAACCGATCCGGCACAGGGCGGCGGATTTCTACTCCAGCCGCGCGAGACGATCTTCACTCCGGAGGACTTCACCGAGGAGCATCGCGCCATCGCCAAGGCCACCGCCGAATTCTGGAACGCCGAAGTGGCGCCGCACCTGGATGAAATCCTCCATCAGCGCCACGACGTATTGGTCGCAGTGCTGCGCAAGTCGGCCGAGATCGGGCTCACGGCGGTTCTGGTTCCCGAACAATACGGCGGCATGGAGATGGACATGGTCTCGGCGCTGATCGTATCGGAGGGGTTGGGCCGCGACGGATCGTACGCCACGTGCCACGGCGCACAGGCGGGAATCGGCGCGCTGCCGGTGTTGCTTTTCGGAACCGAGGAGCAGAAGCGCAAGTATCTGCCCCGCTTGGCGTCGGCGGAATTAGTGGCGGCATATTGCCTGACCGAGCCTCAAGCGGGTTCCGACGCGCTGGCCGCGCGCACTCGTGCGGAGCTCTCGGCCGATGGCACCCATTACATTCTGAGCGGGCAGAAGATGTGGATCACCAACGGCGGCATTGCGGATTTGTACACCGTGTTCGCGCAGGCGGTTCAAGAGAAGGGCGGACCCGAGAAGTTCACGGCGTTTCTGGTCGAGCGCGCGTGGCCCGGCGTTTCGCCCGGCGCGGAAGAGAACAAGATGGGGCTGAAGGGCAGCTCCACGACGGCAGTGTACTTCGACAACGTCAAGGTGCCGGTCGAGAACGTGCTGGGCGAGATCGGACGCGGCCACATCATCGCCTTCAACATCCTGAACATCGGCCGACTGAAGCTGGCGGTGTTCGCGCACGGCGGCTGCGTGGATACTCTGGCCGACGCCATCCGCTACGCGAAAGAGCGCAAGGCCTTCGGGAAATCCATCAGTGAGTTCGGCTTGATCCAGCACAAACTGGCCGAGATGGCCGTGCGGATGTACGTGAACGAAACCATGTGCTACCGCGTCGCGGGCGATATTCAGTCGCAGCTGGAGGGTTTTTCGTGGGCGCAGCCCGGTGCCGCCCAAGTCATGTTGAAAGCCGTGGAGGAGTTCGCGGCCGAATGTTCGTTCGCCAAGATCTTCGGTTCCGAGACCCTGGATTACGTGGTGGATGAAGCCGTCCAGATTCACGGCGGCTACGGATATCACCAGGATTACGCGGTCGAGCGGGCATATCGCGACTCGCGCATCAATCGAATTTTTGAGGGCACCAACGAGATCAACCGACTGCTGGCCACCGGCATGTTGCTGAAGCGGGCGCAGAAGGGCGTGCTTCCGCTGGTGGCCGCGGTGAAGAAGCTGCAATCGGAATTACTGGAGGCTCCGGCGCAATCCGCGGATCTGGTGGATCAGGCGCGGAAGACCAGTCTGTTCCTGTTGGGTGTCGCGTATCAGAAATTCGGCGGCGCGATTGAAGAGCAGCAGGAAGTGCTAGCGGGGATCACCGACGTGTTGATGTACACCTACGCGATGGAGTCGGCGGTGCTGCGAGCGCGCAAAGCGCCCGGCGCGCGGGACATGGCGCAAGTATTTTCCGCCACGGCGATGGACTGGATCGAAGCGTCCGCGCGCACCGTGCTGGCGGGCTGTTCGGAAGGCGACGAGTTGCACGCCAACCTCTCCATCCTGCGCCGCTTGACGCGTTACGAGCCGCCCAACGCCATCGCCCTGCGCCGCAAGATCGCCGCGCGGCTACTAGAAGCGGGGCGGTACGTGGTGTGACCCTAGTGTCCTGAGTCACAAATTCGCCCCAAAAATCGGAGATTTCCTCGCAAAGACGCCGAGTCGCATAAGAACCCAAGACTGTTTGTTTCATTCTTAGCGCCTTAGCGCCTTGGCGAGATCCGAAGAAGATTTAGGGGCCTAACGAATCACGCGCAGCCGGCTCGATGCATAGCGCGACAGTTCCCGATCCGTGGTTACGAGCGCAAGATCTTCCGAGACGGCTTGTGCAATCAGGGCGCGATCGAACGGATCGCGATGATGGTCCGGGAGGCTGTGCAATTCCGCGACATGCTCGGGCCGCAGCGGAAGCGTCGTGGCGGCTAAATCCCCCAGCGCGCGAGCCCACCAGGCGCGAGGATCTCCTACGTCCAACTTTCCCCGGCTGGCTTTCAGGGTCACTTCCCAAAACGTCACGGCGCTCATCACATTGGGTCCGCGTGATACTGCGGAACGCACAGCGGAAGTGAGGCGATCAGGTTCCGCCAGCGCGATCAAGACAACATTGGTATCAAGCAAACAGCCCGTCACAGACCGCCTTCGAGAAAGCGATCCAAGTCAATCGGCTGGTCCCATCCGGGCAGCAGCCGGATCTGCCCGCGCATTCCACCGAGCCTGACCTTGCGGCGTTTGGCTGGCGCGGGAACCAGTTGCGCGACCGGACGGCCGTTTCGGGTGATGAGTACCTCTTCTCCGCCCTCGGCCGCCCGGACCAGTTGCGAGAGGCGATTCTTGGCTTCCGCAATGCTCACGTCCATCGCTTTGAGTATAGCCATAATTTCTGGCCATCTCAATCGCCCTCCGTTCACGCCTATCCTTAAGGATGCACCACCTCTCACATTCATGATCCGCATTGCTAACGGCCAAGGCTTTTGGGGTGACTCATTAGAGGCGCCCGTCGAACAGGTCCGCCGCGGGCCCATCGACTATCTCACGCTGGATTATCTGGCGGAGATCACTATGTCCATTCTCCAGAAGCAGCGCTCGCGCGATCCCCGCGCGGGTTATGCGCGCGACTTCGTGGAGATGATCGCGCGGGTGCTGCCGGATTTGAAGGAGCGGGGCATCCGGGTGATCGCCAATGCCGGCGGCGTGAACCCCGCGGCGTGCCGCGACGCAGTGCTCGACGCGGCCCGGCGGCAGGACCTGGAAGTGAAGGTCGCGACGGTCTCCGGCGACGACATCATGGGCCGCCTGGACGATTTTTTGGCCCGCGGAGTCGAACTTAAGAACATGGAAACGGGGGAACCGTTGTCGGCCGTCCGCTCCCAGGTGGAAAGCGCCAACGTCTACTTCGGCGCGTTTCCGGTGGCCCAGGCTCTTGCGCGCGGCGCCGAGATCGTCATCACCGGACGCGTCACCGATACGGGCCTCGCGCTGGCGCCGATGATTCACGAATTCGGGTGGCAGGCCGACGATTGGGACAAGCTCGCCGCGGGAACTATCGCCGGACACACCGTGGAATGCGGTGCGCAATGCACGGGCGGCAATTCGCAGGTGGATTGGGAGAGCATTCCCGATCTCGCCGATGTCGGTTATCCGATCATCGAAGCCGAGCCCGATGGAACGTTCACCATCACCAAGCACTCGGGCACCGGCGGGCGCGTGGATGTGGCCACCGTCAAGGAACAACTGCTCTACGAGATGGGCGATCCGCGCGAGTACATCACGCCGGATTGCGTGGCCGATTTCACTACGATTCATATGGAGCAAGCCGGGCCCGACCGCGTGCGTTTCAGCAAGATCCGCGGACGTCCCGCGACCGAGTTCTACAAGGTTTCGATCAGCTACGCGGCCGGGTTCAAGGCCATCGGATCGCTGGTCTACGCTTGGCCCGACGCTTACAAGAAGGCGCGCGCGGCGGATCGCATTCTGCGCCAGCGGCTGGAGCGCCTGGGGCTATACTTCGATGCCATCCGAACCGAGTTTCTGGGCGCCAATGCGTGCCACGGCATCGCCGCCGCTGAGCCTACGCCCGAAATCGAGCCGCACCTGGCTGAAGTGGTCCTGCGCTTCGGCGTGCGCAGCGAGAATCAGGCCGCTGTGGAACGGTTCACGCGAGAGATTGCTCCGCTGGCGTTAAACGGACCGCCAGTTGTTTCCGGACTGGGGCTGGGGCGGCCGCGCGTCGAAGAGATCGTGGCATATTGGCCCGCGCTGATCCCCAAGCGCGAAGTGAATCCGGAGGTTTCGATTTGGCCAAGCGAAGATTGATCGAGCTGGCGCACGCGCGCTCCGGCGACAAGGGTGATACGTCGAACATCGGGCTGATCGCGCGGCGGCCCGAAGACTATCCGATTTTGGTCCGCGAAGTCACGGCGGAACGCGTGAAGCAGCACTTCGCGGGCGTGTGTCTGGGGGAAGTGGTGCGGTACGAAGTTCTCAATCTTTGCGCGCTGAATTTCCTGCTGCACCAAAGCCTGGACGGCGGCGGGACGCTGGCGCTCAAGGTCGATCCGCAGGGCAAGACATATTCGACGGCGCTGCTGCGCATGGAGATCGACGTTTGATTAACGGGCTTGACGGGTTGATCCAATACGCGTCGGGCGCGGGCGTGGCGCGCGTCACCTTGAATCGGCCCGAGAAGCGCAACGCTCTCAACCGGGAGTTGATCGGCGCGTTGCGCGGGGCGCTGGAACGGGCCGCGCAGGACTCGAGCATTCGCGTGATCCTGCTGCGCGGCGCGGGGCGGGATTTTTGCGCCGGCATGGATCTGGCGGGGCTCGCCGCCGGTAGCGAATCCGGAGTGCTGGATCACTTGGCCGACGCTCGCATGGTCGCGGATCTGTTTCTGGCGATGCGGCGCAACCCGCGCCCCATCGTCGCCGCGGTTCACGGGCGAGCGCTGGCCGGAGGCGCGGGACTCGCCTCTGCGTGCGACCTGGTGCTGGCGGCGAAGTCGGCGCAGTTCCGCTACACCGAAGTCGATCTGGGCTTTGTGCCGGCGATTGTGGCCACCGCGCTGCGCCGGACCGTCAGCGAGAAGCACGCCTTCGAACTCCTGGCTACCGGCGCGGGCGTCAACGCGGAACAGGCTCTGGCGCTGGGCATGATCAACCACGTATATCCGGATGCCGAATTTGACGACCGCGTAGAAGAGTACGTGGCCGCGCTGGCCGGTAAATCCGGAACCGCGGTTTCCCTAACCAAGAGCCTGTTGTATTACATTGACGGAATGACGTTCGAATCCGCGGTTCAGGCTGGCGTCCAAACCAACGCCCTGGCGCGCATGACTCCCGACGCCCGCCGCGGCTTCGAACAATTCGTGCAGAAGAAAAAGTGATGCCTGACCAAGAAGATCGCCCCAAGTATAGACCGCTCGAATGGGACAAGCAGTCGGCCGAGTACTGGTCATCGTCCGCGGGTTTTGTCAAGATGGAAGAGAACAAGACCTGGACCGCGCACTTGCACCGCAACACGCGCACCGGCAAGGGATGGACGGAATCCAAGAAGGGTTTTGCCACGGCCGACAAGGCGCGGCGGTGGATCGAGATGGAAGCCGAGGATTAGCGTCCGGCTGCAAGCTCAGTTTCCCGGCGCGGTCAGGTCGTAGAACCGCCAGCTGGACTGGAAATCGCGGGTCAGCTTCTGCCCGCTTAGATCGGCTCGGATCAACTCTACCGGGATGCGGCCTTCCTTAAGGATGGCGTCGTGGAAGGCGCGGTTGGTCATCTTTCCGCTCTCCACCAGTTCTTTGTGCAGTTGGTGGAACTGCAGCGCGCCTAGCATGTAGGCGCACTGGTAGATGGGTTCGTAGGAACCGTCGAAGCTGCGGCGGACTTCGGCTTCCGCGTTGTCGCGCTCGAAACCTACCTGGTCGACTAGATAGTCCACACACTCCTGGGCGGTCATCTGGCCCAGGTGGAAGCGGATCGAAAAAATGACACGCGCGGCGCGGTGCATGTGCCAGAACAGCATGCCGATGCGGTCCTCGGGCGACTTGGCGAAGCCCATGTCCCACAGGAGCAGCTCCCAATAAAACGCGTTGCCCTCGGTCCAGAAGGGAGTCTGGAATCGCGATCGATAGGCGCGGTATCGTTCGGTCATGAAGCCCTGCAGATGATGGCCGGGGATCAGCTCGTGGAATACTGTCGAGCGCGCGAAGTACACGTTGTTGCCGCGCATGCTCATCAGCTTCTGCTCCTGGGTCATGGCGCTGGTGGGGAACGCCACCAGAATCAGATCGCCGCCCAGAAAGAACGGCGCTGTGGCCTGGCGCTGGGGGGACAGCATCTCCTCCCACCAATCTTCGCGCGCCAGCGGCGGGACGGTTACCAGATCGCGCTGGGTCACGTAGTCGATGGCTTCTTGCGCCAGTTGCCGGACTAGCTCCGGCTGCTTGCCGGGCTCGACGTACTTGGTCTTGACATACTCCAGCGCCTTGCGCCAATCGTCGCCGTACTTCAATTCGCGCGACGCTTTGATCATTTCTTTTTCGCACCAGGCGTACTCTTTGCGCGCCAGCGTCAGCAGTTCCTCCGGCGTGTAGGGGATCATGTTGTAGGCCAGATCGTCGACCAGCGCCTGGCGTCCGGCGGGGTCGCCGATGATCGGCTCGCGGCCGCTGGTGGGGATGCCCGCCACTTGTTCGCGCAGAAATTTGGAATAACTATCGAGCGCCTGGTCGGCCTTTTTATACGGCTCGTCGGCCCACCAGGTGAACAGCGGATCGTAGCCGTTGTAGAAGTTGAACCACTGCCGGAGGTTCGAGCGCAGGTCGCCGAGCCGGGCGGCGGCGCGGTTGGCTATGGCGGGCTTCACTTTCGCGCGGGCGTTGGCGGCGCGGGCTTCGTCGATGGCCTTGACCAGACCGGCTAACGTCTCGCCCGCCTTGGCGGCATCGAGCGGCAGCATTTTACGCCGGTTCTCTTCGAGCGTCACTACGGTCGAATAGAACGGCAGCAATGGCGCGATCTCCGCGGTTTCGCGCGCGGCTCGCGCTGCCTCGCTGCGCTGCCGCTGGATGTGATTTCGCAGCAGGAGATAGTCGATGCGGGCATCCTGGCTCAGTTTGTCGAAGTCGAGCTGGTCGAGCGCGGCTTGCTGTTCTTCTAAGAAGCGGCGCAGGCGGGCCTGGCGGGCGCTACTGACACGAATCGGGTAGGTGCGTTCGAGGTCTTCCAGATCCGCGCTGTAGCGCTGGATTATGGGCCGCAGTTCGCTGGGCGCGGCGTCCGGATCGGGGGCGTCGGCTGCACGCGCCGGGAGGCTGAGGAGGCCCGCCAGCAGAAGTAGCGGGCCTGCTAGGAAAAAAGGCCGGGTCATGATCGCATGATACTCCTGTGGTAGGCGGTCTGTTTTCGAGATGGGTGGTTATCAGGCTACTGGGTTCAGGTTGGACTCTTCTTTTTGGGGACTCTGGGGGCTCGTTGGGGGCGTTTTTGGAGTGGCTGGGGGGCGGGACGGGGTGGGGAGGGGGTTTTTGCGCTGGCCGGGCGTCGGCATTAGTGCCGACGTGGCACGCACGAGTGCGTGCTCCACGGTGGGCTCGGGTTCGTTTTGTTGTGGCGACGGCGGCAGTTGGGGGCGGCTTTGGAGTTGTTGTAACTGCTTGAAGGCGCGCTCGTAAGAGCGGTTCAGGCTGCCTTCGTAGCGGATCTGCATCGCTAGGGACTTGCTGTGGTTGGCCAGGTTGTCGAAGACCCAGGCTAGCCTTTCCACCTCGGTCATTTCGATTAGTTGCTTGCTCATTTCTTTTTCGCGGCGGACCATTTCCATTTCGAAGAGTTTGGCTTCGATTTCCTGCAGGCGGTTCAGACGCCAGCGGGCGGCGGCCATGGTCTCGACAAGATCGTGCTGGGGTTGGTCGGCGGGCTGGAAGGACTCCATGTAGGAGTCGCGTAGGGATTCGAATTGGGCGCGGTCTTCGTGGGGTAGGACCACTACGGCGGCGGACAGTCCGTGACGGAGGCTGTTTCTGGAAGAGCGGGCTCGGCCTTCGGGAGTTGCCGGGCCTTTGGATTTTGCGCCGTTGGTGCGGCTGGCGGTTTGTTGCTTTTCGGACGGTTTCTTGACTGACATGCGAAATTGACCTCGATAGAGATATCGCATGGGGATGGGGATTGGTTCGGCCGCGAGGAGCGTAGGTTATTGATTTTAAGGGAGCAGATAGAATCTTTTTGGTGGGAATGCTCCACGGCCTTCGGCCGCAACGGGGTATGAAAAAGACTCGAGCGGTTTTTGTGGAAGGCTGCTTCTTGGCCATGAATGGACGTGAATCGACATGAATGGATGGGACGAAGGACGAAACGCTTAAACTGTTGTACTCGCAGGGCCTTTCTGCTGGGGTTTTTCGAACAACGGAACTGACCCACCGCCGCCGCGTAACGAGGTGAGCAGCGGTCGGGGTTAGCGTTTCTCGCGCAGTACGGAGATGATGTCGTCGGCCGTGATCACGCCCGCCAGCTTGCCATCGGCGCCCACTACCGGGAGGGCCAGAAGATTGTATTTGTCGAACAGCTCCGTGACGCGGTCCTGGCGCTCTCCTACTGGCACGTCGATCAGATTTTCCAGCGACAGTGACGTGAGGGGAGTGGCGCCCTCGTGCAGGAACAATCTTGCCAGGGGCACCGCGCCTTTTAGATGCTCCGCGCGGTCCACCAGGAACAGCGTGCTCAGAGTTTCGATCAGCTCTTCGTTTCCTCTGAGAGCCTGAATGGCATCGGAGACCGTGGCGGTCTCGGGCAGCGCCATGTACTCGGTGTTCATCATGCCGCCCGCGGTGTCTTCCTCGAATTCCAGGAGCTCCCGAACGTCGGTCTTGGGTTGGTGTTCCATCTCCTCCAGGATTTCGTGGGACGTATCCTCGTGCAGTTCCGAGAGCACGTCGGCGGCTTCGTCGGGCGACATCTCCTCGACGATCTCGGCGGCCTTTTCGGTTTCTAGCGATTCCAAGATGCTGGCTTGAATCTCGGGTTCCACCTCGCTGAGCGCGTCGGCCGCGACTTCGCTGTCGATGTTCTCGAAGATCGCCTCGCGGTCCTCGGGGCTCAAGTCCTCGACGATGTCGGCCAGATCGGCGGGGTGCATGTCCTCCAGCAAGCGGTTGGAAATGTTCAGGCGCAGGCGGCGCTGCGGGTCGGCCTCCAGAATGTTGCAGAACTGCCAGGGGATGGAGCGCGGCGGAATGGGCTGCTGCATGCGCCGGACCAGGCGGGGCGGCAGCAGTCCCTGGACTACCCTCCGGAAGACGCTGCGCACACCGATGTCGATGTCCACGATCCACAAGCCTTCCCAACCGTCTTCGCGGCGGATGTCGAAGGTCACATCGGTGACGCGCACCACCTTGCGCCCCTGCGCGTCGATGATCTGCTGGTCGAGAAGATCCCGCACCATGCGCAGCATGTACTCGTCGGAATGATAGGGCGTCAGATTCTCGTCGCGGAGCCGGATGCCGTCCAGCGAAATGGACTGGATCTGGTCGTGGCGCACGGTCAACCACGCGGCTCCGCCGCCGCCGATCAAATAGCGGTCGATACGGACCGGATCCACCAGCGGGACGATGGCCGCGTCCTTGACCACACCAATCCTGCGCCCCTTAAGGTCGAAGACCTTGAGGCCGAGGAGTTCGGTGAGAAACAGGAAGTCCGCCATCGAGATTCCGGGACCATATAAGGACGTGAAGTCCTAGATTTACTATGGCTCAGGGTGGCTGCAAGTTGCAAGAAATTTGTTGCGAAGCTCTCCGCGAAGAGTCCGCGGCGGATTCGCTCAGGGGGTGCGCAAGCGCCGGGAAACGTCCGGGCCAAACTGCGCGTAGTGCTTTACGTTCCAGGTGTAGAGCGTTTCCGCTTTCGCCTTCAACGCGCAATGCGCCAGCAGGGCGTCGTATATTGTAGCGCCGGCGATGCCCAGCGCCGCGTGATCCTGCAGCGCTCGCCAGTACTCTTCGGCGGTCAATGCCACGATGGTCAGCCGCTGGTACAAGTTTTCAACAAACAAGATGGCTTGTTCGGCGCCGACGCGATATTTCCCGGGCATGCGCGTCAGCGAGGAATACACCTCCGCCAAGCTATGCGCGCCGCAGCAAGCCTGGGACTTGGCGAATTTCCGCAGGGCCGCCATGCTTAGGTCGTGATGCTCGTGATCGCCATAGAACACCGGCACCAGGACCGACGTATCGAAGAACGCCTTCACTAGCGGCCGCCGGTAACGCCTGCATTAGCGCGGTCACGCTCGCTGCGCACGTCCTCGATCACCTGATCTGTCACCCGTGCCCGTAACGGTTCGCCGGTGCGCAGCACCCAGATCCCACCCTCTTTGCACAGGGGCATGGAAGTGGGGACGGGGCGCAGAACAATTCGCTCGCCCTCGGATTCGATCTGGAGTGCGTCGCCAGCCGCAAGATGCAGCTCATCCCGCAGGGATTTCGGAATAACAATCCGGCCGGCGCTATCGAGGATGAGCTTGGCGGTCATAATGGCAGATTACCCTGGGAAATGCCATTCGTCAACCCCGTCTCCAGTGGGGGGGCACCAGCGATATTGTTGTCGGCACTCAGATGGCCTGAATCCCCGCCCTCACGGGGCGGGGCTATAACCCCCGGGGCGTGAGCTCGGGGCTTTGTTGCTCGCGAATCGACGAGAGCTAGCTAGTGTAGTGGGGCAAGCAGAACGACATTTATCCGGGGTGCCAAAACGCCGGCTGAAAGCCGGCGGCAGCCTGAAAAGGCTGCCCCACAATGGACTAGTGGACCCAGCCGTTGCCGTTCCCGGGCGTATGCGGGGAGCGATCCAGCTTTTCGATCTGGCGCAGGATCTCGTCGCGGTCGGCGGCCTCGGGTTCCAGTTCGAGATACTTTTGCAGATCGCGGCGGGCGGCTTGAAAGCGGTCGATTTCCATGGAATACAGGCCTCGCCGCTTGTACCACGGGCCGGTTTCCGGGGCGCCCGCAATCAGCAGATCGAGCGTGGCCACACCCCTCCGGAAATCGCGCTGGCGGGCGTAGGCGTGATCCAGGTTCTGCAACATTCGCATGACGATTTGTTTGTGGTTCACGCGGCCGAGGAGCGCCGGATCGGCCACGCTGGCCCCGGCGAGCGTAAAACATTCGCGCGCGGAAATCACCCGCCCTCCGTTAAAGGGATCGATGTAGGCGGCATAATTGCCATCGTTGTATTCGAGCACGAAATGCCGGGGAAGGCCGATGCCGAACACCGGCATGTGCAGCCGCCGGGCGATTTCCATGTACATTACGGCCAGGGAGATCGGAATTCCCGTGCGCCGCTCCAGCACCTGGTTGAGACAACTGTTCAGGGGATCGAAGAAATCCGCTTCATTGCCGTGAAACCCGATCTCGCCGAACAGGAAGCTTTGAGCCTTTTCGACAAAGTCGCGGCCGTCGTTGAAATTGCGCAGGCGGTCGCCCAGTTGCGCGGCTAGCTCGTTCAGACGGTCGAGCGATGGAGTGGCGTCGAGGCCTGGGAACTGGATTGCGGCCAGGTCTAGAGCTGCGCGGTCCAGGCGGGTGCGGGCGCCTTCTTCGGCTAGGAGTTGGCGTAGGTGCTCCACATTCCATTATCGGGCTAATCGGCACGGGCACACTTGACTTGCGCGCAGCCAAGCGTCGGCATTAGTGCCGACGTGGCACGCACGAGTGCGTGCTCAACGGGGGCTCAGCCGGCTAGGGCGACGTAGCGGAATCCGGCGCGGGCCAGGCGCACACGGTCTAGCACGTAGCGGCCGTCGAGCATTATCGGCGAACGCATGCCTGCCGCGAGAGCCTCCCAGTCCAGCTCGCGATACTGGGGCCATTCGGTCACCAATACCAGCGCGTCGGCATCGCGCGCGACGCCCTCCGCGGTCTCGCACAGAGTGACGTCCAGATCGGGGCGTTCCCGGCGGAAACGCTCCATGGCCACGGGATCGTGAGCCCGCACGCGGGCGCCGCGTTCCAGCAGTCTTTGGGCGATTTCGAGCGCCGGGGCTTCGCGGAGATCGTCGGTCTGGGGTTTGAAGGCCAGGCCCAACAACCCGATGGTGCGGCCTTTCAGGATCTTCAACTCCTCCTGCAGCTTTTCGATGACCCGCTCCCGCTGGCGGTGGTTCACTTGGCGCGCGGCGGCCACGATGGGCATCTCCAATTTATACTCGGACGCCGTCGCAATCAGCGCCGCGGTATCCTTGCCGAAGCAGGACCCGCCCCACCCCACGCCGGCGTGCAAAAACTGCGTGCCGATGCGCGCGTCGAGTCCGATGCCGCGCGCCACCTGCGAAATGTCCGCGCCGACGCGCTCGGCCAGTTGCCCGATTTCGTTAATGTAGCTGATCTTCAGCGCCAGGAAGGCGTTGGCCGCGTACTTGATCAACTCGGCCGATGACAAATCCGTCGAAATAAAGGGCACCGCGCCCAACCGATCCGAGCGCGGCAAGTACCTGGGTGGAGTGAAGGTCTGGTCGAGCAGCGGCCGGTACAGCGTATACAGCACTTCGGCCGTCTTGGGTTCGCCGGCTCCAATCACCACGCGATCCGGGTACAGGCTGTCGTGAATCGCGGAACCTTCGCGCAGGAATTCCGGATTGGAGGCCACGGCGAAACACTTCGCTCCACCTGCGCCGTTGCGCTGGATGCGTTCGCGCACTAAGGTTCCGACCCAGTTGCCGCTGCCGATGGGCACCGTGGATTTGTTCACGATCACCGTGAAATGCGGCCCCAGGTGTTCGCCTACGCCATGCGCGGCGGCCTCAAGATAGCGCAGGTCAGGAGCGCCGCCCACGCCGGTAGGCGTGCCCACGGCGATGAAGATTACTTGGGCTTCGGGTATCGCCTGGGAGTAGTCAGTGGTGAAACTGAGGTTGTCCCTGGCGTCGGCCAGTAAGTCCTCCAGATGCGGCTCGAAAAAAGGAACCTCTCCGCGGCGGAGCGCGGCTATCTTGTTGGCATCCGCGTCCACGCAGCTCACCTCGTGTCCCAGGAACGCAAGGCAGGCGCCCGTAGTCAGGCCAACATATCCAGTACCGATGATGGCTACATTCACGTTCTTTTATCTTACGACGGGCAAGGCTGGGGTCAGCAAGAACCTTAGGTACCGATGCGATTGGCGGAGCGCGGATTCGGCCCCGCCCGGCGTGGATGCGCGGGCGAAAATGAAGCCCAGGTAGCTTGATCCCTCCGGCAACGGCTCCAGGAGTTGGCCCTCTTTGGCGGTGATCACTACATCGGTGATACCGGGAACGGAGCGGGCTTCCTCCAGTCCTTCTACACCCTGATAGACGCCTGCCTGGGGAATCGGGATCATCATCACGGCGTGCCCTCCGCGCGCCAATTGCGCACTGGAGACATCTTCTCCAAGGGCGTGGCGCAGGAGCAGTTCTTCGAGTCCCAAGCTTCGGCGGCGCAGGCGAAACCGCAGCGCGCGAGAGCATAGTCCTCCGATGGGCCGGGCGGCGGCTTCGAGCATCCATACGCCGGCTTCGTTGACGCGCATCTCCGCGTGGACGGGGCCGTCGCGCAGTCCCAACGCCGCTACCGCGCGCCGCACCGTGGCGAGGATCGCACCTTTCACGTGCGCGGGCTGGCGTGAGGGCGTCACGTAGATGGTCTCCTCAAAGAACGGACCGTCCAGCGGGTCGGGCTTATCGAACAACGCCAGGGGTTGCAAGCGGCCGCCCGTCATCACGCCTTCGAGCGCGAATTCGCGACCGGGAACGAATTCTTCCGCCAGCAGCGCGGGGGCGGACCGGGCGCGCTTCACGATACCTCTCACGATCGCTTGGACGCGCTCGAATGCGCGCACAAATTCCTGCGGATTATCGGCGCGAATTACCCCTCGGCTGCCGGAGAGATCTAGCGGTTTCAGGACGCAGGGGTAGCGCACGCTGCGCGCGGACAGCTCGGGGTGTGCGTCCAGTGGAAGAGATTTGAAGGCCGGAACCAGCAGACCCGCCGCGCGGAAACGGTCGCGCGCCTGAAGCTTGTTTTTGGCGGCCTGTGCCGCTTTCGCCGGGTGGTAGCGCAGTCCGAGCGCCTCCGCAGCTTGCGCCGCGACGCAGGCGGGTTCATCCCCCACCGCCAGGATGCCGTCGAAAGGTCCCTGCGAAGCCAGCGCGTCAATCCCTACCGCCGGGTTCGCAAATTCGATCGGGGCGGCCCGGTCGCCCCACGGGTCGTCGAGGACGTGGCAACGGTCGGTGGCGAACGCGAGTTCCACGCCGAGCCGCTCCGCGGCGGAGGCGAACTCGCGCACCTGATATCCAGTCTTCGCGGCGACCAGCAGAATCCGTTTCGATCGGGATGTCATACCAGCGCCACCTGCGCCGGCGTGGGCTCGGCTCAACAATACCAGGGCTCGTCGAGATACGGAACCTCGGCGCGATGCGGAAGCAGAAAATTGTCCGGCACGCGCTCGCCGTGCGCGCACTCCCAAACGGCCGAGAAGATTTCCCGCCGCGTGCGGCCCACCTTCTGCAGCGCGGCCACTACGCTGAAGATACGCGCCGAGAGGGCGTCCATCGCGGAGTCCGCATGCTTCCACGGATACGTCAGCGAGCCCGGATCGAAAGGTCCCAGCCGGGCGCGTATGTCGTCCAACTCCAGCAGGAGTGAGCCTTGGGTCACCAACAACCGGAGAGCGAACTGCACCGGAGCGGTATGGTCGACCAGATCCAGGCAGGCGAGCACGCGCAACAGATCGCGATAGCTTTCGAGGGTAGTCCAGGGTGTGAACGCGATGAACGTAGGCTGAAGAGCCAGGCCCGCGTCGCGCATCAGGCCGGCGACCTCCAGAAAATCGCGGCGGGTGTGATGCTTCTGCAGCCGCTCCAGAACGCAGTCGTCCAGGGATTCGACGGCGCTGGTGACGAACAGGCACCCGGTCTCCCGCAAGGTGGGGAGCAAAGCCCGGTGGCGCTTCAGATGCTCGATTTTGATGGTCGCGTCGTAGGTCAGGGCGGGGAATTCCGTGTGCAGAGCTTCCACGATCCGCGTGGCGTGGGTGGGGCCGTTGAAGAAATCGGGATCACCGAAAGTGATGTGGGTAGCGCCCGCGTCGACTTGTTGCCGGATGTCCGCCAGCACTACGTCGCGCGGAACGATGCGGAACTGGCCCTGATACACCGGAACCACGGGACAGTGCCGGCACAGGTGTTTGCAGCCGCGGCTGGCCTCCGTATAGCCGGCCGTCCGCGTTTCGCCGCCGTGGCGCAGATGCGCGTATTCAGCTAGCGGCGCCATTCCGCTTCGATCCGGCGTTACGAACGCGAGCTTTTCCAAGGAAACGCCGCCAGCCTCTTGGCCGCTGGCCCACCGGACTAGCGCGGCCTCGAACTCTCCGCCGATCACGGTTTCTACGCCGGCGGCTCGCAGCAAGTCTTGATTCAGCGCCGCATACAAACCAAAGGCAGCCAGCTTTGCGCTCGGATTGATGCTCTGCACGCGTTCGATCACCGGCAATGCCAGCCGCGTCGCCGTGTGCATCGGAACAAAGAACGCGACTCCATCGGCTGCGCGAACGAGGGCCTCGTCCAAACGCGCTGCGGCCAGATCCAAGCACCAGACCTCGTCCCCGCTCCGCTTGAGCCACGCTTGGGCGGATGCCAGTCCCAAAGGCTGGTGGCCCAGGTCGTACGTTGAAATCAGAACGATCTTCACCTGTTCTGAGTTTAGCGGTGGGGCGCGATCCACTTAACCCAGACGTTTGCCACGCACACTCTTCAATCCCTCGATGGGGAAGTCCTGTTTGGCGATGCTGGAGTATTCTTGGGAAGTGTCCAACACCGCTCACGGGGCTCGGCCTCTGCGCTGCTTCCGATGCGGACTACTGAGCCCTCACGATTCCGAAAGATGCGAGTGCGGCTTCGTATTCGCCGATCCGATCTTGTCGTCAGTGCGTCGTTCGGTTCCGGGCTCGTGGAAGCGATTGGTCGGGTCGGCAATCGTCCTGTATTTTGGGGCGGCCTTTATCCTCGCCGGTTTGAGACCTCCAATCGTTCCTGAGATCCTCATGGACGGAGCCGCAATCATTTTGTCTGCTGTTGCCTATCGCTCGCGCAAGCGCACACTCATGCATCTGCGCCTTCCCACCCCACGGCGGCGGCTACTCGAATATGTAGCTATAGGCGTGTCAGTAGGCGAGATGATGCTGCGACCTTCCTCGCCACGATACCACTATGATTTGACCTTCAATCTGATCTTTTCGTTTGGCACTGTCGCAATGTATGCCAACCTAGTCCGACAGGAACGCAAAGCCGGGAGCGATCGGGGACCCACACAATAAGGTATCTTGGGCGTGCCCGTGCTTGTTGGATGAGCGACCAATTTTTATGCACGGGGGCAAGTCTGGAGACTTGAAGCGGACTTCCTTTAGGTCGCGCGGCCCGGGTCTCCATCCACGAACCCGGCCATCCACTACAGTGGAGAAATGTATTTGGACGCGCGTACCAGCGTGGCCGGCCGGATCTGGGCGGCGGTCGTTCCCACGCTGCGCTATTGGATGCAAACCGAGGTGCACGTGTACTCGTTTTCCGTGGCGGCGAACGTTCTGCTGGCGTTTTTTCCTTTTCTGATCGTGAGCGTGTCGCTGTCGCGCGTGTTCTTCGATCAGCAAACCACCGTCGCGGCCATCGACTTCGCACTGCGCGATTATTTCCCGGATGCTCTGGGCCGGTTTCTGCACAACAATCTGCCGGAGCGCCGCCCGGCCGCGTTTCTGTCGATCGTGCTGCTGCTTTTCACTGCCAACGGAATCTTCGAACCGCTGGAAGTGGGTCTGAACCGCGTCTGGGGCATCGCCAAGAACCGCAGCTTCTTCCGGAATCAGCTGGTGAGCCTGGCGCTGATCTTCGTCTGCGGAACTCTGGCGTTGTTATCGCTGGCGGCCACCGCTGTCCATCGCGAATCGCTGGGAGGCTTCGCCGCCGATGCGTGGCTCACCTCGCTGGTGCTCAAGATCGCCAGCGTCCCGCTGGCCTCACTGGTGCTCTTCCTGATCTACCGCTACCTTCCCAACGGCCGGCCGCCGCTGAATCGAGTGGTTCCCGCGGCTGTGGGCGTGGGCGTGTTGCTGGAGGTGCTGAAGTACGTCAACGCCCTGCTGTGGCCGTGGATGGATCTCAAGATCTCCCGCGAGTACGGCGTGTTCCGCTATTCCGTAACTTTGGTCTTCCTGGGATTTCTGGCGTCGATGCTGGTGTTGGCGGGCGCCGAGTGGGCTGCCCGCGGACATCGCCTGGACCGCGACCTGAAGGAGGGCTCGGATTAGCGTGATGCGCCATGCTCAGGCCATGTCCAGGCCATCTCCAGCAAACGGAGCCGGCTGGTGTGGTGCGGCAAGCAGAAGGACATTTATCCGGAGTCCCAAAACGCCGGCTGAAAGCCTGCAGCAGCCCCAAAGGGCTGCCCCACCATGGACTTCAGCCGCACTACACTAGAAAAACATGCTCGCCGTAATCACGGGAGCCTCCAGCGGCATCGGCGCCGCGTTCGCCCGGCAACTCGCCGCCCGTGGCTGGGACCTGCTGTTGATCGCCCGCCGCGAGGATCGCCTGCGCATGTTGGCGAGTTATCTTGCCGCCTGGAACAAGATCTCGGCCGAAATCTTGCCTGCCGACCTCACCGATCCTGCGGCGGTCGCCGCTCGCGTGCGCCAGTCGCCCGGCCTGGGCCTGTTAGTGAACAACGCCGGCTTCGGCGTGCAGGGTTATTTTTTCGAAACCGATCCCGAAGCCCAGCAACGCATGCATCGCTTGCACGTCGAGGCGACCGTGGCTTTGACCCAAGCCGCTCTGGCCAACCTGGTTCCGCGCGCGGGCCAGGGTACCGGGGTTATCAACGTGTCTTCCGTCGCGGCGTTTTTGCCGGCCGCAACTTACGGCGCGACCAAGACCTGGATGAACGCTTTCACCGAAACCCTGAACAATGACTGGCCACCTTGAAGTCGCCGGTGACCGTGCAGGCTTTGTGCCCCGGATTCACTCTGACCGAGTTTCACGACGTGACGCGGACGGATCGCTCGACTATCCCCTCGTGGTTATGGTTGCCGCCCGACTTAGACCATTTTCTGAGTATTTATAGACCATAGCCGCAGTGGCGAAAATGGGCTGTTGCGTGTTCTGAATTCACCGCAGTAAGGGCCGCGGCCACGGCATGCTCCAGCAATTCCAGTTG
>Ga0116223_10002352_pt1 | contig 17970 bp, 14 predicted proteins | sample Sb_taG_3_FD_90092 | JGI IMG/M metagenome (GOLD analysis project Ga0116223, IMG submission 90092) | Peat soil microbial communities from Weissenstadt, Germany - Sb_50d_a_PC metaG | ecosystem: Environmental > Terrestrial > Soil > Wetlands > Peat | place: Germany: Weissenstadt | collected 2010-09-21 | reverse complement strand
TTGCGTGTTGCTCCAACTCACGATCGGCGCGTTGTCCTGCGTCCCAATCTGCACGTCTCCATAGCTGCCCGCCGCTGCTCCAAACCCCGATCCGGTGATCGTCACCTGCGTCCCTACCACTCCGCTGGTCGGCGACACACTCGTGATCGTCGGGGCCTGTGATGACGCGACCCTGGAAACACAGAGCACTATTGAAAGTAACGTCAGACGAGCGCACAAGGATTTCACAATTCCTCCAAGCTTAAGCAGCTCAACAAAGGGGCTCAACATCGTTATTTCGAGACTCGCTTCAGTGTCGCGGTTGCAGAGACTAACCTTTCAACGCGGGGAATATGTCGTACTGCGTGGAGCTATGACCACAAGAGGATTCCAATTTGGAAGGGGTGAGGAAATCACTGACGAAAATATGGGCCCAACTACGGCGTGACGCACTATTCCCTCCCGCTCGGAGCCTGAACAGATGCAGACTTCGGTTCACCAACGCCAGCTATTTGTACAACACAACAATACGCTTCGCGGTGACCGCACATCACGCGCCCGCACTGCTAGACTTCAAGGGGAAAGGGTGATGGGGATCCACGCGACAAATGGCAATTCTTGTCTGCCAGTCCGGAGGATCTGCATCACCAATTAGGAGGAACATTATATGGCTGCTCCTGTGGACGTCAACGCGCCCGATCACAATGCTTTGTGCTGTCGCTCACCCGCTCGCCCTGGTAATCCCGAATCAGTCAAGCCTAAAAGGTTTTGGGGCAGCAGGTCGTGGGCGGAGAAAAGCCGAAAGGCTAAACATCGGAAAACGCGGAAGCGGGAATCTGCCCTGACAGGGTTCTTGACCATGCCGATTCTCTTTCCAAGCCGCGTGCAACATCCGAGCGGTTGAGCTCGAGCTGCCATAGATTAGCTACCAGTTCGCGACAGCGAAACACACAGTCGCGACAACAGGCATTCCGTGAGTAACCTGCTAACTGAGCGCAAGACTCGTCAAACGGAAGCGGCCCACGCTGACGGAGTAAGTGCCGCAAGTCGGTGGATTGAGACGTCGGAGAGGCCCGGGAGAACAGCTCTCAAATAGTCCCGTGCGGGGATTTTCAGCCTGCGACAACTTTCCACGATTGAGAGGATAGCAGCCACCTTTGGTCCCGCCCTTGGACTGCCGATATGTATCCAGTTTTTCCGCCCCAGAGCCACGGGACGCATGGAATTCTCCACCAGGTTAGTACTTAGCTCCAATTCGGGATGCTCCAAGAAGCGGGTGAGCTTCTTCCAGAGCTTGAGCGCGTATTGGCAGGCCATGCTAAGTGCGCTGGAAGGCAACGCAACGGACAGCGCTGCATCGATCTTGCTGCGAATATCATCGAGAAGAGGTTTGGCTGTTTCCTGACGCCGCACAGCCCGCCCCGCAAAATTCAAGGCTTTGCGTCGAGCTTCGGCGTCCACGGCGAACAGCTCGTCCATCCGTGCCACAATCGGAGTAGCCGCCGGGTCTCGGGGATTTAGCTGCACCGCCTCGAAGAACTTTCTTCTCGCATGTGCCCAGCAAGCGGCATGTACCATTCTCGGCCCACCGATTTGGCCATACGCTGCATAGCCGTCGGTTTGGAGAATGCCTTCGAACTGTCCTAGGAACCGCTTTGGACCATCGCGTCCCCGACCCAAGCGGAAATCGAACACGACGCTTCCTCCGGGGCGACTGTATTGCCAGAGGTACGCTTGGTGGTTCTTTCCTCGGCTCTCTCGTGTCTGCACATCGACTGGGGTTTCATCCGCCTGAATGTAACTTCCGCTGATCAATTCTCGCCTCATTGCCGCGACCATCGGGATCAGCAACTCGCCGACTTTGAGGACCCAGCCGTCCAGCGTTGCTCGGCTGATTTCCAAGCCTATGTCCCTTTTCAGAATCATGCTCTGCCGATGCAGGGGCGTGTGATTGCAATACTTGCTGACGATCGTGTCGATGACGATGCGGTCGCTCGCCAGGCACTTCTCGATGATTCGTGGCGGCAGGGGCGCTGAGACGACGCCGAGACCTTCACACGACCGGCAAGCCCGTTTCTCGCGTTTCGTGACCAGTACGAAGTACTTCGCCGGCTCCAGATCTAACTGGGAACTCTCCTCGTAGCCGATCACCACGGTTTCTCTGCCGCAGCGTTTGCATATGCGCTGATCCGGCGAGCAAGGCAGCATCCGCTCAACGCGAGGAAGATTCGCCGGCAATTCCTGGCGACCCGGGTGCTTGACGGATTTCTTGGTCGAGCGATGCACTGGCGCGTGCTCGCTCTCCGCCGACTCGATCCTTTCACTGACGACAGGCTCAAGCTCGAACAATTGCATTTGCGCCTGCGAAAGTTTTTCTCCACCCGCACCATACTTCTCGATCCGCATCAACCGCAGACGCTCTTCCAGCACACGAATCCGCAGCTCCGCGTATTGTAGCTTGCTCTTAAGTTGTGCGATCAGTTCCAGATCGGCTGGTGCTGAAGGAATGGAAGTTAAACTCACAATGAGTTAATGATTTACCAGAGTCGATCGAAACGTTCAAACAATCACGCAACTTATGCGGCAGCGTTTCCCTCGGGGGAAGCCTTCCGGTACCACCGCTTGTGCTTGGTTTCGGCTAGATCGATCCCGCCCAATAATAAGGAGAGCTCTTCGTGAGTCAGAACGACCTTGCCCTGCGCATCGCCAGATTGCGGCCAGCTGAAGCGTCCTTTCTCTAACCTCTTGGCACAGACCCAGAGTCCGCTCCCATCCCAGACGAGAACCTTCAACCGATTGCGCTGGCCGTTGCAGAACAAGAACAGGTGCCCGCTCAGAGGCTCACACGACAAACGATCGCGGACCAAACCGTACAGCCCCTCGAACCCCTTGCGCATGTCGGTGACTCCGGCGGCCAGATAGATCCGCGTGGCTGGACCCAATCCAAACACGGCTTACACCCGCTCCAGGATGCCCACTAGGCGTTCGAACGTACTCGTATCAAAACCAGGATGCACCTCGATCCGGCGCCCACCCGGTAGCAGCACGGCCAGCCCAGAACTCGGTTCCTGCTGCTTCGGCGATTTCCTGGCCGCCAACTCCACTGGCACCAAACGACCGGCCGAGGAAATTGGCCTACGCCTTCTCTTCCAACGCAGTTTCTTTAAATGGCGGTCCAGCGTGCTGAAGCTCAAACCTCGATCCTGGCAAAACTCGCTCCGTCGCATACCGCTGCTCACAAACTCAGCCACCAACTGCTGAACTTCCGCACGGGTACGTCGCTTGGGCGCTGACAACTCTGTTTTTGCGGTCATCCGGAGACTTCAACACAGACCCCTCCTGTCGAACAGGTGTGTTAGTCAGACGCTTACAGTTCTCCCGGTCAGCAATCTTAGATCCCGAGACAGTTCCCTACAGCGTAGCGATCAAACAGTGCCTTTCTCCGATGCTATGAAGCGGAATATGCCATACGCACACATTCTGTTCCCCAGCCTCGACCACGCGGGCAAAAGCGATCGAGCGGTTCAGATACGTTTGTTCTCTGCAGCGCGTTTGACAAGGACGCCAAGGACGCTTAGCAAAGATGCTGAGCCTACGAACTCAGAGTCTGTTTGCTCGCATGCTCAGTACTGAGCACCGCAGGCAATGTGATGGTTATCTCGAGGCCGCCATCGTGTGCATTCGCGGCCTCGACTTTTCCACCATGTAGAATCACGGCTTGTTTTGTAATAGACAACCCCAGCCCAACTCCTCCCGTCTTACGCTCACGGGAATCATCGAGCCTGTAGAAAGGCCGGAACAGCGCGTCGAGCGACTCGGGGGGGACACCAGGACCATGATCTCGCACCCTCACAGTAACCGTGCTCCCTTCGTCTTCTGTGTCACGTTGGACTGTAACTTCTACCTCAGTTTCCGCATGCGTGTATCGGATTGCATTCCTGATGACGTTCTCGAACGCGCTCCGAAGCATGTCCTCATTACCGAAAACATGACAGCTCTCAAGCTGGCGCAGCACGACCCTGCGTTGCTCAGCTTGAGCTTCGAAGTCGGCATCCACCACAATCTGTTGGAGCAGCTCATCTAGCTCAAGATCAGACTTTTCAACGAGTTGGCCTTCGGCTTCCAATCGTGACAGGACAAGGAGCTTGCGGACCATTTCGTCCAGTCGACCCGTTTCCTGCTCGACCCGTTCGATTGCCGTTGCTACTCGGGGATTGTCGATTTTACGCATTGGTTCTAATGCTAGATTGATCCGAGTGAGGGGCGATCGAAACTCATGCGACACGTCGCTGATGAGCCGTCTTTGAGCATAGATAAGTGATTGGATCTGGACAGCCATTTTGTCGAAGTCACCTACCAGATCGGCGATCTCGTCACTGCGTCTTTCATTTTCCTTGCCCGCGCGCGCGGAGAGATCGCCTCGTGAGAGCTGCTGAGCTGCCATCCGGAGGCGTTCAATCGGTGCCGTGAGATAGCGCGCCAATCCAAAACAAACGATTCCAGAAATCGCAACTCCCAACGCCAAATCGCGCAGCGGTTGTGTCGCAGGGGGCCGCGCGGGAAGGTCCGGACGCGGTAGTTCAGCGACCACTACTAGCCGGTATCCCCCCTCCAGGACGATCGGATCTGCTAGCAAAGGTATATCTACTCCGCCACCCCGCTCCAATTGTTGGCTTTGTAAAGCACGTTCTGCGAGGACCTGTTCTTCACGTGAGAGAGGAGCGCGTGAAATCGGAACGCCCCTAAAGTCCACGATGGACAAATGCACCCCCGAAGTCTGCTGAAGCCGTTGCAGGTCGTCTTCCAGCGCTACACTTCCGTACCTCTCATAAATGTTAACGGCGGCACGCGCACAAAACACCACCAGGTTTGCCTCGTTGGACAACGCTGGGGAGCGGGCTTCAGGGAGAGCCCGTCGTAACAGCAGCGCAGTTGCTCCGATAAACGCGGCCTGAACCAGCCAGAATGATAAGAAAATCTTCCAGAACAGCGCTCGCATTCGCATCACTTCGTCCTGCTATTGTTTGGATCCGACTGGTAGAGGTAGCCAACGCTTCGAATAGATCGAATTCGCTCTTCTCCCGACGGTGAACTTCCCAACTTGCGTCGTAGCTTGCTGACATGGACGTCAATGCTTCGATCAAAAGAGTTAAGATTGCGGCCTAAAACCAACTCAGCAACCTGTTCGCGTGTGACTACGCGCCCGGCGGAGCGCAGCAACAACTCCAGTAGATCGAATTCCACTGCGGTGAGCGATACGAGATTTCCACTGCAACGAACAGTTCGTCTTTCAAAGTCCATCTCGACATCGTCGAAAATAATCGGGGCCGCTCGCGGAACAGCGCGACGGGGCTGCGAATCAATCACAGGGCGGCGAAGGATGGCGCGAATTCGAGCCAACAATTCTCGGGGACTAAACGGTTTTGATACGTAATCATCGGCGCCCACTTCCAGCCCCACGATGCGGTCGAGTTCCTCCCCTCGCGCGGTCAGGAGCACTACTCGTGCCGCGGATTCGGAGCGCAGCCGGCGAAGCAATTCCAAACCGTTTATTCCGGGCAGCATGACGTCCAAAACGATCAACTCATGCTCTCCAGACAAAGCCCTCTTCAGTCCGGCAGTTCCTTCGTGTACTACCTCGGGTTGTAACCCTTCTGACTCGAGATATTCGGCGAGCATTGCACACATTTCAACATCATCATCGATGATCAGAATGTGATCCAACACCAGGACCTCCTCCGAATATTAACCCGGCCATAAACTCACGATACAACATTCTTGAAGCCCTGGACTATCCTGGTGGAACGAATGAGCATGCGAAATCATTTGGTCCGGCTTAGACGTACGTCGCTTTGGCGCGTTCTCTCTCCCTGCCAATTCGACACGAAAACGCGCCCGGCAGGAACTCCCTGAATAGCCATTTGAAGGCCCTGCCTCGCAAACAAACTTCAATATATGAACGCAATGCCGCCCGGGGTCTAGGGCAGGAGCCAGAAAATCCTCTCTTCATTATCTTCTTACACTTAAAGAACAACGATGATTGCACGCCCACTACAATTGCGAAGGTATCCGGTCACTCGGGATACCGTTATCACAGAGCATACAAACGTCCCAGCACGATGACTGTCAGGAGTGGCCGCCACCCAGAGCGCGATCGCGGCTTGGCCGTTGGGAGCAGCACTGACGACTGACAATCTTGTTTTAACCTTTCCGAGCAATGCTGGCTAATCGCTGGAAGACTCCGCAATTGTCGGGAGAGGCGCCTACTGGAACACGGCCGGGAAGAGGTTGGGGAGGGCATTTCCCGGCCCGTGGTCAACACGAGCGGCTCCAAACACTGAGTATCCCCTCCGGGCCACCGTGTGGCGAAAATCACTTCGCGCCCGCGTCAAGTAGGCTTTTGATTTTCCAAGCAATTCCTGATCTGGACTAACACAGGCAGAAACTCCTCTTGGAATTTCGTTTTGTGAATGAAGTATTTTGCTCCGGACGCCTGACAGGTCGCGCGCAATCGCGGCGAGTCCCGGTTTGCCATCAAGATCAGATTTAGGGATGGAAATTGATGGCACAGGAGGGCTGTCGTCGTTAGGGCATCGATACTGCCAATCCCCAGATCTAAGATGACCAAATCGGGGTGGAGAACCGACACCGCTTCGATTGTCTCTTGTCCATCTTCCACTCGGGCAACAACTTCGACATATTCTTCCACCTTTAACAAAGCAGCAAGCACTGCGCGCCAATCGGCGGAGTCGTCCGCGACGATCACTCGTATCCTTGCCCGTGGTGGAGTAAGCCCCGGCTCGCCGGATACCACGTCAACGATCGACTCCTCCGATTTGCGTTCAATCACTTCTCGCACCTCTCAATTAGACCGTAATCGCCCAAAAACCAACGTTAAGATTGGGAAAAGACTGTGTAAACATTTGTGACGGACCCGCTGGTCACCTCTCTTCCGACGTTCTATTGACGCAACACCCGCTCGAAAGAGTCATTCCGAACTCGAGCCAGGGGACTGGCCGGGTTTGGATCGACGAACTTGTTCATGAGGGATCAAACGAAATGTCGAATCCGCAGTCTTGTGTAGGGGGAAACTCTGTTCTTCGAAAGCTCGTACAGTCGCCGTACATGGCTGTCGCGGTGCTCGTATTCGCATTCCTGGCTGTGCCAGTGAGTGCCGAAAAGGGTCAATCGTCGTATAAGGAAGGGCAAGCCCTTGAGGCCCAGCAGAAATACGAGGCAGCCTACGATGCCTATCAACGAGCTTACGATGGAAACTCAAAAAATACAGAATATCGGGCTGCTCTGACTCGCATACGGTTCTTGGCGGCTGCCGCAAAAGTTCACCGGGGGACGTTGCTGCAGCAAGCGGGAGAGCTTAAAAAAGCTCTGAGACTATTTGAAGAAGCTTCGAGAATTGACCCTTCCAGTCCGATTGCCTTACAGCAGGTAACCAACACCCGCAACATGATTCAAGAGGCGCCCGGGCGTCAGGGGAAGCAATCTCCTCCACGTTCATCGGAAGATGGAGTGAGCCCGGACATCTTGGATGCGCAAGGGCCAGTGAAGCTCACCACAAGCTCGAGTGTTCCCATTACCCTGAAACTGGCCGAAGACTCCAAGATGGTATACGAGACGATTGGCAGACTTGCCGGCGTAAATGTTCTCTTTGATCCAGACTACAGTTCGCGGCGACTGAGTGTTGAACTTAACGGGGTCACGCTGATGGAAGCACTCGATTTGGTAGCGGCAGAATCGAAGAGCTTCTGGAAGCCCATGACTACAAATACGATATTTGTGGCAGCCGACAATCCTGCCAAACGCAAGGAATTGGAAGAGAATGTGGTGAAGACCTTTTACCTTTCCAACCTTACCGCTCCTACAGAATTTCAGGACATTGTAAATACCTTGCGGGCCGTTCTCGACGTCAATCGAGTTCAGCAACTGGTTTCTCAGGAAGCCATTGTAATTCGTGGAACCCCCGACCAGGTCTTGCTGGCAGAAAAGATGGTCAACGATTTCGACAGAGCTGCCCCGGAGGTCGTCATCGATTTGGCGTTGATGCAGGTGAGCCGGGACAAAGTACACACCCTCGGCATCAGCCCGCCCACCAGTGCGACAGTTCAGCTGCAGAGCAATACCAGCAGCAGCTCGAGCACCAGTTCGAGCAGCAGTTCGTCAAGTTCAAGCAGCAGCTCCAGCGGCATCAACTTGAATACACTTGCCAATCTGAACGCCACGGACTTCACGGCTACAATTTCGAGTGCAAACGCCACTGCGTTGCTCACCGATAGCAACACCAAAATCATCCAAAACCCTCAGATCCGATCGCTAAACGGGCAGAAAGCGTCGCTCAAGATTGGGGACCGAGTACCCATTGCGACCGGAACAAGCTCATCTGCGGTCAGCGGAGTTTCCCTTACCGGTCTTAACAGCACGCAGTTCCAATACATTGACGTAGGGGTCAACGTGGACATTACGCCTCACATCCATCCGGATGGAGATATCACGCTTAAGATTTCGTTGGACGTGTCCTCGGTAACCTCTTATCAGAGCATCGGCGGTATTAGTGAGCCGGTAATCGGGCAGCGAAGGGTGGAACACGAAATTCGACTTAAGGATGGCGAAGTCAGCCTGCTTGGAGGAATGCTGGAGCAGCACGATACGCAGTCGTTGACGGGCCTTCCAGGACTGTCGCAGATCCCAATCTTAAAGTATTTGTTTTCTCAAAAAAACACTGAGGTCTCGAATAACGAAATTGTGTTCGCTGTAATTCCTCACATTATCCGGCGCACGAATTTCGATGAATTCAACCGGAGAACGATCGATGTGGGGACGGGGAACTCGGTTCATCTGCGCCATGCCCCAAAGTCAATTGTGGAGACGGACTCGGATAAGACCTCCGCGACCGCGCCAAGAGCGACGGCTCCCGGCGAAGCCGAGGTAGCTTTAGAACTCGATCCCACTGCAATCTCTGTGGCGAAGGGTTCAACATTCATGCTTAATGTAGACGTGAGTGGCGCGCAAGATGTACAAGCCGTTCCTCTACAAGTGACCTTTGACCAGCAAGGGCTCGAACTTTTGAACGTGTCAAACGGAGGGTTCCTCTCTCAGGGAGATCAGATCGTTGCTTTAGTTCACCGGGAAGATGGTTTACGCGGTGCCGTGGACATCACAGCATCTCGGCCAAGCAATTCGGGAGGGGTGTCGGGTTACGGAGTGGTTACGACCTTGACCTTTCAAGCCAAGGCGGCAGGCCGGTTCCCCGTGAAGATTACGAAGGGCTCTGTCGTGCAACCCGACCAGCGCGTAAAAGCGGCTTCAGGCTCTCAGATCGTGGTATCGGTGCAGTAACCTATATCGAGCATTTCAGTGCTGCACTCTGACTTATCAGGGGAAAACGACAAATACTCTGTTGGACACATCCGGAAGAATGTAAGCTCTCTTTTGCCTTCTCGACGGGTGGACTCGGGAAGGCCGACACACGTTCACAAGGCGGGAACGTGCGGTCCTGACGAGCTAAACCGAGCTTGACGTTGTTGGGGACGATTTCACGTCTGAACAAACGGGTCTATTCATTGGACAAAGCAATCGAAAGTACGGCGCGAAATCGTTATCCCGAGAAGAATCGGCTCCACCGGTTGGGCGGAGTGGGAGTGGTCGCGCGCTTCAATGCGTCCTAATAGGAGACCCCGGTCGGTTCGGGCATTCCAGAGATGCAGGGCCCGGTCGCACGCCGTCGATCTCCACGGCTTCGTTGATTGAAAAGACGACGCACAGCATTCCTACAAATGCGAGACACTGGTCCCCATCTCAGAACAAGTTCATATTCAGCCAGTACCCGCGATTCGAGATTGTTCTCCGAAAGATGCTACCCCGAATGGGAAACGGCTCCTTCAGAGCCTTGGCGTTCGAAACGCAACGAATCGAGACAAATGTTTACATAATCTTTTCAAACTCTTTACTACTGTTCGCATCGTGTTCGCTGTCAAATCGGACAATGTCGGGCGAGAACGAGGAAGAGTCGTGGCCGGGGACTGCTTTCGCGGTGACGGCACAGGATCTGTCACCCAAGCGGTTGACATAGATGGTGAGGGTCAACCTTTACGTCTCATGACGCGATGCGGGTATTTCGAAAGCTGTCGATTCCTATTGGCCCCGATGTGCTAACCGCGACGGAGCGCTTCTACACGGTCCTCAAGAGTCTCAATGAATTCGATAAACAGGAAGTCAAGCGAGTGATCGCCGGCTTGCTCGCAAAAACCGATCTTGAGAACTGCTATTGGGGGATTTATCTCCGGGGCAGAGCCAACGTCGAGAGCCTGCTGTCTCTAAAACAGGTAAGGGATTTCCAGGCCATAGCGATGCTAGCCCGAAGTCTTTTTGAATTGTCTGTCGATATCAAGCTCATTGACGTGATTCCGAATGCGGTTGAGAAGATCAACCTTTTCTCCCAAATGGAAAAACTGAGAGCTGCGAGAAAGATCGCGGAATTCAAAGACGCAAACCCGAATTCAAAGGTCGATGCGACTATTCACAAGGCGTTTATCGCAAACAACAAAGCGAGACTTGACGCCGAGCAGGCAGCCACGTGGCCCGCGACTAAGCGAATTGAGCATTGGTCGGGAATGAATCTCAGAGACCGGGCAACTCAGTTGGGTCATCCGTTCTTGGAGACATATGAGGTCAAATACCATCAGATGAGCTGGTACACACACGCTGCGGGCGTGACCGGGCTTGATTTGAAGGCATCTTCGTATGAGCTCTTAGCAGGCACCCTTTTTCAATTAGCGGGTGAATGCTATATGGTCCTTCTGATGTCCGTCATCAAACAGTTCAAGTTAACCAAGGCAGACGAAAAGATCGAGAGCAAGATGAAGTATGCACAGATGATGCCCTTTACGGACACCGATGAGCAGCTCCAAGCATTGGAGAAGGAGTTGCTCGGCTGATTGACGGCATGGCTGTATGGGAGTGCGTGGCCATTCGCTCCAGCCAATTTGTTCTTTCATTTTTCCCATGGCTGGAAGCAAACAGGAGCGCATAAGGGAGGTTGGTCTCCGCTGCATTGCAGAGCCACTTCGACTCCAGAAGACGCATTCGCGCCGGGAGCTGCACCGGCCGGCACAAGACATTTCTGGCGCAACCTGCCATCCCTCACATCGAAGGAGAACACCAGGTCATTGGTGCTCCAGAGAAACGGTCCTTGACTACTGGAGGCGGCGGCGAAACTGGAGAGGCACGGAACGCTGGCTCCGAATGCGACGAGCCCACTCGACCTCAAGAATGCTCTTCGGTTCATGAACATGGGGATCACTTCAACTGGTAACCATCGGAGATTCTTCTAAACAACAATCTGTTTATCCTGCCACAGACAGATCGTGCGAACTGTAACCATGTGGAACCGACCACACGCAGCGGTGCCCTCATCCCGCACGTTCGACGGCCGGAAGAATGATTGAATCAACCCAGCTTTCGGAGTCGCCACTTTCAATATTTTTGAAGAGCCACCAGCGCTCGATATGTTCTCCCGTCTCTCCCGGATTCAGTTTTCGAAGTGGGCCGAGAGTCTCGAGTTCAAGCGAGTGCGTGTCCGTATACACTTCGAAATTACAGCCGAAGTCGGGGTATCGTGTATTCTTCTCAACTTTAGCTTTTTTGATGAACAAATGTCCGCGCCGGAAGTAGGCGCCCCACCCGGACGAATTGAAGATTCCCCCCATCTGCTCCTTGAATATGCCTGCACAATTGCTTGTCTGGTGAAGCTGCATATACTTCGTACCGATCTTCCATCGTGGATCGGCCAAATCTGTGTAAGACCACAGAGCAAGTACTCCTTCGGGTAGTAATCTGTCCGATGACATCGGCGCGCGCGGCGGAAGAGGGAGAATGGCCTTCCCGCCACCAGCCATTACTGACAGTGCCCATGGAGCCATCTCGGTGGGCTCTCGCCCAATGTTGCGGATGCGGTGTGTGATCGTGACTTGTGCCCCTGTTTCCGCCAGTTTGATCTCGATCTCCTTTTGCAAGCCTGTGCCCGGAGGCATGGTCTCGGGAGGAGCGGTAAAAACAAAACCATCGTCCTGTCTCTTTACCACAACAGAAAGATTGTCGGGATAGTACGTTCGCGCGATCTCCGGGGATACCCAGAGACGATGGCCGCCATAAACTCGAAACGTCCGATCCCCACGTTTTCCGGAATGCTCGGGAATCTCGTGGAACTCGTTCTCCTCTCCCAGAAACCCAAAGAAAAGAATACGGGGGCCGACTTCCGTCAGAACCAGCAATTGCACCGTGTCGTTGTAGATTTTGAATGCCTTCTTCCATAGATGGTGTTCTACTTCTTCGGTTTTTACTGTGCTGATTCCAGTAAGTTCCTGCACGTCCTTGGACCTCCAGGTTCAATCCATTAAAAAGCTTTGCAAGAGTCGCTTGGATCAAAGGTTCAAGGCGCTTGCACAGAAATTGTTTTCCCGGTGTATTCAATGGTTTTGTCAGGTCTGGCTACGAGGGCCGGTCCCGCGCCGTGCTCGTTGGCCACCCAGACAATATTCATCTGAATGCTTGCCGGCATGCCGGGATATTGTCCTTCTCGGTCTCCAATCGTGAGAGTCCGGTTGGCCTGGGACCAATGCAGAGGGATGAGAGAGTGAACTCCTTTCTCATAGTCGTAGCTATCGCCTGCGTCCTGATATAGCTCGAAGGCGCCGTCCGCTCCCGGATAGATCCGCAGTTCGATCGGGCCTGCTGGCTTTTCGTCGGCATATTCAATTTCCGGACCAAGAGGAAGAATTGAACCAGCACGCACGAAGAGTGGATACGATCCAGAGGGGCGTCCGCTTCGATCTCACGATCACCCTTGTGTGCCTGTCCCGTCCAAAAATCGTACCAAGCAACGGAACCGGGCAGATACAGGGTCCTGTGACTCGCGTCTCCTTGAAGCACCGGAGCAACGAGAATGGAGGGCCCAAACATGAACTCGTCGCCAATGTCACGAACTCTTGGATCCGTGCGCCAATCCATAACGAGTGGGCGCTGGATGGTGTAGTCCCCATTCGTGACCCGCCAAGCTAGGGAATAGATATAGGGCATCAGCCGGTACCGGATCTTGTCGAACTTGATCAGGATGGGTTCGACTTTGTCGAATGACCAAATCTCGTTTTCCGGCCTGTGCCCGTGGGTGCGGAAGATGGGGCAGAAAACTCCGTACTCGAACCAGCGCGCGTAGAGTTCCTGGAATTTCGGATCGTCAAGAGGTTCATCGTGAGGTGGCCAGTAACCACCAATGTCGGTTGTCCAGTAGGGATATCCAGAAAGGGCAAAATTCAGCCCGGCTGCGACTTGGTGCCTTAAGCCCCAATACGACCCATATACATCTCCCGACCACACTGTCGCCCCGACTCTCTGCTGACCGAGGAACGCTGATCTTGTCAACAGAAATACGCGTTTGCGATCTGTAGTTGCCTTCCAGTGCTGCTGGATTCCTGTTGTGTGCATAAATGGGAATACATTCGTGTACTCTGCGCCGTTGCCGATAGCAACCTGCTTGTTCTGGAGGATTGCATCTCCCATGTGGGGCCAATATTCTTCAGGCTCTGCGCTATCGAGCCAAAATGCATCCCAGCCCTGCGCGAACAGCTTGCTGACCAGGTTATTCCAATAGAAGTCGCGCGCTTTCGGGTTTGTAGCATCGTAGACATGAGCATCGGGCACGAGAAAATTCTGCGCTTCAAATCCCTTGTAGTTCTCTGCCTTCGCATCAAACAGTCCCCAGACCGAGAGCATGGTGTGAATGTGCTCATCATGCAGGCGACTCAATTCGTCCGGGACATCAGTGAAGTTCGAATTGAAGGTCGGGTCTCCTTCTGTCTTCCACCAATACCAGTCCTGGACGACGGCATCGAGCGGGATGTGCTCTTTACGGTAGCGATCTGCAATCCCCAAAACCTCATTCTGAGAGACGTATCGGTCCTTTGACTGGAAGAATCCGTAGGCCCACTTGGGAAGCAGGGGCGTATGCCCCGTAAGGCTTCGGTATTCATGGACGATCTGGTCCAGCTCGGGACCGTAAATGAAGTAGTAGTCAATGGAATGGCCAGCTAGTGAGTCGATGTTCAATTCAAGCGGAAAGCGGTTGTCAACATTCGTCAGCGACGCGCTGTTCCACATCAACCCATAGCCTTTGCTCGATAAAAGCAAGGGAATGGCGACGTCGAGCATCCATGGTGGGTTCCCTCTAGAGCTGATGGACGGTTCGAGTGTCGCGACGATGTGAATTACATCGGGACGGCAGACGGAAATGTGAAGATTCTCGCTACCTATCGTCGCGTTGATGCCGTCGGCAGATTGCGTATACGTGACGGGTGGCAGCGGCGGAACTTCCCACAGCTGTGCCTTTGCCGGAGTCGTCCAGAGGAAAGAGCTCAAGAACAGAACGGAGATACCGGTAGTGCAGCGTTGGACGGAACCTGCCGCGGCATGGCACAATTGGCTTGCTTCAATCCTGACAGTATCGCCAACTACGGTCGCCCGTCTTTGAACCAGTGATGACAGACGAAAAACTCTTTTCCTGACCATCGCTACCCTCTCTGGAATCCTCTTGTTTCGGATCGGACTTGGACCACACCACGTTTGGAACTAGTATGGGTGCGACATTTGCCAAGCACATTGTCGTTCCACGTTCGACTTAATCGACTGCGACCGCCTCGGCTTGGCCATCTATATCGGGAATTTCGAAATCCACGAGTTCCCTTCTGAATCCACGTGTGTTGTAAGCACCGTAAGCTAAGCCAATCACCATCCATGCAATTCCCAGAACTTTGGCGCGCCAACTCAGGCTCAGCCATAACAGCATGCAGACAAGAAAACCCAGCACGGGGGAAACGAGGTTGAACCAGCGCTTACGGGCTTCGCGAAAATAGAAGCGCGCCAGCGCCGCGGCATTGACCCCCATAAATGCGAGCAACGCGCCGAAATTCAGCAATTCAACGCCCCGCTCAAAACTCAAAACCATCGCACCAATCAGTGCAACTGCGCCGACCAGCAGCACGTTGTTTCGCGGAATACGCTTCCCGGGCTCGATCGCCCCAAAGAAACGGCGCGGCAGGGCGCTGCTCCGTCCCATGCCATAGAGCAGTCGTGCAGCACCCAACTGCGCCCCTAGTGCCGAACCGACCGTCGCTACCAGAAGCGTCACGTTGATAAGCAAGAAGAGCCAGCGGCCCCCAGCTCTTGCCGCAACGAAGACGAAAGCCGTGTCCACGTCGGGAAAACTCTGTGTCCCGGGCCAGATCAGTTGGGCCGCATAGACCTGGATGGATGCCAACAGTCCAGTCAGTAGGCACACGAAAACGGTGGCAAGGAGAATGTTGCGGCGGGGATTCTTGGCCTCTTCAGACAGAGTTGAGATGCCGTCGAAACCAATGTAGGTCAGTACAGCCAGCGAGGTCCCGCCCATGATGGCTCGGACCGAGAAGGTCTTCGGGTCGAAAAACGGGCGGGTAAAATAGCCGATTCCGTCATGAGGTGTTGCATGAATGTAGCGAGCCGCGGCCGCCAGGAAAAGCAGAATGACGACGCACATCCCGGCAACCAGAGTTGAGTTGATTCGCGCTGAAGTCTGGATACCCTGCATATTCAAGAATGTGAACAGAGCGACGAAGGAGATCACCCAAGCGACATATGGGATCTCGGGAAAGAAATTCATCGCGAACTTGCTGCAGAGGATGGTGCAGATAAGCGGATTGAGCACATAGTCCATAACCATGCTCCATCCGGTGATGTAACCCAGCGCTGGATGAATTTCGCGACCCACATAGGTGAACGCGGAGCCGGCGCTAGGATAAGCCGATGCCATTCTTCCGTAACTGATCGCGGTAAACAGCATGGCGACCATGGCGAGCAGAACTGTGAGGACCGCGTAACCGTGAGAACGCGTGCTCATCACTCCGTACACCGGCATGGGCGCGGTTGGTTGGATCACGATGAGCCCATAGAGAATCAGATCCCAGAGACCCAATGCACGACGAAGCTGCGGTGTGGCCGTTTCTGCTAGGGATGTGGACATGAGCTCGGTTTCGGCACGGGCCTATGGAACATTCGGAACACTCTCACGAAAGCTCGGTTCGAATTCATGACACGCAGAGCGAAGCGACTCGGAAAAAGAAGCTCCGTGCGATTCCGCGAAGGCGAGAAGCTTCTCCATGGCCGCATCAGGGTGGATCGTGTGGGGCGAAGTAACACTGAAACTGCCATTCAAGACGCCGAGGTCCAGTGCCGTCCGTAGCGTTCGGCCCGAAAATGAACCAGTGCCGCATTCATTGGGGATAACAAACGGGATGCCAGCCGCCAAACCACAGAGAACCCCCGCGAGGAGCGCATCTCCGGCACCAGCCGTGGATATCGGCTGAACCACCGGCGCTGGGCAGTATTGCCAGTGCCCGCCTTCGAAGCCGTACGCTCCTCTCCGCCCCGCACTAACGATAACGCGCAGTCGCGGCAGAGTCAGCGTGAGTGCGGCAGAGCGCTGCACCAACAGGCTCTCCTCAAGAATATGACCCGGACCATCACCAAGGAGAGCCGACGCCTCCTCCTCATTCAACGCCAAAAGATCTGCGAGGTCGATCAATCCCATCTTTCGGGCTTCTTCGATCTCCCCTAGCACGAAGGAGCACACGCGATAATTGCCGCAATCGGATGCCAGTTTCAGGAAATCCCGCCGCAATGGCAATGGAACCTCTGGAGCACAGAGCGCGACGCCCCGTGCCCCTGCAGCTTTCATGTAAGGTGCGGCTGCTTTTAGATCATCGACTGACAATGCCGCAGCAGCTGAGTTACTGCTGGTGATGTTTCCACCCGAGCCGTCGGGATACATAAAGCAAATGCTGAAGGGAGTTCGCAATGCGGGATGAGTCCGCACAAACCGGGTGTCCATACCGGCAGCGCTCATTTCCGTGAGGATCTGGCTTCCCGCCGCATCGCTGCCTACCACGCCGACCGGCCATACCTGAAACGAACCTGGCTCTCTGCGAGAGCCCATAAGCCGGGCAATGTAGTGAAGGGCGATGTGCAGTTTGCAGTAATCCCGCGAATCCAGCAATTCGCCTAACCTGCTTTCATTACGGCCGAGCTCGTGGTCGCCTTGAAGCGCATAAATCATGCCTGCTCCAATGCCGCCGATCCCGATGGCACATCTAAATCCGCGTTCTGTATTTGCGCGCAGGGCGAGCATCGAGTTAGAACAACTCCCATTCGGGGTTTTCGCTGATGGGATGGCGAGCCGTGTCCAGTGTTGATGTGATGATTGCGTCAGGATGCGTCTGCAACAGTGTCATTGGGTATTCGGGAGTCGGCGCGCTGAACAAAGCGACCCGCAATGCCGTTTGTTTCCAGGCGCCAGTATCGCTGTACACGCGAACTTTCCTGGCAGACAGGCACTCCCGCATTCCTAACGTGATCGACATGGGGGGAACAAACTGGTAGGCCGCGCCGAACGTGCGCTGCGCGAGAGCGATGATCGTGTCAACGTTGTTTTCCTGAATGCGGATCGTGCAGTTTGCGATGTCCTCCAACGTCGCATGATGAAATGGGTGGCGGCGGGCCTGGTTATAAGCAACGTGTCCATCCTGCCCCCAACCCCCGACTGTAATGTCGACGGGTGCGCGGTCGATGGCGGCGCGCACTTGTTCCATAGTGGCCGGCAATAGCCAATAACGTTGACCCTCTGGTACTGCGAGTTCCGGGCGGATGCCCCCGTAGAAATGCCGCTCCATAAAGGTTTTGAAGTTGTAAGGATGACTTGATGGAAGGGGTTTTCCCTGCCAGTCGAGACACTCGTCCATGTGAAATACGTGCAAACGTTTCAGGGGCACGGCCCTCGTATTGACCAGGGTCCGAAAGGGTTCGTACCAACAGGTAGGTCCGCAAGGAATAATGGCGCGCGTCGGGCGCTCCTGCCTGTTATTGTCCTCGATAATTTCGACCAGCTCCCGCGAC
>Ga0116223_10002348_pt1 | contig 17982 bp, 13 predicted proteins | sample Sb_taG_3_FD_90092 | JGI IMG/M metagenome (GOLD analysis project Ga0116223, IMG submission 90092) | Peat soil microbial communities from Weissenstadt, Germany - Sb_50d_a_PC metaG | ecosystem: Environmental > Terrestrial > Soil > Wetlands > Peat | place: Germany: Weissenstadt | collected 2010-09-21 | reverse complement strand
CGGCTGCCGGGGTGAATGAGGCCCGGGTGGGGTTTTGGTATGGCCGCCCTCCGTTATACCTTTATGGGCGGGGGGGGGGGCGCCACCCCGCCGGGGACGGCCGGGCGGGCGGCCGCCCCGCCGCTCGCCTGGAATTTCACGCGACCAACCCATTCAACAACTCGCACAAGCGCAAAATGCGCTCGCGCTCCAGTGACGGGTAGTTGCCGACGTAGAACCCGTAGAAATGGACGTGGTCCGCACACGGGTACTTGCGCCACTCCTCCGGCCCGAGCACGCCGCGCAAGTACGGTTGCCGCACCTGGTTGCCGCCTCCCGAAGTGCCGCGGCGGAACTCGACGCCGTTGGCCCGCAGCGCCCCCATGACCCGCTCACACAGCTCCGCGTCCGGCTCCTTCAGGACCAGGGTGAAGGCGTAGTTGCTGCTCCCCGCGGTCGCGAAGTCGGTGCGGTAGGCGCGGCTGTCGAGGTTGTCCAGGAACAGGCGCAGGTTCTCGGTGCGCCGCCGGACGCCGTCGTCCAGGCGCCGCAGTTGCGACCGGCCGATGACGGCGTTGATCTCGGTGCCGCGAACGTTGTACCCGGGGTGCGCGAAGATAAACTCCGGGTTGAGGTCGGGATACTCGTCGGCGTACTCCTTCTTGCGGCTGTCGGACTCCAGCTCGCGGACCAGGCCGTGCGAGCGCAGCATGCGCACCGCCTCGTAAAAGTCCGTATTGTTGGTACACACCATCCCGCCCTCGATGGTGCTCAGGTGGTGGGCGTAGTAGAACGAGAAATTCGACGCCAGGCCGAAGGTGCCGAGCTTGCACCCCTCGAACGTGGCCCCGTGCGACTCGCAGACGTCTTCGAGGAGCGGCACGTCGCGCCGCCGCAGCTCGTCCAGCAGGCGCCAACCCAGCGCGTTGTAGCCCAGGACGTGGGTGAGGAAGACGGCGCGCGTCCGCGGCGTGATCTTCGCCAGCACCTGATCGTTGTTCATGCCCAGGGTGCGCGGGTCAATGTCCACGAAGACCGGCTCGAAGCCGCAGTGCAGGACGGCGGCGACGTCGGACACCCAGGTGATGGTCGGCACGATGACCTCGCCGCCGGGGCCGTGCAATTCCTTCAGGGCGGCGAGCGTCAGCAGGTTGGCCGACGAGCCGCTGTTGACGAAGACGCTGTGCTTGACGCCCAGCCAGCGCGACCACTCCTCCTCGAAGGCCCGCACGTTGGCGGACTGCGTCAGGACCGGGTCGTCCTGGCGCAGCAGGTCGCAGACCGCGTCGAGGTCTTCGCGGGCGATGTTGTTCTTCATCAGCGGCCACGGCACGGCGGCCGGGCGCGGGGCGGATTGGACTGCCATCAGAAGGGTCCCTTGAATTCGATACTCTGGAGGTCGCTTCGCTCCTCGGGCAGCCAGCCGGTCGGGGCGCCCTCGACGAGGTCGCGGGCGGCGGCGGCGATGGTCCGGGCGTTGGGGTAGAATAATTCTTCCAGCGCCGGCGTCGTCGGGCAGGTCGTCGGCGCGAAGCCGAGGCGGCGCAGGCCCAGGTCGCGCACCCCCTGGAGGCGCTCGGCCACCTGGGCGACGATCTCGGCCGCTGCGCCGCAGCAGAGCCAGGCGGTATCGACCACCAGCAGCCGCCCCGTCTTCTCGACCGAGGCGACGACGGTGTCGATGTCGAGCGGACTCAGCCAGATGGGATCGATCACCTCCGCCTTGATACCGACGTCGGCCAGGTAGCGCTGCGCCCGCAGGCACTCGACCTGCATCCAGGAGATGCCGACGATTGTGACGTCCGCGCCGGCCGCCGTGACGCGGGCCCGGCCCGGCCCGACCGCGTACCTCTCTTCGGGGACCGGCCCCTTCTGGAAGTGCAGCAGACGGTGCTCGACGTACAGGACCGGGTCGTCGTCGCGGACGGCGGCGCTCAGGCAGCCCTTGGCGTCGTAGGGGGTGGCCGGGGCGACCACCTTCAGCCCCGGGACGTGCATGAAAAAACTGTGCAGCCCCTGCGAGTGCTGGGCGCCCTGGCCCCAGCTCTTGCCGATCATCGCGCGCACCACCAGCGGCACCCCCGCCCGGCCGCCGTACATGGACCGGGTTTTGGCGGCGACGTTGACGAGTTGATTCATCGCCAGCATCAGGAAATCCATGCGGATGTGGACGTGGATCGGCCGCAGCCCGGCCAGGGCCATCCCGACCGCCGCCCCCGTCATGGCGTCCTCCGACAACGGCGTGCCGAAGACGCGTTCCGGGCCGTACTTCTCGGCCAGCCCGCGCGCCGTCCCCTGGATCGCCTTCGGGTCGTCCACGTCCAATCCGAACAGGATCACCGCCGGGTCGCGCCCCATCTCCTGGTCGGTCGCCTCGCGGATCGCCTCGACGTAGGAAAGGGTGCGCTCGGCCGGCCGGCGGGGCTCGGCGGCCGGCAACCGGCGCCCCGCCGGCTTAACGGAGAGTCGCGGCATGATCTTCCTCCTTGAAGACGTCGCTCGTCAGTTCTTCCGCCGTCGGGAACGGGCTCGCCTCCGCGAAAGCGAAGGCGTCGGCGATCTCCTGCTCGACCGCCGCCTCGATGACCGCGCGCCCGGCCCGGTCGAGGGTTTCCGCCAGGCGGCGCACGGGGTCGTTCGCGATGTGGGGGGCGGCCTCGTCCTCCGTGCGGTAGCCGAGGTCGTAGTCGCAGCCGGGCCCGACGTGCTCGCGCCAGCGGTAGGTCATCACCTCGAAGAACCACGGCCCCTCGCCAGCACGGACTCGGGGCACCACGTCGCGCGCCCGCCCGACGAGGTCGAGCAGGTCGTCGCCGTCGAGGCGCTCCGCCGGCAGGCCGTGGGCGCGGGCGCGCTCGCAGATGGCCGGCGTCCCCTGGCGCCGCTCCTGGCGGGTGTGGATCGCGTAGCCGTTGTTCTCGCAGACAAAAAGGATCGGCAGCCGTTTCAGCACCGCGAAATTCAGGCTCTCCGCGAAGACCCCCTCCTCGGTCGCGCCGTCGCCGAAGAAGCTGGCGACGACGGCGGCCTGGCGCCGGTAGCGGACGGCGTAGGCGTGGCCGACGGCGTTGGCGATGGTGGTGCCGACCACCGCCGAGGTGCCCATCACCCTCTGCTTCGGGGCGATCAGGTGCATCGAGCCGCCCTTGCCCTTCGTGCAGCCGGTCGCCCGCCCGTACAACTCGGCGATCATCGCGCGCAGGTCGCCGCCGCGGGCGAGGTACAAGGCGTGACCGCGGTAAGTCCCATAGACGACGTCGCGGGGCTGCAGCGCCGCGCAGACGCCGACCGAAACCGCCTCCTGGCCGATCGACAGGTGGACGGGGCTCTTGATCTTGTCGGTGGGGTAGACGCGGGCGATCTCTTCCTCGACTCTGCGAATCCGGTAAAGGGACCGATACAGCTGCTCGCGCATCTCGGGGGCCTCCTTGGGGGACCGTCATTTACTCCCGTTTAGCGGCGGGTCGCAGACCCGCGCGGGTCTGCGACCCGCCGCTAAACGGGGGAACGGCGGCCGCGTGTTCCAGGAACCAGTCGTAGGTCTCGGCGAGGCCCGTGCGGAAATCGACCGACGGCCGCCAGCCCAGCGCCCACAGCGGCCCCGAATCGAGTACCTTCAGCGGCACGCCGTCCGGCCCGGTCGCGTCGAAGCGCAGCCGGCCGCGGTAGCCGACGACGCCAGCCACAAGGTGGGCCGCCTCGGCGATCGCCAGCTCCGCGCCGCCGCCGAGGTTGATCGGCGCCGGCCCCTCGTAATGCCGCATCACGAACAGACAAGCGTCGGCCAGGTCGCGCGCGAAGAGGAATTCGCGCCGCGGCGTTCCCGTTCCCCAGACCGGCAGCGTCGGATCGTCGCGCAGCTTCGCCTCGTGGGCCTTGCGGATCAGGGCGGGGATGACGTGGCTGCCGTCGGGGCTGAAGTCGTCGTGCGGGCCGAAGGCGTTGGCCGGGATCGCGGTGACGAAGCGCGCTCCGTATTGCCGGCGGTAGGCGTCGCACAGCTGCCAGCCCGCCAATTTCGCCGTGGCGTAGGCGGCGCTCGTCGGCTCCGTCGGCCCTGTCAACAACGACTCGACGGCCAGAGGCTGCGCGGCGTCCCGCGGATAGCCGCACGAGCTGGCCAGGTACAGGAGTTTTACGACCCCGTGACGCTGCGCACAGTCGAGGACGTGTGCCGTCACCAGCAGGTTGTGCAGCATCAAGTCGGCCGGGCACGCCTGGTTGAGGCGGATGCCGCCCGACCGGCCGGCGGCGAGGAAGACGTACTCCGGCCGGGCCTCGCCGAAGAAGTCCTCCACCTGGGCCGCGACGGTCAGGTCGGGCTCCTCGGGCGGCACCCCGACCAGCAGGTTGTGGTAGCCGCCGGCGCGAAGGCGCTCGACGAGCGCCGCCCCGAGGAGCGTGTCGGCCCCGGCAACGTAGATGCGCGATGTCCGGTTCACGCCCCCTCCCGGGCCAGTGCCACCTCAGACAGCTCCTTGAAGCGGACCGCCGTCTGGTATCGGCGGGCTTGCTCCGCCTCGCGGTAATCGACACCGGGCTCGTAAAAGAGGATCTGGCTGCCTGCCGACTCGAACTGAAAGGGGACGTGGATGCGGCCGTCGAGGGCCTCGAGGACGGCGGCCTGCTGCTCCGGCGGGACGAAGAGCAGCAGGAAGCCGCCGCCGCCGGCGCCGGTCAGCTTGCCGCCGACGGCCCCGGCCGAGCGCGCCCGCTGGTACAGGTCGTCCACCTCGCCGTTGGACACCTGGGCGCTGAGGCTGCGCTTGGCCTGCCATGCCTCATGCAGCAGGTCGCCGAAGGCGCGAATGTCCATGCCGCTCGCCAGCACGTCGATGCTCTCCTCGACCAGCTCCTTCATGAGGCGCAGCTGCCGGCGCCGCGTCTCGATGCCGACGACGTAGCTGCGGGCGACGTCGGCGGCGGTGCGGGCGATGCCGGTGTAAAAGAGCATCAGGTGGGCCTTCAACTCGGCGACGCGCTCGGTCGGCAGGATCAGCGGGTTGGCCAGGATTTCGCCGTCGGGGTGGAAGGTGACGTGCCGCAGCCCGCCGTAAGCGGCCATCACCTGGTCCTGCGAGCCGACTGTTTCGCGCAGCACCTCCTGTTCGAGGTAGATGCCCTCCTGGGCGAGCTGGTGCTTGGTCGGCATCTCGCCGCGCAGGGCGTGCAGGGCGTGCAGCAGGCCGACCGTACACGCCGAACTGGAGCCCATGCCGCTGCGGGCGGGCAGGTCGCCGTCGTGGTGCAACTCGACGCCGCGGTCGATGCGCAGGTAGCGCAGCGTCTCGCGCACCGCCGGGTGGCTGATCTCGTCGATGCTGCTGCAGTTCTCGATCTTGCGGTAGACGACGCGAATGCGGTGCTCGAAGAACGGCGGCAGGTGGCGGCAGGTCAGGTAGCAGTACTTGTCGATGGTCGCCGCCAGCACGGCCCCGCCGTGCTGGCGATACCAGCCGGGGTAGTCGGTCCCGCCGCCGAAAAACGAGATGCGGAAGGGGGTTCGGCAGATGATCATTCCATTGACCTCTTCCAGGGACATCCGGTCCCGGGGGGCGACGTGCCCGTTCTCACGCCGATGAGGGTTTGCAGGAGCGTAGAAAATCGCACAAACGAGGCTGACCTGTCAAGGGAGGTTTCGCGACGGCCCCGTCAGTTATCCGAGCGCAGCCACGAATTCGGCACCGGCCGGCCGGTGAAGCGGGCGTACTTCGTCTCCGGCGGCGACAGCGACCAGGCGAGCGAGATCAGCCCCTTACGCTCGTCCTCGAAGTAGATGATGGTGCCGACCTTCCCCTCGACGCAGAAGCCGCCGTGGACGAACTCGTATTCCGGGAGGCGCACCAGGCGGATGTCGCGGATGACGACGCTACGGCCGAAGAGCTGGGCGGCGACCTGCGCCAGCACCTGGTCGATGAAGTCGTCGCGGGTCGGCTCGCCGAGCTTGATGAAGGCGGGGTGGTCGCCGAAGTGGTCGAGGAAGTAGCCGGTCACCTCGCCGAAGTGCTTGGCGGTCAGGAGCTTCACCTTGAGCGCCGCGAGCTTGGACAGGTCCATGAGGACGCCCTCCGGTCGGTGGTCGGCGACGTTACACCGATCCTACCAGAAAGCCGGCGGCGCCGGCCAGCGCCAACCGCTCAGTTCTTGAGCAGCCTGCTGAAAAGGACGACGCCGATGAAGGCGGCGAGGGCGTCGGCGGCCCACACCGTGGCGACGGGGTGGAACTTGCCCTCCTTGGCGAAGTTGGTGCCGCAGAGCATCAGGGGATAGTAGACGAAGACGATCGGCAAAAAGCAGGTGATGAAGGCGCTGAGGTAGTCGCTGCGGCTGAACCAGATGCCGACCGGGCAGCCGATGAGCACGAAGCACAGGCAGCCGAACGACAGCGCGGGGCGCATCTGAAGCTCGGCGTCGATCTGGTGGATGCCGCCCCACAGCGTCTCCCGGGCCTGCTTCAGGTTGACCGCGTGCTTCTCCAGGTGGGACGGTGCCCCCGGCTCTTGCAGCTGTTCCTCGGCCTCCTCCTCCTGCCTGCCGAGGTCGTCGATCTTCTCGAGCAGGGCGGCGCGGTGCTCGCCGAGTTGCTTCCAGCTCAGGTCGCGCGCCCGCGCCACGTGGCCGCTGTCCCAAATGGGCGGCAAGTCGATCTCCTCGACCTTCGACTCGAAGAGGACGTGCTCCCCCTTCGGGTTGGAGACTTCGCCGTCGCGCATCTTGACGATGAGCACATGCCGCGGCACGTTCACCTCCAGCTCCGCCTCGCGCGCCCGGATCACGAAGTCGTGGACGTGGGGGTCGGCCTTGTTGCGATGCTGGAAGGTGGCGTCGAGCAGTTTGCGGCCCTGCACGTCGCGCACGGACATGATGAAGTCGAGGCGCGGGTTGCTGATGCCCTTTCCTTCTTCAGCAGCGAGTACATGACTTCCTTGACGTCGTTGAGGAAGAGGGTGCGCATCAGGTGGTGCGTGTAGGGGATGATGCGGTAGTAGAGCCCCATGGTGGCGCAGCTCATGACCACGCCGAGGAGGACGCCCGGCCAGAGGACCTTCATGATGTTGACGCCGGCCGCCTTGATGGCCAGGACCTCGTTGTCGGCGGCCAGCCGGCCGTAGACGACGCAGGTGGCGAAGAGCGTGGTGGCCGGCAGCGTGTAGGGCAACGTGCTGGGGATGAGCAGCGGAATGATCTCCAGGACCTGCATCGGCCCCAACCCCTGCTGCGACGCCTCGGCCACGATGCCGGCCATCAGCAGGATGCCCGTGATCGCCAGAAGGGAGAGGAAGAAGACCTTCACCAACTCCCAAAGAATCATCCGCTGCAGGATGCTCACGAACACGAAGGCCTCCGTTCCATCGTTCCGGCCGCACAAGCCGCCGTTATCATCCTATCGGCGCCCGGGGGGTGAAGACTTTACTGGGTCCAACGTGGCCAATGGTCCCCTGGCCCAGCTGTGTGGCCGCCGCGCTGGCCTCTGGGCCCCGCCGCCGCGATTCGTTGCATTCGTTGCGCGGCGCGGGATTCGTTGCGCGACACCGGCTGTGCGCAACGAATGCAATGAATCCCCAGCGGTCGGCGGTGCCGCCGGCGCCCCTTGGAGCTTGACCCAGGCTGGGCCCAGTAGCACCGCCCATAACCGCTAGCCGCCGGCTTGCGGTTACGGACCCTGGCGCTTCGCCGGGGCGTCGTTCCGGCCCCAGTCGTCGTCACCGGCGAACACCTTCTTGAGCGGGCCCAGCAGCAACGGCACCGGCTCCTCGCGGAAATGCACGTCGCCGACCTTGCCGCGCATGTCGATGCGGAAGAGCTGGTTGCTGATCTCGCGCGGGACCTCGCGCACGCCCGCCGGCAGCACCTGCCCCAGTCGCGCCCAATCCAGGTAGAAGACGAAGGCCAGGTCGCTGCCGTCAAGGTTCGTGTCGCCGCTGCCGCGCAGGCTGATGGCGTTGCCGTACAGCTCCAGCTGCTTCACGTGGGCGCGCATCCCTTCGATGTCGAAGACGACGTGCGCCTCCTCGAAGGCGGTGCGGTCGGGCAGGCGCAGGCCGAGGAACTTGAGCAGGTCGAGCAGCAGCGGCAGGTTGTACATCTTGCCGTTGGGCACGTCGATGCGGCCGTTGCCCTTCAGCCCGCTCAGTTCGCCGCCCTCCCCCTCCAGGTAAATCTGGGCCACCGCCCGGCCGTTCAGCTCGGTGTTGTTGAAGTTGCGCTTGCCGAACTCATCCAGCTTCACCTGCGACGCGGCCAGGTCCAGCCGGTAGCGCAACTTCGGCCCGAACTCCAGGCGCAGCGGGCCGTAGATCTGTCCGCCGAAGTAAGTGGCCATCAGGCCGGGGAACTTCAGCACCTCCGGCTCGTCCTCGGTGATGAGAATCTGACCTTTCAGGTCGCTGATCGGCTGATTGAAGAGGGTCAACTCGCGGACGTCGAGGTTGCCGGCGGCGCCCTCGATGTGCTGGCCGTTGTGCCAGCCGCGCATGGCCACGGCCCCGGTGACGTGCTCCAACTTCACGCCGGCGTGCAGGCTCGCGTGGTTCAGCACGGCCGAGCCGTCCCAGTAGATGCGCGGCGGATCGGTCCCCGGCGGCGCGTCGATGTACAGGCGCGTCTGCACCTGCAAGCCCCCTTCAACCGCCAGGGCGCCGATCGCTTTCTGCAGCGCGGGGGTGCGCTGGAGCGCGGCGAGGAAGTCGGCGTCGGTCACCAGTGGATTGGCGTGCAGGTAGAACAGGTCGGCGCGGAAGCCGCCGCCCGGCTTGAGCTGCACGATGCCGCGGTCCAGGGCCACGCGCGTGCCGCCGTGGCTGGCCTTGATGTTCTCCAGCTCGACGACGCCCTTCTCATAGCGGACCGTGCCTTCCAGGTCGCTCAGTGTGTAGCCGAAAAACTTCGGCGTCACCCGGCAGCGGCGCGGCAGCACCGTCAGCGCGATGTCCGGGACAGGCTCCTTCCCCTCGACCGGCACGATGCGGATGGTGCTGTCGAAGTCGATGGGCCCCGCGGGGTCGAACGTCCCCCAAATGCGCTGCAGGTCCTCGTGCAACGCCCTCTTGAGGTCGTTGTCGAGTTGTACGCCGCGGCCGGCGATGGCGAGCTCGACGTACTCCTTGCCGTCGGCCTCGCGCCGCGGCCTGCCGGCCGTAAAGAAGGTGCATCCCCCGTGACTGCCCTTGAAGTCCCGGAACTCCCAGTGATCGGCCTGGATGTCGAGGACCCCCTCCACTTGTTCCAGGCGGTAGCGAAACGAATTCCATTCCACCGTGGCGTCGTGAAAGGTGATGACGTAGCGGTTGGCGAAACGGCCCCCCGCGGCGACCAGGGCGTCCTTCGCCCACTCGGAGTGAGCGTGGAAATCGGCCTGCCCGGCCGGGTTGAAGGACTTGGCCAGCGCCCAATACTTGGGGTAGCGGAGGAGGGCGCCCATCAGCTTGTCGTCCTTGTCTTTGATGGGGAGGTTCTTGCCCCAGACATCGACGACAACGGTGCAGTCCGGGTGGGTTCCCGTCAGCGTGGCCTTGACGAAGACCGGCTGGTCGCTGGCGTAGCCGACGAGATCGACGTCCAGTCGATCGGGCTCGCCGGGGCACGAATTGCAGATGATGTCCCCCGTGATGCGCTGCACGGGGTAGGGGAACTCCTTGAAGCTGGCTGCCATCCGCTGCGGGCAGAGGGTCAGGCGCTTGCGCGGCAGGCCCTTGGCGTCGTGCCAGAGGACCCAGGTGACGTTCATGGGACCGGAAGGAGAAAACTTGTCGTTCAATCCGTGATATTTCTCGGGCAGATACGGGAACAATTCTTTGTTGACCGGCAGGTTGTCGATGGTCAGTTCCAGCTTCTTGAACAGGTCCTCGAAGGAGTCGCAGGCTGCCGCGTCGGCGCAGCCGAACGGCAGGGTAACGTCCTCGATGGTCAGGCGCACCGACGCGGCGCCGGCCTGGGCGTGCAGCTCGGCCTTGTCGATGTGGCCGTTGACGCAGCGCGCCGACCCCGTGATCCCTTCGAGCGGCATGGGCAGCTGCTTGTGGCTGAACTTCCCCTCCGTCAGGGTGAAGGTGACGTCGTGCTCCCACGGGCGCGGGGCGCCGGGGTGGTAATCGATGGCAGCGTGCAGGTTGCCGAGGCCGGAGAACTCACGGGCGTGCTCCGCCAGTTCGGCGCAGACGCCCGACAGCCGCTCCATCAGCGCGGGGCCGATGGGGACGGCGGGGGTGTCGCACCTCAGCGTCGTCGCACCGCTGTCGCGCTGCCAGGTGCCGCCGAGTTGCACCGGCCCGACGGCGTCCGACATCCCGGAACCCTCGAAGGTGACAGTCGAGTCGGGGTCGTTGATGACCTTCAGCGACACGTCCTTGATCTCGAGTGGGGCGGTGCCGCGGGCGCGGCGGTCCTCGACGAGGATCGTGCCCTGCTTGACGATGATGGTCGGAATGCGTTCCCGCGGGTCGGGCGGCGCCAGGAGTCCGACGAGGTTCCAGTTGCCGTCGAGGTCGCGGAGGACGCGCAGGCGCGGCCGCTCCAGCTCTAACTTGCGGATGGCGAGCTTGCCGGCGAGGAGTTGTTCCTTGTCGTGGTAGATCACGGCGGACGGGACGTGCAGGAAATTGACCATGTCGGCGTCGTCGCGGCGCGTCATGCGCAGATCGGTGACCGCGATGCCGCCGAGGAGGCGCAGGCGGGCCGACTCGACGGTGACGTTAGCGCCGGGGAACCGGGAGGAAAACTGGGCGAGGACCTGGCGGCGCACCTCGGCGGGGTCGGTCCAGTGCTGGTAGGCGATGCCGCCGGCGCCGATGGCCGAGGCGACGGTGAAGACCAGGCCCCGCACGACCCACTTGCGCCATGCCATGAGACGTCCCTGCCCGGCCCCGGGAATCCGCGGGGCGGGATACTACGGCAACCCGCCCGCGCCGTCAACCACACTTGGACGCATCATCCTGCCCGGCAATGCCATGAAGAACCTGTATCACCACCCATCTTGCCGCTTGCGGCTTCGCAGCAAAGATTGCGAAGCCGCAAGCGGCGAAGACATTCTTGTTACAGTTTCTAAGGTACGGCACCGGCGATGACCTTGGTGTTGTAACTCACGGCGACCCTCATCCCGGGGTCGAGGAACTCCAGCGTGACGCTGACGCTGGCCCGTGCCGCCAGGTTGCCGCTGCTCACCAGGATGTACGGCACCCCCGCCGCGCTGCCGCTGGCGTTGTACAGGCTGATCCAGGCGGGCAACCCGGTCAGCTCCAGGTAAACGGGGCCGGTGATGGCCGTCGGCCCGTTGGTGAATGTCAGCACCTGCGTGAAGGTGTACGGCTTGCTCTTGGGCGTCCCGAAGCCCGCCCGCGACACCGTCACCTGCGATGATACGTCGGTCGGCACAGGTTTGACCGTCTGCACCAGGGTCGCGGAGCTGCCCTGGAAGTTGGCGTTGCGGGTGGCCCCCGCGTCGCCGGCGTCGTCGTACACCGCCTTGATCGTGTTCTGGCCCGCCGGCATTGGCGACGCGGGCGTGAAGACGGCCTGCCCGTTGGCGAGGCTCGCCCGGCCCAGGAAGGTGCTGCCGTCGTAGAAGCTGACTGACCCCGTCGGCGTCCCCGCCCCGGGACTGCTCGTCGTCACCTGCGCGGTGAAGGTGACGGCCTGGCCAACGGTCGAGGCGTTGTTCGGCGACGAGGACGCGAGTATGAGGGAAGTGCCGGCCGGGTTGACCGTCTGGCCGTGTTGCAGCGTGCCGCTGGTGCCACTGAGATCGGCGTCGCCATTGTACACTGCGGTGATCGCGTGATTGCCGAGGGCCAGTTGCGTCGGCGTGGTCGTAAAGGTGGCGACGCCGTTGATGTCGAGAGTGCCGGTGCCCAGCGTGGTCGATCCGTCCAGGAACGTGACCTGCTCGCCGGGCGCCGGGACGATGGCCGACCCCGCGAGCGCGACCGTGGCGGTGAAGGTGACGGCCTGCCCGTAGGCCGAGGTGTTGTTCGGCGACGAGGACGCCAACTTGAGCGTGGTGCCGGCCGGGTTGACCGCCTGGCCGTTTTGCAGGGCGCCGCTGCTGCCGGTGAAATCGGCGTCGCCGTTGTACACCGCGGTGATCGCGTGGTTGCCGGGGGTCAGCAGCGTGGTCGTGGTGGTCAGCGTGGCGACGCCGCTGCTGTTGAGGATGCCGGCGCCCAGCGTGAACGATCCGTCCAGGAACGTGACCTGCTCGCCGGGCGCTGGGACGAGGGCCGACCCCGCGCCCGTGACCGTCGCCGTAAAGGTGACGGCCTGCCCGAAGGACGAGGTGTTGTTCGGCGACGAGGAGGTGACGGCCGTGCTGGTGCCGGCCGGGTTGACCGTCTGGCCGTTTTGCAGGGAGCCGCTGCTGCCTTGAGAATTGCTGTCGCCGTTGTAGACGGCAGTGATCGTGTGGTTCCCCGCAGCGAGCGGGGTGGCCGTCGTGAAGGTGGCGACGCCGCTGCTGTTCAAAGTACCCGTGCCCAGCGTGGTGGAGCCGTCCAGGAACGCGACCTTCTCGCCCGTCGCCGCGATGGCCGACCCCGCTGCGGTCAGCGTGACCGTCGCCGTGAAGGTGATCGGCTGGCCGTAGGTCGAGGCGTTGTTGGGCGCCGAGGAACTGACGGCCGTGGTGGTGCCGGCCGGGTTGACCGCTTGGCCGCCCGGGAGCGTGCCGCCGCTGCCTTGATAAGCGGAGTCGCCGTTGTAGACTGCCGTGATCGTGTGCTTCCCCGTGGCCGGCGGGGTCGCGTTCACGAAGGTGGCCACCCCGTTGCTGTCGAGAGTACCGGTGCCCAGCGCCTTGCCGCCGTCCAGGAACGTGACGGTTTCTCCCGCGAGGTTGGCGATGACCGCGGCCGGGTCACTCGCGGCCACCGTCGCCGTGTAGGTAACCGGCTGGCCGTAGGTCGAGGCGTTGTTCGGCGACGACGAGGTGACGGCAAGCGAGGTCGTGAGCTTGACGGCCGTGGCGGCCTGGGGCGTCGTCGGCAGCGACTGCACGTTGCCGGCCTTGTCGGTGGCGATGCTGAAGAACGTGTAACTGTGGCCCGGCGCCCCAGTGAAGGTGGCCGACCCCGCCGCGCTGCTCTGCACGACCAGTGTGTACGCGCCGCCGTTGTCGGAAGCGTAGATGGCGTAGGAGGCGATCCCGGAGCCGCCGGTGTTGTCGATCCCGGACCAGGCGATGCTGAACGAGGAAATGTTCTCCACCGCCGGCAGCACCATCACACTGCTGGTCGGCGCGCCGGCGGCGACACTGAACTGGGTCCAGGTATTGCCGTTCCACTGGATTTGCGTTTGCGCACCGTTCTGAATGACCTGGGCCGTCACACCCCAGGCCGAGAAGGCGGTGGGGCTCAACCATTGTCCCAATGTTTGCTGCCCCTGCTCGTTGGTCAGCCACAGGAGCGTCCCATCCTGAACAATACTGGCGGGCTGCCCGCTCGACGCCACCACCCACATGCCAGCCAGGGCCCCGTCCTGCCAGGTGGATTGGCTCCAGATGTTGCCGTTCCAGACGATCTGCGTGATCGCACCGTTCTGCACGACCTGGGCGGTCTGGCCCCAGGCCTCAAAGCTGGTAGGGCTGAGCCATTGCCCCAGCGTCTGCTGGCCCTGCTCGTTGGTCAGTACGAGCTGGCTGCCGCTCTGGGCGATGACGGCGGGCAGCCCGTTGGACTGGACGAACCATTCCCCGCTCAGGCCCCCGTCCTGCCAGGTGGACTGGCTCCAGGTATTGCCGTTCCAGAGGATCTGCGTGACCGAACCACTCTGCACGATCTGGGCGGTCTGCCCCCAGGCCGAGAAGGTGGTGGGGCTCAACCACTGTCCCGTCGTTTGCTGGCCCTGCTCGTTAATCAGCAGTAATTGGCCGCCGTCCTCAATGATGGTGGCGGACTGTCCGTTGGACTGAACGAACCACTGCCCTGCCAGAGCGCCGTTCTGCCAAGTGGACTGGCTCCAGGTATTGCCGTTCCAGCGAATGTTCGTGATCGGACCGTTCTGGACGACTTGGGCGGTCTGGCCCCAGGCCGAGAAGGTGGTGGGACTTAGCCACTGCGCCACCGTTTGCTGGCCCTGCTCGTTGGTCAGCACCGTTTGGGTGCCGTTCTGGGCGATACTGGCGAACTGCCCATCGGACTGGACGAACCACTGCCCATCCAGGCCGCCGTTCTGCCAGGTGGACTGGCTCCAGGTATTGCCGTTCCAAAGGATCTGCGTGACCGGACCGTTCTGAATGATCTGGGCCGTCACGCCCCAGGCCGAGAAGGTGGTGGGGCTGTACCATTGCGCCACCGTCTGCTGGCCCTGCTCGTTGGTCAGCAGGAGTTGCGTGCCGCTCTGCGCGATGCTGGCGGTCAGCCCTTTCGATTGTACAAACCACTGCCCATCCAGGCCGCCGTTCTGCCATTTGGATTGGCTCCAGGTGTTGCCGTTCCAGAGAATCTCGGTGATGGGACCGTTCTGCACGATCTGGCCCGTCTCACCCCAGGCCGAGAAAGTGGTGGGGCTCAGCCATTGCCCCGTCGTCTGCTGGCCCTGCTCGTTGGTCAGCACGATCTGGGTGCCGTTCTGCGTAATGCTGGCGACCTGCCCGTTGGACTGCACGAACCACTGGCCGGACAGGGCCCCGTCCTGCCAGGTGGACTGGCTCCAGGTATTGCTGTTCCAGAGGATCTGCGTGACGGGACCGATCTGAACGACCTGAGCGGCCTGCCCCCAGGCCTCGAAGCTGGTGGAGTTCAGCCATTGCCCCAGCGTCTGCTGGCCGTACTCGTTGGTGAGTGTGAGTTGGCTGCCGTTCTGGGTGATGCTGGCGGCCAGCCCGTCGGACTGCACGAACCACTGCCCGGACAACACCGGTGGAGCTGCCAGGGACCCGGGCGATGACGACAGCAGTAGCCGCTCCTCCATCCCCTCCAACGTCGGACGGAAGCAGCGTTGCTGCGACACCGCCGTCTGGTCGGTCTTCGACGAGCCGAGCCACCGCCTGATCGATTCCAGGAGAGCCATCGGTGCTATCCTTTCCTGAGCACCCACCCGGGGATGATGTGCGTTTAGCGGCCGCCCTTGGGGCGGGGCGGGGCGAGCGCCGCCCCGAGGGCGGCCGCTAAACGAGCCATCGACCCGGACATCATCACCGGCCGGGTGGTCGAAATCGCGAGAGCCGCGGGAAGGGTCCGGCTATAGCCACGGTTTCGATGCGACGCAAGACCGGATGGCGGCGGCTGTGCGCCGGCGGTAGAATGAGCGCGGTTCCCCACCTCGCCGGAACGAATCATGACCCACATCGAGCCATCACCGCTGTGGCTGGGACACGAGGGCGACGCCCGCGACTTCCGGCGGCTCTTCGAGATCGGGATTCAGGCCGTCGTGCAACTCGCTGTCGAGGTGCCGCCGCTGCAGCTGCCGCGTGAGATGACCTACCTCCGCTTTCCCCTGTACGACGGCCCCGGGAATGATGCGGACTTGCTCGCACTGGCGATCAATACGCTGGCAGCGCTCATTCGGACGGGGACGCCGACGCTGGTTTGCTGTGCGGCGGGGATGCAGCGTACTCCGACCATCGCGGCGGCGGCGCTGTCGCGGGTGCATGGGCAGTCTGCGCAGGAATGGTTGGAACGAATCGCGCGGCAACACCCGACGGACGTTTCGCCGGCATTCTGGAATGAGGTGCGAGCGCGGTTGGCAGTCGATGCGTAGGGCGCGCGCTCTACGAGTTGTGCCACCGGTTGGCCTCGATGATCGGCAGCCCGGGTGTCCGACCCTGGTACACGTAGGCGCTGACCGCTGCCTCCCCTTCGACCTCCACCCCCTCCAACCGATAAAGTTCCGGCGCCCCCTCGATCGTGTCCAGGCGCGGGATCAGCCGGCACTCGACTTCGTAAAGCTCGCCGTGGATGGCTCGACCGTCCGCCTCCGCAACGACCAGCCCCGGATAGGGTCCCAGGTCGAGCAGCAGGTAGTTCGGCCGTGTCAGCGCTTCGCGGATGAACCGCTGCTTGCGAAGGATGTCGTGCCGTACGCCGCCGCGCATCAGTGTGCCGTAGACGAACAGGTGGATCGTTTCGGGCGAGGGCACCTCTGTTGGAAAGGAGCCCCGCAAGCGATCGTAGTCCTCCGGCGTGTCGAGGTCGCAAAGGACACTGACCGAATTCACCGGCAACTCCAGCGTCTCCCGGGCGTGCTGCCGCAGGTAGACGTTCAGCCCCTCCCCCGGTGGCAGTGCCCGCATCCCGGCGACGTGCTTCCAGTCGATTAGCGTCGGGTGCCCGCGCCGTCCACCGTGGGCCGGCACGATGATCGATTTGTCCGGCGACCTGGCGCGGGCCGACAGAAGCAGCCTCACGAGAGAGGGATCGAGCGTCGGGTGATCGGCCGGCACCAGCAGCCAGTGATCCTTGGCCCGCGGGCGGAAGCGTTCCTCCAACCATCGCAGGCCCGCTTCCACGGTAGCCCGCATGTCGGGCGTTTCCTCGGTCAGTTGCACCACGTGTGTCCCGGCCCGTTTGGCTAGCGGTAACAGTTCCGGGACGTGGGGGCCGACGACGACGAGGATGTGCTCGACCCCGGCCGCGCGGAGCGAGGCCACCACCCTTTCGAGGACCGTGCGATCCCCGAGGGGCAAGGCCAGCTTCGGCCGGCCCATGCGGACGCTCTTGCCGGCGGCAGGGATGACGGCGAACGTCATGTGCGAACGCCCCCGACCTGGACCCGCAGGCGCGACTGCGGCTCCGATCGGCCGAGGTTGCGGCGGGCGATCAATTCGGCGACGATGCTGATCGCAATTTCAGGCACCGTCTGCGAGCCGATGTCGAAGCCGAGCGGGGCATGCACCTTGGCCAGCACGTCCGCCGCGACGCCCTTCGCCACCAGGTCCTCGTAAATGAGCTTGATCTTCCGCTTGCTGCCGATCATGCCGACGTAGCCGGCCGCCGTCGAGGCGAGGTGGTACAGCGCCTCCTCGTCGTGGTTGTGGCCGCGCGTTACGATCAGGCAGTACGCCGAAGGACCGATCCCCGCGGCCACCAACTCCTTCAGCGTCGGGCCGATGTCGCCGACGATGAGGCGCTGGGCGTCGGGGAAGCGCTGGCGGCTGGCGTAGGCGGCGCGGTCGTCCATCACCCAGACGTCGAAATCGACCTCGGCCGCCAGCCGTGCCACCGCTTGGCCGACGTGGCCACCGCCGACGATCAGCAGCGTGATCCGCGGCAGCACCGGCAGGAAGGCGATGCCGTCGCGCGTCGCCGGGCCGGGGCGCTCGCTCAGTGGCCTGAGGTGGCGCAGGACGGCTTCGGGAATCGGCCCGTCCGCGAGACGCGCCGCCGGTTGGCCGTGCCTATCGAATAGGTACCGGCTGCCGCTCGGCAGGTTCGGCGCGGCGGCGATGACGACGGCTTCGGTACACCCTTCTCCGGCGTCGATCAATTCGCGGAAGCGACGGTAGTAGTCGGCCGCGGCGGCGTCGCGGAGGGGGTCGGCGAGGATGCTCATGCGGCCGCCGCAGATGAGGCCGTCGTCCCAGCCGTAATTGTCGTCGAGGCAGAAGGTCAGCACCTCGCCGCCCCGGGGCTCCGGGTCGGTAAGGACGCGCAGCGCCCGCTGCTTGACCTCGGCCTCGACGCAGCCACCGCCGAGGGTGCCGCGCTGGCTGCCGTCGGGAAAGATGAGCATCGCGGCGCCGGCCTTCTGCGGCGTCGAGCCGCGCGTCTCGACGACGGAACAGTACACGCAGTCGCGCCCGGCGTCGAGCGCCGCCGTCAGTTCCGCAAGGAGGTCGCGCATGGTTGGGGTCCCGGTCGTTTAGCCGCCGCCCTCGGGGCGGCGCGTCGAGCGCCGCCCCGAGGGCGGCCGCTAAACGGATCATAGCGGCCGGCGCCAGTTTCGCCAAAGCCCGCTGGTGCCGGCCGAGACGATGCCCTACAATCGCCGCCGGGAAACCCGCCCCCAGCGGAAAGGGGCTGGTTCAAACGCGGGTCGCGCTCTGCCCGTGCCCGTGCCCGTGCCCGTGCCCGT
>Ga0116223_10002347_pt1 | contig 17982 bp, 14 predicted proteins | sample Sb_taG_3_FD_90092 | JGI IMG/M metagenome (GOLD analysis project Ga0116223, IMG submission 90092) | Peat soil microbial communities from Weissenstadt, Germany - Sb_50d_a_PC metaG | ecosystem: Environmental > Terrestrial > Soil > Wetlands > Peat | place: Germany: Weissenstadt | collected 2010-09-21 | reverse complement strand
GCATAAATTAGAACAAAGGCCGCGCCGCGGTGTCCTCCATGTCCCTACGGTCTCAACTTGGTATAGACTGGCTTTTCGTTCGGCGTGATACTGCGCAAGATCAGAGATCCGGAGGGACGATAGATGCCCATTCCGCGCTGGAAGCGTATCCGATTGGCAACCCTCGTGGCGTGCGCCACGCTTCTTTGCCTGCAGCAATACACGGCATTGCCACGCGCTGCATCGCTCGGAGAAGGCCGCGACGCCGACACACCCGGCATGCACGAGCAATCCAGGATCATTGGCGTATCGATTACCGGCTCGCAACCGACCGGAACGTTTGGCGGAGTCGCGTATCAGCGTGTCTGGGGAACCGTTTCCGGAGTCGTTGCGCCACATGACACCATCGAAGGGTTCGATCAATTGCCGCACGACGCCGACGGCAACTACGACTACCAATCCGAGTTTGAAATTATTGCGCCTGAAAAAGCGGGCACGAATTCGGCGATCTTTGTCGAAGTTGAAAATCGGGGCAGGCCGGTTTTCTACAATGAGTTGCAGGAAGCCGAAGTGGCTGGGCCGCCGTCGGCTACGGCCAACGGAGGAGATCCCGGAAACGGCTTTCTTTTCGAGCATGGGACATCTTACGCGCGTGTGCAGTGGCAAACCGGGGTCGCCGCGAGCGTTCCGGTGCAAGCCGAGGGCGTTGGCGAAGTCATCATCCGCGACTTTGGCCGGATGCTCGCCGGGCACACGCAACTTGCCGCCAAACCGCCGGCGGAATTCGGGCCGTACCGCACGGTTATTCTCGGCGGCATCAGCCTGAGCGGCTTCTTCATCGACACCTATCTCGCAGAGGGTTTTAACGCCGATCCGAGCGATGGCGGCGTGGTCTACCAGGGCGCCATCGCGGTCGACGGCACGGGCAACTGGATCGCCATCAACGAACTGGCGGCCGAGGCGGGCGTGAAGGAATTTCCCTACGTCGTGCCCGATGGAAAGCCGCTGCGCGCCTCGCAGATTTTGGGCGGCCACGTGAGCGATCCCTTTTATATCGACATCGCGAATTACACGGATTTTTATCGGCTTCGCGCCAGCCTTACCGACTTGGACACGAAAAACCCGCGCATGCGCCGCTATGACTGGCCGAGCGCACACGCCCCGGCGCCGATCGACCAGAGTTCCGGGAGCGCCCGCGCCACCCGCTGCAACGGCGGCGTGCCCGTGGATCTCAATCCCATCCCACACTCGGCCTACCTGCGCGCTGTGACGCTGGAACTCGAGCATGAACTCGACGTTCCATCCGCTCGCCAAACCCCGAAGCTTCCTCCCACGACTCTGTTTACACTGGATCCCGATCCAGCGCTTTCGCGAATGGCGAACTTTAATCCGCTGCCGGGTGTGCGACTCTTCCTGCCCCTGATCGATGAGAACGCTCAACCCCTGGGCGGGGTCCGTTTTCCGGACGTCGAGTATCCGGTCGGGCGGGCCGTTCCTGTTTCGGTGCCGCCTGTCGCGACGACTTCGATTGACGCCACGTGCGGAAACTTGGGCGGATGGCAACAGTTCTCGGCGGAGGAGCTTGCGAAGCGATACGGCAGCCAGGCGAATTACGTGAAATTGTATGCCGAGGCGCTCGACAGGTTGATCGCACGGGGCTTTGTGCTTGCTTCCGACCGCGAAGAAATGCTCAAGATTGCGGCTGCGCTTTACGCGCGGCGTCCGGCTCATATGCAAGCTGTAACGGGACAGCGATGATTCAAGATTTGAAATTTGAAATTTGAGATCCGCTCCCACAACGTGAGTTTCAGTAGCACACACTGCAGTCTGTGGGGGGTCGGCCTTGCTAAGACCAAACCCCACAGACTTGAAGTCTGAGCTACTCAGAAGTTCCTCCTCGACGCATTAATCCGCGGTGCGCAAAACACCCGCCAGGAACTCGACCAGGCGCAACTGGTCAACCCACACAGCATGTTTGTCGGGATCGACGTGAGAAAACGCGGGAGTAATCAGCGCGGCTCGCAGGTACGGCTTGGGAATTTCCTTCTCCAGCCAGAGACTCTCCGTGGAAGGAATGATATCGTCCGTGGCGCCGTGCAGAAGAAAGACGGGCGTGCGAAGCGCGCCGAGCTTTCCCTCCGGTGAAATCGCGGACAATTGCAATTCGTCCGCCTGAATCGCCTCCAACAGCTTTGGGCGCAATCGGGCGATTTGTCGCGCAAGGAGAATCTGCATCGTGGCGCGGCTCGGCAGACTGAGGCGTGGGAAGAGTGCCTGCGCGTCGGCGGGTCGCTCCCAGAGCCAGTCGCGCAAGGAGTCGTGCGCCACGGCCAGATCGCCTGCCGGAAAGAATTGGTCCAGGTGGGAGTACACAAAAACCGCCGCGCCGTAATCGTGCGCAGTGTAAGGCTCCGTGCGGCCGTCCGGGAATTCCGCCTGGCTGGTTGCGAGAAATCGCACAACCCGTCCGAGGTTGTCGTAGGCGCCCATCAGGACGAGCGCGCGTATGTGCGGGGCGTAGCGTGGATCGCACGCGGCGAGAAGAGAAAGTCCGCCCGCAAAACTCACTCCCACGATGGTCACCGGACCGGTACCGAGCCGCTGCTGCAACCAGGCGGCTGATTCACCGATCGTGCCGATCGATGCGCCGTCGACGTGATAATCCGCCAGCGCCGCGATCTCCGGCGTCAGCACCGAAAAGCCGTCGCTCGCGGCGGCGCGCGCAAAATTCATGAGCCTAGGCTCGTCGATCCCCAGATGATGAATCCCGTGGACGAGCACCATGCCCGGCGGATGGGCCACTCCGCGCGGCACATAGAGCCGCGCTCGCACAAGGCCTTCTGTCGTAGAAAGACTGACATCTTGTATATCCAGGCCATGCCCTTCAAGCCGCACGAGAAGGCCGGAAGCATGAGGATCGAGAAACTGAATCAGAAAAACATAGCTGCGCAGCTCATAGCGAAGAGAGTAGACTCCCGCTGCCAGAAGAAGAATGAACAGCATCGCGATCCAGAGAAATTTGGAACGCACGAACGACCGATTCGTTTCCACATGCGCCACTGCAGTCGAGGAGGCGGGAATTGCGCGAGTATCCATCGGATGAATTGGCCAACGGCCGAAACCGCCAGCCTGAACGAGGCGAGCATAACCAAGCAGCCATGTAAAATCAAAACATAGCTGCCTCTGAATGGCGCGCACCGAAAACAGGTCTGCCGCAGGCCGCCAGGCGTGAGTTAGACTGCCGAAGGAGAATTAAACGCCGATGGGAGAAGTGACACAACCCGGCTGGACGCGGCTTCGCACGGCGACTGGCCGCTACGAGTATCAGTTTCAGGGGGAAATGCCAACCGTGCGCGGCGGCCAATACGAGGACGCGCGCGATTACCAGTTCCTGGTGCTTGACGACGAGGGGTTGCTATACAAAATTCCCGTGCGCCTCGCGGCCGAGATTGCCGCTGAACTTGGCACGGACGCAGTGCGGCTGCGCGTCGCCGAGGCCCAATTGAAAGCTGGACTGGAAACCTATCGCCCGCGCCAGGGCGCGCCGTATCCCGAAATGGACGCCCAATTTTCGCTCAGCGCCGATCGAGCGCGGGAGCTCGCCGCGAAGATTCAATCCTAAAGTGCGCCGCAGTTACTTGGTGGTGGGGTCGACGTTTGTTTTCGGCGCCGTATAGCCTTGCCGGGCGTACACCTGAAACTTGACCTTCTTTCCCTTCTGATCGAGCACCGTCAGCGGACCGCCGTCCGGCGCCACCAGCTCCACTTTGATCTTGCGATACTTGCCATCGAGCGTCTCGTTGGTCGGCGAATAGGCCATGCTGTACTGGTTGCGCAAGCTTTGGGCTACCTCCTGCATGATGCCCGGAATTTCGCCGTCGAAGCGCGGAAGCCACGAGCGGCCCCCTGTCATCGCTGCAAAGGTCTTGAGTTGGTTTTGCGCCTGAATGTACGTCAACTGTTGGCCGAATGCTCCAGGCGCCTCATTGATAAAGAATTGCTCACCGACGCCGACGGTAAAAATGGTGGCGTCCGTTTCCCGGATTCGTTTCAATGTCTGGTCGAGAGTCATCCGGCTGAACGTGTCGATTCCGGAAGCGAGCACGAGGACGGCTTTCTTGCCTTTGACGTCCTTGATGCGGTCGAGAACATCGGAAACGGCGTCGAAGATATTCGATTCGCTGAACGGCGGGAAATAAAGGGTAGACAGTCCTTGCAAGACTTCGTTTCGATCGTGCGTAAAATCCACTTCCACAGCGGAGCGCATGTTAAACGTCTCCAGCGCCACCCAGTCATTCGGCTTGAGATTTCCCAGAAAGCCCGCGGCCCAATTCACGGCGTTGTAGGTAAAAAATTGATAGCCCAGCTTGCTGAATTCCAGGAGCAGTACGATCGTGATCGGCGCTTCGGAGGGCGCGAAATTCGTAATCGTCTGTACCGTGCCGTCCTCGCTGATCCGGAAATTCTCCTTCTTGAGGTCCTTCAAATAATTTCCGTTGTTATCGGTGACCACGACGTCCACGCTCACCACGGGAACGGTGACGGAGATCGAGAATCCAGGAGCAGTCTGAGCTGCGGGCGCTTGCTTGCCCTTATCCTGCGCCCAGGCGGAGAGTTCGCCGGGCGGAACCAGGAGCGTGAAGAGGAGCACGCTCAGGACCAGTCTGCGGAGTAAGAGCGTTTGCATGGCTTGTTAAACCTCACCAAATCGCTGCGTTCTCCCCAGGAAAGAGCACCCATCCCCCAATCCCGGAGCCTTGCTGAACGAGATTACCCTGTTGTTTCGATGCTCCCACCAAGCCCTTGGATGTTCAAAATCTAGTTTTCTTCCCGGCACACGCACCCGCATGCGCGGTCTTGCATCTCAAGAGTGCATGGTACGATGAATTAGATGCGAATGTGGCTGAATTTTCGCTTGGAGGAACGCTCAATGCTTCATCGTGCAGGCCGGATACTTTTGACCGTCGCATTGGCCCTGGCGGCCGGCGCAGGCGCCCGGGCGCAAGCGCCCATGGCGAAGCCCGATCTCAGCAAGCTGGCTGACGAAGCCCAAGCCTGGCTCAGCGATCTGGTCCGGATCAATTCCGTAAATCCACCGGGCAATGAGGCCGTGGTCGCAAAATATATTTCCGCCATTTTTCAAAAAGAAGGCATCTCCAACGAAGTCATCGAAATGGCCCCAGGGCGAAGCATCGTGGTCGCGCGTTTACAGGCCGGCCCGCTCGCCGACCCGACCAATGCCCTGCTCCTCGTAGCGCACCAGGATACTGTCGGCGTGGATGCCAAAAAATGGACCGTGGATCCCTTCGCGGCAAATATCCGTGACGGCTACATGTACGGCCGCGGTTCGATCGACGACAAGGCCATGCTCGCCGCCAACATCGCCACGATGGTTCAGCTCAAGCGCTCGGGCGCGCGGCTCGCTCGCGACGTCATTTTTCTCGCCACCGATGACGAAGAACAAGGCGGCTCGGCCAGCATCAAGGTGACCATCCAGAAATATTGGGACAAGATCGCCTGCGCCTATGCGCTCAACGAGGGCGGCCGCGTGATGATGAAGGACGCCAAAGTGCAATACGTCGGCGTCCAGGCCAGCGAAAAGGTGGCCTACAACGTCACGGTAACTGCGACAGGGTCCTCGGGACACGGCTCCCTGCCCAAGCCGGACAACGCGGTCGTCCATTTGTCAGCCGCCGTCGAAAAATTGGGAACGTATCAAGTTCCGGCGCAACCCAGCACAATCACGCTGCGCTATTTCGAGCAACTCGCAAAGATCGAGGACGATGAAATCGCCAAATGGATGCGCGCGCTCGAGCAGCCGGGGCGCGCCGACCTCGCAGTCCGGCATCTCTCCGATGAAAGCCCGATGTGGAACTCGATGCTGCGCGATACGATTGCGCCCACGATGTTGCAGGCCGGGGTCCGCGTCAACGTGGTTCCCTCGGAAGCGACCGCCAATCTGAACATCAGAATGCTTCCCGGCCATTCCATCGAGGAGTTGATGGGCCAATTCGCCAAGATCGTCAATGACCCGCAAATCAAGTTTCAGCTCGCGCCCGATTCCGGAGAAAATGCCCCTCCCTCCGACTTGACGACACCTTTGTATCAGACCATCGAGCGCCTCACGCCGCAGGAATTTCCGGGCGCGATCACGGTCCCTCTTCTTGCACCGGGGCCACCGATTCCGCGAGCCTGCGCCTCCATAAGGTGCAGGCGTATGGCCTAGAGCCATTTCCAATGATCGAAAGCGTTAGTTCACGCGTGCACGGCGACGATGAGCGGATTCCGGTCGATAGCTTCCATAAGGGGGTCGTCTTCCTATATCATGTGGTGAGCGACTTCGCCTCCACGAAGTAGGCCGAAGAAGTTTTCAAACCCCCTTCCAGGCAGAATGGGTTCGGACAAAAACGATGAATTTTCGTAGCGCTAAAATTGTATGCACTCTTGGACCGGCCAGTAACTCGTCCGAAATGATCGTGCGGCTGATGCGCGCCGGGATGGACGTGGCGCGCCTCAACTTCTCGCACGGGACTCACGAAGATCATGCCCGGACGATCAAGCGGTTGCGGGAAGCTTCCGCGCGCCTTTCCACGCCGATCGGGATTCTCGCCGATCTTCAGGGCCCGAAAATCCGCACGGGCACGCTCAAGGACAAGAAGCCCGTGCAATTGGTCACGGGGCAGCGCTTTACGATTTCAATTCGTTCGATCGATGGGACGAGCGAGGGCGTGAGCACCACCTACAAGCGCATGGCACGCGACGTGTCGCGCGGCGACCGCATCCTGCTGGGCGACGGCCTGATCGAACTGCATGTGCTTTCGACCACATCGACCCTTGTGCTGTGCAAGGTCGTCAACGGCGGACTCCTCGGCGAGCACAAAGGCATCAATTTGCCTGGCGTAAAATTGCGGATCCCCGCGGTCACGCCAAAGGATCACGAGGATCTGGTGTTCGCCTTGGAGCAAGGCGCAAATTTCGTCGCGGTGAGTTTCGTCCGCAGCGCGAAGGACGTGCTGCAGGCCAAGAAAGCCATTTCACGCGAAAAGCAAGACGTGCCCGTAATCGCCAAACTGGAAAAGCCCGAGGCGATTGAACATCTGGACGAGATTCTCCATGTGTCTGACGCGGTGATGGTGGCCCGCGGCGACCTGGGCGTGGAGATGAGCCCGGAAAAAGTTCCCGTGGTGCAAAAACAAATTATCGCCAGGGCCTGCGAAGCGCGCCGCCCGGTGATCACCGCGACGCAAATGCTCGAATCCATGACGCAAAATCCGCGTCCCACGCGCGCCGAAGCTTCCGACGTGGCCAACGCCGTGTTCGACGGCAGCGACGCGTTGATGCTTTCCGCCGAGACAGCCTCGGGCGCCTATCCGCTGGAAGCCGTGCAGATGATGGATCGCATCATCCGGGAAGCGGAAGCCAACAACTCGCACGTCCTTCGCCCAAGCCCGGCGCAATTCAACATCGCGGAGACCGCCTCCGAACTGATTTGTCACGCTTCCGAAGAGTTGCACATGAAGGTGATTGCCGTTTTCACTGAAACCGGATCCACGGCGCGCCTGGTTTCCAAACATCGCCCGCGCCGCCCGATTATCGCCTTCTCGACGATCCAGGAAACGCGCCGCCGTCTCTCGCTCAATTGGGGCGTCGTGCCGCGCACCATCGGCAAAGTGCAGGATATCGAGGAACTTGTCCAGGCCGCGGAAAAGCGCCTGCTCGAAGAGCATCTCGTCCAGCCGGGGGACGTGGTTGGAATCGTGGCAGGGACTCCGCTCTTCGTGGGCGGCACAACCAACTTCATGAAATTTCACGTGATTGGGAGTGACGAAGGGCAAATCCGAAGGGGTGGAAAGTAGCACAGACTTCAGTCTGTGGGGTTCCGTTCCGGTGCCCGGGCCGCGCGCGCCAGCCAAGATCAGGTGGAAATCCACAGACTGAAGTCTGTGCTACCAAATTCTAATTCACCCAGCGATCGTCGGAATCGCGCGGCGGCTCGTTCTTGTGATCGCGCATATAGACTTCAAATTTGCGCCGCGTGCGCCGGCGTTTCCAGTCGAGGTAATTGTTCCGAAAACGATAGAGAAATAATCCCCGCCGAAGATAGAGATAACCCACCAAAGCCCCGCCGAGATGCGTGACGTGGCTGACGCTGTCCCCGCCGGCGTCCAGGGAGAGAAAAAACTCAATAACGATCGATCCCGCCACGAGCAGCTTCATCGGAATCGAGATGGGAAAAGGAAACAGCCAAACCTGGCGGTCGGGAAACAGGATGCCCGCGGCGATCAAGACGCCGTAAATTGCCCCGGAAGCGCCGATCGTCGGAATTGCAAAAGAAAAACTAGTCCCGTGCGGATCGAGGATTACTTTGATGAGGACGTTGATAAAACCCGCGCCGATCCCGGTGAGAAAATAATATTCATAAAAGCGCCGCTTCCCCCAGGTCCTCTCCAGATCCATTCCGAAGAAATACAGAAACAGCATGTTCATGACGAGATGCCAGATCGTCGCATGCAGGAACAGGTAGGTCACGAATTGCCAGACATACAATCGCCGCGTGACGTACCAGGGAACCAATCCGAAAAGGTGTTGGAACTCCGCCGTGTATTCGGGCGGAAAAATCAGCTTGATGGTCGTTTGAAGAAAAAAAACGCAGGTGCACGCGATGATGATATTGCGAACAGCGGGCGTCAGCATCCCTCCCCAATTGATGCGAGGACCATACGAGCCCGGATATCGTGACCGCGAACCCATTGTTGTGAGTGTAAGCGCGGCGAGACCGGTAGTCAAAGCTGGGAGGGGGTATATGGCCGTACCCCCCCCTGAAATTCGCCCACCTGTGGTCATGCAACTGAGAAAACCTGACTCAGGCTCAGGGCATGCGGTCGCAATCCGCCCCATACGGATCAGGCTAATCGACGCTCCTCTTGACGGTTAATTCTAAAGCCACAGCAATGCTTTTTTAGTGGCCCAAGAATTTTACGAACGATTATCTTAAACAGCAGCTACTAAGTTACGGACAGCCTTTTTTGCAGCGTCGTATCAGGTGCAGCAGAGATGAGATGAGCAAGCTCCGCACAGCTTTCTTGATAGCTTTAATGAGCACTCTTTTTTTGTCAGGACCACTATGTGTGTCCGCTCAGGTGAGCGATACTCAGAATGGTTGGAATCTGGTCACCCGGGGTGAGGTGAAGGTCGACGACATACCTACCATTTCAGGGTCTACAATTTTCACAGGCCAGACGGTGCAAACAGGGCAGGATGGAGCGGCAACGATCAGTGTGCCAGGGCGCGGCACAATATTCCTTGCTCCCGGCACGGCCCTCCGAATTGTCGCCGACGGCGATCAGTTTGCCGTCTTGATGGCAGGGGCGGTCGGTGTCAATTCACTTATTGGTGGCGGTCTTGCGATCCGAGTTCGTACTTACGCGGTGATCCCGGAAAAAACTTCGGCAACCACGTACGAAGTAGATCAGGATCTATCTGGTTCAGGCTCGGTATTTTGTTTGACCGGTTCGCTCCAGGTAGTCTATGGCTCTGCGGGCGGGCTTTTGACAGTTCGTGCGGGCGATTCGGCGATCGTGCCGGTTGACAAGCCCCCTCACATGAGCGGCCCAGTACCTGCGGCGAGACGGAAGTCAGAGTTCTTCTTGATCGCAGCAGTCGGCGCGGCAACAGGTGTGGTATTTTTCCGCGCAGTCGTTAGCCCATCAAGCCCATAATAACACGTTCAGCTTAAACTGGGCGTTTCAGGCATTTTGGACAACAGTCAGTTCTGCGGCCGTCTGACAAAGAGGATTTCACATCCCGATCCTTCTCGTACGCTACGGATTTTCGCAAGCCTGTCTGCCCACTCGCTCGCTTCGAGTTCTTCCCCAAGTGCATGTAAGCTTTGAATTAAGACATCCAGCGCCCCAGCTAATCGGTATTCCGAGCCGGGGTTTTTAGTGACGATTTGAGCTGCGTGTTTGGACAGGTCTGTGGCTTGTTTGTATTCCCTTTGGTCATACGCAATTCGCGCCAACGTAATCAGGGCAGCGGCAGTTTCCACGCTATCCGGCGCCGCTCTCTCACCAATTCCTTCGGCCCTCTCAGAATAAAGCTTGGCGAGGTCGCTTCTTCCTTCCTCGAAGTAAAGGTTCGCCATACCGCCGAGAATACCGGCTTTTTCGGGAAACTCGAACTGAGGAACATTTTCGACTATTGCATAAGCCTGTTGGTACAAACGCTCCGCGTCTTTGTGGTCGTGCATTTGGACATAGATGTCCGCCTGGTTCGCTAACAACTTCGCTTTAACTCGGCGGGTCATTTCCGACTCCGGCAACGCAAGGCTCCAGAGTTTTGAAGAATGCTCAGCATATTGCTCTGCATCAGCAAAAAGGCCGTACGAAGCGTACAGAACAGCTAGCGTATTAAACTCTATCGCCAAGTCAGGCGTTCGTGAACCTGCCAACCTCCGATGAATTAAGAGGGCCCAATCATCGAAAAGCTCAGCGCTCTGACAGTGGCCCAGAGTCTGTTGCAATACCGCAAAGTCCCCCATCGTCATTGCGGACTCCAATCCGTTCGGCTCGCCCGCTTTCGTTTCTAAAGCGATCGCACGTTCGTACTGCTCTGTCGCTTCTTTGTATTTCTCTTGCCGGGTCAAAACAACGCCGTCCGCGTTCAGCAGGCGCAAATCCTCCGGCTGAAGGGCGAGGGCCTGGTCCAGGAGTTTTTGGGAATCGGGATAGCGTCCCGCGACATACGCGGACCAAGCGGCCGGTAGTAGCTCTTCGACGGCTTGGCGCTGCGTCTCGGGAACGATTTCCTCGTAACACCTTCCAGCTGTCATGGATTGGCCCAGCACCAGCAGCGCAAGACATTTCTTATAAAATGGCTCCGATTGGGAATCCGCCCAGTGTGCGATTTGTGCAGCCAGGGCAGTCTTCGAAACACCGAGCCGAACTGCTAGTTCCGTCAATATGTATTCAGCGTCGAATGGATTTTTCCTTATGGCATCAGCAGCTTGGGAAATTTGTAAAGCTGATAGTTGCGTTGATTCGCCTGCCAGCTGCTGGATCACATTCTTGAGCGCGATGTAGGAATCGTGGTTTGGGCCGCTTGGTTTGACAATCGTTACATGATTCTCGTTTATAGCAACGGGGTCAGTACAGTTCCGAGTTGCGCTCAATCGGTCAACAACGATAATCCCCTTGTACTCTTTTTTCTCGTACGCACAATATCTGTGGATCGCAAACTTTGCTGCATTCCAATCGTCTTCCAGACTCTGTAATTGTTGATTTTGATCACCTGGACTTAGCGTTCGCAGAATCGGATTATCGCTAAACAGATTCGCGAGTCTTGCCACTTGAGCACCAGTTTGTGGTGTGGCGAAGAAATAAATGAACGGAACCTGTTTTGCGTACTTGCGGTGGATCAACAGCAGCCGTTGCACGATGATTCCACCCAGGCTGTGACACACAAAGATTACCCTGCGATGTTTTGAAAAGACGTCGTCACCGATTAGTCGGTTATTCAGATTATTGACGATATCGTCTAGCGTCATCGAACTGCCGAAAAGGCGGGCGGGGTACTCTGCTACATAAATGTCGAAATTTTGGAAGACAGCGTCTTGTACAAGCAATTCCGGCCAATAGACGCTCGGAGAGTATCTCCAGGTACTGTCGCTGTCTCCTAGAAATCCATGAACAAAGACAATGACGGAATCCTTGTAGCGATCCCCAGGCTCCGACGGTCGCAAATAGCGAGACGCCGTATTACCCCGCTGGAGAGGTGCAGAAATCGTTTTTGGTCCCCCGTCCACTTGCCCCAAAACAACGGAAGCTGGGATCAGGCTTAGACCCAAGCAGCAAAAGAGAACGGTAAAATAGCGGCGCATGACTGACTTATCTGAGTTCAATAGCCTCGTATCCATGTTACTATTTTAGACGGTACGGAGAGATAAATAAAAATGAGAAACTCCGAACTTGTACCAGTGCCCGAAATGCCCCTTTGGATTGCCTATACGATTTTTCACGAATCGACTAGAAGGCACCGGCCAATTGCGCGAGCTTTTCCCGATGCCGTGGATGCGGTATGCGTTTGCCCGCTCGAATGTCAGTCGCGTATGGCTTCGAAACCCCGATTGCGGCCGTAATCGCTGGCACAGTCAATCTTGCTAGGCGCGGCTGAATCTTCTCTCGGTACGCCTCCTCTGTAAGGCAGTCTGGTAGGGTAGTCGAGTCCCAGGCCCATCTTCCCAACGCCCGCGCGATTGCATACCTGCGGCGGAGGGTATACATTATCGATCGGCCGGAGGGTGAAAATATAAATCCCGGCCCAATCGAAAATTCCGATTCATTTTTTTTCGCCATGCATCGCCTGTGCCCACAGGCGAATTCAGCCTTCATTAATTTGAATTGGAGAGCTTCCATTCAAGGAGGACACCTACGATGCGAAACACGCGCCAAAACTCCTTGTTCCTACTGATGACGATGTTCCTGCTCTGTCCCGCGCTCTTCGCGGATCAAGTCTCTCTGAAAAATGGAGACCGCCTGACCGGCACGATCATCAAGTCGGACGCCAAAACGCTCGTCCTCAAAACAGAAGCAGCGGGTGAAGTGACCTTCCAGTGGGCTGCGATTGACTCCATCACTTCCACGCAACCGCTGCACGTCGGACTCGCGGGTGGACAAATGGTTGTGGGGCCGGTCGCCACGAAGGACGGACAATTCCAGGTCACTACGACAACCGCTGGAGTCGTGACGGCCGCGAAGGATTCGGTTCAGGTGATACGGTCCGACTCGGAGGAAGCCGCCTACGACGCTGCGATGGAACGATTGCAGCACCCGCACCTCGGCGACTTTTGGAGCGGGACGCTCGATACCGGCCTCAGTGTCACGCGAGGCAATTCGGCCACCCTTTCCTACACTCTCGCGGGAAGGGCCGTGCGCCAGACGGATCGCGACAAAATCACGGTTTATACCAGCGCGGTGTACGGGAAGACCGAAACCACCACGCCCAGCCAGGTGATTGCGCACCAGATCACGGGCGGGGTTCGCGCTGATATCAATTTCCGCCCGAGATGGTTTGCGTTTGCCGCGACGGATTTTAACTCCAACGCGCTCCAGAATTTGAATCTCCAAAATGTGATCGACGGCGGCATTGGAGGCCACGTGATCAAGACGAAGAACGCGCAGTTCGACGTCTTCGCCGGGGCGGGTTACAACCAGGAATTTTTCGGGGCATACACCTTGCCGAACCCCACGCCTCCGCCGGCAACTACTCTCTTCCCGGCCGTCACGCAACGAAATGCGGAAGCCAATGTGGGCGAGACGTTCAGCACGAAGCTCGGCAGCCGCTCGACCTTCAACGAAACATTCAATTATTTTCCGAACCTCAGCGGGCCCAGCGGCTATCGGTATACGTTCAATACCGTTCTCTCAACCGCGATCAGCAGATGGCTCGGCTGGCAATTCAGTCTGAATGATAATTTTCTGAGCAATCCGCCGACGGGAATCAAAGGAAATGACCTGCTTCTTTCCACCGGTTTGCGGCTGACGTTCGGCACCCCGAAATAGACGCGCTCATATTGATGAAGCTCGCGATTCCGTGACGGTCCTCCTGGGAACGCCAATCTCCCGATTGGCGTTCCCAGACCGCATCACGGCGTGACGGTAAACGGGATGGAGGCTTCCGTCGTTTCCCAATCCAGCGCCAGCGTGCCCTTGTTTCCGCCGTCGGAGCGCAAATCGACCTTAAATGTTTCGACAGGAGCGGAGAGGGTTTTCAAATTCATCTTCGTGCGGCCGAAATCGGTCGAAGAATCGTAATCCTTATGGAACTGCCCGGTCTGCTTGTTGATGATCAGCATCCATTCGTTCGCGTTCGGAAGCGTCCAGATGCTGTAGCTCCCGGCGGGAAGTTTCAGCGTGCCCATCTGCAAGTTTCCTTCCGACGTAATCTTGGTCGCCCAATTCGCGCCGGTGCACCAGACTTCGCCAAACGGAACGAGGCCGCCCATAATTTTCCTTCCATGCATCGAAGGCGCGTAGTACTCGATCGTGATCTTCTTGCCCGCAATCGTGGCCGCGACATTCGCCGGAGGGCTCGTATATTGCGAGCGGCCAAACTGGCCATAGGACGTCAAAGCAAAAACACCAACGAGGATGAGGACAATTCCAGATCCTCCAAACAAGAGAACTCGCTTCCTTTTCTGCATCATCATCGCCGCTTCTCCTACTGTCCGCCATTCTTGGCCATGGCGCCCTGCCCGGCCAGATAGAAATATCCGACCTTGTTGTTCGAGGGCGTCGCGTACCACATGCGGCCCTGCGCATCGAGGAAATATTCCCTCGAAGTAATCTCGGCATGCGGGAACGGATACTCGGTTACCTTCCCGGTCGTGGTGTTCAACCGGCCCACTTCGTCCAGATATTCCGACGAATACCAGACGTCGTGGTCCCGGTCCAGGTTCATCGCGTACGGACTCGCGTTCGGTCCCGGCAAAGCGTAATTTTTGAAAGTTTCCGTCTTGGGATCAAACCGGCCAATCTGTCCCGCGCCGGATTGGCTGAACCACACAATCCCGTTCGAATCGATTTGAATCCTGCGTGAGTACACGGTGTTGCTTCCCGGCGGATTCCAGGTCTTTACTTCCAGAGTCTTCCCGTCAATCTTCCCGATCTTCCCAACTGCATTGTATTCCGAGAACCAGCAGTTGCCGTCTTTATCCACTTCGACGCCATAAGTCGGCTCGCTGAAGTCCGTGAACTTCCCCGTCGTGGGATCGAGGCGGCTGATTCGCGTTCCACTCGACCAGGCAATTCCGTCCGGCCCGACTCGCACGGTATGCTTGCTGCCGCCCGCGACAAGGCCTTCCTTGCCGGGAGTGTAGGCGTCCGCATATTCGGTCAGCTTCTCCGTTTTCGGATCGAATTTCCCGATCTTGTTGATCCCAAATTCTCCCAGCCACACGTTGCCGTCGGGCCCTGGATATGCGGAATGGATTCCAACGGCATTTGGATTGGGCACATCGTATTCTTTTACATTCCCCGTTTCCGGGTCGAGCTTGCCGATCTTGTTCGCGCCGCCATAATAAGGCATCCAGACGTTGCCCTGCTTGTCCGGCGCGGCGCTCCACGGCATCCGGTTCGGCCCAGGCAAATCGTACTCGACGTAGACGATGTTCATCGCGTCGTCGTCAAATGTCCGCACCAGGTTCTTGTATTCCGGCAAATCCGCGGGAGACTTCGGCAACTCGGAGTCAGGGCCGAATGCACCGGCAATGAAGGAAGCCACCCTCTCGGCTTGCTCATCATTGACCATGCTTCCCAGCAGGTAATGCATTCTGGTTCGCATGTAGTCCACGCGGTCCTTCGCGCCCTCAAGATCCCGGCTTACGGAAGCCATGCGCGTTTGAAAGCCGTGGCAGATTTGGCAGGGCGCGTCGCGAAAATTGGACGTGGGGCCGAAGACCATCTCCTTGCCGCGAATGTTCGGTATCAACTTTTCGCCTTGATAAAGCGAAAGATCGCGCCAGCGCACTGTCCCCGGCTTCAGCGCCCAATCCATCGACGTTGATTGGCTCGCCGTCAGCATGACGCCCGTGCGCGGATCGGCCTGATACCCAACGGCGCGAATCCGCAGCACATATTCTCCGGCCGGCAAATCCTCGACTCGATAACCGCCGTCCTTGTGAGACAGCACGTTGACGGTAATCTTGGTCTTGGTGTTCTGCGCCTGAACGAATGCCCCCTTGAATGGCGCGCCGTCCGGCCCTTTCACCGTCCCGGCAATGGTCGCCCCATGCGCGAATGCGGCAACGAAAATCGTCGCGCTCATCAATGCCAGTATTTTTAATATTCGTCGCATGGCAGCTCCTAATCGGTGAACCGTACGCGTTTAAATCATTTATTAAATAAAATCGAGGTTCGGCCCGCAACCCTCGCAACCTTGAATCCCTGAATCGTACTCCAGAATTACCCGTCCCGGCCAGCCTTGTTCACCAACATTCATGAGGCCCTGGCATCTCATCGAGGAATGATCGGGCCAATCCGAATTCCTCACCAAGGATTCGTAATTGACGGCAAGTCAGTCAATGAGCGGGCGCGTGGGGTTTCCTGTGCCAGTGCATTGGCAAAAAATGTATCCCGCCATTACCATGAGGTGGAATGATCCGGGTAATGGCGGTCTGTATTTCACCGGCGGGAAATGAAAATGCGTACCCACCTGGCAGAATCGAACGCTCTGCAAGTTCTAAAATCATGAGCCGAAATCCCAAAACCATTGGCCTGATCTCGGACACGCATGGATTGCTGCGGCCGCAGGCCCTGCGCGCACTCGAAGGTTCGGACCTGATCATTCATGCCGGCGACGTGGGCGATCCGGAAATACTCGAAACGCTGAAGACTCTCGCGCCGGTTTTTGCCGTGCGCGGAAATGTGGATACGAACCCATGGGCGCTGGCCCTGCCCGAAACCGAAGTCATCGAGACGGACCTGGTAACGATTTACGTTCTCCACGACGTTCACGCGCTCGATCTCGATCCCGTCGCCGCGGGCCTTCACATCATCGTGAGCGGACATTCGCACAAGCCTTCCCGCACGGAACACGGCGGCGTCCTGTTTCTCAATCCGGGAAGCGCAGGCCCGCGCCGTTTCGATTTGCCGGTGACCATCGCCCGCCTCGATGTAAGTCAAAAGCCATGGAACTTCACAGTCATCGACCTGGTTAACGCCTCCTCCAAATAATTTCGGCAACTCGAACATTACAGGTACAGCGGAACAGGTGCTCCGAATCTGATCGTGCGTCCAGTAGCGCCCGTCGATTAATCCCCGTACTCTCCCCAAACCAGTCTCACCGCAGTTTGAAACGCCCGGCGCAATTGACGTCTCGGGGGGAGTGCTGCCAGCAGGCTGGGAAGCGACAGGGGAGAAACCGTGAAGCGTTCCGCACTAGTGGTGTTAGCTGCACTGGCGGTGTTGCTCGGCGGGTGCGCCCAGGCAATTCTACCGGGCGACCCGGGAGCAGGGAGTGGACCGGGGCTGACAGCGTTGACTGTGACACCGTCGGGCGCGACCATCCCCGGTGTCGCGCAGCAACAGTTCGCCGCGAAAACAGGTGACGGGTCGAAGCCGGCGGTGAACTGGTCGATCAACGGAATTGCGGGCGGAAATGCGACATTGGGGACCATTGACGCCAACGGAATGTACACCGCGCCGGAGTTTCCGCCGGCGCCCAATACCATCACCATCAGCGCGGTCGAAACGTCGAACACCAGCAGACTCGGGAACGCCAGCGCCACTCTGAATAATCCAGTGCCGCAATTGACTAGCCTGGCGCCACTGAGCGTCCCTCCAGGAACTTTCACGATAACGCTGAACGGGTTGCATTTCGCACAGAGTGCGGTCGCATACATGGGCGCCACCGCGCTCACGACGACTTATGTTTCATCGACACAACTGACGGCAACGGGCACAGCAACGAGCGCGCAAGAGGGGACACAGACGATCACGGTACATAACCCAGCCCCCGGGGCGAGTGTTTCCGCTGGCTTGAACTTAGTGGTGTTGGGCGGAGTCGCTGTGATGGTGGCGCCGGCAACGGCCATGGTGCGCACCGGCAATCAACAAATCTTTACGGTCATGGTGACCGGAGCCTTAAACACGAGCGTCACCTGGACGGTTAACGGCGTGGCCGGCGGCAACTCCACGACCGGCACCATCACGGCAACTGGCACTTACACCGCTCCTCTCACTTTGCCGACCCCGAACACGGTCACAGTGACCGCAACCAGCGTGGAAGATCCCACGCGGTCGAGCAGCGCGACGGTAACGCTGGAAAATGCGATACCCGTAATCAGCAGCGTTGCACCCACGACATTCACGGCGGGCACGCAATTTGAAATGACCGTAAACGGAACCGGATTCACTCCCGGTTCCATCGTGAACCTCGGAACGATTCCGCTCAGCACAACGTTCATTGCGCCGACGCAATTGATCGCCGTAGGCACACCCACGCTGG
>Ga0116223_10002346_pt1 | contig 17989 bp, 13 predicted proteins | sample Sb_taG_3_FD_90092 | JGI IMG/M metagenome (GOLD analysis project Ga0116223, IMG submission 90092) | Peat soil microbial communities from Weissenstadt, Germany - Sb_50d_a_PC metaG | ecosystem: Environmental > Terrestrial > Soil > Wetlands > Peat | place: Germany: Weissenstadt | collected 2010-09-21 | reverse complement strand
CCTGGACCACCGCGACTGGCTGGGCCACACGCTCGAGAAGATCGGCGCGGAGAAGGCCGGCATTTTTCGCTCCAAGCAGCCGGTGGTGCTCGGCAGTCCGGATATGCCCGCGAGCGTCTGGCGGACAGCCGAGGCGCTGCGCTGCCGACTGCAGGTGGCGCAGCGGGATTTCCGCGTGCGCATCCAGGACAGTGAAGCGGCCGGCGCGTGCTGGGATTACCGGTCGGCCCATTGCGCGCTGGAGTCGTTGCCGCCTCCGGCGCTCCCCGGAAGCGTTCAATACGGCAATGCCGCCGCCGCACTGACCGCGCTCAACCTGCTCGGCGTACCCGGCGCATGTGAGAAGCAGACCGTGGCGCGGGCTCTGCGCTCGATGCGACTGCCCGGCCGCTTTCAAATAGTACCGGGCGAGGTTGAGTGGATTCTGGACGTGGCGCACAACGAACCAGCTGCCGCCGTGCTGGCACAGGCGCTGCGCTCGAGGCAGGCCGCAGGCAAGACCATTGCGGTCGCCGGCATGTTGGCCGACAAGGACGCTGCGGCGATTGCTCGCACACTCGATGGCGTGGTCGATCATTGGCTGCTCGCCGGCATCGGCGATGAGCCCCGCGGCTTGAGCGCAGCGGCGTTGCAGGCCCGCTTGCCGCCGCTGCGCGGTGCGCTGGAGTTGTTCGAAAACGTTCCGGCCGCCTGCGTGCGCGCGCGCGCGATCGCGCAAGCGCGCGATCGCGTGCTCGTGCTCGGCTCTTTCCATGTGGTGGGACCGGCGCTCGTATGGCTTGGGCTATACTGAAGCGACGACTATGGAGAACCGCCTCAAAGAGCGCTTGACCGGCGCGGCGATACTGGTGGCGCTGATCGTGTTGTTGGTGCCCGAGATGTTCCATGGTCAGCGCAGCGACGTCACGGTCAGTGCCGGCGGCAGCGGCGAAGGTCCGCCGCTGCGCTCCTACACCATCGACCTGAGCAACGGACCGACGCGTACGGCGCCGCTGCAATCCACGCCGCCGCCAGCGGCGAGCGCCGCACCGACCGAAGCTCCCGAGCCGGCGCCGCCGGCCGTGTCGCAGCCGATCAACCCAACGCCCAGCGTCGAGAGCAGCTCGGGCGATGCGCCAAAACCCGCGCCGCTGAGCGCGGTCGTGGCGAGGCCGGCGACCGGCCCGCGTGCGGCAGCCGGCCCCTGGAGTGTGCAACTCGGGCTGTTCGCTCAGCGCGACAACGCCGAGCGACTGCTACATGCGGCGCAGGCCAAAGGCTTTGCGGCCCGTGTGTCCGATCGCGATGGCAAGGGGCTGTATCACGTTCTCGTGGCCGGCCTGGCCGATCGCGCCGCGGCCCAGAGCCTGCAGCAGCGCCTGCGAGATCAAGGCATTCCCGCCGCCGTCGTGGCGCCCCAATCCGACGGTGTCAAGTCGCCACGGTAGCTTGCAACTGTGACCTGAGGCGCCGGATTCGCCGTCCGGCACCGCTAGAATCCGCTGGTCACTTTGGCACCGGCGACCATGAACTGGATCGATTATCTGCTGCTCGCGTTGACCGTCTGCTCCTGCGTCGCGGGGCTGATGCGTGGCCTGCTGCGCGAAGTAATCGCGCTTGTGACGTGGATCACAGCAGTTTGGGTCGCATGGAACTATGCGGCACTCATCGAACTGCACCTGGGCGGTGCCTTAGCGAACGATATCGTGCGTCCCTGGGTGGCACGCGCGTTGATCTTTTTCGTGGTGGTGATGGCCGGCACGACCATAGCTCTGATCGTGAGCCATTTCGTGCGCCTGTCGCTCTTCAGCGGCCTGGATCGCGCTTTCGGCGGCCTGTTCGGGCTGCTGCGCGGCTTCGTCATGGTCGGGCTGATTGTCATGCTCTGTCAGGCCATGCGCCTGGATGGGGAGTCGTGGTGGCGTCAGTCGCTGCTCGTGCCGTATGCCGAGCACGCAGCGAATGTGCTGCGGGAGATAGTCGGCGAGCGTAAAATGCTCGCCGGCAACTCCGTTAAGGCGGCGCGCTAATGGCGCGAAGGAATCAGGCCCAAATATGTGCGGTATCGTCGGCGTGGTCGGCACCGGGCCCGTCAATCAACGTCTGTACGATGCTCTGACGATTCTACAGCACCGCGGTCAGGACGCTGCCGGCATCATGACGGCCTTCGAAGGCCGGCTGTGCTCGCGCAAAGGCGCCGGGCTGGTGCGTGATGTGTTCGAGCAGCAGCACATGCTCGAGCTGGCCGGCCATGTGGGCATCGGCCATGTGCGCTATCCGACGGCCGGCTGTGACAGCGCCTCCGAGGCGCAGCCGTTCTACGTCAATGCGCCCTACGGCATTTGCCTTGCGCACAATGGCAATCTGACCAATGCCGCAGAACTTGCCGAGGTGCTGATCCGCGAGGATCGGCGCCATCTGAACACCGAATCCGATTCCGAAGTATTGCTGAATGTCTTTGCTTCCGAGCTGCAACGCGTGGGCACTCCGCGCGTTACGCCGGCGGACATCTTCGCTGCCGCGAGCGCGGTCTACCGCCGTTGCCGCGGCGGCTACGCCGTAGTCGCCATGGTGATCGGCCATGGTGTGCTTGGATTTCGCGATCCCAACGGCATTCGTCCGCTGGTGCTGGGTCAGCGCCGCACCCCCCGCGGTACGGAATACATGCTGGCGTCGGAGAACGTGGCGCTCGACATGCTGTCGTTCGAACTGCTGCGCGACGTGGCTCCCGGCGAGGCGGTATTCATCGACGAGCACGGGCGGCTGCATTGCCAGCAGTGTGTGGCGACCGTGCGGCACACGCCCTGCATTTTCGAGTACGTCTACTTCGCCCGGCCGGATTCGATCATCGACAACATTTCGGTGTATCGGGCGCGCATGCGCATGGGCGAGAAGCTCGCGGCTAAGATTCTGCGCGAGCACCCGGATCACGACATCGAGGTCGTCATTCCGATTCCTGATACCAGCCGCACGAGCGCGTTGCAGATGGCGCAGATCCTCGGCATCAAATATCGCGAAGGTTTCACCAAGAACCGCTACATCGGCCGCACCTTCATCATGCCGGGGCAGGAGCAGCGCGAGCGCCAGGTCAGGCGTAAGCTGAACTCCATCGAGCTGGAATTCCGCGGCAAGAATGTGCTGCTGGTCGATGATTCGATCGTGCGCGGCACCACCTCGGCGCAAATCATCGACCTGGCGCGGGAAGCCGGTGCCAAGAAGGTTTACTTCGCCTCGGCCGCACCGCCGGTGCGCTTCCCCAACGTCTATGGCATCGACATGCCGGCGAGCAGCGAGCTGGTGGCCGCAGGCCGCAGCGTCGAAGAGGTGCGCCAATTCATCGGTGCCGACTGGCTCGTCTACCAGGATCTCGAAGACCTGGTCACCGCCTGCCGGCATGACAATGCGAAGACCGAGGAGTTTGATACCTCCTGTTTTTCGGGTGAGTATGTGACCGGCGATGTGACGTTTGAATACCTCGATCGTCTGCAGCGAGCTCGATCCGAGGAGGCCAGAGCGCGGCGGCGGCTGGCGCGCACCGGCCTCAAGGCCGTCGGCGCGCCCTGATTCTCACCCCGCCAGTTCCACTTCGAGCATGCGACTGCTGCTGGTCGAGGAAGATCCGAAGGTCCGGGCGCTGCTGCGCCATCACCTGAGCTGCCGTTGGCCGGAGGTGCAGATCAGCGCGCATCCGCCATTGCAGCGCGGGCCGCTGCCTCCCGAATTTCTGGCGCAGGGCTATGATGCGGTGCTGCTGGCGGGCACGAGCGATGAGAGCGATGGCATCGCCGCACTGCATGACCTGCGATCGCGGCCCGGGTTCGCCCCGGTGATCTTCATGCTCTCGCGCGAGCGGCCATCGTTGCGCGAACGGGCGCTGGAGGCCGGCGCCTACGGAGTGATCGACAAGAGCCACATCGACCACGACCGCTTTCTGGCGATGCTCGAAGCGGCCGGTCGCGATCACCGGCGCCAGCTGGCCGACTGGCGCATCTCCGCCGACGCGATCGATTCGCGTCGCTTCGGCGAGGCACGTATTCCCGAGTACCGGCGCGCGCGGCTGCTCGCGCGTGGCTCGGTTTCGCAGCTCTACGTCGCCGAAAGCGAGAAGGCCGGAACGCTGGTGGTGCTCAAGGTCACGCCGTCGCGTCGCGATGAATCCGGCATCGATCAGGTATTCGCCCGCTTTCTGCAGGAGTACGAAATCGCGCAGCGCGTGCGCCACCCGAACATCGTACGGCTGTATGAACTCGGTGTCGCCGACGATCACGCCTATCTGGCGATGGAGTACTTTCCGCGTGGCGATCTGCGCCGTCGCATGCGCGGGGGCATCTCGCCGTCCGAGGCGCTCGGCTACGCCTCGCAGATCGCGCGTGCCCTGACCGCGCTGCACGCGGCGGGCATCCTGCATCGCGATCTCAAGCCCGGCAATGTCATGCTGCGCGTGGACGGCCAGGTGGCATTGATCGACTTCGGCCTGGCCAAGCACGAGGCCTTGGACTACGACATCACCGACACCGGCATGATTTTCGGCACGCCGCACTACATGAGTCCCGAGCAGGGCCACGGACAGGATCTCGACCCGCGCAGCGACCTCTACAGTCTCGGCGTGATGCTGTTCGAGATGCTGACCGGGCGCAAGCCGTACACGGCCGACAATCCGATGGCCATCATCTACATGCATCGCAATGCGCCGACTCCGCGGCTGCCCGAGGCGCTGGCCGATCTGCAACCGCTGCTCGATCGGCTGCTCGGCAAACAGGTCGATGAGCGCTTTAAGAATGCCGCTGAAGCCATGCGGGCCATCGACGCGGCGCGCGCCGCCTGGCTCACCAAGGGAGCCCTGGCTTGAGCATACCGGCCGCGCCGACCGGCGCTGCCTGGCTCGACGCGGCCGGTGCCCACTGGCCCCAAGCGCATCACGACAACGGACGGGTCGCTGCGCTTGCATTCCCGGCCGGTGCCCTCGGCCACGCTTCCAGCCTGAACGCATCGCGCTGCCACGCAAGGCAGCTGCCCTGATCGTGCCAGGCGCCGAGCACGATGCGCCGCGCCGGCATGCCGTCGAGCTCGAAGTCGTGCACGGCCGGACGATGGGTATGACCGTGAATCAGCAGCCGTACGCCGCAGGCGCGCATCGCCGCGGCCACGGCCGCAGGCTCGACGTCCATGATGTCTGCGTCGGCGCGCTGCGTATGCCGGCGGCTGCCGGCACGCGCCTGCTGCGCGAGTGCGCGCCGCACGCTCAAAGGCAAGCCCAGGAAACGCCGCTGCCAGCTCGGGCGCCGCACCACGCCGCGCAGCATCTGGTAGGAACGATCGCCCGTGCAGAGCGCATCTCCATGCGTGAGCAGTGCGCGCTCGCCGTACAGATCGACGAGCACCGGATCGCACAGCAGACGCGCGCCGCTGCGCTGCTCGAAGCCTCGCTGCAGCAGGAAGTCGCGGTTACCGTGCATGACATAGCAGGGCACGCCGCGCGCCGAGAGCTGGTGCAGCGCCTGGCAGATGCTGCCGGCATAAGCATCCTGCTCATCGTCGCCGATCCAGGACTCGAACAGATCGCCGAGAATGTAGAGCGCATCGGCAGTTGCGGCCCGCTCGCGCAGGAAATCGATGAACTGAGCCCCGGCCGCCGGTTCGAGCGCATCCAGATGCAGATCGGAGACGAACAGCGTGGTCAAGGCGTATCGCTCGGCTCGTAGGATTTAGGCTACATTGTACGGATGTCCACCAGCTTCGTCGTCACGCGGTTTGCGCTCAGCCCCTCAGGTGAGCTGCACTTGGGCAATGCGCGTACGGCGTTGTTCAATTTCCTGCTGGCGCGCGCCAACGGCGGCAGCTTCGTGCTGCGTATCGAGGACACCGACGCCGAGCGCACCCAGGAGCGCTACGTCGATGGGCTGCGCGCCGATCTGGATTGGTTGGGACTGCATTGGGACCAGGGTCCTTATCGGCAGTCACAGCGCGCAGAGTTGTATGTGCATTACTTCGAGCAGCTCGAGCGCGCGCAGCGCGTCTACCCGTGCTTCTGCACGCCGCGCGAGCTCGATCTGTCGCGTCGCAGCCAGCTTGCATCCGGCCGCCCGCCGCGCTACGCAGGCACGTGCCGGGACTTAAGCGCGGCACAGATGGCGGCGCGGCTCGCCGAGGCTCGCCGCCCGAGCCTGCGCTTCCGCGTGCCGCTCGGGCAGCGCCTGGATTTCGACGATCTGGTGCACGGTCCGCAGAGCTTTCTGTCCGACGATATCGGCGATTTCGTCGTGCGGCGCGAAGATGGCACGGCGGCGTTCTTCTTCAGCAACGCCATCGACGATGCGCTCATGCGGGTGAGCCACGTGCTGCGCGGCGAGGATCATCTGTCCAATACCCCGCGCCAGCGCCTGCTGCTGCAGGCCCTGGCGCTGCCAGTGCCGCGCTACGGCCACGTCTCGCTGCTCATTGGCGCCGACGGCGCGCCGCTGTCCAAGCGGCACGGGGCGATCAGCGTGCGCGAGTTGCGTGAAACCGGCTTTGCCGCCGGCGCGGTCTGCAATCATCTGTTCCGGCTCGGTCATTCCGCGGCGCGCAACGAACTGCTGAGCCTCGAACAGATGGCGCAGTGTTTCGAGCTCGCGCGCCTGCAGCGCGCGCCGGCGCATTTCGAGCTGACGCAGCTTCAGTATTGGCAGCGCGAATGGGTGCATGCGCTATCGCCGGAGCAGGCGCGCGAGTGGCTGGCACCGATGCTGCCGCAGGAACTGGATGCAACGCGAGCTCGGGCCTTCATCAGCGCGGTACTGCCGAACATCGTGTTCGCGGAGGATGCGCGGATCTGGCAGCAGATCATCTTCGGCGAGGCCTTGTCGTACGATGAGCCGGCGCTGCGCGCAGCTCAGGAGGCCGGTCCGGAGTTCTTCGCAGCGGCGGCCAGTGCCGTCCGGGAGCAGGCCGATCTCGGCGCGCTGCGCGGTGCCACCGGGCGCAAGGGAGCGGCGTTCTTCATGCCGCTGCGCGCGGCACTGACGGGGCGGCTGCACGGTCCGGAACTCGCACCACTCCTGGCTGCGATGCCAGCCGAGCGGGTGCGCGAGCGGCTGCTGCAGTTCGCGCGCGTTCGCTCCTGAGATCAGAGGCCTCGGCGACGTGCTTCAGATCCATAACAGTTGGAGCGGCCGCAAGGAGCCGTTCACGCCGATCCGCCCCGGCCAGGCCGGCCTGTATGTCTGCGGCGTGACGGTTTTTGATTACTGCCACGTGGGTCATGCGCGCTGCTACGTGGTCTTCGATGTGATCCGGCGCTGGCTGCGCCATCGCGGCTTTGCCGTCACCTACGTACGCAATATCACGGACATCGACGACAAGATCATCCGGCGCGCCGCCGAGAACGGCGAACCGGTCGATGCCCTGGCGGAACGCTTCATCGCCGCCATGCGCGAGGATTTCGCCGCGCTCGCCATCGAGCCGCCGGACCATGAGCCGCGCGCCACCGAGCATGTGCCCGGCATCATCGCCATGATCGAACGGCTCATCGCGCGCGGCTACGCGTACCTGAGCGCGCAGGGCGATGTGCTGTACGCGGTGGCGAAGTACCCCGAATACGGGCGCCTCTCGGGCAAACGACTGGCGGATCTGCGCGCCGGTGCGCGCGTCGAGATCGACCTGAGCAAGCGCGATCCGCTGGATTTCGTGCTTTGGAAGCAGGCCAAGCCGGGCGAGCCATCCTGGGGCTCGCCCTGGGGGCCGGGTCGACCCGGATGGCACATCGAGTGCTCCGCCATGTCGATGGCTATGCTCGGCACGCATTTTGACCTGCATGGCGGCGGCATGGACCTGAAGTTTCCGCATCATGAAAACGAGATCGCGCAGTCGTGCGCTGCCAACGACACCGCGTTCGTCAATCTCTGGATCCACAACGGCTTCGTGAACATCGATAACGAGAAAATGTCGAAGTCGCTCGGCAACTTCTTCACGATCCGCGAGCTGCTGCCACGACTGCGCCATCCGGAGGTGCTGCGCGCGTTTCTGCTCTCGAGCCACTACCGCGGTCCCATCCAATACAGCGAGGTGCAGCTCGAGCAGGCCGACGCTGCCTTGACCCGCCTCTATACGGCGCTGCGCGGCCTCGAGCTGACCTCCCCGGTGGCCCGACGCAGCGAGCACGGCGAGCGCTTCGAGGCAGCGCTCGACGATGACTTCAACACGCCGGAGGCCGTGGCCGTGCTGCAGGGCATGGCGCGCGAGCTCAATGCCGCGCGTGCGCACGGCGATACGGCGCTGATCGCGGCGCTCGCGCCCGAGCTCAAGGAGCTCTCAGCGCTGTTGGGGCTGCTCACGGTCGCGCCCGAGCAGTGGTTCAAACAGGGGGCGCAGCGCCCGTGGTCTGCGCAGCGGGCGCAAGCGCTGCCCGAGGCGCTCGACGAGCAGGGGATCGACGCCCTGATTGCCGCGCGATTGGCGGCTCGCCAGCGCCGGGATTTCGCCGCGGCCGATCGCATTCGTGAGCAGCTCGCCCGGGGCGGGATTGTGCTTGAGGATCAGCCGGGCGGCCGGACGCTCTGGAAGCGCCTCTAGGAAACATCGGGGGCCTTAAGCGTGCAGCGCGCGGCCGCATCGGTTGCAGACACTCTCATAGGCCCGCAGCGTCTGCCTGGCCACGGCGTCGATATGGTAGGCGCTCAGGTCGAGGCCTCGGCGTGGGGTGCGCACGTGGTAGTGATGACGCAGTTGTGCCGCCAGCGCGTCGACGTCGCCGATCGGCAGCAGATCCCCGCCGTGGCGCGCGAGCAGTTCCGCCGGTCCATCGGTCGCGAACGCCACTACCGGGGTACCCGCATCGAGCGCCTCGAGCACCACACGCCCCAAGGGCTCACGGCGCGACGGGCACACGAACAGGTCGAACGCCTGGTAGTAGTCCTTCACGTCGGCGCGAAACCCGGGCAGACTGATGCGAGCATCGGCCATGCGTTCGAGCCGCCGGCGCTCACGCCCATCGCCCAATATCGCCAGATGCGCCTCGGGCAGCGCCGCTCGCTCAAAGGCGTCGATCAGCAGGTCGAAGCCTTTGCTGTGCGCCAGCCTTCCGACGGCGCCGACCAGGAACTGCGTCCCGGGCGCGCCGAGCTCGGCACGCCGCGCCGCGATTTCAGGCTCGCTCAGGCGGCGCGCCGGAATCATCGATTCGTTGATGCGAAATATCTGGCCGCGATAGTCGCGCGGGATGTCGCGTTGCTGCCAGTCGGCAATGCAGATGAGACCGTCCATGGCCGCGAAGTGGCGACCATTGACCGTCAGGTGCAGGGTGGCGATGGTGGCGGCATCGGGCCGGATGCGCGCTAGCAGGCGGGTCGAGCGCCGCAGGTGCGCGTGTACCACGCCGGGGGCGAACTGCGCGAGCGCAGCGCGCACCGCGCTTTGAGGCCACCATTTGCCGACTTCGGCCACCTGAACCGCCGGATCGAGCCGATCGAGGATGCTCGCAGCGCCCGCGCCGCGATGGTCGCGCCTGACGATCAGCAGCACCGCATGGTCGCGGCAATGGGCGTTGCACATCTCGGCCGTGGCGCGTTCGGTGCCGGCGAAACCACGCGAGAGGAGCATATGGGCAATGCGCATGCAACTATGATAGCGGCATTCGATGCGGTATTTTTCGAACGCGGCGCCCGCCTCCAAAGGAACTATTGGTGCTCATGAGCTTTCCAACGCAAAGCACGGCGGCTATCGGCCAGGCGCCATTGCGGGTGCGCTTGATCGGCAAGGCCAATGGAGTGGGTTTGTCGCGCGACTTCGATCTGCTGGCGGCGGCGTTGCGAGCCTGTGGGTGTGAGGTCACGCTGCATGCCTGTGAACGGCGCGATCGCAAGCGCCGAAGAGGGTTCTGGACGCGGCTTGCGGCACGCGCGCGCGTGCTGCGCACGCCCTCAACGGGGGTGCGTTCCCGCGCCCGCTACGACATCAATCTCATGCTCGAGCACGTCTGGCCGCAGTTCCTGCACGAGGCCGTCTGCAATGTACTGGTACCCAACCCGGAATGGTTCGACCGGCGCGACCTGGCCTTTCTCGGCGCTGCGACTCGGGTCTGGGCCAAGACCGCCATCGGCGAGCGGCTGTTCGCGCGGCGCGGTTGCCGTACGGTGCAGATCGGTTTCGACAGCTGCGATCGCTATCAGGCCGATATCACGCGCTCGCCGCAGTTCCTGCATCTGGCGGGCCGAAGTCCGCTCAAGGGCACTTCGCGTCTACTGTCGCTTTGGCAAAAGCATCCGCAGTGGCCGCCGCTCACGGTCGTGCAGGATAGCGCGGTGCAGCCCGGTGAGGCCGCCGCCACGGGTACGAGCAATGTGGTATTGCATCGCGGCTACTTGAGTGACGAGGCATTGCGCCAGCTGCAGAACAGCCATCGCTTCCACCTCTGCACCTCGGAGGCTGAAGGCTGGGGTCACTACATCGCCGAGGCCATGAGCGTCGGTGCCGTCACGCTCACCTGCGATGCGCCACCGATGAACGAGCTGATCGACTCCGAGCGCGGCGTGCTCATCGCGGCCCGCAGCGGCGAGCGCCACAATCTCGCGACGCTGTGTCACTTCGAAGACAGCGCTTTGGCGAGCGCCATCGAGCGCGTGCTCGCCATGGAGCCGGCGCAATGGGATGCACTGGGCTCGGCGGCGCGAGGCTGGTTCCTGCACAACAAACACGGCTTCGCCGCCCGAGTGCAGCGCGCCTTGGACGAACTGGCGGTCGCGGCGCCGGCGCGGGCCAGACCATGAATGCCGGCAAGCCGCTGCCGATCAGTCTGCTGGTGCTGACCTACAACGAAGCGCCGAACATTGCCCGTTGCCTCGACAGCGTGGCCTTTGCGCAGGAAAAACTGGTCATCGATTGCGGCAGTACCGACGCAACCGCCGAGATTGCACGCGCCCGTGGGGCGCGCGTGGTGCAGCAGCCGTGGCTCGGTTTCGGCTTGCAGCGGCGTGCGGCAAGTGCGCTCGCGAGCCATCCCTGGATCCTGTTTCTCGACGCCGATGAATGGCTATCGGGCGAGCTGCAGGCCGAATTCGCGCGACGCCTGCCGCAGCTGCTCGACTCCGGCTATGCCGGAGCGTACCTGCTACGTTCGGCATGGTTCATGGGAGCGCGCATGCAGTGGTATCGGCCGCTGGCGCGCGAGCGCATCGAACGGGTCTATCACCGCGAGCGCGCACAGTGGACCGAGAGTTCCGTGCACGAGGCACTGGTTTTCAATGGTCCGGCGATCGAGTTGCGCTCGCCGCTGCTGCACGCGTACACGCCGAGCCTCGTGCAACGGGGTCTGAAGGATCTCTATTACGCCGAATTGCGTGCGCGCGAGTGGAATCAGCGCGGCCGTCGCGGCCGGATCTGGCTGGCGCCGATCATCTTTCTGGTGACGTTTCTCAAGGATTACGTGCTGCGGCTGGCCGCTCTTGACGGCGCCCGCGGCTACGTTGCCGCACATCTGGCAGCCAGCTATGCGGTCTACAAGCGCCTGCGCTGCTACGAGATGGCGGTCCACCCCGAATCGATCGAGCTGGCGCGAGCGGCTCTCGTGCGCCATGGATTGGAGCGCAAACAGCCATGAGCGCGCCGAACGGCAACGGCTCAGCCTGCGATGTGCTGCTGATTCCCTGCTGGCGGCGACCGGAGTTTCTCTGGCACTGTCTCGATAACCTGACGCGCGCCGCAGGCATAGAGCAGTTGCATGTGATCTTCCGCGTGGATCGCGGCCATGACCCGGACGTCTACCGAGTGATTGGCGAGTTCGCCGGGCGTCTGCGCAGCCACGAAATCGACATTCCGGTCCGTTGCCCTTACCGCAAGAGCAAGCAGAGCGCCAACGTGCTCGGCGGCTACCTGCTCGCGGCGTCCAAGACGCGGCAGCTTGTGTTCATGGTCGAAGAAGACCTCATGGTGGCGCGCGATTTCTTCCGCTGGCACTACGCGGTGCACGCAGCCGAACCACAACTGTTCTGCTCGCTCACGACCCGCAATCACAACCGGCTGGTCGCAGCGAGCGAGGATCCGCGTGACTACTACCTCACGACGCTGGATTACTGCTCGCTCGGAGTCGGCATTGGGCGTGCGATCATTCAGCGGCTGATTGCCCCGCACGTCAGGCGCGAGTACTTCGAGGACCCAAACGCCTATTGCGCGCGTCATTTTGCCTCGAGCCAGGTGGGCGCTGCCTTCGTCGAACAGGACGGACTGATTCGGCGTATCCAGGAAGCGCAAGGGCAGCGCTGCCCGATCGCCTATCCTTACCGCCCGCGCGCCTTTCATGGCGGCTTCTTCGGTTATCATCGATCCGGTCGCCTCACGGGTACGCTGTCGCAGCGTATCCAGGAAGTCGGGCGCGTCATCTATGATTCCGAGAACATGCGGCAGGCCAACGATAAACCAGAGCATTTCGCTGACAGCGTTCCGGTGCCGCTCGACACACCGGCGTGGGAGTCGCTCTGGCGTCGGCCGTTGAATCCAGCGCCGGCGCCGATCGACGAGATTAGCGCGTGACGGGCCAAGGCTGCCGGCACCGAGCCGCTACGATCGCGGCGATTGCCGCGGGCATCGTCTTCTTGCTGTGCAGCGCTGCTGCGCTGCCGAGCGGCGCCAGTCCCTACCTGCCGCTGAACTTGTCGCCCGAAATCGAACGTCAGGTCGAGCGCGTACTGGTGCTCAGTGGCCACCCCGTGCTGACGCGGCCGATACCGATCGCAACGGTGCTCGAGGCGCTGCCCGCCGCCTGCACGCGCGATGCGGCGCTCTGCCGGCGGGTGCGGCACTATCTGGACCGCTATTTCGGTGTGGCCGGCGTGACCGAGGCGAGCGTCGAGGTCGCGGCTGCGACGCACTCGACGACCACGCTGCCGAACCAGCGCGGCGAGCGCATCGATTCGCCTTGGGATGCCTCGGCCGTGGCTTTCTATCGCCCCTATGATCATTTGCTGCTCACCGCGGGCGGTGTTGCCTATGGCGGCACCGACAGCCGCTTCAATCCGGATGGCAGCATGCTCAGCCTGGGCGATGAATACCTGCAAATTGACGCCGGCTGGCGCAGTCAATGGCTTTCACCAATGACCGACAGCAGCATGCTCGTGAGCACCGAGGCCCCGACGATGCCGTCGCTGACCCTGTCCAACCAGCGGCCGATCGGCTCCCTGGGACTGCAATACGAATTGTTTCTGGCGCGCATGAGTTACTCCGACCATATCGTCTACAACAATGTCGATACCAATGCGGGCTATCCGAAGCTGGCGGGACTGCATCTGGGCATTGAACCCGTGCACGGCTGGGCCGTGTCGGGCAACAGCGTCTGGCAGTTCGGCGGCGGCGGACGGCCGAGCTCGATCAAGGATTTTTTCGACAACTTTTTCAAGTCGACCAATTTTGGCGGAAGTACCACACCGAACCTCAACAGCCGCTTCAGCAACCGTGCGGTGTCGATCACCAGCGCCTATACCTTCCCGACCCGCTCGCCGTTCGAGGCCTATGTGGAGTACGCCGGCAGGGACACTTTTCATGGCGAGTCCTATCGCTTCCGTGAAACCGATCTGTCCGCAGGACTGCACTTCCCGGAGTTTCTGAACCGCTTCGATCTGACGATCGAAGCCTCCGAGTGGCAGAACGCCTGGTACATCGACTACGTCTGGCTGGACGGCATGACCGTCGATGGCTACGTGAGCGGCAACTGGGGCGCAGACTGGCGCACATTCAAAGACGACGTCGGTGCACAGTCCGCCATGGTGTCGCTGGGCTGGCCATTGCGCTCGGGGGACGAGATCTACGCGCGACTGCGTACGCTGCAGAATCAGGCATACCCCTCATCGACCAGCAGTACGGTCGAATCCTATTCCCGCGCCGTCATGCTCACACTCGCGTACTCGCAGCCGCGCAACGGCTATACGCGCGGGCTGCAGCTTGACACCGGTCGCGACACCTTCGGCAGCAACTTCGCGCGGCTCGCCGCTTTCGTGCGCTTCGATGGCGGCAATGCCGATGCCGGCAATGCCGAGGCCGGCAATGGCTACACGAGCGATGAGGACGACACCGAACACGACGATGAGGCGCCCACCGGCCGACTCGAGCGTTTTGTGGATCTCGGGGTCAGCGGCGGCCGTCTGGGACTTGATCTCGGGGGATTCACGCGCGCGCAGGAGTCGGCGCCGCTGGCGTACCGCAGCGTTGCTTCACCGCATCTAGGGGTGGGTGTGCGCCGGTCCGTCACCGATAACGGCGATCTCGGAGTCCGCGCCGAGTTTGATGACTTCCACGGCGCCATGATCGGGCTTCGCATGCTGGACTATCGATACCGGTTCGACCGGCATCTCGCGGCAGGCGCGTTCATTGGCTTCGCTCGCTACGCCGGCCCGACCCCGGCGCAGGGCTATTACGCCGGTGCGGGCCTGACCTGGCGGGACCTGTTTCCACACTGGGATCTGTCGCTGGATGCTCGCTATTTCGACCATGTGCAGCGCAACAAAGTGCTGCCATCGGATCCCCAGAATGGCGACAGCGTGGAGTGGTATACGATGCAGGCACCGAGCCTTTACTTAAGCCGCAACTTCTGAGGGCAGCTGGCGCCCAGGCGAGCGGTTCCGTATGATGCGCGCCCCGCCGTGCGGTGCGCGGGCGGGGGGCCTCGGGAGGTTTGAGAGCGGGGCATGGCGCAGTCTGGTAGCGCATCTGCTTTGGGAGCAGAGGGTCGGGGGTTCAAATCCCTCTGCCCCGACCATCAATCCCAGGTCCGGATCGATCAGAACTAGAGATCTCTGTTCGTTAATGGTGGGTAGGGAGGTTCATCAGGCGTTGCAGTGGTCCCACAAATTTCTCGTAATTTCTCCAGCGCCCGGCCGATGAGGTATGGATCTTCTGCCGGACCTGCCACTTGCTGAGGGTAATCACGACGCGGTCGGTCTGATGAAATTCCAGACACCTCGGATCCCACGGCAGACCGATGAACTCCAGCATCCGCCGCGTCCAACCCTCCTGATCCTCGATCAGCGCCTCGTAAGGAACCTCCAGCAGTCTGTTCGCGGGAAGCGAGGCGCGCCAGTGATCCGCGAGCCGGACGTACTCGCCGTAATAGTGCGCCAAGTTGTCCAAATCGTTCGCGTAGGGGTGGAGATGTGAGAAATACTGGAAATAAATCGACAGGCAGGTGTCGATAGGATCGCGCTGCACGTGGATGATTCTGGCCTGAGGAAACGCCGCGCAGATCAGTCCCACGTTCATGTAATTTAAGGGCATCTTGTCCACGACCCGCTGCGCATCGCCGGACAACGCCGAAAGGCGGTCGAGATAGTCGCGTGCCATGGCTGGAATAAGGTGCGCACCGTCGTGGTTCTTGAGCCCCTCGGCCTCATAAGCGCTGAATGCGGTTTGCCAGAAGCTCAACTCGCCAGCACCGAATACTGCGGGGTGGGAGGCGAGAATCTGCTCGGTCAGCGAGGTGCCTGATCTGGGCATTCCGACGATGAAGACCGGGCGCTCAGAGCCGTGCCCGCGGGACTGATACCGGCGAATCGAGGCTGCATCGAAGCTGCTGATCACCCGCTCGATGCGCTCGGTCACTGCCGCACGCTCGTAATTCGTTCCGTAGCGTTTGGTCAGTTCGTTGGCTTGTCGATAGTTGCTGAAGGCCTCATCGTATTGCTTCAGGTCATCAAAGTACTTGCCGAGCGCATAGCGCAGGCTTATTTCGTGTCGCAGCGGCAGCGACTTGGCCAGCAAGGCTTCGGTGCCCTTTAGCCAGGCGGTATCATCGCTGGTCATCTTGCGATTCGTCGCGACGCTGTAATACGCAAAGGGGTAACCCGGATCGAGGGCGATCACTCGCTGAAACAACTCCGTCGCCTCAAGGAATTGACCCCGGTCGGCGCGCAGCTCTCCCAGCAGCGAAAGCGCCGCGACGCAGTTCGGGTCGATGGCGAGCGCGGCGCGGCAGCTGGCTTCGGCTTGGGCGGCCTGACCCTGCATGCGCAATGCGGCGCCCAAGCCTGCGTGGGCCATTACATTTCGAGGCTCGAGCTCCAGCGCACGGCGATAGCTGGTCGCCGCATCCTCGACCCTGCGGAATTCAAACAGCAGATTGCCGAGGTTGACGTGCGTCTCGGCGCGCTTGGGATCGAGCTCGATGGCCCGGGCGAACAGCGACACGGCCTCGCGACGCTGGCCGAGCTCGGGCAGGACATGTCCCAGGTTGTTGAGCGCCTCTACGTAGCCTGGATTGAATCTCAGTGCCTGCCGGTAGCTCGCGACGGCCTCAGCGCGCCGTCCCAGCGCAGCGAGCGCCAGACCCAGATTGTTGTGCGCGACGCTGAGCGTCGGATCGAGGGCAATCGCCCGGCTGCTGCTGGTGATCGCCTCATCGAGCAGCCCGAGTTGCCGCTGAGCATTGCCGAGATTGCATTGAATTTCCGCATCGTCCGGCCTGAGCTCGAGCGCGAGCCGGTAGCAGCGCGCGGCCTCTTCGCATTGACCGAGCTGCAGGAACGCATTCCCCAGATTGTTGTGCGCCTCGGCCGAGCGCGGATTGATTTGCAGTGCCTGCTCGTACAAGGCGACCGACTCGCGCACTTGACCGAGCGCTCGGGTCGCATTGGCTGCGTCGATCAGCAGCTGCTCATTGTGGGGCTGGATTTCCAGTGCCCGGCGCAAGCTCGCCAGACCTTGCGCCCACTGTTGGTGATCGCACAGGAACGCGCCCAAATTGCCGTGCGCTTCGGCGTCCTGCGGCATCAGTTCGGCCGTTCTGCGCAGCGCCTGCAGCGCGTCCTTGCCTTGCCTCATGAGCGCGACACTCAGAATCTTCCACAACATCCCGGCGTTCGGATGCGTGTTGAGCAGCACCCAGGTTCGATTCTCCGCGTCATGCAGTTGATTGCGGTTGACCAGACCAACGAGTGCGCTGATTTCAGCGTCGTCCAAAGCATCCGGGGCCGCCCCCGCAGGCGCCACCAGTCCGCAGCAGTGCTTGAATTTCCTGCCGCTGCCGCAGGGACACGGATCATTTCGACCCGGCTTCATGCCCGCAGTGTCCTAATCCCGGTATCGAGTCAGGGCGTCGCCGAGGGCCTCTTTGAGCGGCTCCAGCCACGGCTCGAAATGCGTCCAGTGATCGAGGCCTTCGCGGGAGATCGGTTGGCGGACCTGTTCTGAGCTTGCCGTGCGTACGCTGCGCTCGGTCTTGTGAAATTCAATGCAGTTGGGCTCGAATTCGAGTCCGCAGAACTCGAGGATGCGACGGACGTTGCCCTCGAGATCGGCGACCACGTCCTCGTGCTGAACGCGCAGGATGCGGCCCGGCAATACGCGCTCCCAATGCTGCATCAGCTCGAGGTAGGTGCGGTAGTAACGCGCGATATCCTCGATGCTGTAAGTGAACTCCTGGCCCCGGGCAAACAGCTGCTTCAGGTTGCTGAAACAGCAGGCCATCGGCTCACGCCGCGCATCGATGATCCGAGCGTTCGGCAGCATCAGATGAATCAGCCCCACGTGCCGCAGGTTGTTGGGCATCTTGTCGATGAAGAACGGTTTGCCCGTGCGGTATATTCGGGTCGCGGTGAGGTATTCCTTGCCGAGAGCCGAGAATTCCTCGGCGCTCATGTCGGCGAGAATGCTCGGGTAGCGCGGATTGCGCGGGTCCGGGTCACGGCCCCGCAGACTCCGGGCAGTCTGTGGGATGTGGACCAGTTCATAGGTTCCCTCGACTTTCGAGTGCGAGGCGAGGATCTGCTCGATCAAGGTTGAACCTGAGCGCGGCAGACCGATGATGAAGATCGGATCCGGATCCGGCGCACCCCAGCCGCGGCGGTTCGCGAAAAACTCGCCAGCGCAGATCTCGATCTGTCGATGCGCGTTGTTCTCGATGATTTCGGCCCTGTAGGTGCTCTCTGAGCGCTTGAGCGCATTGCCGCGCGCATAAAACCGGAAGGATTCCTCGTACTCGCCCCGATCTTCCAGTGCCTTGGCGAGCGCAAAGCACAGGTGAGCGCGATCGGCAGTCCCGGTCGTGGCCGCCGAT
>Ga0116223_10002336_pt1 | contig 18027 bp, 14 predicted proteins | sample Sb_taG_3_FD_90092 | JGI IMG/M metagenome (GOLD analysis project Ga0116223, IMG submission 90092) | Peat soil microbial communities from Weissenstadt, Germany - Sb_50d_a_PC metaG | ecosystem: Environmental > Terrestrial > Soil > Wetlands > Peat | place: Germany: Weissenstadt | collected 2010-09-21 | reverse complement strand
GCGAACCTTGCCGTACACCGCGCCGCAAATGAAAACGTCTCCGGCATTCAGCGTTCCGGTTTGCACCAGGACCGTCGCCACCGGGCCGCGGCCCCTGTCCACGCGGGATTCCAGCACGGTGCCCGCGCCGGGAGATTTCGGATTGGCCTTCAATTCGCGCAAGTCGGCGACGAGCAAAAGCATTTCGAGCAGCTTGTTCAGATTCTTTTTCTGCTTCGCGGAGACTTCCACCATGACGGTGTCTCCGCCCCATTCCTCGGGCATCAAGCCGCGCTCGGAAAGTTGGCGCTTGACGCGTTCGGGGTCCGCGCCGGGTTTGTCGATTTTATTGATGGCCACAACAATGGGTACGCCCGCGGCTTTGGCGTGGTCGATGGCTTCCTGCGTCTGCGGCATCACGCCGTCATCGGCCGCGACGACCAGCACGACGATGTCCGTGACTTTTGCGCCGCGCGCGCGCATGCGCGTGAAGGCTTCGTGGCCCGGCGTGTCGATGAACACGACTTTGCGCCCATCGATGTGAACTTCCGACGCGCCGATGTGCTGCGTGATTCCTCCGGCCTCTCCCGCGGCCACTTCGGTTTCGCGGATCGCGTCGAGCAAGCTCGTCTTGCCGTGATCGACGTGGCCCATCACGGTTACCACTGGCGGGCGCGGCACAAGGTTTTCGGGCTTCTCTTCCAGGGCGACTTCGCGGACGACGTCTTCCTCGAATGTGATGACGTTGACGATCCCGTTGAACGCTTCCGCGAGACTCGTGGCGGTGGGCGTGTCGAGAGCCTGGTTGATGCTGGCGAAAATCCCGCGATCCAGCAAAATTTTCAGGACGTCTTTTGCGCGCACATCGAGTTTTTCCGCCAGATCGCGGACCGTGACTCCCTCGGTGATCGTAATCTGGCGCGGTTCGCGCGGCGGAGGCGCGGGGGCGCGCTCGATCTGCGCGCTGCGGCGCTGCTCGCCGACGCCCATCCGCGCGCGGACCGGATGCAGCTTGCGCTCGCCCTCTTCAAAGCGCTTCTCCATCGTGGGGCGCGCCCGGGCGGCAGGTTTGCGTTCGTAAATCGGCTTGCCGGGCTCAGCCTTTGGCGGGGCTTTGTCCGGCGGCAGAAGCGTGCCAGCGCGGCCGCCGGGACGCGGCGCCCCCGCGCGCTCATGCAGTGGTTGGCCGGTTCGTCCAGGCACAGGCTGCCCTGGACGCCCTTGTCCCGGGCGCGCCGGAAATCTCGATGGCTGGCCAGCCGGCCTCGCGCTGGCCGTAGGCCTGGGCGCTGCCGGTGGATTCACTCGCGCACCGGGAGGCAACGGATTCCAATTTGGTTTGGGAGCCGCCGGAGCGGACTTGGCACCAGCGGGCGGACGCGCAGCTGCCGCAGGCTTCGCTGTGGCAGGCGCAGGAGAAGTTGCATGGCGCGCGGCCACAGGACCGGCTGCGGGAGGTTTCGCGGCTAAAGGAGGAGCTTGCGTTGGCGCCGCAGGAACAGGCGGACGCGCCGGCGCCTTGGCAACGGCTGGGCTCGGCGCAGGAGAACTCTTCGCGGCCTCCGTAGGCGGAACGATCGCCGGCTTTGGAATGGCTGGGGCCGGAGCAGGTGCTGCTGCGGGTTTCGTTTCGACGGCGCTCGCCGGAGGCGCGGCAGGACGGATCGGTTCGGCAAATACTGGAGCGGGTGGATGCGGAATGGCAGGAGGAGCCGGAGGAGCAGCAACCGCGGCGGGCTTCATGCGAGCCGCTCTGGCGGCTGCGTCTTTCGCTGCCTTATCCGCTACCGCTTTTTGTTCGGCCGCCGCTTCCTCTTCGGCGAGCGCGCGAAAGTGTTCACGCACCTTTACCGCGGCTTCTACCTCGATCGAACTAGAATGCGTTTTTTTCTCGGTAACGCCGGCTTCGGGCAAATAGTCGATGATGGCCTTTGCCTTGACCTCGAGCTCGCGAGCCAGTTCGTTGATTCGGATTTGGTTCGAATCGGTCATTGCCCTCCGGGGCGGCTACTTGTTTCCGTGCTCGTCTGAATCTTCGGTTGATGCGTCCGGCTCCGCGCCGCCGGCCTGGCCGTGCGCTGCCGCGGCTTCCGCGATTTCTTCCGCTTCCGTCGGAGCCGCAATGTCTTCCGCCGCAACGTCCGCGGCTTCGGCCGTTTCCTCGGTGGCCGCCGCCTGTTCCGCGGCGTCCTCCGCGACTTCCTGCTCGGCCATCGCCTCGACCGATTCCGTTTCCGGCTGCGGATTTTCAAGCGACTGGAAATACGCGGCGACGGACAACTGAATCTTTTCGACCATTTTTTCGCCGATGCCCGGAATTTCAGTGAGCTGTTCCGGCGTCATGTCCGCCAGCTTTTCGATGGAGCTGACGCCGTGCGATTCGATGCGCTCGATGGTCTTCGGTCCGACGCCCTTGAGCTCGGAGAGCGGCGTTCCGGGAGCCGTGAGCGCGGTCATTTGCGCTTCGATTTCCTGGCGCTTTTCTTCCTCGCTCTTGATGTCCACGTCCCAGCCGATCAGCTTGCTGGCGAGGCGCACGTTCTGGCCCTTTTTGCCGATGGCGAGCGAAAGCTGCGTGTCCTCGACGATCACTTCGAGGTGGCGCGTTTCGGGATCGATGATCTGAACGCGCGTCACCTTGGCGGGAGACAGCGCCTTCTGTGCGAACTGCACGGTGTCTTCCGAATAGGGGATGATGTCGATTTTTTCACCGCGCAATTCGCGGATGATGGATTGCACGCGCATGCCCTTCATGCCCACGCACGCGCCCACCGGATCGACGTCCTTGTCGCGGCTCTGCACGGCGATATTGGTGCGCTCGCCGGCTTCGCGCGCGGCGGCGCGAATCTGCACGGTGCCGTCGTAAATTTCCGGAACTTCCATCTCGAAGAGGCGCTGCACTAACACGGGATCGGCGCGGGAGACGATCACCTGCGGTCCCTTCGCGGAGCGGTCCACCGCGCGAATGACGACGCGCAAGCGGTCGCCGATATTGTAGGTTTCCAGGCGCGACTGCTCGCGCTTGGGCATGCGCGCTTCGGCGCGTCCGAGATCGACGATCACGTCCGGCCCCTCGGTGCGCTTGACGACGCAGTTCACCAGCTCGCCGACGCGGCCGTTGTATTCGTTGAAGATGGTGTCGCGCTCGGCCTCGCGCACCTTCTGCATGATCACTTGTTTTGCGGTTTGCGCGGCGATGCGGCCCAGCACGTCGGTGGGCTTGGGAATGACGACCTCGCTGCCGATTTCGGCGTTCGGGTCGATTCGCTTGGCTTCCGCCAGCGTGAATTCCTTTTTCGGGTCGGTGACTTCCTCGACGACCGGGCGCACGGCAAACACGTCGACCTGCCCGGAATCTGGATTGAACTTGGCGCGAAGATCTTCTTCGGTCTTGTAATACTTGCGCGCGGCGACGATCATCGCGTCTTCAATCGCCGCGACGATCACCTCCGGTTCAATGTGCTTTTCCCGGCTGATCTGCTCAATGGTCTGGTACAGCAGATTGGCCATCTGTCCCTCATCTCAAAATTCAACCACCAGGTTCGCTTTGCGAATTCCTTCCATCGGCAAAGCAATCACCCGGCCTTTCACTTCGATCTGGACCTTGCCGTCGGCGACGCCCGCCAGACGGCCCTCGAAAAATTTCTGGTTCTCCACCGGCTCGTTCGTGGAAATTCTTGCCAGCCGCCCCGCGAACCGCTCGAATTCAGCCGGCCTCGTGAGCTTCCGGTCCAGGCCTGGAGAACTTACCTCCAGAATATAGTGCGGCCCCGGGACCAAATCCTCGACGTCGAGGATTACGCTCAACTGGTTGCTGACCGTCTCGCAATCCCTGTGGCTGATGCCTTCCGGCTTATCGATGTAAACGCGCAGGAAGCGTTGCTTACCAACCTTCCATTCCACGTCCACCACGTCTATGCCCACCGACCGCGCCACGCGCTCGGCCGCCTCGCGGATGCGCTCCAGTTCCATGTCCCGCTTCCCGTCGCCCCCCGAACCCGGAGCTAATGACACCTCAGAGCCGGCAGTTTGCATCCCGGCCTCGTACCAATAAAAAAGTGGGCTCTCGCCCACTGAGGATTGCGTCCGGCTTAGGCTTTTCTAGTATAGTCACCCGTTCCTTCAAAAGCAAGCCGCAGAAGGCGGTAGCTGGCGCTATGGATGAGTACCCTTGCTAAGGGTGGTCACTTTGCGCCACGTGCGTCTTTTACTCGCTGGGTATAGTCTGCGCAACCTTGGTCATAGCAGTTGTGCTCGCGACATGCTTGCCACTGAAATGCAGTCATTGTGTCGGAAGTAGGTGCAACGATGCCTGCAGCAGTCGAGGGAGTAGTGGGTACCCTCTGAACAGTTTGGCTTTGCGGCGGTGCGCCAGTTGCAAAGGTTACATGGGTCATCTCTATGCAGAACTCTGAGAGCCTGTCGGGGTCTTCGCGGAAAATATCTTTATATACAACTGAACCCCAAAAAAAGATTCTAGACCGTCCACTCCATGAATCCATGAGATCTACATTGGAAACTGTGGCAATCGTTCCATAAACACCCTTTGGGCCGACTACCGAAAGCGTGTTCGCCCTGTTTTCCGGGAAGTTATAGCCCGGGGGCAAGTCAGTTCGCCACGCTTGAGCTCCGGCGTCAATAACAACGTCGCTAGCTGGCGTGTTGCCGCTGTTGGTCCAATTCAACGAGAATTCTTGACCAGCCCATCTAGCATCCGCCCCGATAAGTTTGACCCCCAATCCCAACTGGGAAAAGTTGAGGAACGCTCTTTCACTGGCTCGGGAGGTCTCATCCGTACTCTTGGCCACAGTCCACAAGAAATAAGTGAAGACAGAAAGGACTCCAGTAAAAATTGCGGTCCACATTCCTGCTTTATCCTTGAAGAGAATATTGAACCATTTTTTAGAAAAGTTCGCGCCGGCGGCAAAATTTTCTCTATCCGCACGCCCGCTCCGATCTCCTTCACTCTGTGGATTGGGATTGTCTGTCATGCGCTGGAACCCTCAAAACCGCCCTTCCTAATTATAGGCGCTCTCGTTCTTGATTCTTTGGGGGTACGCGATCAGGCATCCTGCTCGTTTTCTAGATCATCAGAATCTCGCGCATTATACATCGCTTTTGTCGGGCGTTTCGCCCCTTAGCGTTTTTTCTGCTGACGAACCCACGCGCTTGGATAATACCACTCCAGTACGTCAACGCCGAGGAACTGGTTTGGGTAGGCGCCGCGCTTCCGCATCACGGAAGCATGGCCCCCAAGCTGTTATTTCGGGTGCCCTCTTATAATGCGTGGCCGACCCGACGGGTCTTGGATGGGTCGGGGTTTATGGTGGGGCTGATCACTGACCTCGCCGAAATTTATAAGTGTGGTAGTAAGTACCGCGCTGCATTTCAAATGCCGGGTTAGTAACTCTATCTTCTTGCTCCATAATCAAGATCGACCCTTCCAGACTAAGTGTGTTCACGAGTACTCTACCTGCTGCAGCTTCCGTTTCTACCATCTTGACGTGGTTTGTTGCGTCCAATGTTTCAAATACTGTCTCTGTTGCCTTACCTTCGCTTGAGACTGTCAGCGCACGATCTCGGATATATATTTGGGTTCCATTCTGCGTGATGATCTGTTTAGCTAAACTTGTGTTAGGTTGGCCATCCCGCTCGAACGGGACCCATGTGCCCGCGAAGTTTGGAATCGGTCTTTCCATCCGTATAATAGCCGGGGGCGGTATCCCCAGTTGTTTAGGCGAAGGCGATATATGGGTTTGCTTCTCACTCCCGTCGTTTCCATTTTTCTCGGCGTTGCACTCTACCTGGATTGGAGAGGGTGTCTTTGCTTCCATCGGACGTGGCGAAACGATCCTCATTCGTGCCCAGCCGCCTTCGAGACGATGATGTACTGACCAATTTGCACTGACAAGCTGAGTGCCGCCGGTGGCGAAATCGATCTTGGAAATCGGACTGGCCGTACCATCGCTGTACTCAAAGTCATATAATACCGAGCCTGCGCCCGCGGCCTCTATGATGCCTTGCAGATTCACAGTGATTGGGCAAGGACCCCCATAGGCACTCTGAGGAGATTCCACCGAAGCGGAAATCACTCGGATCAGATGATTTGAATGCATCCACAGTCCGCTTACCAAGAGCATTGCTCCAATAACTCCAGAGATTACGCGGGCACTACCACGCATCTCGAATTTCCCGGAAACACTGCCAACAACTGCGAGCAGTAGAAAAAGTAGACCGGCAATTACGAAGAGGTTGTCAGGGCTCGCTTCGGTAAGTACCTTGAGGATGTCACCCATTTCGCACCTGCCAATCCGAGCGGTCGGGGGTCTCGGATGTCCCGCATAATACTACCGTGCGGGGCAATTTAGCTGGAATTTCCATTTTGGCGGGTGGCTGATCCTTTCATCTTTTTGCTGGTCGGGTCGGCGGGCGGCCCACCATTCCGCGTTTTTCTCTTCAGGAATTCGCGTGGTCGGATTGTACCATTCCGATATCTCAACGCCGAGGGACTGGTTTGGCTTTTGCGGGTGCCCCACCCTTTGTGATCTTCAAAGGGTGGGGGTTTAGATTCCAATACGATCGGGAATGTGAAGGTGGAGGGTCCGAAAATCCCCACCCTTGTCCGCCGAGGCGGACAAGGGTGGGGCACCCGCCAAGACGCTATGGGAAAACGGTAGCCAGGGATGCCTGGAATTTCTTTGCAATCTTTGCGAAACCGGTCGACGACGGGTGGATTTCGTTCTGCCAGTCCGATGCGTTGGGCGTCAGCGTCCCCTGCGTTGGCACGACGATGAATTTCTGAATGGCGGGATCTGCTGCGATCCGATCGAGCATGGCCCCGAACATCTGCATAAGAGTTTTCACGACCACGAATTCGTCATTCGGGTCCGGGTTGGGAACGCCTAAATGCTGGTAAGCATAGTCCAGTGACGGCTTGAGCCACGGTCCCGCCCCGCAAACACCTTTGCCCGTTACCGGAGGAAAATCGTAGGCGTGCACGAAAATCACCGTTTGTGGACTGCATTGGTTCCGGATGTCCACTAGCTCGCGGTATTCCGCTTCGAGAATTGCCAACGCCGAATTCACAGCGTTCATGTCCAACATCTGCGCCGGGGCGGGTACCGGCGGAGAATCCTTTAGCCAAATGCAAAACTGATCGCCGACAATGTCGTTTCCACCACCGGAAAAAAGCAAGGCGTCAAATCTTATTCTCTGATCGCTAAGTCTCATGATGATCTCTTGCCGGATGGAAAGGCCCATCATCTGTTCCACTTCCAACCCGTGATGGGCCATATTGGCGATCTGATAGCCCAGAAGCTTTTGAAGTTGATAGACGACTCCATCGCCGTGGGTCACTGGTAAGGGGTATTCGAACCAGGAATCACCCTCCGCGAGGATGCGCAGGTTTTGCTTTCCGGCTGCCGCAACCACGGCCCGCAGGGCGACTCCAGGCGCGGGCGGTTCCGTTGGCTTCCGAGTCTGTGCAAGGAACTCCTTGAATCTTTGTGCGCGGTCCCCTTTGATTTCATCGCGCAACTTCTTCTGCGCCTGATACAGGGCGACGGTTTGCAGACGCGTTTCGACTCCAGGCTTAGGCGCCGCTGGCGCACCGGATGGCGGTCTTCCCGACTTGCGTCTTCGTCGCGCAGGGCGCTCATTCTTCCTTGGCATCGTTAACTCCTTTGGCGGGTAAGCTGCCCTTTCGTATTTTTTCCTTTGGCGAACTCGAACGGTCGGATCATACCACTCCAGTACGTCAACGCCGTGGAACTGTTTGGCTATTTCGGGGCCAACGATTTCGTGTTTTTTCTCTTGACGGCGGCTGTGGCTAGAGTTTCACGACTGACAGGCCCGGTACCCGCTGGAAGTCTCGAACGTTCAACGTGGCAATGCTGTAGCCGAGATGCAAGGCCGTAACTCCGATCAACAGGTCCTCAAAGGCAAGTTGGACGCCTTTCGCCTCTTCCTGGCCTTCGATGCGCCCGGCGAGCCGCGCGATTTCGAGCGTTACCGGATACATCGGCACATCGCTCGCCAGCCGCTCGATGAACTCCAACCGTCGATCCCGCTGCTCTTGTGTTTTGGCCCGATAGGCCCCGTGCACCAGCTCGGCAATGGTCACCACCGATAAGCCGACCTCGATTTCGCCCTGGGCTGCACGCACCTGTTCCAGGATTTGCAAAACGGTAAGCCCTCTGCGTTCGGCAGCGATAATAATGCTGGAGTCGAGGATCAATCCCATGCCGGCGGATTCCACGGCTTGCGTTTTCCCAGGATTTCTTCAACGTCTTCGGCGAAATCCGGGTCGAGCACCGGAGCCTTGCCGGTTTCTTCTTCGTGTGTTTTAGCGAGGGCGATGCAGTCGGAGATGGTGCGGCGCACCGGCTCGGCGGCGTGAAGCACCGCAACAGGCCGGTTGCCGTTTTCGATGACCACTTCCGCGCCTGCGCGGACGTGCGCCAGGAGCGTCGCGACGCTGGTCGCGGAGGCTTCCTTTTCCGAGAAATGAATCACGTGCTTGGCCATATTTTGATTATACATTGTAAAGGCCGGATTTTATGAAGGGGGATGTTAAGAAAGAATACTTCTCCCTCCGCATTCGAGAGTTGGCGGGTTCAATAATGCGTGGCCCACCCTCCCGCGGTTGCCCTCCCTCACGACGCGAAGGTGACCTGCTGGTAAGGCTCCCCCTTGTGATGACGGCTCACTTCGATCTTCACTTTCTGGTCCAGACGCTTCAAAAAGTCGAGCAGCTTGTCTGTGGTGAAGCGGCTGAAATGACCGTTCATCAGGTGTGACACGTCGGGCTGCGCAATCCCGAGAACTCCCGCGATTTCGCGCTGTTTCAGTTTCCTGTCTTTCAGAATTTTGAAAACGTGAACTCCAATTTGCGCGCGGGTATAAAGCTCGCCGGCATCCTCCAGCCCCAAATCGGCAAAGATGTTGCCGGAACCTTCCTCAAACTGAATTGGTTTTCGTCTTTTCATGATCGTATGCCAGTCTCTGCGCCTCCGCGTATCGCTTCCTGATCAGATCAACCTCCCGCTTCGGCGTCTCCATGCCTTTCTTCGATATATAGTCAATCTACTATAATGTTAAAGTCCGGCGGGTGCCACCCTTTGTGATTTTCAAAGGGTGGGGGTTTAGATTCCGGTATAATCGGGGATGTGAGGGTGAACGGTCCGAAAATCCCCACCCTTGCAAAGACCGCAAGGATGGGGCACCCGGCCATCCTTACACGTTGGGCTTCAGTGGAGGGTACTTTAACGGCGTGGGATGTTCTTAAGGGAGAAAGAAAATGGATCGAGCAACTAAGGGCATATCGCCTACCTTAAACGTTCCCGCAGCCACGCGGCCGCTCAGGGTTGTGCATTACCTAATTTCAGAGGCTGATGGCAGATATAAAGCCCACTGTCTAGACCTGGACCTGCTGTCATTTGGAAAAGACTTGAACGAGGCTAGCCGAAAGCTCGATGATCTCGTCAAAGCGCACATTGAGGTTTCCTTGGCGACCGGTCAAGTCACAGATAATCTCGCAAGCGAGGCCCCTCTTAAGTATTGGAAGGATTACTATAAGGCTACGCCTGTTGAGATGGAGCCAAGAACTATTCATGTGAGGATTCCTCAGACCTGTCAACTTACGGCGCTTGATTCTGAGGATAGTCAGGTAGGAATAGATGCGCGCCGCCAAACTCGCGGCGCTCATGCTGCTTAGTGAGCTGTTGGAACAAGCTGATATAAAGCAAGCCGGAATAATAATTATTGGTTCTTGGAAAACGGACAAGAATGTCTACTTAGTCCTCGGGCAGGGACAGGCACCTTATCCAAGGAACGGAATTACTCATGAGATTTTGGTTCACCCAGGGCATCCTGACCCTGAATTGGAACCCGGCGAGGCCGAGACCATACGCCGAAGATTTAAATTAGACAAATCTGAGTTTCGTTTAGGTTCCTCCGACGATCTTTAAGCCGAGCGATCAATAGATCCTTCAATTCTGAAACTCATTTGGAAGTCCGGTACTGCAAAACCGCCCTTTTGAAGCTACCCCGGGTGCCCCACCCTCTGTGATTTTCAAAGGGTGGGGCACCGGGCCGCAAGCGCTATGACGAAAATCGCAAGAAAGAGTCTCCCGGATAGCCGCGTCACGGCTGGACGCAAACGCCGACTGGAAAAACTCGCCCGTCTGCCTGACGAAAAGATCGATACTTCCGATATCCCGGAATTGACCGAGAAGTTCTGGCAGAACGCGGTCCGCAATCCCTTCTATCGGCCCGTGAAGCGGCAACTGACTCTTCGCCTGGACGCCGACATTATCGCCTGGCTGCGGCGGCAAGGCAGAGGCTACCAGACCCGGGCCAATGCCCTGCTGCGAGACGCCATGCTCGGAGATTTGAATCCGAAGAGAAGGAAGGGGCGTGATCGGTCCCACGCCAATACTCTGCGTCGCGCTGCTATTTCGCATTCGCGGCGAATCAGTTGACATGTCGAGCATTTCGATAGGTCCGATTCGTTAATTCAGCTCTGCGGGATCAGGTCACTGGCCCCGCCTTCAAGACGGCGAACACGAGCATTCTTCACGCCAGGCTCATTGAAGGACTTCCACAACCGCCCCTCGTTAGCGAGGTTCCACCTGCCTCCGCTGGCGCCATCGGCCGATGAATATCAAGACGAACGACAGGGCCGACAGAAAAAGAGTCGCTGTCAGATCGGCCAACGCCTGCGGGCCGGCCTCCGGCATGTCCCCTGCATCCGGCACGACGGAGTTGTGATTTTGGGGGTCGTAACGTATCTGCAGAGACGTGCCGGGCGGATGCCGGGAAGCCCACCTGCGCATGGAGAACTCTTCCCAGAAGGCGCCGCCGCGCGAGCGGGCGCTCGACGCCAACTCCCTGCCGTCACCGCGATACAGCAGCACAAGCTCGATGAACCATTCGCTGCGGCTTCCCGCCGGAATTTTTTGAACGGTTTCCTGCGCGATAGTGGCAACCGCGACGGGCCATTTCGCATGCATGTTTTCCCGGTAGGCATCTATGCAGGTCGCGACGATCATAACTGCCGCAAAAAGGCCGAAAAAGTACCCCAGAAGGCTTACATATCCGAGTGACCCGCCGGATTTTTTTAATCCGAATGTGATTGCCATATTCCAAAACACACTTTCCAAACGGCTGGCAAACGATAGGCGCGGATTCAATGCCTGCAGGCGGGCCGACGAAAACGCCAAGGACGCCCATTGGCGTCCCTGGCCGGAAAAATTCAATGATCCGCGAACGTACGCGGAGGGGCGTGCAAGCCGCTGGGCTAAGGAGTCGGCTTCTTCGCCGGCGCGGGAGCGGGGCTTGCCGGTTTCGGCGCTGCGGGTGCCGCCGCGCCTGCCGCGGACTTGATCGGATAGGCCTGGTCGAAGAGCCGCACGATTTCCTGGGTGATGTCGGACTGGGACGATCCGTAGACGACGGGGCTGCCCTGCGCGGACGTGTCCAAAACGGCGGTATAACCGTTCTCACGGGAGTATCGATCCAAGACCTCGAGCATCTTGCGGCCGATGCCGTCGACGATTTCGCCTTGCGCGGCGTTCAACTCTTCGTTCAAGTCATCATTGCCCCGCTGCAGGCGTCGCGACAGCAACTCGCCTTCGCGCTGCAATTTTGCCTTCTCGTCGTCGCTCAGCGTGCGCGCCCCATCCGTCATTTTGCGCTGAAGTTCTTCGATCTGCTTTTGAAGGTTTTGCAGTTCGTTTTGCTTCGGCGCGAATTGCGATTGCAATTGCGCTTGCGCCTGCTTGCCCTCCGCCGTGGCCACGATGGCGTTCCGGATATTGATGACGGCGATCTTCGACGGAGCCGATGCGGCGGCTTGCGCATGGATGCCGCGAGCCGGAGCCAGACAGAACAGGGCCAGCGCGGCCAAAGTGCCTAAATTACGTGAATTGACGATCATCCTCACTCCTTCTCTTCCCTCTAGAAAATCACAAATCGCGGATTATAGCGGGCCGAATTCACGGGCGTCAATCGGAATTGCTTTCCCGGGTCTGTTGGAGCCCGCGGCAATGCAAACCCTTTTCCGGTCCTCGATGCGATGCGCTCGAAACCCCCCGGAGTTGGCCGCCATCATTCTAGCGCGGCAAGGGCACGAACAACACGCGCCCGTTCGCCGTGTCGGCGATGACCGCGACATTCGTAAACGGCTGAATATCCAACGCATACTGCAGCGCTCCCTGAAAGGCCAAACTGAGCGCCAGATTGGAATTCGCCGAAGTGGCCGGCGGCAAAGTCAGGACCGCTCGGATCTTTTGGCCCAGGAAATCGGCTACCGTCACGGTATGGCTGGCGGTATTGGTGCTGGCCAGCGTGCTGGTCAGAAAGTTGTAGGCGATGGCGGTCGGGTTGATGCCGACGCGGAACGCCGTTTGAATGGAGGTGACCGGGTCGATCACGTTCACCGAGTTGCCCGTGCTTGAATTTACGATAAAGCATCCGGTCGTATTGGTCGTGGCGCCGTTGCTGTTGGAACCGCAATCGGTCGTGACAGGATCGTAAATCACGGAAGTCGGGGCGCTGACGCCGAAGGTTTGAGACGTGCTGCCCGCCGCGCCGCTGGAAATTCCCAGGCTGTTCCCGCCGGAGGCGGCCACGGCCACCTGATGGTTGACGTAGTTGAAACCCACCGCGACTGGCCGCAGGCCCGTCGAAATGCTGGTGGTGCCCCCGGTAACGGCATTCACCACCGTAACGGTATTGGCCACGCTATTGGCGATCGCGAACTCGCCGGTGGCCTCATCCGCGGCCGCGCCGATAGGCCCTGTGCCCGTCGTAACCGTCTGCGTCACGGTTTGCTGCTCTTCATCGACGATCGAAGCGGTTCCCGACCCGCCGTTATTGGCGACTACAGCGACGTGCAGCCGCGGGATCACGGCGACACCGATCGGGTTGGTGCCCACAGCCACGGTGTTGCCTCTGCCTTGCGTCATATTGATAAGCGCCAGAGTGTTGCAGCCAAACAAAGTGACCGCGGCGATGTTTTGTTGCGGATCAATGGCGACGCCCGAGGGCTGCGGGGAGGGGCACCCGGTGCTGCTGACATCCACGCTCTGCTCCACGGTGAAACCCTCGGCATTCGTAACGTTGCCGCTTAAATCCACGACGTCCAGCGCGAAGCGCCGCGCCGCCCCCAGCATCGTAGACGGCACAGTCGCGGTCAGTTGGCGATCGCCATTACCAACGCAGGAGATGTTCTGCAATGGCTGGCCGTCGAGGCGGACAATCAGGCCCGTCGTCCCGCTCGTGCAAGTAAGTCCCTTGCCGAGAACGGTCAGCTGTTGCGGGGCCGGGTTCGGACCGCTGCCGATCGATGAGGCCGTCACGAACGTTTTTGGGTTCGTCTCCGTAATGGAGAATGTTTGAATCGGCCCCAGACTCAAGACGCTGACGCTGTTGTCCGTCTGGTTGGCAACCACAGCGATGTTGGTGCCGGGATCGACGGCGACAGCGATCGGGCCAGGCCGTGTAGGGTACGGTTGCCCGTCATTCAAACGCCGGGGCGTTGTTGGATCGATCATCGAAAGAGTGTTGTTAAAGAAATTGACCGCGACGACGGTATTGGTAAGCGGACTGTAAGCCCCGGCGATGGTCCCCACGTCCGCGGCATTGTTTTTTTCCAGTGCCAGGGAAGTGACGGATTGATCGATCAAACTGAAGAAGGAAACGAGGCCGGTCGACGTGGGGTCGAACAATACCGCTTGCTGCGTCTCCGGATTGATTCCAATCCCCTGGACCGAAATCGGCACCCCGACGGTCGCTATCGGCTGGGCATAGTTTACGGATCCGGCGGCGGCCTGCGGGATCGTCTGAGTCGCCACATTCGGCAGGGCCCCGCCAGTCTGCGTATAGCTGAACTGGTTCGCCGGCCCGACGGACGACACCGCGTAGAATCCATTAAATGAGGGGGCTTGCATGGCAATCGAGGAATCCGTGCCCGCGGGAAAGGCCACATTCTGAATTTGGACCGCGTCATTGACCTGCACCGAGAGCGACGGGGTGGCTGCCACGGTGACCGTGACAACATTGGTCGTCCCGTTATTCGTCCGGGAGATAGCGGTAATAACGTTGCTCGACTGCTGGCTCAAGTCCACGATTCCCAGGGAGCCGAGACTGCCGGGAGTCGCCAAAGCCCAGTTGAGGTTCGGCTCAACGGCAACTCGTGGATTCAACCCGGTACTGATGGACACAATGCCCGCGAAGACCGGTGGATTCTGCGTCAGATCCAACAAAGCTCCGTAATTTTTCCCTTGCATGGCCACCAAGGCGCGGCCCGTGATCGGGTTGATGCCAATCGCCCCCGGAGTGTCCGTAGTCCCCACGCCCGAGGGAGGGACGGCGACCACGGACGTAACCGCCATTGTATTGAGGTCCACAACGGCAATTGTTTTCGACGTTGCGTTCACGACCAAAGCGATATCTCGAACGTAGTCGACCGAAACGCTCGAGGGCCCGGAGGGTGGGCATGCCGGAGGCGCGCCCGTAGGGACAGCGCCGACGGCAGCCGTGCAAATGTTAGCGAGAACCGCGGGAACGGTGCCGGCGGCAAGCTGAGCGGAGGTAACCGAACTGAGATCGATCAAACTAACGTCGTTCGATCCCTTATTGGCCACGACGGCCATGCCTGTCGCAGGATTGATGGCCACATCGCTGGGAGCCGAGGCGGTTGTCGAGCCGACCGGGATTTGGTTCACATTCGTAGGAGCAATCAAAGCACTGGTATTGTTGTAATTTGTCTGGACCGCGAGATTGGCGGCCGCGAATTTTGTGGGGTCCGTAGTGCTTTTTACGTCCACGGGATACAGGCCGGGCACCGTGAAATCATTCGAGTTCGAGCCGCCTCCGATGGTTACTTGTAATTGGCGCGTGCTGTTGTTGGTTTGGCTGGGAGGGAGCTGTATCGCCCGGAGTTGGCCGTTGTAGGTTGCGGTGACGGCCGGCGCGGTTGCCGTTCCAAAGAATCCCCCATCCACGTTGAAAGACAGGACTCCCGCCGTGCCTTGCGCGATGCTTTCCGGCGAGGGCCCAACAACGCCGGGGCGCGCTCCCGTCACTGTCACTTCGCACAGTGAGGCATCCGAGCACGTTTGAATCGGTCCGGACTGTTCGGAAACTCCGATCACAAACTGGTTTGAGAGAGGCGGCACGGCCAGCAGGAAGTCCGGAATGCGCGCCCGGATCACCGAGGTGGATACATTTGTGACGAAGGTGGAAGCTAACGGCACGCCGTTGACATAAACATTTTCCGTCGAAATGAAATTGGTCCCGGTGATGTAAATATCCTGGAAGAGCCCGCCCAACGCCGTTGCGTTCGGGCTCACCGAGGTCACTGTGGGAGTCGTTGCGGTCTCCACGGTGACGCTTGCAGTCGCCGTGACCGATGTGTCCGCCACCGACGTGGCCGTGATGATGACCGTGCTTGGCGAGGGAACCGTTGCGGGAGCAGTGTAGACGCCGGTATTCGCGCCGATGGTACCAATTCCAGTCAGCGTCGTGGAAAGCGACCAGGTGACATTCTGACAGGTGGGATTGGAGGTGAGATTGCACCCCGGATTGTTGACGGTTGCGGTAAACAGGAAAAACTCGCCGGTGCCCACGGTTGCCGTGGTTGGCGTTATGGAGATGCTGATTCCGGTGACGATGGTCAGCGTGGCCGTCGCGGCTTTGGTCGTATCGGCTTGCGAGGTGGCCGTGATCGTAACGGCCGGCGCAATCGTCGTAGTGCCGCTGGAGGTGATCGTTGGGATCGTGGCGGGGGCGGTGTAGAGCCCATTTGCGTCGATACTGCCGCACGTGTTCGCTGTCACTCCGGTGGCGCAAGTCAAGGTCCAGGTGATCGCCGTATTGCTGTTACCCGTCACCGTCCCAGTGAAGGGCTGGGTGCGATTGGTAATCACGCTGGCGGTGGTCGGCGAAATCGTAATGGAAACGCCGGAGGAACTGCTTCCCCCGCAACCGAGCGCGCCCAGCGCAGCCGCCAGCGTGAGTATTGTAGAAAACTTCCACCACCTCATCCCAGTCCTCCCAAGATTTCTCGACATTCCCCCATGCAGTACAAGCGTTTGCTCATGGCGCTCGTCATGACCCTCGAGCAAGCAATCACACATACTAAATTCCGCCCTGTAAAATCCGCAATCAAAACGTCCGGCTCACCGTGAACCGGAACGTGCGTATCGGATCAAAGAAATTCGTCCGCTGCGGGTTGTTGAATTGGCTCAAAATCTGCGGCGCTACCTGAGAATCCCATATGCCCGTCAGCCCCTGCGTTCCCCCCACCTGGGCCTTGTAGATATTCCATGGGCACTGATTGGGATCGTTGGTCGTCTGGGTGCAAGCAGTTGTCAACGACGAAACCGGTCCCGGGAATTGCGTCTGGGGCGCCGTGATCACTTGCGACATCCGGTTAAAGTTGTACGCCCAATAAATCCGGAACGGCGCCTGCACGATGGGGAGCTGCACAACGAGTTCCAGACCCGCGGAGGTACGAGGCTTGAAATTCGTCCCGGGCTGAAACTGGAGCGTGCGGCTTATCGTCGTGTTTGGAAACTGTTGGGCGAGCGCCGAGTAATCCTGCGAGTTGAGCTCCAGCTGGTTTTTCAGCGCGGCTCCGGTCGCGCCCGCATCGCCGAAAATCGACATGGCCACGTGCGGTGCGATGGGGATGCGGTACTCGAAATTCAAGACGGCCTGAGTATCGCCGCCGGGAAACGAAGTCTGGTAACTCAGCGTCGGGATATTGATGACGCCGGGAGTGGGATTCCCGTTGCCATCGAGTACTCTTGGATTCGTGTAGGAAACAGAAGTCGTAGTGAGCGTAGGCACAAACACAACCGGCGAGACCGTGCGGATATCAAACCCGCGCAAGTCCTGCTCGCCTCCCAGATAAAACCGGCTGAAGGGAGGGATCACTTTTCCGCTATATCCCGTCTCGAACGCTCCCAGGAAGCGCACCGCGATTACGTTGCGCCTGTGATAATTCGGGCGAAAGTATTTGGCCTCGACGACTTCCGAAACTGTATTCACGTTGCCCCCGATGGGCCCACCCTCGAAGGAACTCGAAAGAAAAAGGCTCCTGCCGTGCGTGGGGTTCACCGGATTATCCACGGTGTTGTAGCTCAAGGTCGGAGTCACCTTGCTTTCGTGGATGCCGGAAAGCGAGGACGGCCCCTCGAGCTGTTGAAATTGCAAAACGTTGAATAACGCCGTGGATGCCGTGCTCAATCCGGTGATGCTCGTGATGGTATATCCATACGTCAAGCCCAGGCGGGTGAAGCCGAGCTTCTTCAGCGGATAGCTGGCAAAAATAGTGAAGCCATCGCTGTTCTGAATGTAGTTTTGCACGGTGTTGGGATTGAGTTGCACCTGATAGCCCAACGCCAGTGAATACTGCCGCGCCTGATCGAAATTGTAACGGCTCCCGAAGACGGTGAAGCCCGTGCTGATGGGCCGGTCGAACAGATACGGTTCGGTGAATCCGAAGGAAACGTTGCGTTGCAGGGTGCCGACGTTCCCGGAAAGAGTGAGTGTTTCTCCGAGCCCCAGGAAATTGTTGGTCTGATAGGTCAAACCGATATAGGTGCCGGCGAAGCCGCTGACGCCGCCGGTCAAGCTGATGGATTGTTTGCCTTTCTCCTTGAGCTTCAGAAGAATGTCCACGGTGCCTTGCTTGAAGTTGCGCTTGATCTCGGCGTTCTCCGGCTTCACCGCCTCGAAATAATCCAGCTGATTGAGGCGCAGAAGGCTGAGCTCCCACAAGTTGTTGCGGAACATGTCGCCTTCGTTGAGCAGCAGTTCGCGGCGGATGACTTTGTCGCGCGTGCCGGTATTGCCGGTGAAATCGATGCGCCGGACGAAGAACTGTTTTTGCTGGTCGAAGGCGAAGGTCAGGTCGATGGTCTTGGTGTCGTCGTGCACTTCCGTGTCCGGAACGGCGGTGAAATCGATGAAGCCGAAATTTCCGTACAGCTTGGTGTAGTCCTCGATGGCCTTGCGGACTTTGGCCACGCTGAAAAT
>Ga0116223_10002330_pt1 | contig 18059 bp, 9 predicted proteins | sample Sb_taG_3_FD_90092 | JGI IMG/M metagenome (GOLD analysis project Ga0116223, IMG submission 90092) | Peat soil microbial communities from Weissenstadt, Germany - Sb_50d_a_PC metaG | ecosystem: Environmental > Terrestrial > Soil > Wetlands > Peat | place: Germany: Weissenstadt | collected 2010-09-21 | reverse complement strand
GTCAACACCAACTACGCAGTGCTCCTGATGGAGGCCCGTCGCTACCCGGAGTCGCTCGCCCAGTTCCAGAAAGTACTCGAACGGGATCCCAATTTTCCTCCTGCCCACTACAAGCTCTCGCAGCTGTACGCTACGACCGGCCGCTTCGCGGAGGCGGTAAGCCAGATCCAGAAACTTGTTTCCAAGCCGGGCTCCTGGAGCGCGGACGCGAAAAGCTATCGCGAACTGACTCTGGCTCTCCGGGGGACAGATCGCTCGGCCGCTGTGGCCGTAGCGTCTGCGATCAGCGGAGACCGCGACCAGGCATTCGAATACCTGGAGAAGGCCTACTCCGACGGAAACGACGAACTGCTGTTCGTCATTCGTTATCCCGCCCTGGACCCGATTCGTTCCGACCCGCGCTACGCCGATCTCATGCGCCGGCTCGGACTGCCCGAGTAGCGACTCCCGATCCCGTTTGCTTCCGGACCTTCATCGACCTGATTCATGCTTTCAGGTCGGGCATCATTATTCCGAAGTGATCCCAGGCATGCTTAGTCCTGTCCGGCGCCGGCGGCGAATGGTCTCGCGATACTCATCCGCCGGAGAAAAAGCATTCTCGGCTGGCCGATTGGTCCCGCGGCCCCGCTGCCGAAACCGCTGCCGCCGAGGGTGCTTGGCGGAACGGAAGCGGACGTCGACATCGACATCGGCGAATGCTGCTGCGCCTTCGGAGGGGGAGCAGGCTGGTGGGTGGGCACTCGCGGCGGAGCTCAGTTCATCTGCCAGCCAAGGATTCATCACAAACACAATGTTCTTTGATCACAGCCGACTTCGACAGTGTCAATTAGCTTGACAAGACGGAGGCTCGAGGTGCCGTCTGATTAGATGGCATTCAATGAGTACTGAAGTCTCGCAACACAGGCGACCCACCCAAGCAGCGATATCGGGCCTTTAGCAAGCATGAATCCAGCAACCAGAGTTGTAACCTTCATGGAAAACGCCACCGCCCTCGTTGAAAATCCGGCCGCCCGGGCGCACGCTCCACGGCTCCGGTGTTTGTGCTGGGCAGCGGACGCTGTGGAACCAAGTTCCTGTACTACTCGCTGCTTTCCGCCGGTGGGTTCGCCGTATGTCCTCCGGAGAGTAATGCCTTCAACGTGCTCGGCCTGTGCTTCGGCAACCTCGCAAGTCGAGGCAATCGCCGGCGACTGCTCGACGCCTATTTAGCCAGCAAGTTGTTTCAGCAGACCGGACTCGACCCCACAAATGTCGAAGAGCGCGTGATGGAAAATTGTCGAAATGCCGGCGACCTCCTTCGCATCCTGATGGAAGCCATCGCCCGCAAGCAAGGCGTCCACCGCTGGGCCGAATCTACGCCGCGGCACTCGCTCCATCTTCCGCTGATCAAGAAGCTGATTCCCGATGCGCTCGTCGTTCACATTATTCGCGACGGCCGCGACGTGACCGCCTCTATGCTCCGCGCCGGCTGGGTTCGTCCGCTGCCCTGGGACCGCGCGCGCGCGTTTCTCGCGCCGGCGATTTATTGGCGATGGATCGTAAGCAAGGGACGGCGCTACGGCCAGGCGTTTGGCGCCAACTACATGGAAGTTCATTACGAGGATCTGGTGCAGAATCCGCGCGAAACGCTGGCGCGCATTGGCCAGTTCATTGAACACGATTTGGACTATGACCGCATTCAGCAGGTCGCGCTCGGAACGGTGCACAACCCGAATTCTTCGTTTCGCGGCGACGGCAAGGAGACGGAAACGAACACCATCGGCCGATGGAAGCGCATGTTCACTCCGGCGCAGGTTCGCGACATCGAGTCGAGCCTCGGCAACCTGCTCGTCGATACGGGGTACGCGCTCGAAACGCCGGCAGCACAGTTGCGTTCGTCACTGGCCGTGCGTTTTATGAATTTTCTGCTTCCGTTGTATTTGGACTCCAAACTTTGGCTGAAATCGTACACTCCGCTCGCCCGCATCGCCGAGAAGACATCCATGGGTCTCGCCGACTCCGAGATTAAAGTCCGATGCCAAGACCGAGGCTAAGTAACAAACGTACTTACCCCCAAGTCGGCCTCAACTTGGCCCCAAACCCTGACCTGTAGTTCGTCGCCAGGGCCAATGATGAAGAATCCCTTCGATTCCAGCCAGAGCGGGATACACTGATCGCCGTGTTTGAAGTCAAGAAGGGGATTCCGTATAATCTCGCCACCAATGAACCTTTCCCCTGGCACCAAACTTGGGCCGTATGAAATTGTCTCCCTTCTAGGCGCGGGCGGAATGGGCGAGGTCTATCGTGCCCGCGACTCTCGTCTTCGACGCGAAGTGGCGATCAAGGTTTTGCCGCAGGCACTTTCGCTTGACGCCGACCGCATGCGCCGTTTTGAGCAGGAGGCTCTCGCCACCGCCGCCCTGAATCATCCCAACATTCTGGCTGTATTCGACATTGGCACGAGCGAAGGCGCGCCCTACGTCGTCTCCGAACTGCTCGAGGGAGAGACCCTGCGGGAGCGGCTGCGCAGCGGATCAATCGCGGTGCGTAAGATGTTGGACTACGCCTTGCAAATCGCGCATGGCCTAGCCGCAGCCCACGAAAAAGGGATCATTCATCGCGACCTCAAGCCGGAGAATCTATTCGTCACGAAAGATGGACGAGTCAAGATCCTGGACTTCGGGCTGGCGAAACTGACTCAGGCCGATCCTGGCACCAGCACCGCAATGCCAACCGCGACCCATGGCACCGAGGCGGGAATGGTGATGGGAACGGTGGGATACATGTCGCCCGAGCAGGTGCGCGGCATGGCGCTGGATCCACGTTCCGACATTTTCAGCTTGGGGGCAATTCTCTACGAGATGCTCTCGGGTAAACGGGCATTTCACGGAGACACTCCCGCGGATACGATGAGCTCGATCCTGAAGGAAGATCCTCCGGAGTTGAATGAAACCAATCGCAATGTCCCGCCGGCGCTGGAGCGCATCGTCCAACACTGCTTGGAGAAAAATCCCGAGTCGCGCTTCCATTCCGCCAGCGATATTGCGTTCGATCTCGAACATCTCTCCGGGCTTTCCGGCAGCACAGCAAGGGTAACCACGGCTGGCAGCGGCATTGGCATTGAAAAAGTCCAGACGCGCCGCAGGCTTCTGATCGGGCTCGCGGCCGGTCTCGTTATCGCATGCGCGGTGTATGGCGTCGGTTGGTGGAGCGGCAAAGCCAGCGCCCGCGCGCCTCAGGCCGAGTACCAGCAGATCACGTTTCGCACCGGCTCCATCGGCAATGCCCGGTTTACGCCCGACGGCAGCATTGTTTACAGCGCCTCGTGGGATGGCGGCGAAAACCAGCTTTATATGTCGCGCACGGATGATCCGGGCGCGCGCGAATTGGGGCTGAAGGATGCCGAGCTGCTTTCGATCTCCAGGGGCGGAGAACTGGCCATCCGGCTCAACACGGTGGGTCACGGTGGCTATGCGCGCAGCGGCACGCTGGCGCGGGTCCCGCTGAGTGGGGGCACGCCGCGAGAAGTGCTGGACAATGTGGGGGACGCCGACTTTTCCGCGAGCGGCGACAGCATGGCGATTGTCCGTTACGTTCCGGAAAACAACCACTGGCGTCTGGAATATCCCATCGGCAAGGTGCTCCTCGATAGCATCAACTGGATGAGTCACCCGAAGATTTCGCCGGACGGCAAGTGGATCGCCTTTGCCGACCATGAGAACACAGGAGGCGACGACGAGGGTTCGCTCGCAGTGATTGGCGCGGATGGCAAGGAAAAAGAAAGGAAACTTTCCTCCGGCTGGACGTCATTGCAGGGCATTCTCTGGTCTCCGTCGGGCGACGAAATCTGGTTTACCTCAACCAACACCGGCAGCGCCGCAAACCCGCGCGCCGTGACCCTCTCAGGCAAGTTGCGAGCGATCACGAACGTGCCCGGAGGTATGTGGCTGGAAGACCTGCGCAATGGAACGGTACTGACCGTGGCGAACCACGCACGCCTGGGGATTCGGGGCATGGCGCCGGGTGGAAAAGAAGAGCGCGAACTGGGGTGGTTTGGATGGTCACAGTTGCGCGATATCAGCCAAGATGGCCGGAAGATCCTGTTCGAAGAGGAAGGCGATGGTGGTGGACCGAATTACACCGTGTTTCTGCGCGATACGGATGGTTCGCCCCCGGCGCGTATTGGTGAGGGCGTCGCTGGCGCCATCTCGCCCGATGGAAAATGGGTGATCACGAAACCGGCGAAAGGCGGACCGCTAAGCCTGGTGCCGACGGGCGCGGGCGAATCAAGACAGCTCACTCACGATGCGGTGAGCTACGGCGGTGCTCGGTTTCTTCCGGATGGCAAGCGCTTGCTGGCCTCGGGCATTGAAGCCGGGCACGGCGGGCGCGACTACCTGATTGATCTGAGCAGTGGAGATTCCAAGCCCATCACTCCCGAGGGCATCGCCGGCGTGCAAATCTCGCCGGATGGCAAGAGCGCAGCCGTGCGTGGACCCGACGGAAAGCGGGGGATTTGGCCGCTGGAAGGGGGCGGTTTTCATCTGATACCGGGGCTCGAGTCGAACGACTCCGTCATCGGCTGGACGCCGGACGGCGAGTCAGTATATGTGGCTCCCATCCGACGGGGCGCGAAATCCGTGAAGGTCTATCGGGTCAATATACAGACCGGAAAAATGGAGCCGTGGAGAACCTTCGGGGAAGAAACGGGCGCGGGAGGCGCGACCATTGTCGCGCCTCATCTGTCGAGCGACGGGAATGCGTACGCATATCTCTACGATCGCGTGTTGTCGGAGGCGTACGTGGTGACGGGATTGAAGTAGGGGAAGCGCTATCAGCTCTCCGTTGTCAGCTTTTCGTTCGCCACTCCCTCTTCGAGCGGATAGTCACCAACTAGGAAACTGGCTGTTCGCAAGGTTCAGCCTTTTGCAAAACAGAACAGGATGCCAAACGCCTCCCGAGCAGGCTGCGTAAAAACTCGGGTTTCGTATCAGGGTATCGCTTTAGCGATACCGTAAGTCCTTCGAACTCAAACGCCCCTTTAGGGGCTGGGCGCCGAAAATCGATTTTTCCGCAACCTGCTAGGCCCGCGCCATTACGATGGTGTGCGGGCTCATCGGGATGGGATGGGCCCTCACACCACTGAAACCGGCCTTGGTGTGCATATCCGACAGCTCGCGGAAGGTGTACGCATCGCCGGCCGCGGTTGACGTCAGCATGGTCATACTGAAGGCTGCAGGCATCGGGGGCGAGACGCGGTCTTCATTGGGCACGAACTCCAGCGTCGCTGCACATCCGCCGGGCTTGAGCGAGCCCCGCACTTTTTTCAGCAGCCCGACACAGGTTTCCACGTCGAAGTGATGCAGGAAGTTGGTCAGGAGCACCGTGTCGTACGGACCACCGAACTGCACGTCAAATGCGCTGCCCGGCAGCATGTCGTAGCGGTCGTGCACGCCGGCCTTGCGCGCATTTTCGAGCGCTACCCGCAACACCGGCGCCCAGTCCAGCCCGGTCACGTGCGCCTGCGGGTTCTGTTTGGCGATCTCGATGCCGAACAATCCGTGGCCGGCGGCGATGTCCAGCACGCGCATCGGTCCGGTGCGGCCTTCCAGCACGATGGCCCCCAACGGCCCCGCCATTGGCGCCATCATGGGAGCCATGCTTTGCGCAAACTCTACCCAGATCGGGTTCTCCGGTTCCACCGCGCCTTCGCCCGGCAGCACGGTCCTGCCGTTGCGCACGATGTCGGCGAGATGTTCATAGGGTTCGCGCAGCGCCGGAAGCGACAAGAAGCGAGCAATCGAAGCCAGGCAGGTCGGCGAACTGGGGTCCAGGAACGCCGCACTGGACGGCGTGTGCCGATAGTGCCCGTCCACCTTTTGCAGAAGTCCAGAGACGACGAGAAAGTCGCACAGAATGTGAATGCCGCGCTCCGAGGCCGCCGCGTGGCGAGCGATCGAGGACACGTCGCCCGGCCCCTGGCCCACGGCGCGGAACACGTCCAACTCGATAGCCGCCCTCAGTGCGAAGGTCCGTTGGAAGGCTTGTAGATTCTCAAACACGATTGCCGGCGTCAACGGTGCGCCAGAAGAAGTATCAGGTTGCATTGCGCCCCCCCACTCTTCCGGGAGACCTAATTTGGCTCCCAGGTCCGGCTGAGTATACACCCGCCTTAGCCGTTGGCTGGCAGGCTGCGTGCCCTTGATCGGTTGGTCTCAACCGAAGCCGGGTTACAGAGGGGGAGGAGACTGTCGCAGCGCTCGGTAAAGCAAGAGCGAGAAGGAGAACAGTCGTAAGCGCCGGTGAAAAGTGAGCGACCTGGCAAGACCGTTTCCCGCCACGCCGCAGCTACCGCAGCTTCGCGTACTCCGCTTTCGCTTCCTTCAGAATTGGGATGTCGGGGTCGGCATCTTTCCAGAGCGTGAGAAAGTCTTGATATGCAGCACGGGCTTTTACCGTACTCCCCTGCATGGCGTAAGCGCGAGCGAGGCCGAAGCGGGCCAGCGCTCCCCAGGGAAAGTTCAGCACCAGCCCGTAGTGGTCAATGAATTTCTGAAATTCCGCGGCCGCTCGGTTGCCGTCGTGCAGCATGAGATAGGCCTCTCCCCGCAAATAAGCTGGGCACAGGATTACGGTGAGGTTCGTGGTCTGGCCGAGTTCTACCGTGCTTGCCAGATTCAATAGTTCGACTGCCCGCTTCGGGTCCTTGCGCTCCAAGGCAACGGCTGCCCGGATCGTGGGTTGCCAATACCTCTGGACCAGCGTGTCCAGCGGGAATGTTTTGTCGAGTTCGGCAGCCAGCTTCTCCGCCGCCGCCGTGTCGCCCGCCCGCGCCAGAGCCAGCGCCGCCATCGCCCGCACGTCGCGGTTCGGGGCCAGCCTCACTGCGGCATCGGCATCGGCCAGCGCCTGCTTCCGGTTTCCTTCCACCTCGCGCAGCGCCGCCGCTACTTGATAGGTTGCGGCAGCCTCCTTGGCATCGTTGTGCTGGGCTGAATCCATCGCCCGTCGCGTCAGCTCGTGTGCATTTTTCAACTTCCCGTACCAGGCTTCCGTGTCCGCTTGCGAAGCCAGTAGCAAGTCTTCCGTGCCCGGCTTCCCCATGGCGGCCACGGTCAGCTGCTCCATCTGTGTCGTGTCGCCCTTCAGAAAAGCCATCTGGTAGCGGTTCGCCAGCAGGGTCTCGCCCTCCAACTTGTGCTCCGCCGCCTGGTTGTACACCGCCTCCGCCTCGTCCAGCCGGTTGAGGCTCGTGTAGGCGTTACCAAGGTTGAGATAATTGGTAGTGTTGTTCGGTTCCAGGCGCATTGCTTCCCGGGCTTCCTCCAATGCCTTTTCCCAATTTCCAAGGCTGGCGGAAATGAATCCCAGATTAATGTGAGGCAGTTCATCTCTCGGGTAGGTCTGCTGCCACAGTTCGTAGGTCTGCGCTGCCTTCTCCAGCTCTCCCGTTGCCGTCAGGTAATAGTTTGCCTCGATGGAGAGCCGCTCCCGTTCGCTCACCTTCTCCCGCAGCTCGTAAGCTTTGCGTGCATTCTCGGCCGCCCGACTGAGTTCGTTGAGGTCGCTGTAGGCCCCCGACATCGAGACGTACGCCCTGGCGAAATTCGGGTCGAGTTCTGCTGCCCGTTTGTAGAAGGGCAGAGCGGCGGTGTCCCCTTTCGCATAGTGCATCTTCCGTCCCAGGCTGTACACTTTCAGCGCTTCGAGCGATGGCGTGGTCGCTTCCTCCACCGGCGTGGCGTATTTCTGCACGGAGCTGAGCGACTCGCCCAGCCTGCCGCGCAAACTGACCGCCGCGTTGTCCAAGGCCTTGAGCACCCCTTCCTTGCCCGCCGCCTGCTCCTGCGCTTCCGCCAGCACATCGCCCGTGTTGCAGTCCACTGCCTTCAGACCAATCACGTACTGGCTGCCCAGCCCGGCAATCGAGCCGGTGAGCATGGCCTTGCTGCCCGTGCGCTGGCAGACCTCGCGTGTAACCTCCGGCGTCAACCGGTCACCGGCGGAACGGCCCATCAGCTTCAATGTCTCGTTCACCTTGCGCTCGGAAACCAGGTCGAGAAAGGGCGATTGCTCAAGCTGCACCGAGAGTCCTTGCTTCAGCGTGTCGTCGAAAACGCTGGCACCGGTTGTGTTGGTGAAATCGGAAAGCACAATCGTGTCCTTGTCGGTCAGTGGCTTGCTTTGATGCAAGCGATAGTAAAGCCCGCCCGCAACGATGACGATGACGAGCGCCGTGCACAGCAGAACGGGAATCGCAACCTTCCAATGCTTCCCACTCCAAACCGGGAGCGGTTTGTCCACCATCACCGCGCTCGCGGTTGAGGGGTGTCCGCTCTCCAGATCCCGCTTCAGGCGCTGCAAATCGGCGCGCATCTCCGAGGCGTGGTGGTAGCGAAGATCGCGATTTTTCTCCAGCGCCTTATGAACGATTTCTTCCAGCCGCCCCGGCATGCTTGGATTCCATTGCCTCACCGGAATCGGCTGCTCGTGCAGGATGGCGCCGAAGGTAGCTCCCTTGGTGGGCTTATCGAATGGGAGCCGGCCCGTCGCCATCTCGTACAGTACGATCCCGAACGAAAACAGGTCGGAGCGCCCGTCCAGTGTCTTGCCCTCGATCTGTTCGGGCGACATGTTGGCAACCGTGCCCAGAGTGTCGCCAGCAGTGGTCAGGTCGCGGCCCACGAAGGTGGAATCGTCCGGACCACTTCCACGGTCTGGGCTGGGGCCGCTCATTTTCGCCAGGCCAAAATCGAGCACCTTGGCCTGGCCGCGCTTGGTAATCATGACGTTTGCCGTCTTGATGTCGCGGTGGATGAAACCAGCACTGTGGGCCGCGTCGAGCGCGTCGGCGATTTCAATCGCGAATTTAAGCAGTGCATCAAGCTCCAGCGGACGTCCGGCAATCTTGTATCTCAAGGTCACGCCGTCGAGATGCTCCATGACGATGAAGGCGTTGCCGTCTTGCTCGCCGACGTCATGGATTGTGCAGATGTTCGGGTGATTCAGTGCGGACGCAGCCTGCGCCTCGCGCTGGAAGCGGGCCAGCGCCTGTGGGTCACGGGCAACCTCTGGCGGCAAGAACTTGAGGGCGACGAAGCGATGCAGCCGCGTGTCTTCGGCCTTGTAAACCACGCCCATGCCACCGCCGCCGAGTTTCTCCGCAATACGGTAGTGAGAGATGACCTGGTTGATCATTCAGAAGAGGCGCGGCCTTCGGATCGCTCCATCTTAAGGGCGAGGCATCCGCCAGTCAACGAATGACGGCCCAGACGGAAGCGTGTCAAACCCGGGATGTTTGCCCCTCTCACGGGTAAGCGGAAGCGGCTCTACCGGTGTTCGATGCCGGCCGCGATCCGACAACTTCCGGATCCTCGGCAATCCGGAAGTAATGGTGCGATCGAGTCTTCTGGAATTACTTCCGCATTGCCCGTCACTCGGGAGGAAGCCATCGACACGCTTTTTCTGTAGTGCTCTCGTGCGCCGTGTTGACCACGCTTGGTCTTTTGCGATCCGGGTAGGGCTGGTGACCGGCCTGGTCACCGGCGGCGGAGTGACGGTGAATCCTTACAACAACGTTGCGGGTGCTCGATTTCTAAGAACGTGGCGGCGAGTGATAAAAGGTGCGAAGAAGGCACTGTCCGGCACCGGCGAGGCCCAGGCCACGCTCACCCCTGCCAGCGCGAAATTCGCGACGGAGAAGGTGGGGGCGACCAGTCCAGCGAAGGTGTTTACTCTAACCAACAAGCAGGCCGTAGCTCTTACCAGCATCGCGATCTCGACGACGGGAGACTTCAGCGTCTCCACGACGACCTGCACCACGAGCCTGGCCGCCAAGGCCACGTGCAAGATCATCGTGGTGTTCAAGCCAACCCCGACAGGCACGAGGACGGCAGAGCTGAAGGTGACCGACAGCGCCGTCGGTAGTCCGCAGATGTCGAGCCTGACGGGCACCGGCGACTAGGGTTGTCTGCTTGCGATGGACCTGCTTGCGATCGACCAGCCCCGCAGGCATGCGGGGCTGTTTTGTTTGCGCTGGCGAAGTGCCGGTGGGATTTCTCCCTAACCTGGCACCAGCTTTGCGAATGTGGGCCGGCTACCTGGCTCTCGTCAATCAACAGTTAGTCTCTGACCTCGACCACACGCTCGCTTTCATCAATCCGAACCTTTACACGTTTGGTTTGGGCCCGGGCTACGACACCGACTTCCACGACATCAAAAGTGGCAGCAATGGCTATCCGGCAACGAAGGGCTACGATTTGGCCACCGGTTGGGGCAGTCCGGACGGGACCGGCCTGATCAACGCGGTTGGCAAAGCTGTCTCGTGCTGGCAAGCGGCTGATGACAGCAACGGAGTTTGCTGTGCGAACCGCACAGGAGATGCACCTAAACGCCGTAAACCGGGACGAAGCGATTCAGAAGATCCAGCGGTTGCGGAAAGTAGGCGAGGGGAAGAAGTGGATTTTCCAGAGCCGTGCTGGGACACCAATGGACCCCAACAACGCACGTAGGCGCTACCTCAAACCAGCGGCGGCAGCAGTCGGCGTCAAGATCGGCGGCTGGCATGATTTTCGCCATACGTTGTCCCGCACCTTGCGTCGTGCTGGTGTCCACCCAGTTGTGATCAAGGACACTCTCGGTCACAGCAAAGTGGATTTGGCGATGAATACCTACGACAAAGCCAGTAACGAGGACATCCGTGCGGGTCTGCGCGTAGCGAGCAAGAAGCTGTTAGGCAGGGATTTGCTACCAAACGATTTGCTACCAACCACTGCGAGGCAGCTTGAGGGCAGCGAGAGTGCGGCGTAAGTCTTGTGGTTGCAATGAAAGTTGGTGAGCGCGGAAGGAATCGAATCCGCACGATAACGTAAATTCAACGACATGCAGGGCCACGGATGGCATCCAAGTACACGGAAAGCAGTGGTACAACGACAAACGGATTGCAAAATGGATTGCAGAACTCTTTGACCAACTCTCGTCTTGCTATGTCTTTGTCTCCTGTACGGCGTCAGAATACTGGCGCAAGCTTTCTCAGGGCTGGCAGCATGAATTTGATGTTAGCCGACCGAAAATCGCGTTCCCTTTTTTGAAAACTATGGAACTCTGCTGCTTCTAAGTGCTTTCGATGTTGCGATCCGGTATCTGAACTGTTGAAAGCCTTTGTTGCCGAGCGCGTTGACAGCCTCAATCTCACCCACAGTCAACGGCGCTCCTTGGGTAACCCGTCCGGCGCAACTCCGTCGGACGCTCACGCTCCCTTGTGGGTATCACTCGGACTGTTACGCATAGACTCCTTACTCGACAAAGCCCCGCGACGGGGGATCGTCATGAGTTGATTCTTGGGCTCTAGTTTCCCTTCGGTCCATGCAAAACATGGCGTGAGATCGCTCGTCGTGAGTTGCTAAAGGACAGCGCGAGGTGGCGCAGGTGCGGGCGCCCAATGGCATTCCAGTTCCGAAGCTTCGTTGGCGCTTGGAACGCAATGGGCCGCGCGTGCTTCAACCCGCCAACCGCTCGGCCCTCGTTCCGGGATAGGGCTGCAACTGGTAGCGAATGCAAATCAATCTGGACAATGCCACTGGAGGTTATCGCAAAGATCAGATTGTCGGTGTTATCGAGGGCCAGCGCATCGTAGACGTTTGCGAACTGTACAGGAAACTGCACCCGATATAGGAGCAGGCCAGATGCGCCATCATGAACGTCGATGCCATCAGTGAGCGGCTGGAAAATCAAACTGCCGTCCGAGCTGACTTTCTGTCCATATAAGGCGACCGGGAGCCACGTATCGCGGTCCACATACGTGATATCTCCGAATACGTTGAGGCTGTCATCCGTCAGCAGGTCGGACGCAAGCAGCACGGTGCCGTCGCCTGAGAGCGCCGCGTCTTCATTCCCGTCACCCGCAAGGGTGGCCTGGATTCCTTCTGTGAGCGAGTCGTTGCTGGTATCAACAACCCAAACACCAGCGTCGCCCGGCCCATCGTTAACAAACACCCAATTGCCGTCTGGAGTCAGTAGCACTCGCACAAACGCGTCCCCATACTTCACCGGCTCGAAGTTCGTGATCACTCCAGTATTCGTGTTCAGCTTGTTGAACCCGCCAGGCGGATCGACATTCTGATCCTGAGTGGCATAATAGACCGCCCCAGAGTTTGTAACCGCTAATCCGTAGGGCTGAACGTCGACGCCCGTATTCACGAAGAACGCCTTGGCCGAACTCGGGGATGAAGGATTAAGCACGTAAATGTTGTTGTTTCCGGCATCGGATACGGCGAGAGTGTTGCCGTCGGGTGACAACGCGACCCCTACCAAACGCGACTTGGAATTGGTAAACGAAATCGGAATCGGTGCCAGCCAGTTATGGGTAGCTGGTGAGAAAACGTCAATTTGAGCTTGATCGGTGAAATACAAGACGCCTCGCGTGGCATCGTAGACGCCTTGCATCAGCGACGATCCCGGAAGCGCATAGGATTGCAGTGCCGGGACGTACTGGAAGGAGTTTGAGGCGCTGGCCGTCCCATTAGCGGTGGTGACTGTCACGGTGCTCGTCGCGCCCGCGGTCCCTTGGGGTATCGTGAAGATCACCGCTCCCATCGGAAACGGATAGGGAAAGGTGGGAGAAACGCTGGGAATCACTTGGACGACGGTACAAGGCTGTCCGCCGATACTAACCTGAACGTCGGATGGCTGCTGACCTAATCCGTATCCAAAGATTGCGCCTTGCGCCCCGCCCCCAGCGCTGGCCGCATTGGTTGAGACTTCGACAATGGTGGGCCCGTAGCTGAAGTCCTCCGGCATCATGTCCATGCTTCCATTAGGAAGTACTACCGTAAAGTCAGCGACACCGGAAAATGAAGCAGGTGGCGCATCGCCGGTCACCGAAACTGGTGAAAACGTCACATCGCTCGGAACTCCGTTGCCAACATAGACAGTCCCTTGGGTCACGGTCACTCCTACAGGGACATCATAATTAGCCTGAATCGCCGTGCCGCCATTGGGGGGACCGGTAGACGGGGTTAAGAAACTGATACTGATATCGGTTCCACCCGAGCCCGATTTCACTTGTTGCGAATCCACGAAGGCCACGCCATGTCCAATGGGACCAGCTATCAGTCCGGTCTCATCCACAGCAGAGAGAACAATGTGAGATTGCAGATCGAGAACATTGAAATTCGGGATCCATCCTGTCGGTGCCAGCGTGTTGGAATCGTAAGCCAGAACGTTCCCCACCTGATCTGAACAGAAAAGAGTAGAACCATCGAGGCTGATTGCTGCACTGGTGTATGAGCAGGGCGATTGGAAACTTCCCAACTCAGCCATGGTGTTGGCGTCGAAGACCTCATCGGCAACACTGCCGAAAACGAAGAAACGCTTCCCGTCCGGCGTTGGTATAATGTTGGAAATATACCCGCCAATGAAGGAAGAAACAATCGAGGAATTCGTAGTCGGGTCATACAGCAGCAACTCCTGAATATTGGCGCCTCCGACGAGAACTTTCGTGCGATCCCCGGAGAGCGCTATCTGTCCGAAACCGAGGAACTCTCCCGCAGGAATCACTTGCAATGTGTTGGCAGTCGGATCCCAGACGGCAAAATTGGGTGATCCGTCAAAGTAAAGGCCTCCCAGCGCGCCCATAAGAGCCAGCTGGCCGTCGGCGAGAATCAACGCTTGTGTTGCGGTGTAGCCTTGCGGCCCTAGAGTCGCTGAGGGGAATCTCTGGACGACCTGCATGGCACCTGGATCGATAAGGTAGACATCACCAAAAGTCGTGCCGACGTAGAGCTTGCTTCCATCGGGAGCGACATCCAAGCCAAACGGCAAGGGCACAACGATACTCCCAATCGGGGACTCGCTAGGCCCATCAAATACATCTATACGATTCTGAGTAGTGTTACTGACAAAAAATCGCTTGTGTGTGCCGTCGTAGGCCGTGAAGTGGGGCGGAAAGAACTGAAGTTCATTCGGGTTGTATTGCAAGTCCGTACGCAAGTAGCGAGTACGGAACGGCGGATGCGCGCTGGTTGCTGTTGTCCCACCACCCCCACCGCCACCTCCGCCGGAGTTGCCGCTGCTTCCGCAGCCCAAGCATCCAGAAACCGATATCAAGAGTGCCACGTAAAGAACCTTTCGAGCCGTAAAGGTAAAGTCCGGCATGTGGCTCAGCATCGGTTCCCACACAATCCCACTACACCGACGATTCGGACAGAATGTCCCGCACAAGAAAATCTTCATTTCTTAACCGCATCCGCAAGTTTAGCAAGCTGTAGGCCGGATTTCTGGAGAGATTCCGAAAGTTCCGGATCCAAAGAACATGCGGCGAAAAGGAGTTCGCGCGACGAAGGTGTCGCGGCCACGCCTGAGCGATCAGAAGCGAGCTTCCTGGCTGTTGCCACTATCGTCTGGAGTTTCGGAGAAGGTCTTCCAAGCCCAATGAAGCCATCTGGACTATCCCGCATCGCAAGCTCTAGCCGAACGAGGTAGAGTATTCGATTAATGTATGTCGCTGAGTGACCATTGGCTAGCCTCTCATCGTTGACCAGCCTTTCGAAACCTTCCCAATCATTCCAGAAGGCCGAAACATGTTCAAGATCGGCAATGTAAATTGCCTTGATTAAATCTCGCGGTTCAATCAACTCGGAACCACGTTCCATCGCTGCGTATCCGCTGACTATGGACAGCAACGAAAAAACTCCCCACGCGTCTATCGTTTCAAGCATGATCACCCTCCACCCTACATGACACATGAGAGAATTTTGGCGTCGTGAAGACCCAATCCAGGGTTATCCACCTCTATGGTGAGAAGATGTGGACAGATCTTACCCGGTCCGCAGGCAGCGTTTATTTGCGGCCCAGTGAATTTAGCCACGCCAAATGTAATGCTGTTAAATGGATTCCAAGGTCCATCCGTTATCACCTCGCAGGTGTAGTAGCATCCACCAAAGCTTCTCAGTTGAACCGCCAACCCCAAACATAGACCAGCGCCGTAGGTGCCGCTCGGGGCGTCCCTAGATGTAGTCGGTTCATCAAAGGAACCTGCGGAGAGCAAAGGGGGCAGGAATACAGTGCATGGGCCGCCCGCCGGTGGGCCGCTTGGTCCCACAGCTATGAAACCCAATCCCACGGAACCCCCGCTACACCCCGGAATAAGACTAAGCAAATCACCCGAATAGAGCGGGGCGGGGTTCAGCCCCGGCGGCAATTCCGTCAACAATCCCGGCCCTATCAACGGGCGGTCGGACGGGACACCGCCGGGAGGCGGCAGGGGGATTGGGAAACCCCAGCAAAGGGGATCGTCGGGATCGTCACAAAATGGGGGGCCGCAAAGGGGATCGTCGGGATCACACCCGCCGCAAAAGGGATCGTCGGGGTCACACCCCATAAGAATCAGCCCAAGTGGATCGACAGAATTCAAGGGACGATTGCCGACATAAGCATAACGGTTCCAGGACTGTGGATCAGCGGGGTTCACTGCCGCCAAGCCCGCAGGGTCAGGCGACAACCACCGCCCCTGTACGGGACTGTGTTCTCGGTAAAGGAAATCATACAGCCCTCCCGCGCCGCCCGCACCACTTGATTCCGTGTCCTGATTCTGGCCGGTGAAGGAGAGATCCTGTGTGCCCAAGGGCGCATAGTTCTCGCCGAATGGGGCATAGGCTCCGCTGTAGTAGAGGGTTCGCGAAGATGTCGTCGCCAATCGTGAAGTCCCCAGCCAATCGGCGTGACGATAGTACTGCAAGCCGGACGAGTTGTAGACTGCTTCTGCGCCGCCCGGAAGCGGCACAAAAGCCTTCACCAGCGACGAACCATTCATCAAAGCCAGCTTCGCACCGGACGGGCTGTAGACAATTTCTGTCGAACTGGTTGGGCTGGTGGTGCACGCCGAGCCCTTGTCCTGCTCAACGACGCGCCCCAAAGCATCGTAAGTCTGGCAGATCCCATTCGACGTGCCAGAGTCAATCCCGGTCAGCTTGTTCTCGGTGTCCCAGCTGTAGGCATGGGAGTTGTCGGCAGTCATGTCTCCATTGTTGCCGTTATACGTAAACGGCGACGAAATGATCCGGTTCGTATTATTCGTGTAGTCGTAGGATGGTAGGAAAGATATTCCAGTGCTACCAGCGGGCACATCCTTCATGATATTGCCAAACGGGTCGTAACTAAACGTCTGGCTCCAGGTACTGGCGCCGCAATTCGCGCTCGCCACCCGGCCAAGAGCGTCATGCGTGTATGCACAGGTTTGACTGTCGGCGGGATTCAACTGGTCCGCGATGATCAATTGTTGCAGGCTTCCGTTGGGGTTCCAGCTGAGCTTTCCCGTATCCGTTTGCGGAGAGCTCCCGACGCTGTACTGGTACTGCGTCATCCTGCCAGTATTGGGGTCGAAGGTAAAGCTGTCGCTGTCGGACGACCCGAATGTCAACGCCGTTATCTGACCCTGCCCGTTTGGGTTATAGGTCACCCCCGTAACGGGGTTCTGACCACTGCTCGCGGTCACCGTTGACATGCGGCCTTCACCGTCGGTTGAATACGTAATCGTGGGGAGACCGGAGAGATTGCTCAGCGTGTTCACTGCGCCATTCGGCCAGTAAAGAGAACTGACGTGATAGTAGGTGTTGGTTCCCGAATTGGGGGTCAGTTCCCATACGTCCGAGGTTTGTCCAGTCGTCTTATAGCTGAACCCGAGATCGGTAATCTTACTGCCGCAAGTACCGATGCAGGTATAGGCCTCCCCCAAGCGAGTCTTAGCATTGGCCATGCTCGTTCCATTGACCGTAGCCGTGTCATAAACGAAGTTTTTGCTGGGAGTGCTGGTGCCTGGATAAATGATACTGCCCACGCGATGGTAGGCATCGTAGCCACTGTAACAGGTGGCGTTCTGAGCAGCATCCAGCCGCTTAAGCATATTCCCCGCTGAAGTGATGGTCCCGCACGATGCGTCGCTTGAAAGCGAATCGTAGCTGTAGGTCACCGCAGTATTGTTCATCTCCGGATTCGTCTCCGTCTTGAGCCGCCCGAGCATATCGAAAGTATAGGCACGAGCCTGTTGCCCAGAGGACGCTTGAGCGTTCTGAGTGACGCCAGTCCGATCGCCAAGCACATCGTACGCATACTGCGTCAGGTAGCCAGTCGCGGATGTGTCTTGTTTGCAGGAAGCACCCGGAAACGCTGTCGTTCCGCTTGTGATCTCGCACACGGAGGTCAGTCGACCGAGCGCGTCATACTCCTGCTGTTTTGCCTGCGTTGGCGAGGTCAGAGTTTGCAGAACGTCGTTTTCACTGTACGAGTACGTCGTCAATCCTCCACCGCTGTCCGAGACACTCGCTGTTCGGCTAAGTGCGTCGTAGGTATAGTCTGTCTGCGCTTGTCCGGAGGGGCACGACTGCGCGTTCGACGTTATGGCTGCTGTGCTATAGGGCAGCGTCGTTGCATTCCTCCGTCCAAAACTGTCGTAGCAGGTTGCAACCGTATCATAGTTGGTCGCGCTCGGCCCCTGCTTCGTTTGCCCGAAAATTGTGCGTCCAAATCCATCGTTCGTCGTCAGAATATCTACGATCGAATTACCGCTATTGAATGTACTTGCATACTTGCTTTCGGTCTGGAACTGCTGGTCGCTGGAGTTCAGGTAGTAAAAGTAGTTTGTGGTATTACCTGCATTGTCGGTGCTGCTGTAAGGTCGCCAAAACACGTTGCTGTAGTTTGAGCCACTGTAGGCCGTGCTACTGGTGTTCCCGTTCTCGTCGGTGAGCGAGAGTAGCACGCCGCCGGTGCAGTTCCAGGTCATCGAGCGGGATAAGCTCAACGGCTCAGTGATGGAGGTGACAAAAGAATTGCCGCAGGACGCCGTGGGCGAATAGTTGTATGTGGTCTGCGCTCCGTTTGTCGTGCTGGACGTGCTGACATCCGTGGAGGTCTCCAGATTACCTGCGTCGTAGTAGGTGTACGCACGATAGAGAGTCGTTGTCCCATTCGCTTGCGCCGCGACGCTCGTCAAAAGACCTCTGGAGCTGACCTGCCCCCTGCTTTCGTTCACGTAAGAATACGACACCCTCGTTCTGTTCCATCTCCGGTTTGAGCGGGGATGG
>Ga0116223_10002329_pt1 | contig 18060 bp, 14 predicted proteins | sample Sb_taG_3_FD_90092 | JGI IMG/M metagenome (GOLD analysis project Ga0116223, IMG submission 90092) | Peat soil microbial communities from Weissenstadt, Germany - Sb_50d_a_PC metaG | ecosystem: Environmental > Terrestrial > Soil > Wetlands > Peat | place: Germany: Weissenstadt | collected 2010-09-21 | reverse complement strand
GGTCCCGCTCCACCATACGCGGTCGTGCCGTAAAGGTTCCCATCGTCATCGATGATCAAACCACCCTGGGGAGTGTCTCCGTCTTTGAAAGGCTCGCCCGTGAAGGTATGCAGGATACTTTCGGTCCATGTGCCACCCTTCTGCGTTGGCGGCTGCAATTGGAACACGATGCCACACTCGGCCGGTCCTCCGCACGACGTGCCTCCTCCCCAACCAGTGGTGCCATACAAATTGCCCGCCTTGTCGAAAACCACGCCGGCATAAGGCCCGGCGCCATCGTTTGGGTTGCCTTGGAAGCTGTACAGCACTTTTTCCTTCCACTCCGCCGACGCGGTTGCAACGAGCGCGAGCACGAGCAGGCACAACAGCGGCAGGCAGGTTGCGAATCGAGAGTAGCTCTTGCGAGTCATGGCGCGGGACGATTTCCTCGCCTGGAATCCCGGCTTGCCGAATGGGAAGCCAGGAGGGGCGCGGCTTTTCGCGATGTTACACCCGGACAGGCGTGGCGTCCACCGCAAGTGTGGGGCGGACACTCTTGTCCGCCGATTTTGAGCTTTCTTGCCTAGAATCAACATCAACCCCAGCTTCAACAGCAGCGGACAGGAGTGTCCGCCCCACACGGGCTCGCCTACATGTCGCGGGGGAAGGATTTGAACTTTACTTCCTGGGACTTTGAGGTAACTTTTTTGTTAGCGTCGGTGTGGGATTCGGTTAGCGTGCCTTGCACTACATAATAGGCTTCGTCTTCCAGGGTTTTGCCTTCGCCGCGATCGATTGTGCCTTTGAAGTCGAACCAGACTGCGTGGACGGTGTCGGTGGTAAAAGTCAGTTTGGTTCCGTCGAGCTTGCCCTGTTTGAAGAACTGATCGAGGAAGGCGCCGCGATCGCTGTCGGAATCGCCGTAGCGGGAAACGAAGCCGGTGACCCGGCCCTCGTCTTCGATGGTGATTTGAACGAATTCGCCTTCGCGCAGGAAGCTGTACATTCCGGAATAGTCCTCGACCGGCGTCGCGGAGGTTGGGGGATTTTGCCCGGCCAGCGGCAAACTGCAGATGAGCAATGCGAAGGCGAGCAATCCTGCGAGTTTCATATCGGTATTAAAGCACGGAAATTAAAGCCCAGGAACTGTTTGCGGCGGAGCCAAGGCGGTCGTGGCATCTATAATAAGAGGGAGTCGCGCTGCCCGCGAAGAGTGCATGAAACAAGGCCCACTGCTGATCGACACCTCGCGCAAGCGCCGCCGGAAGCCGGTTGCCGTGCCCATATTGCTGGTTGCGCTGGAGCCGGCGCACCGAGTTTTCCTTCGCAATCTGCGGGACTTGCTGTCGCTTCGTCGAAAACCGCCCTTGCAGTTGGTCTCCCGGCCGGCGACTTTCTGGCCTGATGTTTTTGTTCCGACGCGGATGCCCTGGATCCAGTTCCTGGAGTCTGGGCTTGGCCATGTCCTGGTGATCGCGGCGTTGTGGGGTTCGTCGCTGCTTTGGCCGCAGCGACCGCATCTGGTGCAGCAGAGTGTGTTTCACAGCTCGGATGTCGTCTACTACGAACCTGCCGAATATGTGGCTCCGCTGAACACCGGAGTGACGAGCGCCCCAGTGCCGAAGAAAGGCGATCCGGAGCATGCGGCGCAGCCGATCATCTCGGTGCCTCCGGAAGCGGATAATCGGGCGCAGACGATTGTCGCTCCCTCGAACCTGAAGTTGGAGCACGATGTGCCGCTGCCGAACATCGTGGCCTGGGCGCGTCCCACGCCGACGATTCCGGCGGCGGTCGTGGCGGGTTCGCCGTTGGATTTGAAAGTGCCGGTGCTGCCGTCTTCCGTGGTCGCACCGCCTCCGGATGTAACCAGCGCAATGAAGCAGGCTCCGGCGTTGTCGGCGTCCGTGGTCGCGCCGACGCCAGAGCTCAACGCGGTTTCAAGGCGGGAGGTTTACGCTCCGCAGCCGGCGATTGTGGAACCTCCACGCGAAGTTGAAGGTTCGGATTCTCGTCGATTGACCGACATCAATATTGGACATGCGCAAGTGGTGGCGCCGGCGCCACAGTTGCCGATCCGCGAGCAACGCGCGCTGGCGAGAGTGACGCCGCTCGGAAACTCCGGCAGTGCGGTAGTGCCGCCACCGCCTTCGGTTCACGCGTCCGGAAGTTCAGGCGACGGACGGCTGATTGCATTGAACCTTCATCCTGTGGCTCCGCGTGGGCCTGTCGATGCGCCCGCAGGGAATCGGCGGGGAACTTTTGCGGCGACTCCGGAGGGCAAGCCTGGCGGCGCTGGAACGCCAAACGTTCCCGGAGACGCTCACTCAGCAATCGGTGCGGGAAAAAGCAGTACAAACGGCGTGCCGCCGGGACTCTTTGTGGGAACGAACCCTAAGCTGGGAAGCAGTTCGACGGTTGCCGGTGGCGCTCCGGGAGTAGACAAGAAGTCGTCCGACTCTCCGCTGCTCGCGAGCGCGATGCCGCCTCGGGTAAGTGCCGTTGCTCCACGCTCTCCGGACCTGCCCGCCAATGTTACGAGCGAGCTTGAGCGCAAGGTTTTCGGCGACCGGAAGTCCTATGCCATGATTCTGAATGTGCCCAACTTAAACTCCGCGGGCGGAAGCTGGGTCATGCATTTTGCCGAGTTAAAGGAAGCAGAAAAGCCGGGTGATTTGATTGCGCCGGTAGCCACGCAGGAAGTCGATCCCGGATATCCGCTGGAGTTGATGCGGCAGAATGTGCAAGGCATGGTGATGCTCTCGGCGGTGATTCGCAGCGACGGATCAGTGGGCGAAGTGCGAATTCTTCGTGGCGTGGACGATCGTCTGGATGTTTATGCGAGTGCCGCGCTGTCGCGCTGGCGGTTCCGTCCGGCCACGAGAAATGGCGATCCGGTGGCGATCCAGACGGTGGTCATGATTCCGTTCCGGCCGGTGCGCAAGCCGGGTTTCTAACCCTTCGCCACGGATTTCACGAATCTGCACGGATACGCTTTTTTTCTTTTTGTTTGTCCGTGTGATCGGCGCAGATCTGTGGCGAAGTTTTGTTACTACCCTTCCGCAACGCCTGCCAGCGCCATCAGGGTCAGCAATATTCGTTTGAGCCCAAGGTCACGACCGGTGCAGTCGAACCACTCTTGCAGAGTGTGAGCGCCGCCACCCACGCCGCCGCCGCCGATGGCGATTGCCTCCCGCCCTAGCGATAAAGGAATGTTGGCGTCGGTGGAGGCGCGCTGAATTTGTGCGGCGTTGCCGAGGTGTGCATCCACGGCGCGGATCACCTTCAGAATTCGTGCGTTGCCATCCAGTTCGCCGGCGGGTCGATTGCCAATGGGCACGATTTCGTGACTGAGACCGGATGCACGCTTCTGCGATGCCGTACGACGCTGGCTCACCCGCGATTCCTCTTCGACGGCGTGCTCCAGTGCTCGACGCAAGGAAGCTTCCAGGCGCTCCATCTCGGCCATCGAAGTGGATCGGATGTCGACCCGCATGCTGGCCGATTCGGGGATCGAGTTCACGGAAGTACCACCACGAATCACACCAACGTTGAAGGTCGTTTTCGGCGAGGATGGGAGCGACGTCTGAGAAAATGAGTAGATGGCGCGCGCCAATACCAGAATAGGGTTGGGCATGCCAAAGTCGCTCCAGGAGTGTCCTCCGGGACCGCGCACGATGATTTCGAAGCGGCGGCTGCCCAGCGCTTCGGCGACAATCGTATCGGAACCGGCGCCGTCGAGGATCAGGCTGTAACGGATCGAGTCTTTCCATCGGGCCTGAGAAAAAATGTGGCGCATGCCGCGCAGGTCGCCTTCGCCTTCTTCCCCTACGTTGCCGATGAAAAGTATGGGCGTGGCAAGGGAAACCGTGGTCGCACGAAGCGCTGCGGCCACAGCCAGCAGCGCTGCGACTCCGGCGCCATTATCGGAAACTCCGGGACCATAGAGGCGGTTTCCCTGCTGGCGAAGGTTGAGCGGAGTTCCGGCAGGAAAAACGGTATCGATGTGAGCGCTGAGGGCGGTGTACTGCTTGGCGGAAACGGGTTTGGTCAAGGGTCTGGCATGAATGCCGAACACGTTGCCCACTTCGTCGGTGTGGACGTCTTCCAGCCCGAGGGCGCGAAATTGTTCCTGGAGCCATTCGCTGCGGGCAGCCTCGCCGAAAGGCGGAGCGGGGATGCGCGCCATCTCCAGTTGCCGTATCGCGAATTGACTTTCCTCGGCGCGAAGCCAGGCGAACGCGGAGCGGGTTTCTGGCAGCGCAGCCAGACGCGCGATCTCTTGCTGGACCGAAGGCGGCACTAACGGCACTTCCGCGCGTGGGCTGGAGGGCATGATTTGATTACGCCATCTTACAACGTCAGGATGAAAGGAGTGTGAGCGAGACTCGTCCTCCGGGGCTACGCGTTTTGTAGCACCATCCCCGGCAACTCCAAGCCAGAGATGGCAATCTAAGCTGGTAGGTTTTCCGGGTCCGATTTCGCTACACTAGGGTTATGAAATTCATGCGGATGGTGTTTGTTGTGGTTATGGCCGTGGCTTTATGCGGCCCGGTCTCGTTGCGCGCTTTCGGGGATGAGGGACCGCTCGATACCGCCCAGCCCAAAGGGGTTACGTCCGAGGAAATTATTCAGCACTTTGCGGCCAAGGAAAAAGAATTCAAAGTTGCGCTCGACCAATACGGATATCGGCAAACGGTGAAAGTGCAAACCGTCGATGGTGACACTCCGGATGGTGAATATCAGCAGGTGTTCGACGTCTCTTTTGACGACCAGGGAAAGAAAGTCAAGAACGTGGTCTTCGCGCCGCAATCGACCTTGCAGCGCATCTCGATGACCGAGCAGGATATGGACGACATCGAAAACCGCCTGCCCTTTGTGCTGACCAGCGATGAAATTGGGGAATACAGCATTCTCTACGCCGGGCAGCAGCAGGAAGACGATTTGCACTGCTATGTTTTCGACATTGCGCCAAAACAAATTGAAGGCAAGAAGCGATATTTTCAAGGACGCATCTGGGTGGACGACAAGGATTTTCAGATCGTGAAAACCTACGGCAAGAGCGTCCCGGATATTGGCACCAGGAAAAAAGGCAATGAGAATCTGTTCCCCAAGTTCACCACCTATCGGGAGCAGGTGGTGGATGGTCCGTACTGGTTTCCGGTTTACACGCGCGCGGATGACACTTTGCATTTTTCCACGGGCGACGTGAAGATCCGCGAGATCGTGAAGTACACGAATTACAAGAAATTCGGATCGAACGTGAAGATCACCTACGACGGGAAAGAAGTGCAGAAGGATCAGGGGAAACCCGCGTCACCACCGCAGCAAAAATAGCAGTCAGCATTCAGCACTCAGCCAAGACAGACCTGGCAGACTTCTCGCGAAAGCTAATGCGGGTTCGGCAGCAGTGTTTTTAGTTTGGCTGATTGCTGAGTGCTGAATGCTGAATGCCTCAATAAAAAAGATACTTCCGCCACTTGTCGTCGGACCGTCCCATCAGGCGCATGATGTGGCGGCTGGTGTGGAGATTGAAGGCGCGCGGCTCGCGCATGAGCTTCATGCTGGCTTCGCCGGGGAGCTGGTTGCCCTTGCGGCGATTGCAGGGATGGCAGCAGGCCACAAGATTCTCCCAAGTGGAAGCGCCACCGCGAGACCGCGGGACAACGTGGTCAAGCGTCAGGTCGCCCGAGGCCAGCACTTCACCGCAGAACTGACAGGTATTGCGGTCACGCAGCAGAATGTTTTTGCGCGAGAGTGCGCGCGACTGGTGCGGAATTCGTCGATACTCGAGCAGACGGATTACCGAGGGCAGACGCATGGCGACGCGTGCGGCGTGCAGGAAGTGTCCGTTTTCTTCCTCGGTCATGGCGATGCCCTTGAGCACGAGAACGATGGCGCGGCGGGCGGCACATACATTGATGGGCTCATACGAGGCATTCAGCACCAGCACGGGCGCATGCAGTACGTGGGGTCCGTCGCCGTCACTACGCACACCGACGGATACCGGCGTGGACATGTGAGTCCGGGCGCCCATCGAGTTGTTCCACTTCCCTGACACTATGTCTCTCAAGCTGCCTGGCTTTGCCCAGCCGGACGGACGAAGCGTCCGTCGCTACGCGATTCTCATCCAGCCGCTGCCATCGTTAGCTGCGCTTTTGTTTCTGACTCCCGTATGGCGTATTGGGCTTCGCTCTTCAACGTTCGCGCTACGGTTGCCACGAATACCTTCGACGCTCCCGCCCGCCGCAGAATGCGTGCGCATTCTGAAACCGTGGTGCCGGTCGTGAAAACGTCGTCAACGACTAATATTTCGCGCCCGTTCACTTCGTGACCCTTTGTCACCACAAACGCGCCGCGGATATTTTCCCGGCGCTGGTGCCGCGAGAGTCCGATCTGAGATTTAGTTTCGCGGCAGCGTTCCAACAAACCGCCGCACAGTTGGAACCGGTCATCCGCGGTCAGTTTCAAAGCAGCGCGAGCAATCAATTCTGATTGGTTGAATCCGCGCTGACGCAGCTTTCGTGAATGCAACGGTACAGGCACAACCAGAACCTCGCCCTCAGAAAAAAGAGGCCGCAAATCTTCGATCGCTTCCGCCAGCATGCGCCCCAAAACATTGGCGGCCGGTCGAACCTGGTTGTATTTCAGCAAGTGAATCAGCTCGCGCAGGCCGCTGTCATAACTTCCGTAGGCCGTGGCCTTCACGTACGGAGGTTCCAGACGGCGGCACAATCCGCAACGCGCCTCGTCCGATTCAGCCGAGTGACCTTCAACAGAGAATGCCAACGTGCTCATCAATCGTTCGCCACAGATCGAACACGCTCCGCCCGTAAGCGGCCGCATTGCACTAAGACAGTCCTCACAAACTGGCAGCCGGGAAATGTTAATCAGAGGAGCACTGCAAAGACGACAATCGGAAGGGAACAACGTGGCGAACAAGCCTGCGGCGATGCCGCTGGCCCAGGAGACCAATGGATTATCGTGCACGACAACCCTGGTCCCGGTGGCCCGAATTGGGGTACCGTTACTGCTGAAGACGATCCTCCCTCGCCCAGCCGTTGCTACGGGGGCTCTGCTGGACGAATCTTCTTCAGTATAGCGGTGCAGAAGGCCACGCGCAACGAGCACAAAGGTACGTGCCATTCGGTGCGCAGCGTGTGCATAGGTGGAGCGCGTGCGAAAACTGACGTTTCACACATTGAGGGTTTTGAGTGCTATGGCCTGATAGCAGCAGTTGACCGGCCTTTGTGCAGGCTAATGATCTTCACCGGAAGGAATTGCAGTCGGAACTACAATGGTTGCGTTCGAGGAGGATTTCATGAAACCGTCTTCGCGTCCACCTAAAGCGCCTTCCCTGCTTTCCGATTCGGTGTGGCACCGGCTCAACAAGTACGCGCTTGCGGCAAGCGCGGCGGGAGTGGGCTTGTTATGCTTGGCAGAGCCTGTCGAAGCTAGGGTGGTCTACACTCCGGCGCACAAATGGCTGCCACTCAATCGGTATTATTACCTCGATCTCAACCATGACGGGATAAGGGATTTCGAACTGCAACAGCGCTCTAGTCAGTTGTCCGCACTCGGTATATTCTTCGTTCGCAGTTTGAATGTGGGTCCCGCTGGCTCAACCCAACAGCCCCAGAACGAGATCGTATCGTTCGTCAGTCAGAACTTTGTTTGCGCCGCTGCTCTGCCCAAGGGAACGAAGGTGGGAGGAAACTCCCAAGGGTGGGCCAATCGTGCCTGGATGTTCGAAAACGCTTACCTAAACTCGGGGACGAAGAGATATTTTGGGCCGTGGATACACGAAACGACGTCGGCCTACCTTGGGCTGCAATTCACAATTAAGGGACAAGTTCACTACGGATGGGCACGACTCGGACACATTCGGCATGCCCGCCCGATTGGGGCGCTGCTCATGGGCTACGCCTACGAGACCGTCCCTAATAAGCCAATTATCGCAGGCAAGACCAAGGGGCCGAATGTAGTGACCGTCCAACCCGCCAGCCTCGGCCACCTGGCGGCAGGGGCTTCTGCGATTCCGGCATGGCGCTCACGAAAGTAGCAACGCACCGGTGGGACTACACTTCGGGCCGCGAGCGGACCGTAGCTGTCGTTAAATCGCGATTCCACTCGTTGACGCGCTGGCGAGCGCTATCCATTCGTGCCAAAGTCAACACCCCCGTACCAGCCGAAAACGCGACCGAGCAAATTCCTTGTCCAGCCTCGGTTTTGGCGCTTTTTGCGTGCCGCGCTGGTGTAAACTTGGAACCCTTGAGCACGTCCGCGGTTGGGACCGCTCATATACCAGAAAGCAATCAGGAGGGGGTTCTATGAAAAGGTTCTATGGGATATTCGCAGTGGTACTGGCGCTCGCCCTGACCGGGTGGGCAAGCACGGAAAAAGTGTTGTGGAACTTTGCCGGCGGCAGCGATGGTAGTGACCCCTGGAGCAATTATTTCATCAGCGACGCAAAAGGCAACCTCTACGCAGCAACGGGTGACGGCGGAACCTATGGCCAGGGAGTTGTGTTCATGCTGACTCTTGCGGGCAAGGAAACAATTCTTTATGAGTTCAAAGGCCAAAGCAATGGGGATGGCGCTTCTCCTCATGGCCGTCTGGCGTTCGATTCCAAGGGCAACATATTTGGCACCACCCAGGCTGGCGGGACCAACGGGACAGGCACCGTTTATGAATTGTCTCCACAAGCTGGCGGCGGATGGGCAGAGACGGTGCTTTACAGCTTCAGCGCCAGTGGCACGACAGACGGCGCCGACCCGTCAGCCGGAATGACGATTGCCCCCGATGGCACCATGTACAGCACTACCCCGGACGGAGGCTCCACCGGCGCGGGCGTCATTTTCAGTATGAAGAAGACGTCCAAAGGCTGGAAGCAGAAGGTGATTCAAAATCTCAACGGCTCGTCCAACGGCGGCTTTCCATACGAAGGGCTAATGATGGACACCGCCGGAAACTTGTACGGAGCAGCGCCGACCGGTGGTGCCAGCGGACAGGGCGTAATCTACCGCCTGAGCCTCACCAAGAAAGGCTGGGTGGAAACCGTGCTCTACAACTTCACCAATCAGAACGGCGACGGGTCCGGCTTGTACTGGATTGATCTGATCAGCGACAAGGCAGGCAACATTTACGGCGCGACATCGTTTGGCGGAACAAACGGTACAGGAACGGTGTGGGAACTGGTTTACTCAAAAAGCAAGAAGACTTATTCAGAAACCATTCTGTATGAGTTCGGCGCCAATGGAAGCGGAGACGGCAATAACCCGTATGGGGGCCTTGCCATGGACAGCAAAGGGAACCTGTACGGCACAACGTTGAACGGAGGCTCCAGCAATATTGGGACATCCTACAAGCTCACAAAACGGGGGACGACCTGGACGGAAACGATTCTGCACAACTTCGTGGGAGCTGATGATGGAAATGCACCTACCGGTAATCCCTATTTGGACGCAAAGGGAAGGGTGTACGGAATGACGGAGACGGGAGGAACCTCTAACCTAGGGATCGTTTATCGCATTACGCCGTAGCGAGACGGATCTTTATCTTGAACCGCTGATTGACCAGAAACAGGGCACAGCCTAGCGGCTGTGCCCTTTTTGCCGCTAGACAAGGGCGCTGCCTGATGCGCATGTCAATCAAGGCGTCAGCGAAGCGGAACAGAATTGCGCGCTCCTGACCAGTCTTCTCCGTCCTTCAATGTTCCGTCTTCGGCAGCGGAAACTCGAACACGGTACCGCAAGGGAAAGGGTTCATCCCGCCACCGGCGGAATTACATTCTTCCGAGTAGCCGTTGCTCGCGGTCGTGCCGTAAAGCTCACCATTGCCGACCAAGGACAGTCCGCCTAACGGGGTCGCGCCATCTTGGCTCGGGAAACCCTGGAAAACGTAGAGAATCGTTTCTTTCCACTGGTCACCCTGAGGACTCAGCCGAAAGATGGTGCCGCAGCCCTCAAAGGGGTAAAGCGTGACAGAGCAGTTATTTTCGTTTCCGCCGCCTTGCGTAGTGCCATAAAGATTGCCTAACTTATCGAAAACGAGATTGGAGGCGGGAGCGAGGCCATCAGTGCCTCCTTGAAAGCGATAGATGATGGTCTCCTTCCAAGGCCCTTTCGCCGAGGGGGAAAGCTCGTAGGCAACTCCGCAACCCGAGTCTTGAGTGCAGCCTACTCCGCCGCCCCACTCGGTGGTGCCATAGAGATTCCCTTTATCGTCAAACACGAGGTTGGCGATAGGATTAGCGCCGTCGTCGCCGCCCTGGAAGGCATGGAGAGTGGTCTCGGACCAGGCCGCGCCCGGTTTGGTTGGGGGGGTTAGCTTGTAGACTGCGCCGGGGAAGCCCTCTCCCAATCGAGTCGTGCCGTACAGGTTGCCTTTCTCATCCAGAATGACACCACTGTACGGCTCCGCGCCGCTTTTCGCGGCGAGGAAGTTGTAGAGTATCTCTTCCTTCCAGTGGCCACCCTTTTTGGCTGGGGGCGATAGCCGGTACGCGATGCCGCTATACCCATCGGTGTTACCACCTCTGCGGGTCGTGCCGTACAGATTTCTCTTGCTGTCCAAAGTCACGCCGGCAAAGGGCTCCGCGCCGTCACTGAAATGGAGTTGTCCACCCTGAAAGTTGTAGAGAATCGTCTCCTTCCAGTGGCCGCCCTTCTTGGCGGGAGCCGTTAGCTCAAAGACTGTCCCGCATCCGATGAGAGCACTATCGCCGATGCACAGCTGGTTGTTGGTTACGTTCCCCCCTAAGCTAGTTGTGCCGTACAAGTTCCCCTTTGCATCCGAAACCAGACTGCCTAGTGGGTTGTACCCGTCTTGGTTAGCCGCTGAGAAATTGTGAAGAACCGCCTCTGTCCACGCCCCGTTCTTGGTTGTGGGGGGCGTCAACTGAAAAATCGTGCCGCAGGGATAGATTGTGGCGGAACCGATATAGCAAACCTGAGAGCCGCCGCTGTAGGTTGTGCCGTAGAGATTGCCTGCTGCATCCCCAATGACGCCACCGGTCGGCCAAGCCGCGTCCACCCCGCTTTGCCCGACCTGACCTTGGAATTCGTATAACACTTTGTCTTTTGGGCCAGCGGCAAGAGCTATGCTTGCCAGCAGGAGAACAACAATCACAGACGTCAACAAGTGGTCCACGAGAATGAAGGATTTTCGATTCTTCATCTGGAGCATCTCCTGGAGGCGGGAAGCCTTGAGTACGGCACAGTCGGGGGAGACTAGTGGCTGAGAACTGTATACCAAGCCGGCAGCTTGTGCAACCGCATTTTTTCAGTAGAGTGCCGAATTTCTTCGACAAAGCCAGCCGCCACAGGAGCTATTCGCTTGTAAAGCAGGCGCTGCACGTGCTAACGTGCGCCGTCCTACTTTATATTGGTCAAGCCTGAACCATTTGCGAGGATTTTCCCATGAGCCCCCAAACCATTGCTCCAACCGAACCTCCGAAGAAATTCAAACCTTACGTTCCCGAAAACATGGAGATGCGGGAGTTTACGTTCCGCGCCGTGATGCTCGGATTAATCATGACCGGAATCCTGGGCGCAGCCAATGCCTACCTCGGCCTGAAGGCCGGGATGACGATCGCCGCCACTTACCCGGCCGCCGTCATTGGCATGTCTCTGCTGCGGCTGATGAAAGGGTCGCTGCTCGAGGAAAACATCGCGCGAACCGTGGGTGCGATTGGCGAATCGGTAGCGGCGGGCGCGGTTTTCACCATCCCGGCATTCGTTCTTGCGGGACTGTGGCCAAGCCTGGGTATGGAGAGATATTGGCAATCCGTGGCGCTGATGGTGATTGGCGGTCTGCTGGGCATTTTGTTCGTCACTCTGCTACGGCGCGTAATGGTGGAAGACCCGGAACTGCCCTTTCCCGAGTCGGTGGCAGCGGCTGAAATTCATAAGGCCGGACAGCAGGGATCGAAGGCGGCGAAAATCCTGTTTGCTAACATGGGCTTTGGCGGCTTGATGTACTTTCTGTCGCAGGTCAATCTTTTCTGGTACACGAAGAATATCCTGGTCAACATTCCGAAAATGGCGACGGGGCTGCGCTTGGGACGCGGCGCGAACGCGCCTATGCTCGCGACTGGTGGAATGTCGCAATTCACCTCGCCCGCAGTCAGTCCGGCTTATTTGGGTGTTGGCTATATTATTGGGCCCCGGCTGGCGTCGCTGAACTTTGCCGGGGGCGTGGTGGCATGGGGTTTGCTGGTTCCACTCCTCATCTACTTCCTTGGACCGACTCTGCCCCCGATGGCGGCGGGCGCGAACCCGGCCGCATATTGGGGAGGTATTGCGTTCAGCGTCTGGTATTCGATTGTGCGTCCGATTGCGGTGGGCGGGATGTTGGTGGGCGCCGGGTTTACGCTTTTTCGCATGCGCAAGCAACTGATGGCTGGCATGAAGCGCGCGGTCTCTGATCTCAAGAAATCCGCCGAAGCGCATAAGGCGACCAGCCGCGTGGACCGCGACCTCAACGCGAAAGTCGTTTTTGCCGGTGTAGGGCTCGTGTTCCTTGCGATGATCGGGCTCTATTATTATTTCATCGCAGGCGCGCACAACTTGAGCACAAGCAAAGTGATCGCCGGCGCAGTGGTGGCTGCAGCCGTCATGATCGTTCTGGGCTTTTTCTTTGCTGCGGTTTCTGGAAACTTGGTGGGGATGATTGGCTCGTCCAACAATCCGGTTTCCGGATTGACCCTTTGCACGTTGGTAGTCGCGGCGCTGCTTATGGTCGCGCTGGGAGTTTCGGGTGTAGGCGGTGTGGCCGCGGTGCTGGGAGTAGCGGCGGTCGTTTGCGTGTCGTCGGCGGTTGCAGGCGAGATGTTGCAGGATTTGAAAGCGGGACACATTCTCGGCGGCACGCCGGCGAAAATGCAGATGGGTGACATCTTTGGCACCATCGTGGCCTCCCTCGTTTTGTTCTTCCCGCTGATGATTCTCGATAAGGCGTATCACTTTGGCAGCGCGGCCCTGCCCGCGCCGCAGGCCGGCCTTATGGCGATGCTGGCCCAGGGCATCGTCGGCGGCAACATGGCTTGGCCTCTGGTCGTCGTCGGCATCCTCATGGGCTTCGCCATGATTCTGGTCGAAGTAAAAAGTCCCATGCTCTTTTCTGTCGGCATGTACTTGCCGTTGGAGACGACCTCGGCCATTTTCGTCGGCGGAGTGATTCGTTGGTTTACAGACAAAGTTCGCGACAGGCGCGGATACAACGATGCCCAGAAGGCGCGAGTAGACAATGCGGGGGTGCTGACGGCGTCGGGATTAATCGCCGGAGAAGCGCTGTGCGGTCTGGTGATCGCGGGCGTGGTCGGAAGTAATCATCAGCTTTGGCATATTGATATCGGAGATTTCTCTTTCTCCGGTTTGATCGGTATGGCAGTGCTGATTTTTGTCATGATGAAAGTGCCGCTCTCGAACGCCGGCAGCCCGGATGAGCCGGCGCCGCCGACGGCGATCATGTAGGTTTCATAACCACAAAGGACACGAAGTTTCACAAAGGAAACCTGGGGCATTGTGCCCGTACTTTGTGGGCTTTCGTGTGCTTTGCGGTTCAAGCTTTTTCATGTCGATTGCAGAGAATATTGCCCGGGTGCGTGAGCGGATCGCTGCGGCCGCACGACGTGCCAGTCGTCGATCCGAAGACGTCGCGTTGATGGCAGTCAGCAAGACCTTCCCTGCGGAGCGCATTCGAGATGCCTATGAGGCTGGGCTCCGGTTGTTCGGTGAGAACCGGGTGCAGGAATTCGCCGGTAAGACTGACGCACTTCGGGAACTGCACGACGCCGAATGGCATTTGATCGGCCATCTACAAACCAACAAGGGTGCCAAGGCGGTTGAATTGTTCAGCGCAGTGGATTCGGTTGACTCGTTGCGCCTAGCACAGAAGCTGAATGCGGCCGCGCAGCAACTGAAGAAGAAACTCCAAGTCTTGATCGAAATCAACGTCGGCGGTGAGGCAGCCAAGAGTGGCGTGGCTCCGGACTCTGCCGAATTGGAGCACCTCCTAATCGCAGCACGGGAGTTGGAGCATCTAGAGTTTCGGGGACTCATGACGGTTCCGCCGTTTACTGACGATCAGCGTGAGGCTCGGCCACATTTCCGAAAGCTCCGCGAGTTGCGCGATCAGATTGCGACACGAAGATTGCCTGCCATTGACATGCACACACTTTCGATGGGCATGTCACACGATTTCGAGGTTGCGATTGAAGAAGGATCGAACTGCGTGCGCGTCGGAACAGCGATCTTCGGTGAAAGAAACCGGATGGAATAAAATCAAGACGTTCATTTTAAATTACAAGGTAGAATTTCAGACCGATTCTCGCTAACCCCTGTCGCGCTTGTTCGTCGGTACTTTATGAAACCCGTTTTTTGCCGTCTCGCATTCTTGGCTCTCACACTGTGCTTGCTGTCGACCATCGTTGCTGCGCAGGACATGGCGCCTCCTGTGCCGCAGAAGCTCACGCTGCACTCGAGTATCCTTAACGAGGACCGCGTGGTCTGGGTTCGGACGCCCCGCGGCTACGATCAGGGCAGAGGGCCGATGCCCGTGCTCTACCTCACCGATGGCCCGGACCACATCAATGAGATCGGCAGCACCATAGACTTCCTGGCTCAGCACGACCGGATGCCATCGCTGATCGTCGTCGGGATCGCCAACACTGATCGCATCCGCGACCTCACGCCCAGTCACTCGGACGCGAAGGGTCCCGACGGCAAGGTCACAGACCCTACGAGCGGTGGCGGAGATCGCTTCTTCGATTTCATCCAGAACGAACTCATGCCAGAGATAGAGAAGCGTTATCGCACTGCACCCTATAAAATCTTTGCGGGACACTCGCTCGGCGGTCTGATGGCCATCCACATTCTGGTCACCCGTTCGGATATGTTTCAGGCGTACATCGCGGTCAGCCCGAGCTTGTGGTGGGATGACCAGCGCAGCCTGCACCAAGCGCAGGATTTCTTTGCGGCGCGCGGCGAACTCAGCAAAACGCTCTTCTTCTCGCTGGGCAATGAAGACAACTCGACCGTGCCCATGCGCGCAAGCTTCGAGGAATTTCAGAAAACGCTTACGGACAAGACCCCGAAGGATTTTCACTGGGATTCGGCACACTATCTCGATGAAGACCACGGCTCCACAGTCCTGCGCGCCCACTATGCTGGCTTGCGCACCGTATTTTCCGACTGGCCGATTCCGCGCGATCCTAGCAACGGATCTCCTATAGGTGGTCTAACCGGCTTGGAGAAGCATTACCGAGAACTCTCCAGCCGCTACGGTTATCCGATTCCCTTGCCGGAGAATGCGCTCAACCTTCTCGGCTATCAATTGATGGGAGCGAAGAAGTTGGATGAAGCTATTGCAGTATTCCAGCGCAATGTCGAACTCTATCCCGGCTCGGCCAATGTCTACGACAGCCTCGGCGAAGGGTATGAGACTGCCGGCAAGTTTGACTTGGCGACGCAGAGGTTCGAGAAAGCCATCGAGGTAGGAACGAAGACCGGCGACCAGAACCTCGACCAATACAAGGAGCATCTGAAGCGCGTCGCGGCGGAGGAGAACACAGCGGCCGAGAAGGCTGCTGGCCGTAGATGATTCAACCCGGCCCATGATCCCGCTCAACATGAGTCCCGCCGGCATTAGTTTCGGCGTGAAAGTGCACCCACGCGCGAAAAGGAACGCGATCACCGGCGAGGTTGGGGACGCCCTTAAGCTTGACGTGACCGCGCCTCCGGTCGACGGCCGCGCCAACCAAGCCTGCATCGAATTCTTCGCAAATCTTTTGGATGTTCCGCGATCTTCCGTTACCATAGCGTCCGGCGAAAGCAGCCGCAATAAAGTCGTTCGAGTCGCAGGATTGTCAGCGCAGGAAGTGCGGAAGCGGTTAGCGATCTAAAAGCACGTCCCTCGACTTGTCCTCCCTGCGCATGTGCGACTCGGATGTCCCTCGGGACAACAGAGTAGCAAGAATGGACGAAGAACAAACAGCCAGGAGCCACGCTTGACCTTTTCCGAACGCCTGCAAGAGATTCGCACTGGTTTCGAGCGTCCATTCTGGATCGCCAACCTCAGCGAGATTTTCGAGCGCCTTTCTTACTATGGAGCTTTCGCGTCCCTCGCTCTGTATTTGCAGGAGCGGCTGAATTTCTCTACCGAGCAAACCGGAACTCTGACTGGCATCTTCGGCGGGATGGTATGGTTCCTCGCGATTTTCGGTGGCGCTGCCGCGGATCGCCTGGGCTTCCGCCGCGCGCTTTCGGTGGCGTATCTCATTTTGGCTGCTGCGTATTTCCTGATCGGTTCCATCGGCGCACCATGGCTGGCTCCCATACGCAATGCCGTGCCCATCAGCCTGTTTGTGGGATTTATTCTTATCCTTCCCGCACTTGGCATTTCTCTGGTGAAACCTTGCGTGGTGGGGACGACAGCTCGGGCATCGAAGGAAAATGTCCGCTCGATCGGCTATTCGATCTACTACACATTGGTTAACATCGGCGGTGCCGCCGGCCCTTATTGCGCTTCCTGGGCCCATCGTCACCTGGGCGTCGAAAATGTTTACCGTCTTGCCGCAGTCAGCGTTTTCGCAATGTTCTTTGTGGTCCTGCTTTTCTTCCGCGAACCGCGCAAGCCCGGAGACGCGCCTCCGCCTTCGATCGCAACCGTGGCTCGAAATTTCTGCGTAGTGGTCGGTAATTATCGGCTTGTCTTGCCCGTGCTGATGATCGCCTTATTGCTGCGCATCGGCCTTTGGATCTATCCCGCGTTCAACGTTCCCTGGTGGATGTGGGCTGGGCTGCTGCTGCTGGTGCTCGCCGGGATCAGCCGGTTCATGTGGTTCCTTGTGCTGTTCACCGGATACTGGATCGTGTTCTGGCAGCAGTACATCAGTTTGCCCGGATACATCCACGGGTACATCAACCCGCACGCTGACGTCGAGATTATTCTAGTTACCGACGGTCTCACTGTGATCTGTCTTACTCTCGCAGTGAATTACCTGACGCGCAAAATCCCGGCATTTCAGGCTGTGATCTTGGGAACCGTAATTACATCCGTTGCCTGGTTGATTCTTGCCTTCCGGCCGACGATCTGGGCTGCGGTACTCTCGATATTTGTTCTTGCGCTGGGTGAGATCATCCAACAGCCGCGATACTACGAATATATTTCTCGCCTTGCGCCTCCGGGCCAGCAGGGCACATACATGGGATTTGCGTTTCTGCCAATCGGGATCGGTTCGCTGATTGGCGGCTGGTTCGGCGGAACGCTGGCCCACCATTTCGGAGAAGTCATGCACCAGCCCGAGCGAATCTGGTGGTGTGTGACAGCAGTGGGGGTGGCTACCACGGCTGCGCTTTGGATCTACGACAAGGCTTTCAGAACACCGAGTTCCAATCCCACGCAATAGCTCAGGCCATGGCCACCCGTAAACCCACTCCTGCAACCATGGCTGCTGAGATTCGGCATTTGCTCGGGCGCGAAGGCTCTGCCGAACACGCTGCCGGTGTGCAATGGTTCTTCAAAGATGAGATCAAATCGCATGGATGGTATACCGCCAAACTGCGCAGCGTAGCCGTCCGCTTCCGGCGGAAGATTCGACAGAAATTCGGGATCGACTTCCTTGTGCAAGTCGCAGACAAACTTTTCGCCGGGCGGATTCTGGAAGAAAAAGTCTTTGCCATATTCCTGCTGGAAAAACTAACCGGCGAGTTCGGTGACGCGGAGTTTCGCCTGTTTGAGTCCTGGCTGCCTCGCATTTCGAGCTGGGCTGACCACGACGGACTCGTGCACTATCTGATTGCACCGATGGTCGCCGCTAAGCCATCACGTTCCCGCAGAGTTTTCTTGTGGGCAAAGTCGCCTGGCCGATGGCATCGGCGGGCGGCTTGTGTGGCGTTGATACAGGGAACGCGCCAGACGATGTTTTTCGCCGAGATCAAACGCTTGTCCGCTCTGCTTCTTTCGGATGACGATGACATGGTTCAAAAAGGATTGGGCTGGCTGCTGCGAGAAACTGCCAAAGCCGACGCGAAGCGGACGGTGCCTTATTTGGTCAGCATCCGTCAGCGGGCGCCGAGGCTG
>Ga0116223_10002327_pt1 | contig 18065 bp, 20 predicted proteins | sample Sb_taG_3_FD_90092 | JGI IMG/M metagenome (GOLD analysis project Ga0116223, IMG submission 90092) | Peat soil microbial communities from Weissenstadt, Germany - Sb_50d_a_PC metaG | ecosystem: Environmental > Terrestrial > Soil > Wetlands > Peat | place: Germany: Weissenstadt | collected 2010-09-21 | reverse complement strand
ATTGGTCGTTCGGAGCAGCCATTATAGGCGCATTCTTGGCGTACCTGCCGCTCGTGCCCTTCGTCGTGCGCCTCTCGCGCGTGATCTGGATCTACGTGGACCGCACGTTCGACCCGTATTGACTGCGACCGCGTTCGAACAGCGGTGAGCGCGTCACCTTTTTAACCAAGCGATAATCGGTTTGATTTATCCACAGGACTTTCACAGAAAGCAGCTCATAAATATATGACAATAAAGCAAATATATCTGTTGCATAAGGTTGCAGCAACCCAAGTTTGTCGTTGACAACGTCGGCCGCCGCTGCCACCATTTTGTTCTTCCTTCGTGTTCGACCACTACTTTCGGCTGCTAGTTCGAATGATCGAAAGGAGGTGAAATGATCTCGCCCGGCCAGGATTTGTTTTCAATCGCGGAGTGGATCGTTATCCGGGGTGGTGCGTTGGTGTTGTTGACCGTCTTTGTCGTCAAGCTCATCAAACGTGAAATCGAGCGCTAACTGTGTCGTGAAGATATCATTCTCATCCTCATCGATTACCTGCTGAATGCGGGATGCGAGAATGACTCCTGCTTCAGGCGGCACCTCGAATGTGCGATAGCGGCGCGATTCTGATTTGTTTAACGCTTCGTGTGGTGCAAGTCCGGGCGTTGTCGGAGCGGAAAGCTTCTTGCCCAGCTCTCTGCTCGGAACGTACGACGAGCGCTTCATAACACCAGCGTGATTCGCAGAGTCGAGGAATGTCAAGTTTCTCTAAAATGAAAACCCGGCGAGTTTGGACCTCGCCGGGTCGAGAAGGAACAGCAGTGGCAGATTCTGATTATTCGGACGGCGCCGTGAAGCTGGCCACGAAAGCGCTGCGCTTGTCGGGGCTGCTCCATTGTTCGCCCAGGCCCTGCCCCTTGAAAGTGTGCGCAATTGCGAATGCGGGCATCGCATGCTCCACTTTCGTCAGAGGCCGGTACCAGACTTCTTCGTTGCGGCAGATATGATCGTTCTCGCTGAGAGCGCGGGTCTCAATCTTCGCCAGGTTTCCTGCAGTCAGCGTCGCTTTCATGCTGTGCAGATCTCCATTGGCGAAACTCATGTCTATGGGCTGATAATCCACGCGAACCACGTCCTGCAACAGGTCGCCGCCCATGCGCTTGGCAAAGCTTTGTAATGCCAGGCGTTGCTCGGGGTTGGCGCGCTCATCCACAATCAGCACCGCCTTCACCGGGTATGCTGTGTGATAAACATCACCTAGAGTGGAGGAAGCGCGAATCACACCCACAACCCCCAGATCATCCAGAGCGACTCCATTCCACGTACCCTTGGTCACCTTCCAGCCAAAAACGGCAAGTTGACCCGTCAATCCGACTTCGGAGTTGGCGAAGCAGGGACCCGTGTAGACATCGGCCGTACGGGCTTCTACGTAATTGCCGTAGATACTTCCAGATGGGAGACCACCGGCAAAACTCAAAGACGCCGCCAGGGAAATCGCCAGCCCGGCCCACAAAACTTTCTTCATTCCCCCACGCTCCTCAAAAAAAGAGTATACACCCGTTAGACGCAGCAACACGTTAATTAGTCGCTGCCGACTTCGAACTTACAGTGCGTCGTAACACTGGCGGGCCGGATTGCACTCGTAATCGTCCGCGAGCTTGTTGTCCGGCCCCAAGCAATTATATGTGTGCTGGCACCAGAAGGCCCGGTCGTTGCCGTGCGGAACCGTGGGGTCCCAGGCGGCCTCGATGTATAAGCCCTTCCAGCGCAGGTTCTTGCAGCGATCCTCGCCGATATTGGTCAATCCGGCGCGTTCGCCACTCGTTTGCGGCATCTACTTACTCCTCAAGCTTTTACAGCTTCGAGCAACGCCCGCTTCACAGCCACGCGAGCCAGTTGCACCTTGTAACCATTCTGGCTCAATGGCTTAGCGTCGGCGAGCGCGGCTTTCGCGGCTTCTTCGGCACTTTCGGCCGTAATGGCCTTTCCCGCCAGCGCCTGATCCGCTTGTGTGGCAGCCCAGGGCGTGGGCGCTACGTGGCCCAGAACAATCCGCGCCGAAACTACCGTGCTGCCCTTCATTTTCAGCGCCACTGACGCGGTGGCCAGCGGCCAGTCGAGCGCCTCCTTCTGGCGCACTTCGTAAGTCGCGTTCTTCGTACCCTCGTGCGGCACGATGATCTCGGTCAGGATCTCGTTCGGAAGCAGAGCGATTTCCCGTGCATTCTCGTTCGCCGGCTTCACGAAAAACTTCGCAGCCGCTACTTCGCGATGCCCCGAGGCGGAAGCTAAACGAACTTTCGCTCCGAGCGCCACAAGCGCCGGCCCAAGGCTCGACGCGCTGACAAAATACGCCGGGCCCTCGTTGTCCAGAATCGCGTGATAGCGGTTTTCGCCGTTCGGAACCAAAGCCTGCCCGTCCTTAGTGGCGAGCACGCCGAATCCCTGGCGGAAGTACCAGCAGCGCGGCCGCTGGCACAGATCACCGCCCACCGTTCCCATGTTGCGGATCTGCGGACTCGATACACCGCGCGCCGCCTCCGCCAGAGCCGGGAACGCCTTGCGCACTTCGGCGTTTTCCGCCAGCTCCTCCAATGTCACCGTAGCGCCGATACGCAGCCCAGTCTTGGAGTTTTGAATGCCGCCCAGTTCTTTGATGTTCTTGATGTTCACCAGGCGCTTGGGAGTGGCGAGGTATTCTTTCATAAGGCTGAGCTGATCGGTCCCGCCAGCCAGCACATCGGCTTCACCCCACTTATTGCCCAATTGGCCGAGAGCTTCCTGTAAACTTGCCGGATTTGCATATTCGAAGGCTTGCATTATGCATTCCTCCTTTCGAGCGCCGCCAGAACCCGGTTGGGCGTTAGCGGAATTTCAGGAACTCGCACGCCGATGGCGTTGGCCGTAGCGTTGGCGATCGCCGTGATGAGAGCGATGGCCGCCGGCTCACCCAAGCCCACCGGACCGCGCTTGTCGTGCTCGGGTGTGATGTCCAGATGCACGATGATTTCGCCGATATCGCCGATACCGGCCAGTTTATTGAACTCCATGTCGGGATTCAGCATGTACCCTGTCTGCTGATCCATGACGCGCTCTTCGAACAGGGCCGCGCAGATCCCCATGATGCAGCCGCCGTGAATCTGGCTCTCGGCTGTCGTGGGATTGATCACAAGGCCGATGTCCTGCACAGCAACTGCCTTGTTGATTTTGACAATGCCGGTCTCGGTATCGACCGAGACGTCGGCCATTTGTACACCGCCCACGCCGCTCGAGTTCAGCCCGCCCGGGTTGCGTTGGTTGTTCTCCCCCATTTCGGAGATTCCCTTGACGCCCAGCTTCTGGCACGCGGCCTTCCAGGTGAGGCTCTTTGACGGATCATTCTTCACCTGGACGCGCCCGTCGACCGCTGCGAGTTGATCGGGTGTGGTTCCAAGCGACGGCGCCACGGCGTCAAACAGTTTCGCTAACGCGTTAACCGCCGACTTACGGGAGGAGGAAGAAACGCCGCCAACCGTGGTCGACCCGCCCGATGCTCCCGAAGGCGGTAGCGAACTGTCACCGATTTTGAGCGCTACCGCGCCGAGCGGCAGCCCGAGAGTTTCCGCCGCAACCATCGTGATGATGGTGCGCGTCCCTGTGCCGAGATCCTGCGTGCACAGCTCGACTTCCACTGTGCCATCGGGATGAATGTTGGTGCGGCACTGGCTGTTGTGGCCGCCGCCTCCCCAGGTACTCATAGCCACGCCCAGGCCGCGCTTAATCGAACCCGGGCCCGACTGGCCGCGCGGATGCCACAGCTTCTGCCAATCGATCAGTTCCGCACCTTTCTGCAGTTGCGCGCGGTAAACATCAGCGCGCGGCGTCAACCCCAGGTTCTTTTCAAATACGACCAGCGGATCGAGGTTCAGCTTTGCCGCCAGATCTTCGATGGCCGTGTCAGTCAAGTAGCAAGCCTGCTGATGGTTCGGGGCGCGCCAGGCGCGAACGCCGCCACAGTTGGTCGAAACCGCAGTGTGGTTCTTGCGCTGGTTCGGAATACCGTCGAAGACGTATGGAATGGGCGGGCTGCCTCCGCCGCCAATGCCGCCGGTCGACCAGGATTCCGACTGCCACGCGGTGATGGTGCCGTCCTTTTTCCCCGCGATTTTCACATTCGCGTAACCTGACGGCCGGTTGCCCGCGATCATCAACTCAGTTGGACGATCGAGGAACAGCTTGACCGGCCGGCCGCCGCTGGCTTTCGACAGACGCGCGGCCTCCAGCCCCCACAAATCCGCGGAGAACTTGCTGCCGAATCCGCCGCCGATGTATTGCATTTGCACGTGCACGTTGGGAGCGGGAATTTTGAGATTGTTGGACAAGTCGCCGCCGATGCCGGAAACATTCTGCGTGGAGGGGTAGAGATTCACGTGATCGCCCTTCCACTCGATGGCATTGCCGTGCGGCTCGAGGCAGCAGTGCGTAATCACGGGGATGCCGTAATGCTGTTCCACAACCGCATCCGCTTCCTGAAATGCCTTGTCGGGATCGCCCTTTACCTGTTCTCCCGCCGGCTTGGCACGCGCCCCGGCCTTGGCCAGGTCGTCTTCGCGCACCAGGTGCGGCAGGACTTCATACTGCACCTTGATCTTGCGCGTGGCATCCTTGGCGATTTCTTCGGTCTCCGCGGCCACGGAGGCGACTTCCTGGCCTCGCCACATCAGCTCCATTCCGGCTGAAGCGATCGTGTGGACCGCAGTCACACCGGACAGCTTCTCCGCCTCGCTCGTGTCGATGCTGGTGACACGCGCGTGGGCGTGCGGCGAGGTGAGCAGCGCGCCGTAGAGCAAACCATCCTGTTTGTAGTCGGAGGCGTACTTGGCGCGCCCGCTGGATTTCATCGGGCCGTCCAGGCGCTTGGTGGGCTTGCCCATCACGCGCCGTTTTTCCATGTCAGGCCAAGCGTAGTTCGGCGTATTCGGCGTGTCAGGCATTGTGCCCTCCCTTCATTTCCTTGGCGGCTTCGAGCACTGCCTTGCGGACACCCACATAGGTTCCGCAGCGGCAAAGATTGCCGCCCAGGCCTTTCTGTACGTCTTCATACGTCGGATTGGGGTGTTTGTCGAGATAGCCCTTCACCGCCATCACGAATCCCGGCGTACAGTATCCGCACTGTTGCGCGTCGTGGTTGACGAATGCCGCTGAAACCGGATGCAGCTTGCCATTTTGGGAGATGCCCTCGATGGTCTGGATATCTTTGCCCTGCGCATCGATGGCCAGCACGGTGCAGCTGTACACCACCTTGCCGTCCATAATGACGGTGCAGGCGCCACAAGTGGCGCGGTCGCAGACCTTTTTGGCACCGGTGAAATCAAGGTAATTGCGCAGCGCGTCGACCAGGGTGACGCGCGGCTCGATGTTCAGCTTGACGGGCTTGCCGTTGATCTGGAGAGTGACCGGCACTTCTCCCGGACCGGCTACGCCTGCGGCGGGAGCCGCTTCGGCCGGGGTCTCCACCAGAAGGCCGACCGTGCCCAGTGCGCCGGAACCGATGCCCACGCCACGAATAAAGCCGCGGCGGGAGAAGCCGTTTTTGGGCTTTTCGGGCGCGTCAGGATATTTCTTGGAACTCACGCAATACCTTCCTTTCGTTCAATCCAAGGTTGGAATCTGTTGCGATGATTTGGCTGTGAAACGAGACAACTATATCAAAGATGGAAAGGGGCATACAACGCCGGGAATTCTGCATCGGACTGGGGCACACAGTTGAGACGTGCGAAGGGGCGGGAGGTGAGGCTGTTATGATCGTAATTGACCTGTGTGGGAGGGCGCAGATGACGGTTAAGGAGGAGCTTCATCAACTCGTGGAGCAACTGCCGGAACGGAGCCTGGTGGAGGTGCGGCAATTCATTGACGATCTGCGCTCGGCCGTCGAGCCTGAAGACGAGAGCCTTGATGCGGAAACGCTAGAATCGCTCGACCGCGGCTTGGCCGACATGGCCGCGGGCCGCGTGAAGTCTCTGGAGGAATACGAGCAGGAACGCCGCCGGTGAACTTTCGCGTCAGCCTCACGCACGAGGCCGAGAAGACGCTTGATCGGATCGATCGTGTAATGGAACGGCGAATCCGAGCGCGGCTTCACCAGTTGGCCAACGACCCGTTCGATCCCCGCTTGTCGCTCCATTGAAAGAACGCGCCGGCGTTCGAAAATCCCGCGTGGGCAACATGCGCGTTCTATTCACTGCGGATTCCGAATCCAAAAATATCTGCGTTGTCGCCATCGGGTTCCGCGGCCAAATCTACAAGCGATCCTGAACTCTCAGTACGCACACTTCCTTCGTGCAGCCCGAGGCGTGGATCTGCCCTACGGTGCACCGTGTAGTGGCCGGGCATTGCCCGGCCTTGCTATCAGAACCGGTAATACAGTCCGAACTGGATGACGCGCGACGCGTTGAATTCAGTTGCAATCTTGCCGAAGTTCGGTTGATTTACGTTGAACGAGTTAAGGGTCGCTGGGCCGTAGTTTTGCGTGTCGAATTCGTCGCCCGGTGTAAACGCAGGGTGGTTGAAGATGTTGTAGAAGTCGGCACGAAACTCGATGCTTTGCCGTTCGGTGATCTTGGTGTTCTTGTGAATGCTGAAGTCGCAGTTGAAGTCCCAGGGTCCGTTAAACATATTGCGCTGGAGCGTTCCCAGCGTTCCCGGGTCCGGGTTGAAGAAGATCTGTCCTGTGAAGGGGGCCTCGCCCGGAGGTGAGACGCCGAACCCGCCGGAATTGATAACCGCGGGATTAACGAACATGGGTCCGTTGCCAGTCATGAAGAAGCCAACGTCGTTGTTTAATTGACTCTTGCTCAACAAGCTGTTGGCGGTGTTCAATCCGGAGCGATTGATTCCGGCCCGGTTGACCGTTGCCAGCGCGGACAATATCGAAAAGTTGCTGCCTGACTCGTAGGTGATGATGCTGCTGACACCCCATCCGCTCATGAAACGGTTGAGGGGCGCATAGGCAAAGCGGTGACCGTTATCCATGGGAATGGGGTAGAAGAAGTTGCCGTGAAAAACGTTGCGCAGATCGAACGGCAGCGGGCCTTTCTCGATGTGGCCGTTATTGAGGTCAAGGAAAGGCTGGAATCGCTCGGCGCCCGTTCCCTCTGAATCGCCGAGCGCCTTGGAAAACGTGTAATTGAATTGGAACTGCACGCCCGAGGCGGTTCGCTTACGGACGTCCAGTTGCAGGCCGTTGTAGGTTGAGCTGGAGTAGTTGGTGACGACGTTGGCGCCGTTGGTATACGGGTTGGGAAAGAAATTGATATTTCCGTTGAGCCCGTTTTGCTGATAAATCGCCGCCAATTCGCCGGCTTCACCGGTCTGGATGTAATGGTCGATGACGGGGACGTTTAGCAAACCTCCGAAGGGGAGCTGTGGGAATACGGTCAGCGGCTGGGTGCCGGGACCGGTGTAGGCGGGATTAAAACCCTGGCCGGCGGCCGCGGAAAGAAACCCGTTGTTGCGCGCGCGTATAAAATCTTGTAGAAAACCGGCTGCATAAATGTTGATCTGGTTATAGTCGATCGCCCGCAGGCCTTTAACGGCGTGATTCCCGACGTAACGCCCCTCCACGATAAACCCGCCCTTCAGCTCATGTTGGACGCCAAAGCTCCATTGCTGGACGTACGGGCTGACCAGGTTCGGATTGGGCATACCCTGGGCATTGCCAGGGTTAATTGCATAGTTATCAGCAAACGTGCGCGGGACCTGAAAGGTCGGTGCGGTGATGGAAGGCAGACCCTGGTTCACGATGTTGGTCAGATTGTTGTTCACAATCGTTGCTGACAGGCCGCCGTTGGTGGTATCGATGTTGTTCACCAGAGTGGCAATGGCGTCGTCATTGACATAGGCCATGCTGTAGCCGCCGCGTAACGCGGTCTTTCCGTTTCCAAAAACGTCCCACGCGAAGCCGGCGTTAGGCGCAAAATTGTGGTGGTCCGGTTTATAGAACTGGGGACCAACCGGGCCGCCCGCAAAAGTGGTGGTGGCGTTGGACAAAACAGTGAGAATGGGATTGTTATTAATGAGCTCAGGCAGCAAATCCAGTGAGTCGGTCTCGTGAAGCACGGTGTAGTAGTCGTACCGCAACCCCAATGAAACAGTGAGGCGCCGGAGGGCCTTCCAGCTATCAGCAACGTAACCGGAATAAGTGTTGAAAGTGAAATGGCGCTTGTTGGGCGCCGCGCTCACGTAACCGGATGTTCGGCTGGTGACGTTGAAAATCTGCTGATCTTGAGTAACGAGTCCGGCCAGGGCAGCGAGCAGGTCATTGGCTGTATTGGTGAAGGTAGCATTGGCGCCGGGAATGGATCCGGGCGCGAAGCCATAAGGACTATTCGATGATTCCCCCACGCCATAGATCGGAATGACGCCGTTGTAGTCATACGGAGTGATGCCTATCCACTGCGACTGATAGCCGAAAGAAATGACGTGCCTCCCACGCGTCCACGTCGCATTGTCCTGCAACGAGTAGGTATTGGTAGCGCGGCCTTGCGGCTGGAAGGTATTCACAGGGGAACTGAAAATCAGAGGATCTAGACCCGTAAGCGAAAACGGACCATTATCAATAACGTACGGCGGCAGCTTGGCATCAAAACTACCTGGCGCTATGTTGAAACCGCCGCGCAGCTCGTTGGTTAGTGTGGGGGTTGGCGTCCAACGCCAACTCGCCGACAGAAACTTCGAGTGGTTAGCGTTAGTCACCGGAGGAATAGTGGTATAGAAGCTGCCAATCGTCGGCCGGTCGACGTCGTCGCGGTTAAAAATGTAGCTCCCGGCAAGGATGTGCTTTTGCGAGAGATAGTAGTCAATTCGGCCGGTGGCGTTGTCGCGGTCCTCGTTGGCCGCGGCATTAAAGGCGTACCCGCCGGTGTTCAAACCGTCACCGGTCAAATTGGAATTGATGGTGGTGGGCACCTGGTTGAGGATCGCCTGCATTGTAGGATCGATCGAGAGATGCTGCGCCGTCAGGATGTTGAACGTTTGCGTGGCGCCGCTCGCTCCCGGGTAAGTGAGAATCCCCTGGCGCGCGCTGGGCGTGAGCACCTGGTTGATGGTCAGCGACTGCTGGCGCAGCCGGAAAGCTTCGTAATTCAAATAAAAGAACAGCTTGTCCTTGATAATCGGACCCCCGATCGAACCACCGAGCTGATTGAGGTTCAGAAACGGCTTCGCCGATCCAGTTTGATTGTTAAACCAGTCGTTGGCCGACAGCGCGCTGTTGCGGTTGTACCAATAGACATCACCATGGAATTCGTTGGTGCCCGATTTGGTGACGAGCGAGATCTGGGACGCCCCCAGCCCTAGTGCAGGGTTGGCATTCGAAGTATTGATCGAGATTTCCGAGATCTGATCGATGGTGAGCTTGTTAGGCAGATAGTCGAGGTCGTTGGAACGGATGAAGTTGTCCTGGATGTTCACGCCGTCGAGGGTCAGGTTGGTCACCGAGGGGGGCAGCCCATTTATGTTTGTCGCGGTCTTGCCGACGCTTACACCCGCTTGCGTGGTAAACAGGTTGGTGACCTGACGATCCAGGACCGGGAGATTGTCGATCTGGGCTGTGGTGACGGTGGTGGTCACTTCCGCGTTGGTGGTCTCGACGGCTTGGACCGCCTCCTTGACTTCGACAGCCACGCTAGTGGAGGACAGTTCGAGACGGATGGTGGGCAAGGTGGTGTCGCGCGCAGGGTCCACATGGAGGTTCGCTATGGTTGCGGCAGCGAAGCCGGTGGTCTCGACGTGGATGTCGTAGGCGAGCGCTGCGAGGCTCGAAAAATGGAATTCGCCGGCCGGTCCGGTCTGCGTGGAAGCCACCGCCGATTTACCGCCAGCGAGAAGCAGTTGCACTTTAGCTCCAGGAATCGCCGCACCGGAGGGGTCGACCACTGTTCCAGAGAGGCTCCCAACCGCTTGCGCGAAAATGCTGAAAGAAAACAGCACGGCTAACGTAACGACGTACGCGGCTTTTTTCATAATAAAGATAGTCTTCTTTCCGGAGGTGCGGACCACCTCCCGAACCCTGTTTGGGCCATCATAAACCGAAAATGTAAGGAAACGCCACAGTGGTGGCCAAACGGACGTTTTTAGGGGTTAAACGGCCTCATAGAGTGATTAGGCGCGGGCTAATTTGAAAATTACGTTACAACGAAGGTCAACATATCGAGAATGTAGCGGTTAGTTGCGGTTACGCGTGCCTCGACAGGATCAAGGGCTTCTGCTATGATATTTACTGATTAGTTGTGTTAAGTCCCCCTCACGCCGGTGGTTGGTCTTTAGCCGCTCCCACCTTACACACAAACTAAAAAAGGAGCACAACGTAGCCATATGGCTGCCAATCCATATAACCAGGGCGCTCAGGTTGAGCATACGATTTTCGGTCTGGGTACCGTGATGTCGATTAATGAGGAACGCATCGTGATCAAGTTTGACGATCACGGCGAGAAGAAGTTTGTCACCCCCATGGTGGTTGCTTCGCTGAAGAAGAGCGACCGTCAGCCCCCTGCCGAGAAGCGCGCTTCGCGACGCAAAAAGGCGGCCACACCGGCCGTAGCAGCGCAGTAGCCATCCAGGAATAATCTGCCTTGAACGCCAGACAAAAACGTCTCTTTGAAGAATCCCGCAAAAAGAATCCCAACCTGAAGATGCCTGAGACGGCGCCGGTCGCGAACTGGACCGAGGACGACCTCGCGCTCATCAAGCAAGGCGTTGGCGACAAATCCGGCCGGCCGACCATGTCCGGCGGGGGTGCACCAGCGACTGGGGATGGCGAGATGCCCGCGGCCGAAACCGGGTCCGTGGTGACCTATTTTGAGGAGAAAGGCTTCGGATTTCTCCGCCCGGACGGTGGAGGCCGCGATATTTTCTTCCACATTTCGCGGCTGAATGAAGGCCAAGCCAGCGACCTGGTGCCCGGTACGAAAGTAATTTACGAACTGGGCATGGACCGGACGGGCAAGATGGCCGCCAGCAGCGTGCGCGTGGTTCCCCCACAAACATAGCGAGACCGATTCCTGTTGCGAACGTCTCCTGTGGTTGGCGTACAATAGAACGCCCCAGGAGGGTTTCATGAAGACTATCGGTCTGCTTATTTGCCTTTCGTTGAGCGGCGCGGTGATGCATGCGCAGTCCACGGCCGATCCCCTCAGCGCAGGGATCAAGGGCATTTACAACATTGCCAAGAACAACGTGGCCAGAGCCGCGGAAAAGATGCCGGAGGAGAACTACGCGTTCAAGCCGACTCCGGATGTGCGCAGCTTCGGCCAGATCGTCGGGCACGTGGCGGACGCGCAGTACATGTTCTGTTCCGCTGCAACGGGAGAGAAAAATCCGGCGCCGGGAATTGAGAAAAGCAAGACAACCAAGGCTGACCTGGTCAAAGCGCTAAGCGACGCTTTTGCCTATTGCGACAAAGCTTACGACGGTATGACGGACGCCCACGCCGCAGAAATCGTCAAGTTCTTTGGGCGCGATCAGACCAAGTTGACGATCCTGGCCTTCAATAGCGCCCATGACATGGAACACTACGGCAACCTGGTGACCTACATGCGGATCAAGGGGCTGGTGCCGCCTTCGAGCGAACAGCGGAAGTAGCGGCATCCGGCAAGGATTGCGCGTTCCAAGGCGGTTGGACTATACTGGACGCTGCAATCCAGGGTGCATCCCGTCCGCGGGAAGGGACGATCCCACCTGAGCTGCTGAGCAGTACCGAACATCAACCTCACTTCTGCCCGTCATAGCGGACATCGGGCCAAAAGAAGGAGGAGTGATGTCTCGCGAATTACCCGAAAAGCCAAACCTCGAACACCTCAAGAAACAAGCCAAAGATCTGCTGCGCCAGTTGCAGCCGGATAACCCCGCGGCGGAAAGTCCGAAACTTGCCGACGCACAACACCTGATTGCCCGCGAATACGGCTTTGCCAGTTGGGCGAAGCTGAAGGAGCATGTCGAATCCGTGGCGCGCCTGCTCGCGCCCGGTGAGATGCTATCGGCTGCGATATGCGCGAGCGATGCGGACAAGACCGCGCGCCTGCTCGAAAGCCACTCCGAGCTGAAGGCTCAGATCAACCAACCGATGGCCAACTACGGCAACTCCGGCATGCAGCCGCTGCTGGCAGCGGTGCAAAGAAGTGACCGGAAGACGATTGATGTGCTGCTTCGGGCCGGCGCGGATATCAACGCGCGAAGCCGATGGTGGGCTGGGGGCGTCGGCGTTCTGGATGAGTGCGCGCCCGCCATGGCGGCATTTCTAATAGAGCGCGGCGCCGTGGTGGACGCACACGCAGCGGCGCGGCTGGGGATGCCCGATAAGCTGCGGGAGCTGGTTTCGACGGATCGCGGCATGGTGGACGCTCGAGGGGTTAACGGCCAGACGCCGCTGCATTGCGCCGCCACTATCGAGATCGCGGAACACCTGCTGGAAAACGGCGCCACGATGGATGCTCGCGACCTGCTGTACGAATCCACGCCGGCGCAGCACATGTTGCGCGTGGTACAGGCGCGGCATTATCCGCGGGACCGCCAGGAGATTGCAAGGTACCTGGTGGCGCGCGGGTGCCGCACAGACATCCTCACGGCGGCGGCCTTAGGCGATCTGCAATTGGTGCGCCGGCACCTGGATGCCGATCCCACCTCGATCCGGATGCGCGCCTCCGACGCCTATTTTCCCAAACAGGATCCGCGAAGCGAGGGCACCGTCTACATTCAACTCTTCGGGAAGGACCGAACGCCGCACCAAATTGCCCGCGACTTGGGCCATATGGAGGTTTTTCGGTTCCTGATGGAGCGCAGTCCGGAGGACGTAAAACTGGCGCAGGCATTTGAACTCGGCGACGAGGATACTTTCCGCGCGATGCTCGCCAGCCGTCCGAATCTGGATGAAGACCGCCGCCGGTTACCGGATGCCGCGCAGAACAACAATACAGGCGCGGTGCGTCTCATGCTGCAGGCGGGGTGGCCCGTCGAGGCACAGGGCGAGTACGGCTTGACGCCGCTCGCGTGGGCGGCGTGGCACGGAAACGCGGAGATGGTCCGGGAGATTCTGCGGTATCACCCGCAGCTCGAACGGAACGACTGCGAATATGGCCAGACCGCCTTGGGTTCCGCGCTGCACGGCTCCGAAAATAGTTGGCACCGCGATACCGGAGACTATGCGGCCACCGTGGAAGCCTTGCTCGGCGCCGGCGCGAAGGCGCCGAAACTCACCGACGATCTCGAGGCCAGCGAGGCAGTTCGCGAGGTTCTCCGGCGGCATGAAGAAGGGTTGTAGAGGAGGCGACGATGCGAATTCTGAACCTTATGAGCGGTGTTGCGGTTCTACTCGTCACGCTACATCTCGGGCATGCAGTCCATCACTTTTTTCTTCACGCATCTCCGGAGGATATGCGGAGCCCCGTTTCTTGGGCGGGCATGGCGATCGCCGTAGCGATCGGGATCTTCTCGTTGATCGGCGGCGTGTTGCTGTTGCGGCGGGAACGCTGAGTTTGAAGGCGAGGCGTGCCTCGCCCCGACGCCGGCGCTTCGTAGGGGCCGGATATATCCGGCCCGACGCTCCCCCTTGGGTGGCATGAGGTGTTTTGCGGCTCATCCGCGCGTTGTTACTGACGCCATGCTGCGCGTCGATTCTGGATGGATGAGGTACGACGCATGATTCCGACAAATCGTTTTTGTTTTCTCGCGCTGCTCATAATCGCGCTGGGAGCGCCCGTGGCGAACGCCCAGCCCGCGTTTGTGAATCCCTCTTTCGAGACGCCGAACGTCGGCGTCTGCCCGAGCCATGAACTCTCTCCGGCAGGAGCAGGGTGGACTTATGCGGGATTCGCCGGAATTACCGCAGGCGGGTGCCAACAGCAAACCGCCGCTGTAACGTATGACGCTCCGACGCCGGGCGGAACCCAGGTGGGCTTCATTCAATCCGGCTGCTGCGTGGGGCCGCTTCCCGGGAAAGTCGCGACGGCCTCGGTGAGCCAGACGGTGGGCGGATTCCAAGCCGGGCACAGCTACGAGATCACTTTTTACGCCGCCGGCCGGCCGCTCAACGGCGGCTGCAACTACGGCTGTACGGAGTTGGACTTCTCGGTGCTTGTCGGCGGAGCCGATGTTCTGGACGTCAAAAGCCCGCTGACCACGAGCTTTCAGCAGTACACCACCAGTCCCTTCACCGCCACGGGAAGCGTGACGATTAGTTTCACCGGAACCGCGTCCGCGGGCACCGATGAGACCTCATTCATCGATCTCGTCGCTATCCAGGATCTTGGGGCTTCGCAAACGCTGTTCATGCCGCAGATTGTCGATGGCGGCGGATGGCAAACCACGATTGGCGTCACGAACACGACAGGGACCACAACCACAGCATCGCTGCAATTCTTGCAGGGCACCGACGCCGCCGGAGATACGCAACCCTGGACTCTGCCGCTGGTGGAAGCGGTTTCCACCGAGAACCTGCAACTGGCGCCGGGTGCTACGGTCTTCGTGCAAACGCCGGGTACTGCGGCCAACCTGACAGCGGGCTTTGGAGAGCTGATCGCTAGCCCAGGTGTTTTGGCATACGCCATCTTCACATTGAAGGTCTCTGGCGGAGACAATCAGGATGCTACGGCACTGGCCGTCGCGCCGGCGTCACAGGTTCTGATCCCCTTCCACAACATGACCGCTGGCTTTGCCACCAGCATTGCCGTGGTGAATGCCAGCAACTCCGCGGAAACGCTTTCCGCGACTTTGCTGCTGTCGTCGGGGGAGATCGTGGCGGAATCCCCGCTGAATATTCCCGCCAACGGACACGCGGCCTTCGGACTGCCGGCGCAGTTCCCCAAAAGCGCCAGGCAGACAGGTACGCTGCTGCTCTCCTCTTCGTCCGGGACATTTTCGGTGATTGGGCTGCGGTCGAATCCAACACGGGCTTTCACATCGATTCCGGTGTACGTAGTGAGTGCGGCGCCGTTCGCAACGGCCTCGCGAGGAACCGCTGAAGTTCAATAGCGAGGCGAGGCTGTGGTACGGGGCTGCCTATTACCTATCGGGGCCTCGCGGGCTGCGCAGCAAAGGCGGGGACATGAGGGGATCAGCGACCGCCCGGCTGTAAAGTGTCGCCACGAGTATAGCTAATGCAAAGCCGGGAAGTGTGGGTTGAATTTGCCGCGAGGGGTTGAATTTGCCGCGAGGGCTCGAATATTCCGGGCCCTTTGCTGTCTACCGGGGTGTTTGGATCTGCAGCAATAAACCGTCAGCCGCGGCTGCGTTTTCTACCTCGGCAAATTCCGCTCGCTGGCGCTCACGTTCGGCAACGGTGGTGATTATGCCCAGGTGCGTGCCAGCGGGAAACTGGGCGAGCTTTTCCTTTAGTCCAGCCATACCGTTTCTGGTATACCGGCCGATCGTGTAGTTCAGTGCACCCTCGGGCCACCAGTTCAAGTTCAGTGCATAATCGCCGCTCTGGATTTCTTGCAACAGGCTGTCTAATCCCGATTGCATTTGAGCGCTCGCCAGTTCCTTCAGTTTGTGAATCGCGCCCTCGGTCGTGAACCACGCCTGACCATTGGCGATTGCTTCCACCAGAACTCCTGCTCGCGCAAACGAAGTCAACCAATCACATCCCTGACCTTGTCGTTTGGTTGATAGCGACGTCTTTGCTGATCTCGGCACTGTGGACTGCATGGAGAAAATCCAAAATCGAGGACTCGGCAGATGCATGGTTACTCCCAATCGCCTGCGAGTTGCTGCTATGCCTATGGCTATTGGTAGACGTTTTGCAGCATCTCCATTCGCCCTAACAGCCTGGGCGCAGTTCCGGGGCAAAAGAAGTCTTGTTGCCCAAAATCCGCTATAATGTCTAAATCATTCCTGGCCACCAGTTTGCCTTGGTGTCCGGTTGTAAACTCCGTAAGCGATCATGTTCGACAACTTATCGGAAAAGCTGCAGCGGGTATTCAAGAGCCTGCGCGGCGAAGGGCGGCTGACGGCGGAAAACATGGAGTCCGCGCTGCGGGAGATCCGCGTCGCGCTGCTCGAAGCCGACGTCAATTTCCGGGTTGTCAAGCAATTGATCGAGGCCATCAAAGTGAAGGCCATGGGCGAGGAAGTGCTGACCGCGCTTTCGCCATCGCAGCAGGTCATCGCGATTGTGCGCGATGAAATGATCAAGATCCTGGGCAGCCACGAATCCAAGTTACGCTTCGCCAACGAGCCGCCCAGCGTGATTCTCATGGTGGGGTTGCAGGGATCCGGCAAAACCACAACGACCGGGAAGATCGCGCGGTGGCTGTCGAGAAATGGGCATCGGCCGCTGCTGGTATCGGTGGACATATATCGGCCCGCGGCGCGGGAACAACTGCGCATCGTGGCGCGCGACATTAACCAGCCGATTTACACGGGCACGCCGGAAGAGACGGCGCCGGCGGATCTGGCACGGTCCGCACGCAAGGAAGCCGCCAATACGGGTCGCGATGTGCTGCTCGTCGATACGGCCGGGCGGCTGCACATTGACGACCAGCTCATGACCGAATTGCAGCAGCTTCGCGAGATGCTGACGCCGGTCGAAATCCTGTTCGTGGCCGACGCCATGACCGGCCAGGACGCGGTGAAGAGCGCGGACGAATTCCACAAACGTTTGGGCATCACGGGCATCGTGCTGACCAAGATGGACGGCGATGCGCGCGGCGGCGCGGCGCTCTCCATCCGCCAGGTAACCGGCCAACCGCTCAAGTTTGTGGGCGTGGGAGAAAAGTCCGACGCGCTCGAAGTGTTTTACCCGGACCGCGTGGCCTCGCGCATCCTGGGCATGGGCGACGTCCTCTCGTTCATCGAGAAGGCGGAAGAGGCCATCGATAAGAAACAAGCCGTGGAGATGCAGCGTAAGCTGATCGAAAACGACTTTACACTTGAGGACTTCCGCGATCAGATCCGGCAAATTCGGAAGCTCGGCCCGCTGGAATCGATCCTAGGGATGATGCCGAATATGGGCATCATGAAAGATCTCAAGAACGTCAAAATCGACGAAAAAGAGATTACAAACGTGGTCGCGATCATCGATTCCATGACGCCGCGGGAGCGCGCGAACCACATGATTATCAACGGCAGCCGGCGGCGGCGCATCGCCAAAGGCAGCGGAACCAGTGTGCAGGACGTCAACCAGTTGCTGAAGCAGTATTCGCAAGCGCGTAAGATGATGAAGAGTTTCTCCGGCGGATTTCTGGGAAAGAAGCTGGGCAAGTTGAAATTACCGGCATTTTAGAAAGACAGGAGTCAGAAGTCAGCATGTTAATGATTCGACTGGCGCGATTCGGCGCTAAAAAGAAACCGTTCTACCGGGTGGTGGTGATCGAAAAGGAAAAAGCGCGGGATGGCCGGAACATCGAAGTGGTGGGCCACTATAACCCGCGGACTAATCCGGCGGCGGTGGACCTGAAACACGAGAGGATCACGCACTGGGTAAAAGCCGGCGCGCAGATGTCCCATACGGTGGAGCGGCTGGTGAAGAACCACCCAGCCCCGGCTGCGACACCGGCCGCCTGAAACCCGGAAACTGTGCGATTCGGAACTGTACCAATGGAAGTTTAGCAACTCCTTTCGCCACTTCGTTTTGCGCCGTCGTTTAGAATGGGCTTAGGAGGCGCGGGGATGAAGCAGCTGATTGAAGACATCGCGAAAGCTCTCGTGGACATCCCGGATGAGGTCAGTGTGCACGTGGTGGAGGGTGAACAGGTAACGGTTTTGGAGTTGCGCGTGGCCCCCAGCGACCTGGGTAAAGTGATCGGGAAGCAGGGCCGGACTGCCCGCTCGATCCGCACCATCCTCGGCGCCGCCGGGATGAAGCTCAACCGGCGGTTCACGCTCGAAATTCTGGAGTGAGCCTTCCGACAGAGGATCAATGGGTCACCGTCGCCAGGCTGGGACGGGCGTGGGGTATCCATGGAGAGCTGGCCGCAGTAGCGCTCACCAGTAAGCCGGAGCGATTCCAGCGATTAGAAGAAGTTTTCCTATTCCGCGACGGGCGGGCGTTGGACCCCGGGCGGTTTCAGGTGGAGTCGGTGCGCGAACACTTGCGCGTGTGGCTTTTCAAGCT
>Ga0116223_10002322_pt1 | contig 18082 bp, 13 predicted proteins | sample Sb_taG_3_FD_90092 | JGI IMG/M metagenome (GOLD analysis project Ga0116223, IMG submission 90092) | Peat soil microbial communities from Weissenstadt, Germany - Sb_50d_a_PC metaG | ecosystem: Environmental > Terrestrial > Soil > Wetlands > Peat | place: Germany: Weissenstadt | collected 2010-09-21 | reverse complement strand
CCCAAGACCGAGTTCGCCGATGGATATCAAAGCGTGCTCATGCGCGCAAAAGAAATCAAGACGCAGGACGAGATCATCTGCCTCAAGATCGCCAACGCGATTACCGAGGCGGCGCTGCACCGCGGGTTGCAGGCTTTGCGTCCGGGCATCAAGGAATGCGAAATTCTGGCGATCATCTGGGAAACCATGACGGCGATGGGCAGCGAGTGGACGCAATGCTCGAACATTATCTGCTCCGGTCCGTACACCGCTCCCTACCGCCGATTCACATCCGACCGGATTATTCGCAACGGCGACCTCGTCATCCTGGACGTCGGCGCGGGCTACAACGGCTACTGGGGCGATCTGACGCGCACCTGGGTTTGCGGAAACGTGAAGCCCACGCCCGAAATGCGCGACCTTCATCAGAAGTGTTACAACGCGCTGTTCAATGCAGGAAGCAAAGTGCGCCCCGGCGCGACGAACGCGGAAGTCTTCGCCGCGGCCGATCCGTACGTGCTCGACAGCTTGGGCCACGGCTCCGGCGTGAATCCGTGGGAGGCGCCCTACTTCAGCCCTGCGTCGAAAGATTCGCCCGTGGTGCTCAAGGAAGGCATGGCGTTCAATCTCGAGCCGTACGCGGGAAAGCCCGGCATCGGCGGCATTCGCCTCGAGAACGACCACATCGTCACGCACAACGGCGTCGACATCTACACGACGTATCCGTTCGACGAACGGCTCGTGAACGATCTGCATCCTCTGGACACGACAACGGGACGCACCAGGTAGCTTTTAGTAGCACAGACTTCAGTCTGTGGGGGTTCATTCCGCAGCCAAGGCCGCGCGCGCCAGCCGAGATCAAGTGGAAACCCACAGACTGAAGTCTGTGCTACCAAATGCATCACGGACATGAATTCGAGCGACCCTAAACGCGACGCTCTACCTTCCTTCCGCCTCGATGGCCGCCTGGCCGTCATCACGGGAGCGAGCGACGGCATCGGACGCGCGTTCGCTCTCGCCTACTCGCGCTCTGGGGCCGAAGTTGTTTTGGTGAGCCGCACGCGCGAAAAACTTCTGGAAGTGCAGCACTCGATCGAAGCTGCGGGAGGCCGGGCGCACGTCATCCGCGCCGACGTTAGCAAGATCGAAGAAATTCGGTCGATCGAGCGAGAGGTTTCCGCGCTCATCGCTTCCAGGGGCAAGGGCACGGATCTCGCCCTGGTGCTTGTCAATTGCGCGGGCTTCGGATTCACGAAACCAGCGCTCGATATCACCGAAGAAGACTGGGACCGGATTTTGGACGTCCACGCCAAGGGCACATTCTTCTGCTGCCAATCTTTGGGGCGTCTAATGATCGAGCGCGGCTACGGCAAGATCATCAATCTGAGTTCGACATGGTCGTCGAGCACGGACACAGGCAAGAGTGTTTACGGAATTGCGAAGGCTGGCGTTTCATATCTCACGGCTGCCCTCTCCACCGAGTGGGCTCCCCTCGGAGTGCGCGTCAACGCGATTGCGCCAACTTCGACGCTTACGGAAAGCACCAGCCGCTCGTTCCGTGAAAACGAAGCGCGCGCGCAGAGATTGCTCAGCCGGATCAAACTGGGGCGATTTGCGGAGCCTTCCGATTTGGTTGGCACTGCCGTCTTCCTGGCAAGTCCAGCCTCGGACTTCATCACCGGGCACACACTGTTCGTCGACGGCGGCTGGCACGCGGCCCTTTGACTGACAATTAGGCGCGAGAGCCCAAGGAGGAGGGACGAGGCTTCCATGAGATATTTGGTGATCGTGTTTCTTGTAATTTCACTTCCGGCTCTTGCGCAAGACTCCGCGCAGTATCGCGCTTGCAATAAGAAAGCAAAGACTCAAACAGAGATGAACGCTTGTGCCAACGAAGAAGCATCTCGCGTCGAAGCCCAGTTGAACGACGTGTATCGCAAACTGCTTTTGCAAACCGCAAGCCAACGGGAAGCCGGCGAAAAGATCAAGGCTGCCGAAAGAGCCTGGGTCGCCTACCGGGACGCATTCATCGACGCTATGTATCCGGCTAAAGACAAACAGGCCGAATACGGCTCCATATATCCCATGGAGGCTGACTTGCTCCGCGCCAAGTTAACGGACAGGCAAGTAACAGCGTTAAAGGAACTTCTTCAGCAGTACAGCCCATCCAGGTAGTGAAACTCTTGGCGCTCAGGACACTATGCAATGCCCCGCCCCCTTAATGCGTCCGCTGGGTGGTACTCAGGGCTGCACGTCAAACACTTCAACAGCCAGCTGCGCGTCAGGCTTCCCCTTGCCGGAAACAGCAGCGTAGAAGCGATTCAATTGCGGCACGTAGAGAGAAGTCTTGGCGCGATAGCCCGTCTTCACCTCGGCGACAAATTCGTAGTGGTCGGCGTCTTTCTGCGCGAGAACCGTGGTCGTCTCCGATCCCGATAGATAGATTCGTTTGCGCGCGACGTCGAACCACATGTCATCGTTGAACGCTGAGATAGGAACGCTGGTTACGATCTTGCCGGTGTCGGTGTCAAAGACGAAGAATTTTGGCGGATTGCGCGTGGCGATAAACAGGCGATGGTGCGGCTCGTCGAGGGCCATGGAATTGGGAGTTTCCGCGCCAGTGATAGGCCAGCGAGCGACGAGCTCGCGAGTATTCAGGTCCACGACGCCGACCTCCTTCGGGCCGGTGAGGTTCACATACATTTTCTTGCCGTCGCGAGTGATGGCCATGGCCTCCGAGTGAGTACCCGGAAGCGTGATGTCTCCCACCAGTTTGAAAGCCTTGCTATCGATGATGTTGATCTTGTGGGTCTGTGCGCCCTTCTCATCGCCTCCGCTTTCCACGTAGTAGTACTTGTTCACAGGATTGTAGACCGCGCCGTCCACGCCGGGAGGAAGTTTGATCGTGTCCAGAATCTTGTAATCCTCACCGCTGACGAGTTCCACCATTCCGAAACCGTCGCCGTCCGTCACGATGAGCTTGTTCATCTCGGGCATGTACAAAATTGCGTGCGGTTGCCCGAAGCCGGTGATGCTCTTGATCCGCTTGCCGTCCAGGTCAAACACTTCCACCGTTTTGTGATCCTCGGCGGTCAGGAACAAGCGCTTGCCCTTCAGGTCCACAGCGAAGTGGTCGAAGTCGCCGGTAAAACCGGGCAGCGGAGTAGTCGCCACCAGTTTCATCGGCATTTTTTCCTGCGCGCCGAGCTTTAACGAAAGCGAAAGAAGTACCAGCGCCCCGATCACCAGCAATCTCTTAGCAGACATATGCATTAATACCTCCCGACCTGGATTTAAAGTAGCGCGGGCTTTTTACGCCGAGCAGTGCTGAGGCACAGCCCGCGGGGTTTCGTACTTGCATGTACTAACCCCCACAGGCTGAAGCCTGTGCCACTTCTGAGCGAACCTTCATGGAGCGACGTCAAATACCAAAATTTGCGCCGGCGGTGCGTCCTTTGCCGGAACGCCAACGTAATATTTGTTGAGCTCGGGCACGAACCGGGCGGTCTTCGCTCCCGGCTTGGTGGGGACTGTTGCAACTACCTCGTAATTATCCGCCCCGCGTTGCTCCACCACGGAAACCGCCCCGCTTCCCCCTCCGCCAGGGACATACAGGCGATGATGCGCAGCGTCGTATGCCAGATCATCCACATAATCAGCCACATCCAGGCTCGTCACTTCCTTACCGTTATCCGCACTCACGACCACAAGCTTGGAGGGTTTTCTGGTGGCCAGAAACAAGCGGTGCGTGGCTTCATCATACTGCAGCGGGACATTCTCATTGCCCGCGGTGATGGGCCAGGTCTGGACGACGGCCCGCTTTTCGCGGTCCACCACACCGATGGAGTTGATGCCAGTCATGTTGACGAAAAGACGATTGCTGGATTTCTCGATGGCCATCGATTCCAGCCGGTTGGTCTCCAGCGTCATGTCCGCCAGTTTCTTGCCAGTGGTGATATCCACAACGCTGATGAGGCAGGTTGGCGTTTTGGCTTCGCGTCCGCCGTTCACGACGTAGAGATATTTGGAGGCGGGATCGTACACGACCGGATCGGCGTCGATCGTCAATGTGATGCGGCCGATCAGCTTGTAGGAATCGTAGTCGAGGATCTTGATCTCCGACGCTTCTCCGTCCACGACGAAGATTTTCTTCAGTTCCGGGAACGGCAGAACGTTGTGAGGTTCCTTGAACTCAGTGAGGGATTGAAGATGCTTGTTCGTCCGCAGATCGAAAACCTCAACGGCCGGCTCTTCCTCCGAGCTAACGAAGAGCCGGTTCCCCTTGAGGTCCACGCCGAAATGGTCCCAGTGCCGCGCGCCCGGCACGTCGATTGTCTGTACCAGCCGAAGCGGCGATTTTTCCTGCGCCAAAGGTGACGCCGCACAGGCTAATACCAACGCAAGAACGAATAGAGGTTTCTTCATTGGGACTCCTCAAGTTGACTGACTAAATCTCCGACTGCGGAGATCAGGACTTCACCACCCATGAAAAAGGATCGGTTTTGTGGTGATCGTCCGCCCGGGCGCATAACCATACCCTGATCCTAAATCGTCAACCTGAAGGTTTCCTTTAAACTATTCTGGTAAGGGGAAATTCTCAAACCGCATCTTTTGAGGCTGAATCCTGGGATCGAACGCAATAGGAATGGCCGATCGGAAGCCGGGCTCTCCGCCCAAGCGCAAACTTCAAGAATGCGCATGACGTCGAGCGCTGACCAGAGCCAGGCGTTACTTCACGTTGTTAGCGGCCGTTCACTTCACCAGCTTGAATTTATCCACGCGCCGGCCGATATCCGTTTCGGCGATGTAGATGTTTCCCTTGGAGTCGATGTCCAGCGTGTGGCAATGCGTGAATTCGCCGAGTTGGTGGCCGGGCCGGCCGAACTTCGTGATTTCGTTCCCCTCGTGGTCGAGGATGTGGACGAGTTCGTTGCGGCCATCGGCGACGATCATGTATTTCTGCGCCGGATCGCGCGAAAAGCGCATCCACCACGCCGTGCCCCACGAATCGGGCGTTTCCTCGTGACCCGACTTGATCCAGATGTTCTTCTTGAAATTTCCCATCTTGTCGAACACCTGAATCCGGTTGCCCTGGCGGTCGCACACATACACCAGGCCGTTGTTGTCCATCACCACGCAATGCACCACGCCCATGAACTTGCCGCCCTGGCCGGCCGCGGATTCATCCTTCGTGGCCTGCTCGCCAAACTGCCGCAGGAATTTCCCGTCCTTATTGAACACCGCGATCCGGTGATCGCCGTAACCGTCGGCAATGTAAATGTCGCCGTTCGTGGGATCGACCGCGATATCCGCCGGCTTATTGAGAAGAGTGTTGCTCCGGTTCATGGCGATGCCGGTGATCAGGCCGGTGGAGCTGTCGAACAGGCCCTTGGTGCCAATCTGGAGCAACATTTTGCTGCCGTCGTGCGTATATTTCTGCACGACCGCGTCATCGTTGCCGGCAACATAAATGTTGTTGTCTTTGTCCACGATGCAGCCGTGGATGGAGGAAGGCGCGGTCTTGTAATCGCCGAAAGTATTGACCAGGTTGCCGTCGGAGTCATACTCAAGGACGGGAGGCGCGGGCGTGCCGACGAGCTTTTCCTTGTCCTGCAAGTCGCCACGGTTGACTTCGAAGATGTGGTCCTGGGCATCCACGCAAATCCCGCCTGCCCGCCCGGTGACCATGAGGCCGGGCAAGGGCTTCGGCCAAGTGGGATCTACTTCGTACTTCGGAACCTGCGCTTGGACCGGATAGCTTCCCACTAAAGCGATAGCCAAGACTACAAACAGCCAGACCGTGCCTTGAAAGGTTCTCTCGCTCCTCATTGTTCGCCTCCCTAGTCAATTCGCCGCCGAACATCTGAAGCAGATTGTTGCAAACCGCGAATGCCGAAAAAATTTAGTAGCACAGCCGCTCTTGGCTGTGTGGTTTTGTAAGTCGCACGCACAGGATACACGCCCCAATGATGATCGCAAAAACCGCACAGCCAAGAGTGGCTGTGCTACTTGTTCTTCATCCCGAGTTGCAAGGCTTCAGCAAGGTGGATCGCCCGGCGTCCCGTGGATTGAAAAATTTGCTCCCGGCAACTGAAGCCATCGGAAACGATCAGCGCGTTCTCGGGCGTATTCCGTACGGCCGGCAATAATACGCGCTCGCCCACCGCTTGCGACACCTCGTATTTTTCATTCTCGAATCCAAACGGGCCTGCCATTCCGCAGCAGCCGGAATCGATGGATTGAACCTCGGCGCCCGTCTTGCGCAAGACAGATTCTTCGTCGGTCATGCCCATCAGCGACTTGTGATGGCAATGGCCGTGCAGCAGCACCGTCGCCGAAAGTTGCGGCGGTTTGTATCCGGGAGCATGGCGCTCGAGGAACTCGCTGAGGAGAAACGACTGGCTCCGCAATTTTGTGGCGCGCGCATCCAGTGGAAACAGATTGCGGAGTTCATCGCGGAATACGGAAGCGCAACTCGGTTCCAGGACGACGACCGGAATGCCGGCATCGATCTGCTTGGCCAGGACGCTCAGGATTCGTTCGAGATACTGCTTGGCCCTTTCGAGCATGCCGAAGTCGTAGAGCGGCCTGCCGCAGCACAAGTGGCCTTGCGGAATAGTGACCCGAAATCCCGCGTCTTGAAGGACTTCGAGCGCCGCGCGGCTGGTTTCGGGATGAAAATAATTGTTGAACGTATCCGCCCAAAGGATCACTTCGGGTCTCACGGTGCCCTTGTCCCCCTCGGAGATCACACCGCCGCAGGCAGGATACCGCCGCTTGCGGGCCCAACTTTGGAAAGTGGAAGGAGCAAGCTGGGGCATCTTCCGCTGCGGCGCGAGATGCAAAACGCTCTGCAGGACGTGGCGGAAGCCCGGCGCGCTGCTGAAAAAGTTTGCAAGCCAGGGAACTTTCGAGCCAAGCTCCGCCCAGCGGTCGATCATGCCGAATGCATACGCATGCAAAGGGCGGTTTTTGCCTTCGTAATAGTGGGCCAGGAATTCCGCTTTGTAAGTGGCCACGTCCACATTCGTCGGGCATTCCGACTTGCACGCTTTGCACGCGAGGCACAGGTCGAGCGCTTTCTTGACGTGCTCGTCTTTCCAGCCGTCGCGCACCACTTCGCCCTGCAACACTTCGAAGAGCATGTGCGCGCGGCCGCGCGTGCTGTGCTCTTCCTCGAGCGTCACCATGTAGCTCGGGCACATCGAGCCGCTATCGTGTTTGCGGCACTCGCCGAGCCCGATGCACCGCACCGTGGCTTTGGCGAAAGAACCGTCATCGTCCGGAAATTGAAAATAAGTTTTGGGATCGTTCGGCTTGTAGTCCGCGCCCAAACGCAAATTCTCGGTGGGCAGATACGCGTTGACCACCTTGTTCGGATTCATCTTGTTGTCCGGGTCCCACGCGGATTTGAATTCACCGAACGCCTTAATTAATTCGGGACCGAACATCTTGGGAAGCAGTGCGGCGCGGGACTGCCCGTCGCCGTGCTCGCCGGAAAGCGAGCCGCCATAGCTCACCACCAGATCGGCGGCGCGCTCGACGAACTCCATATAATTGCGGATTCCGTTTTCGCTCTGCAAATCGAAACTCACGCGCATGTGAATGCAGCCGTGCCCGAAATGGCCGTAGAACGAGGTGTGGTAATTGTATTCGTCGAGCAGCTTCCGGATATCGCGCAGGTAGTTCCCCAATTTCTCCGGAGGGACAGCCGCGTCATCCCATCCTTCCCATTCGGGAGGCGAACCCGGCGCGGCGGCGGCCGCGCGCGGCCCGGCTTCGCGCAGCTTCCAGACGTGGCGCGCCTCCGCTTTCGTGTAGACCCGCATGTTGGGAGGATCGGCCGCCTGTTTCAACTGCTCGACCAACCGGCGAGCGGCCCCCTCAGCCTCGGCCGGATCATTCGAGCCGAATTCCACCAGCAAGAAGCCGCGCCCCTCCGGGATCAATTCCAGGTGCGGGGCTTTTTTCTTTTTGAGGCCGTCGACGATGCTTCCTTCAAAGCCTTCGAGCCCGATGGGCTTGAGCGGCAAAATCTCCGGCACATGGTCGGCCGCCATAAACGTATCGCGATAGCCCAGACAGACGAGCGATCTGTGCTGCGGGCTTTGGATCAGCCGCAGTTTGGCTTCGAGCACGATCATGCACGTGCCTTCGGTCCCGACCAGCGATTTCGCCACGTTGAATCCGCTCAACGGCAGCAATTGATCGAGGTTGTAGCCGGAGACGCGCCTTGGAATTTGTGGATACTTCGCGCGGATCAGGCCGGCGTACTGGTCGCGGATGGCGCGCAGCTTGGAATAGATCGCGCCGCGGCGCCCTCCCTGCGCGATGATGGAATCCAGTTCGGCCTCGCCGGAAATCGCTCCCACCGTCATCTGCGTGCCGTCGTAGAGCAAAATGCGCAGCTCGATTACGTTGTCGACGGTTTTTCCAGCCAGCAAGGAATGCGTGCCGCAGGAATTATTTCCGATCATTCCGCCGAGCGTGCAGCGGCTGTGCGTGGATGGATCGGGGCCGAACGTCAATTGATGCTTCTCCGCGCGGTTGCGCAGCGTGTCCAGAACGACGCCGGGCTGGACTCGCGCGAATTGGCCCTCAGGGTCGATCTCCAGAATCTTGTTCATGTACTTCGTGAAGTCCAGGATTACGGCGACATTGCAGGTCTGCCCGGCGAGACTCGTGCCGGCTCCGCGCGGCAGGACCGGCGCGCGGAATTTTCTGCACGCGGCCACGGCCGCGATCACATCGGCGTCATCGCGAGGAACGACGAGGCCAATCGGAATCTGGCGGTAGTTCGAGCCATCCGAGGAATACAGCGCGCGGCTTCCGCGATCGAAGCGCACCTCGCCCTTCACTACGCGTTTCAGTTCGCTCTCGAGTTCGCCGGCCTGCGCGAATGAATCCACGGGTTTCCCATGCGAACTGAGAGGCAGGGGCGATGAAATTTGCACTGTGCTCATTGTCAGGGTTGACGCAGCACGATATTCTGACGCGCCAGCACGCACATGGCAAGAGAGAAGCGGAAAGCTGCCCGCCCCAAAAACGGGCGGCCTCTACAAAACCTACCGTACCAATGCAATGCGGTCTTGTAGAGGCCTCTCCGTCCCGTGTTCTTCGGGACGGTGAGGGTACGTTTGCTTGAAAGTCCCTCTTGCTACCGAGCGATAAATATCAATAGTATTGCCCCGCAAGCGGCGTCGTTTCCAGTCGCGGCCGTACTTTTGAGGTCATAATTCTTACGTGAGCGATTCGCAGAAGGTCAATTGCCACGTCCACGGTTTGCAGGAACAGGCGTTCGTCTGCCAGCACATTGCGGATTCCCTGCGGACCGGTATTCCAGTTGGGTTTCACTGGTCGTCTGAGCAAACGGACTCTCGCCCTGATGCGTGGTGTTCGGCTTGCGAAAAAGCGCGGCTTGAGACGGGGGGCGACTGGACCCCAGAAGTCGAGGAAAAGCTTGGGGTAAAGTTGCTTTGTGGCGCATGCTATGACTATGCAAAATCCATTTGGTCCAACGGGCGCAAGATTACTCAGTAAGACCTCGCCCCCTTCACTACGGCTGGTTTAATTCAAGTCAAAGGATCTCACCACCCGCGCCGAAAAAAGATTGCTGCCAGTGAGGGCGCGGTGTATATCTGACAGACCGCAATCAACACGAATCATTCAGGTTTAATCTTCCGCGGGTTGATGGAGGAATGGAAATGGAGAAGCTGGACGAGTCCGGGCGAAGCCATGTGCGTTGGGTGGTGCTGCTTCTCCTTTGCTTGATGTACCTCATTACGTACCTGGACCGCGTGAGCCTCGCCAACACCGCTCCGCTCATCAGCAAGGAATACGGCTTCAGCAAAGTCACGATGGGAGTCATCTTCAGCGCTTTTATCTGGGCCTACGCGCTCTTCCAGGTGCCCGGGGGATGGCTTGGTGACCGGTTTGGCCCGCGACGAGTTCTTTCCACCATCATGGTGTATCGCACGGTAATCGCCGTCGTAACCACGTTGGCTACCGGTTTTTATTCCTTGTGGGGGATTCGCTTCGCGCTCGGCGTGGGCGAGGCGGGCGCGTTTCCCACCGCGACGCGAGCCATGCAGATGTGGTATCCGCGGGACGAACGCGGCTTCGTGCAGGGAATCAGCCACGCCGCCAGCCGATTCGGCGCGGCGATCGGCCCGCCCATCGCCGTGGCGATCATGATTCACTACGGCTGGCGATCGGTCTTCTATGTAATCGGCATCCTGAGTTTGCTGTGGTCTCTCCTCTACATGCTGGTGTACCGCAACATGCCGGAGCAGGACAGCAAGGTGAGCCGCGCCGAGCTCGCGCGTATCCGGGGCCTCGATGAAAAAGGCGAAATCAAGCAGGCGAACGTCGCCAGGCGGCCGAAAGTTCCGTGGAACATTCTGCTCAAGCACGGAAACATGTGGGCCGTGATGTGCGCCTACGCCGCCTACATTTATTCCCTGTGGTTTTTTCTTTCGTGGCTGCCGTCCTACCTCGTCGAATTCCGTAAATTCACACTGATCAAGACGGGCCTCTTTGCTTCGATGCCTCTCATGGCCGGCGTCGTGGGAGACGCCTTCGGCGGCTGGCTGACCGACAAGCTGCTGGTGAAGACGAATAACCTCAAGTTTTCCCGCCGCTCGGTGGCCATCGTGGCCATGCTCGGTTGCGCGACATTCACATTATTCGCGGCGTTGTCGGCAAATCCGCTTACCGCGGTCTATTGTCTGACGGCCGCCATGTTCTTCCTCGAAATGACCATCGGTCCGGCATGGGCAGTCCCCATGGACATCGGCGGCGAATTTTCCGGCACCGTGTCCGGCATGATGAACATGGGCGGCCAATTCGTCGGCGCGCTTTCCCCGACTGTGTTCGGGTATCTGGTGTCCCGAGGGTCCTGGGTCGCTCCGTTCGGGGTGTCCGCAGGCCTGCTGTTTATCGGCGCCGCGATTTGGGCTTTCTGGATCGACCCCGAACAATCCGTCATCGACAAAGGCCAGGGAATGACGGGTCCCCCGGTCGGCGTTCTCGCAACGCCGGTGGCTTCGGTGAATCGATAGACCCAATGGGTTGACAATGTATCCCAGAACTGGGATAATCCGTGAGTAGGCAGGAGCGGGCTCGTGGAGAGAAACCGCTGTTTTGGGTAGCCTCCAGCTTGAATGACCTGCTGGCCTTCCCCGAAAAAGTTCAGAAGAAAATCGGAGCCGCCTTGAGCCTCGCGCAGTTTGGAGGGAAACATCCGAGTGCGAAGCCATGGAAAGGCGCTGGATCCGGTGTATTCGAGATTGTGGAGGAATATCGTAGCGACGCGTATCGCGCGATTTATACCGTCAAGTTTGCCGATGCCGTCTACGTGCTCCACGCCTTTCAGAAAAAATCACCGAGCGGAATCAGAACTTCCAGGAGGGACGTGGAATTGGTAACTCAGCGGCTCAAACTAGCTCAGCAAGAATATGAGGCGCGCCATGGCCAATAGGAAAAACGGCAAGAGTGCCGTCGTGCGCAGTTCGGGCAACGTTTTTGCTGATCTAGGGCTGCCCAACGCGGAGGAAGAAAAAACGAAAGTGCGTTTAGCCTTTGAAATAAACCAGATCATTGAAAACCGGAGACTGTCCCAGATTGCGGCCGCACACCGGTTGAACATCAACCAGCCAAAAATATCAGCTCTCTCAAATTACCGAATCGATGGATTTTCCGTGGAACGACTGATGAATTTCCTCACGGCTCTCGACCGGGACGTGAACATTATTATCCGCCCCAAACCGAAATCAAGAAGAGCGGGTCGAATTCTCGTAACAGCTGCGTAGACCGTCCGAGGCGCTCACCGTGCGACAGCGGCAGGCTCTGGCTTGCGATTGGACCCAGCGAGTGAATTCAGGGCTGCCATGACGCCGCCTTCTTTGTGCGGCACGCCTGCCAATCGCAGGCCCATTTCAACGCCGCACAGCGTTCCCGCGAGCATCAAATCGTTGAAGCTGCCGAGGTGTCCGATGCGGAAAACTTTTCCCGCGTATTTGGAAAGCCCCGCTCCGAGAGACATGTCGAAATGTTCTAGGATCACGGCGCGCAACTTATCCGCATCGTGGCCTTCCGGCATGAAAACCGCGGTCAGCGTGCTGGAATATTCGCGAGGCTCCTCGCAAACGATTTCCAGTCCCCATCCCCGCACAGCCGCGCGAGTCGCTTCCGCGTAGCGATCGTGCCGTCGGAAAATGTTGGCGAGGCCCTCTTCCCGCATCATGTGCAAAGCTTCCCGCAAGCCGTAGAGAAGATTGGTCGGCGGCGTATAGGGGAAAAATCCGCTGCGATTGGGCTTCAACATTTCCTGCCAGTCCCAGTAGGAGCGCGGCAAGCGGGCATTTTCGCTCGCGCGCAGCGCCTTCTCCGAAAGCGCGTTGAAACTCATGCCCGGAGGAAGCATCAGCCCTTTCTGAGAACCGGCAATGGTGACGTCGACTCCCCATTCGTCGTGGCGATAGTCGATGGAAGCAAGCGAAGAAATCGTGTCCACCAGAAGCAGCGCGGGATGGTGCGCCGAATCGAGCGCCCGGCGAAGCTCCGGGATGCGGCTTGTCACTCCGGTCGAGGTCTCGTTGTGCACCACCAGGACCGCTTTAATCGCGTGGCTGCGATCCGCGGCCAGCCGCGATTCCAGTTCCGCGGCGCTCGCCCCTCGGCGCCAGTTGCCGGGCACGTAATCGACCTGAATCCCGAATTTCTCGGCGACGCCGCGCCATAGAAATGAAAAGTGCCCCGTCTCGAAGAGCAGAACCCGGTCACCCGGAGAAAGAGTATTCACCAGCGCCGCTTCCCACGCTCCCGTCCCGGAAGCCGGGTACATGACCACTGGCCCCGCCGTTTGGAAAATCCCGCGCATGCCCTCCAGAACTTCCTTGCCAAGGCTCGCGAATTCCGCGCTCCGGTGGTCGATCACCGGAGCATCCATCGCCCGCAAGATGCGATCCGGCACATTTGTGGGACCTGGAATTTGGAGAAAGTGGCGTCCTGTATGGATCATGGCAGCTCCGTTTGAAGTTGAAATAAAATTGTACATGCTCAACAGAGCGGAGCGCAACCGACACGGCACGTTCAAGTTGACGTGATGGCTGGTCGTGGTGTACGAATAATCAAAGCCATACGCGGCGGAGTCCTGCCGCAACCCGATATCGGGCGCAGTCGTCAAATTGGGGACAGGAGTGTGTCATGACCGCACGGGTGAAAGCATTATTATCTGGCGCAATTTTAATGGGAGCCGCGATGTTGTTGTGGGCAGTCGGGGGTAGCGCCCAAGGACAGAGCGCCCAGGGCAATGGTGTCATTTCCGGAACTGTAACAGCCAATAGGGATTACGCCTTGAGCGAAGCGTCGGGAAACCATATCCCCGCGCTCTACGCCGTTCGAGTCAGGGCAAGAGACGCCGAGCGGCACATCACCTACACCGTCTTCACCCAAAAGGGCCACTACCAAATTTACAACCTGCCCCCTGGCACTTATCAGATGTCGGCTTTGCAGGACGGATTTGATTCGAAAGGTCCGACGGTGGAGTTAAAGGCGGGCGACACGAAGACCGCCGATGTGGCCTTGCTAGTCCGGCCAGACAAGTTGCTCGCCGAACTCGTCGATTTCGACACCCTATTTCCCCCCGGCCCGACCCGCGACTACCTCATGCAGAACTGCATGGGCTGCCACGGCTACGAGCATATCCCCTGGCAACGCATGGGAGGGGGAGCCCGCAACGGGGACGTTTGGGGCGCCGCAGTGAGCCGCATGTTCAACATGGATGGCACCAGCCCCGTCAATCATACCGGCGTTCCTCAGGTGAACCCCGCCGCGATCCCCGAAGAAAAGCGCGATGCAATCATTGCCTATTTCTCGAAGATTTTTCCGGAAGGCGGGAAGCGGCGCGACCTGAAGCTGGACGATCTTCAGCTCGACGAAAAGGCCCTTTCCCGCACCATCTACATTGAGTATGACCTGCCTCCCGCACTGCCCGGTAAGGATGACGCCGAGATTTCCAGCCACGACGTCTGGCCGAGCCGTATTTCCCCGACTGTCTATGTCGCGGAAATGGGTATGGACGCGATCCAGGGCATGGACAAGAACCGGATCGATTATCCCGGCCGCTTCCAGACCTTCATTCTTCCGAATCCTGATCTCGGCCATCGCGTGCTCGGCCCCCATGGAATCACGCAAGCCAAGGACGGGCATGTGTACACGGCCGAAATCGATGAAAGCTCGATCGGCGAATTGGATCCTGAAACTGGAAAAGTCATCACGTACCCAACTCCGACCAGGAGCACTCCGCACACGATTCGGTCGGATTCAAAAGGCAACGTCTGGTTTACGGAAATGCAAGGCGTAAGCAAAGTGGGCAAGCTCGACGCCATCACCAAGAAGATCACGGAATGGGATCCTTCCCCGAACGACACGAATGCCCACTATTACGGGATGACGGTCGATCAGAAGGATCGAGTGTGGGCCGTAGGCATGACGTCGCACAAAATCGTCGGCTACGATCCGAAGACCGACAAATGGTCGGTGTACGCAACGCCTACGCAACCCTCTGGGCCGCGCCGTCCTACCGTGGATTCCAAGGGCAAGGTCTGGTTCTCCGAGCACATCGGACAGGCGCTCGGAATGCTGGATCCGGATACGGGCAAGATCACGGAGTACAAGGACCCGTTCAAGCTTGGCGGAGGATATGAGTGCTACGCCGATGCGCAAGATAACATTTGGGTAACCCTCAGAAGTTATGGTGTCCTGGCCAGATTCGATCAGAAGACCAAGACGTACACCTACTTCCCGGAACCGTTCCCGGACATTATGGGGCGGGAACATCCTGGGCCGAATGGCACGCGTCTCGGTGGTCTGTATCCGCCGAAGATCGAGCAGGATGCGCAAGGTACGTTCTGGTATGCGGGTATCCGGATGACTACCCTGACCGCGTTCAAGCCGAATGGAAACGTTCCGAACAATCAAAGGGCGGGCAACTAGTTTCTATTGGGGTAGCCTGGGAGCGCCAATCTCCCCGCCGCGGCGGGCGGTTTTCGAGACGCCAATCGGGAGGTTGGCGTTTCCGGGTATCGTGCCCGTACGTTGCCGAAATATATGTAAGCGATTATTAAAAGGAGAACCAGTGCGCAACAAAATGTGTTTGACGGCTGCCGACGCGGAGAAAATCCTGGCCGGGTGCAAAGCCGAGGCGTCGAAAAATAAATGGAATGTCAGTATTGCCGTGGTGGACGATGGCGGATTTCTGGTTCACCTCGAACGGCTGGACGGCGCCGTGGCTCAGAGCGCCATGATCGCCACCTGCAAGGCGCAAACGGCTGCCGCGACGCGAACTCCGACCAAGGTTCTGGAAGAGATCGTCAAGGAAAGGCCCGCAACGGTTGCTTTTCCTGGCAGAGTGGCCGTGCAAGGCGGCCTGCCGATCATGCATCAGGGCGAATGCGTTGGCGCGGTGGGAGTTTCCGGCGCCAAATCGCACGAGGATGAGCAGGTCGCCAGTGCCGGATTGAAAGCACTCGAGTAGCCCAAGTAGCACAGCCACTCTTGGCTGTGCGCTTTTGTTAAGTGCTAAGAAAACCACACAGCCAAGAGTGGCTGTGCTACAAAAACCAATCCCCCACTGACTTTTTCCGCAACCTGTGAAGCCTGCACCACAAACCCCTCTACGGTTTTTCCGAGATATTTGTTTCAAAGTGCCCCACGCACTGCCAGCGCCCGTCTTTCTTGACGAAAACGTTCAGAAATCTTCTGTTGCTGCTGGAGACCGAGCCTTGATATTCCACGACGGATTTGCTGATGCCGGTCAGGATCCCGGTATCTCCATGCACGGCCACCTTAACGTCTTCGTGCTTGAAAGAACGAAAAGTTAAAGTCCTGGCTTTGAGTTCGGCCAGGTGTTGGGCCTTGGTCAGGAGCGCGCCGCTGGCATTCGCGTAGATCAAATCGTCCGAATAAATGCGATCCAGCGTGGCGATGTCGCCCTTTTGCAGAGCCTGGTTCCGCTCGTCATCGACCTTCAGGATTTCGTCCGTCATGTTCTCCGGCGGCGCCGCGCTTCTGGCGGTGCGCCAAGCGATTGCGAAAAAACCAAGGACTGATAGGGCTACTGCAACCATTCGTCGCCGCGTCATCGTATTTCTCCTGTCCACTGGATTGAGTCCGATTTCATTGAATAAAGTCTGCAAACCTGATCAATCCAAATAGCACGCGCGCGCCGGGAGCGTCAAGGCGAAGCGGCACCTTCCGAAACCGGGCTTTCCACCACAGACTTTTCAGGATCGATCAGGAACGTCCAGATCAGCGCGCCCAGGACCATCACGCCCGCACTCACCAGAAACGGCGCTACCCAGAAACCGCGGTTGAACAGACTTCCGTAGACGACGGCTGTGGACGCACCGCCCAGGGCGCCGACCATATTCATCACGCCCGTGACCGTGCCGCTAAATTGACCGCCCACATCCATCGGGACGGCCCACGCGGGGCCGATCACCCATTCGAGGAAAAAAAAAGATACGGCCAAGCACCCAATCGAGCTGAATTTGTTCGCGGTCAACGCGGCGGGAATTACGAAGACGCTCGCCAGAAGAAAGCCGGGAGCGGCAACTATGCGGCGCGCCAACTTGGCTTTGCCCGTGGTTTTAAGAATCATATCGGAGAGCGTGCCGCCGGTTACGTCGCCGGCCATCCCCGCAAACAGAGGAACGGATCCCCAGATTCCCAGCGAGCGAATGGACATGTGCAGATGTTCTCGCAGATAGGTTGGATACCACGTCAAATAAAAATTCGTTCCAAAGAAAAAGCAGAAGTAGCCGAGAGAGATGAACCACATGTTGGGCGAAAGCAGGATATGTTTCCAGGGAGTGGCGAGTTGGCTGATCGCGGGCGGCTTGATGGTTCCGTCCGGGTTGACGCCTCGGATGCGTGCCAGTTCCATCCGATTGACGCCTTTGTGGTCCTCGGGAACGTTGCGGTAGAAGAGGCTGAAGGCAATCGCCCACAGAACGCCCAGGGAGCCGAAAATGTAGAAAATCGCGCGCCATCCGAAGGCGATCAGAATACTGCCGGCGATAAATGGGGTGACCGCTACGGCGAAGCGGCTGAAGAAATGCGTGGTGCCCTGGATCCGGCCGCGTTCGACGCGCGGAAACCACAGCTGCATTCCGCGGCTGGCAACGGGAAATGCCCCGGATTCACTCAGTCCCAGAAGGAAGCGAGCGCCAAACAGAGAACCGAAGCCGAATGCCGCGCCGGTCATCACTGCGGTGGCGGACCACAGCGTCATGATGACGGTCAGCACGCGCTTGGGACCAAAGCGGTCGCCAAACCACCCGGAAGGGACCTGACCCAGCGCGTAGGCCCACGTAAAGGCAGCGAGGACCAGGCCCATAGCGGTCTTGCTAAGACCAAATTGTTTGGCGATTTCCGGCTGCGCGACTGAAATATTGCTGCGGTCCATGTACGTGATCAAGTACATGAAGCTGATGAGGAGGAGAACCAACCAGCGGGTCTTGGTGGGTTTGGAGTCGACGTTCTCCAGCGTGATGGCGTTCGCGGAGGCGGACGTGCGATTCATGTCCGGCATTCTTGCCCCTGTCGTTGCTTAGAACAATTGGAAAAAGGAAAATCGAAGAGCCCGCTGGAATCACTCGAACCCGCGCTCGCCGTCCGTGCCCCGTTTTGTCATTCCGAGCGAAGCGAGGAATCTCTCTGTCTCATCGACCAAACAGAGAGAGATTCCTCGCTTCGCTCGGAATGACAAAATAACAAGCCTTAGTGCAAGCTGCTATTCCTGCGCTCGAGCAGGCGCACTCGCTCGAACGCCAACAGGTTCCTTTTCCTCGCTGCCGCGGTCCTTCTTGGGCCAAACGATGTCGATGGGCCGATTTTCCTCGGCCGATTGGTCCGCGGCCTGATAGACCTGCATGACCATGCGAGCGTGCTCGGGAGTGACGAGCGGCTGCTTGCCGCGCGCGACGCAATCCAGAAAGTGGATGGTCTCGGCCTCCATGGGTCCGGCATACACGTGGTCCACCTTTTCGCCGGGCATGGTGGAGAGCGGGAACTCGATGCCGCGCTTCATCGTGTTGAT
>Ga0116223_10002321_pt1 | contig 18085 bp, 16 predicted proteins | sample Sb_taG_3_FD_90092 | JGI IMG/M metagenome (GOLD analysis project Ga0116223, IMG submission 90092) | Peat soil microbial communities from Weissenstadt, Germany - Sb_50d_a_PC metaG | ecosystem: Environmental > Terrestrial > Soil > Wetlands > Peat | place: Germany: Weissenstadt | collected 2010-09-21 | reverse complement strand
TGATGACAAAGCGTCCACACATTCTGTTATCCAAATCGAGAATAAATTGAGCACCTTTTAACCCCAGTCCCTAAAACTGCGGCAAATGACGACCATTGCGGCCCAACCGGCGCGATCCAATTCCGAAACCGGCCCCGATATGCAGGCACGGATGGCCGAGCTGCGCGCCGCCAACATCAATCCACGCACCGGCCTTGCGACCGACTATCTGAACCATTTTAACGAAGCCGTCATGCTGCTCGAGATGGTTCCGGATATGCCGGAATGCGCGGAAGATTTTCTCGGCTGGCAGCCGCTGTCCTACGCCGAGCATTTCACGGCCTCCAATTTCAAGGCGCGCGATCTCGCAATCGTTGCTTACGAGTCCGCCGACACCCGCATCCGCGCCGAGTTCGACAACATCACCAGTGCAATGACCTCGATTCTCACCGCGGTGGGCGATGCGATGCGCCAAGTCCAACAGGACAAGACCCGCGCCAGGCTAGCCGAACAGGCCACCGGCTGGGTCAAGCCGCTGGTGATGCAGGCGGGCGGCGTCATCAACGGCGACACCGAGGCCGACGTCGACTTCATCATGGCCCATTGATGGCTGCGTCGGATTAGACCCTTGTCGATGTATGAGGCATAGTCTTTCTGAAGACCAATTCCCACTTTTCGGGATCATGCCTTGGCGTCCCTCCTTCAACCGCCCCACCCCCAGCTTGCCGTCAGCGCGGCGATTTTCCGCGATGGCAAGATCCTGCTGGTGCGCCGCGCCCGATCGCCGGCCAAGGGTTTCTATTCGCTGCCGGGCGGCCGCGTCGAATTTGGCGAAACCCTCCACGCCGCGCTGCATCGCGAGGTCGGCGAGGAAACCGCGCTCAAAATCGAGATCGTCGATCTCGCGGCGTGGCGCGAGGTCGTGCCGGGCACCACCGGCGGCGGGCATTATCTGATCATGTCGTTTGCGGCACGCTGGAGCAGCGGCGAGGTGGTGCTGAACGACGAACTCGACGATTACAAATGGCTTGCGCCCGATGCGCTTGCCGAGTTGAAGATCACGAGTGGCCTGCAGGACGTCATCCAGTCGGCCCGGCGCGTGCCGGGGGCCTGATTAACGGTTCTTTCTTGAAGCGCACGCGCATCGCCTGCCTTGCTTCCAGCGCATTGAAAAGGCATATCACGGGGGTTTTCCGGACCGATACATGTCAAGACATTTTCTGGCCGCTCTCCTCGTCTTCTCCTGGCTTTCTGGTCCCGCGCGGGCACAGGATGCGGCAGCGCCTTTCGATGGCGACCTGCAGCGGCTCGCCGAAATTCTCGGGACGCTGCACTATCTCAGGGGCATTTGCGGCAGCAATGAAGGCGGCAAATGGCGCAACGAAATGCAGGCGCTGATCGATGCCGAAACCCCTTCCGGCGAAAGGCGTACGCGGATGATCGCCGGCTTCAACCGCGGCTATAACGGCTTCCAGCAGACCTACCGGACCTGCACGCCGGCGGCTTCCGTTGCGATCCGCCGCTATATCGATGAGGGCTCGAAGATTTCACGGGACCTGACCGCCCGCTACGCCAACTAGCACGTTCGTCCAATTTTAGCACAATGAGCCGGGTTCTCGCGCTCCCGTTAACCTTTCCTAAAGAACTGGTCTAGGCGGCCCCGTACGGCATGCTAAAGGTTTGGGCATTCGACGCGTTCCCCCTGGGTCACGCGAGAGACAGCCTGTTGAGTTCATGAACCATCCAGCGTCCTTCACCATCGCCCGCGATCTGCCCGATCACGAACAGAAGCAGGCTGCGCTCAGCTATCTCAGCGAGGCCTGGGCTGAGGCGCGGCACGATGGCGTCGATGGCGACTGCCTGGCGCAAGCGAGCCTGTTTGCGGCCTTCGCCGAGCTGGTCAAGACCTACGGCGAAGACGCGGTGGCCAAATTCGTCGAAGGCCTTCCCGTCCGCGTCCGCAACGGCGAATTTTCAACCGCGCTGGCAAAGCAATAATATCTACGCTCCAACCTGTCGTCGCCCGGCTTGACCGGGCGACCCAGTATTCCAGAGACGTCAGCGATAGAAGCGATAAGCCGCGGCGTACTGGATCACCCGCCTTCGCGGGTGATGACATCCAGGGGTTGGTGCAAAAATTAAGCCTTGAGCGTTTCCAGAAACCGCACCGGCTCGCCGGTCGATGGCGCGACGATCTCGCTTTGCCACATCACCCGCCGGCCGCGCACGAAGGTGCCGACCGGCCATCCGGTCACGCGCATTCCATCGTAGGGCGTCCAGCCCGCGCGCGAGGCGACCCACTTGTCGGTGATGGTCTCGCTGCGCTTCAAATCGACGATGGTGAAATCGGCGTCATAGCCGACCGCGATCCGCCCCTTGCAGGCGATGTTGTAGATCCGTGCGGGACCTGTGCTGGTGAGATCGACGAAGCGCGAAATCGACAGCCGCCCGGCATTGACGTGATCGAGCATCAAGGGCACCAGCGTCTGCACCCCGGTCATCCCGGAGGGTGACGCCGGATAAATCTTGGTTTTTTCCTCAAGCGTATGCGGTGCGTGGTCGGAGCCGAGCACGTCGATGATGCCCTGCTCGATGCCGCGCCAGATGCCCTCACGGTGATCGGCCGAACGCACCGGCGGATTCATCTGCGCGCGGGTGCCGAGCCGCTCGTAACATTCGGGAGCGGCCAGCGTGAGATGATGCGGCGTTGCTTCGCAAGTGGCGACGTCCTTGTGATCCCGCAAATACTCGATCTCCTGTTTGGTCGAGATATGCAGCACATGGATGCGCTTTCCGGTCTCGTGCGCGAGGTTGACGAGGCGCTGCGTCGCCATCAGTGCCGCAGTCTCGTCGCGCCAGACCGGATGCGAGCGCGGATCGTTCTCCAGGCGCAGCGGCTTGCGCTCGTTGAGGCGATACTCGTCCTCGGCGTGAAACGCGGCGCGGCGGCGGATCACCTTGAAAATCCGGCGCAGGCTTTCGTCATCCTCCACCAACAGCGCGCCGGTTGACGAGCCGATGAATACTTTCACGCCGGCACAGCCGGGCGCGCGCTCCAGCTCCGTAAGGTCCGCCACATTGTCGCGGGTGCCACCGATGAAGAAGGCAAAATCGCAATGCATGCGGTGATGGCCGCGTTTCACCTTGTCGGTGAAGGCCTGTTCGGTGACGGTCAAGGGATCGGTGTTCGGCATTTCGAACACCGCCGTCACGCCGCCCATCACCGCGCTGCGTGAGCCGGTTTCCAGATCCTCCTTGTGGGTGAGGCCCGGCTCGCGAAAATGAACCTGGGTATCGATCACGCCCGGCAGGATGTGCAGGCCCTTGCAGTCGATCGCCTCGGCGGCGGAGATCTGTCCAAGCCCGCCGATTTCGGCGATGCGGCCGTTGGCGATGGCAATATCGCACACGCCCTCGCCGTCCTGATTGACCACGGTGCCGGATTTTAGAATGGTATCAAATTGCTGATTCATGGCGCTGATTCTTGGGTGTTCTTCCCGGGTCCCGGATGCCCGTTCACGAAACTCTGGTGTCGCGCGGGCCTTGTTCCCGGCACCTTAGCGTCTTACTTTGCGGGGTGATATGCAGCACCGGCGTTTCCCAAAGGAAACTGGCGCAACAAACGTGACGTGCCGCAAGAGAATTTGGCAAAAGAACCCGGCAAGAGAACCTGGCATGAAAGCAGCGTTTCTACCCGACCGTGGCGTGGTCAAGGTCACAGGCAGCGACGCCCGCAACTTCCTTAACGGCCTCGTCACCACGGACGTTGCCCTGCTCCGGCCGGGTCTCGGGCGATTCGGCGCGTTGCTGACGCCGCAAGGCAAGATAACGGTGGATTTTCTGATCACCGAAGCGCCTTCCGGCCATGGCGGCGGTTTCCTGATCGATTGCCCAAGGGTGCTCGCGCAAGCTCTTGCCGACAAGCTCGGCTTTTACAAGCTGCGCGCCAAGGTCGAGGTCCAAAATCTCTCCGACAGTCTCGGCGTTCTCGCGGTATGGGACGGCGAGCCCGCGATCAAGCCCGATCTTGCATTCACCGATCCGCGCCATGCCGCACTCGGTTTTCGAATTCTGGTTCCGCAAGAGCTCGCGCAAAAAGCCGCCGATCTGATCGGCGCGGAAATGGCCGATGGCTCTGCCTACGAGGCCCATCGGGTCGCATCAGGCGTTCCGCGCGGCGGACTGGACTTCATCTATGTCGATGCGTTTCCGCATGAAACCAACATGGACCGGCTGCACGGCGTCGATTTCGAAAAGGGCTGTTATGTCGGCCAGGAGGTGGTGTCGCGGATGCAGCATCGCGGCACCGCGCGCACGCGAACGATCCGCATCCTTCTCGACGGCCCGGCGCCGGAAGCGGGGGCGGCGATCCTCGCCGGCGACAAACCGGTCGGCACGATGGGTTCGACCGCGGGCGAGCACGGCCTTGCGCTAATCAGGATCGATCGCGCCGCCGACGCGCTTGAGGCCGGCACGCCGCTGACGGCAGGCGGCCTTGCGATTCGCGTTGCCGAGCCCGACGAGTTGCGCTCCACGCCGAGGCAGACCGTGGCATGACCAGGACCGCGCGCCTGCACGCCGATGGCCTGACGCGGTGTCCCTGGCCGGGCGAAGATCCGCTTTACGTCACCTATCACGATACCGAATGGGGCGTGCCGGAATTTGACGACCGCGCGCTTTATGAAAAGCTCATTCTCGACGGCTTCCAGGCCGGATTGTCGTGGATCACAATCCTGCGCAAGCGCGATCATTTCCGAAAGGCGTTCGACGAATTCGAGCCAGAGAAGATCGCGAGCTACAACGCGAAAAAAATCCATGCGCTGATGAACGACGCCGGCATCGTTCGCAACCGCGCCAAGATCGAGGGCGCGATCGGCAGCGCGAAGTCCTATCTGAAGATCATGGAGGACGGCCCCGGCTTCTCGAAATTCCTGTGGGATTTCCTCGACGGCAGACCGAAGGTCAACCATTTCAAGATGACGGCCAGCGTACCCGCCGCGACCCCGCTTTCGATCAAGATTTCGAAGGAGCTTTCGTCGCGCGGATTCAAGTTCGTCGGCCCGACCATCGTCTACGCCTTCATGCAGGCCACAGGCATGGTCAACGACCACCTGGTCACCTGCTTCTGCCACGAAAGCTGCGCCGGAAAACGCCGCAGCCCCCGCCTCAAAGTCAAATGACGGCGAGAAAATTGCCGGCAGGCACCAGTGCCGCCGATCTGAAGTCCCGGCACCGTATGCGGCAAGTTCGTCTCCGGGACTTCAGATCGAAGGCGGCACTGGAATCAAATATTTGCTAGTGCCCTTTACTTTCCGAAGTTCGCGTAAGAGGTTGCCGCGATGTCTCACGAACTTCGGAAAGCGGGCACTAGAGTCTGGCAGCGAATGTTGTCGGGGCGGCGGCTCGACCTTCTGGACCCCTCGCCGCTCGATATCGAAATCGCCGATATTGCCCACGGGCTGGCGCGCGTTGCGCGCTGGAACGGTCAGACCCATGGCGCCCACATCTTCTCCGTGGCGCAACACACGCTGCTGGTCGAGGCTGTGATGCGCGAGATGACCCCGCGGGTCGATGTCAGGTATCGACTCGCCGCACTGCTGCACGACGCGCCGGAATATGTAATCGGCGACATGATCTCGCCCTTCAAGGCGGTGCTTGGCGGGGATTACAAGGCGGTCGAAAAGCGGCTGCTTTCGGCGATCCACATCCGCTTCGGTCTGCCGCCCGTCCTTGCGCCGGAAATCGAGCGTCAGATCAAGGCTGCCGACAAAGGCGCGGCCTACCTCGAGGCGACGGAACTTGCGGGATTTGCGCAGGCCGAAGCAAAGCGCCTGTTCGGCCGCGATCCCGGCCTGCCGGCGGCGACGCGGCGGGACTATCTGACGCCGTGGAGCGCGGCCAAGGCCGAGAAACGGTTTTTGGCAAGGTTCAAGACATTGCACGGATGAATGCGTATAATTGGCGCTTCAAAAGGGAAAATCATGATTCACGTCTGCTCGCTCGCAGCGCTTCCCGTCACCGTCAAGGCCGTCGGCGCCAGTCATGTCCTCACGGTCATGGCCAATGTCGATCAGGTGCAGCGGCCGGCGTCGGTGCTTCCGGCCAATCATCTGAAGGTGCAGATGGACGACATCACCGAGCAGCTTGATGGTTTTGTCGCGCCCTCGGAGTCGCACATCGAGCAGGTGCTGAATTTTGTGCGCGGCTGGGACCGCAACGCGCCTTTGGTCGTCCATTGTTATGCCGGCATCAGCCGCTCGACCGCGAGCGCCTTTGCCGCAGTCTGCGCGCTCAATCCGAATCGCGACGAAATCGCGATCGCTCGGCAAATTCGCGCGGCTTCGCCGATCGCACAGCCGAACCGGCTGATCGTCAGCCTGGCGGACAAGGCCCTGGGGCGCGAGGGGCGGATGCTGCGTGCGCTCGACGAGATGGGCCCGGGTAGCATGACGGTCGAAGGCAGGCCCTTCCGCATCGATCTCGAGTGACGCCCGGCGGCAGCTGACGGCTGATGCCGTAAGGCCAATTAATTCACCGTCTTATTGAACTTTTGTCACCGCAATTTACACTCAGTAGACGCCGCAGAGCTGGAAAGCGTTCTCGAAACGGGAAATGCGACGGGCCCAATGCAGGGCCGATCGCCCGGAGGCCTGATGTTTGAACTCTTTGCGGTGGCGATTGCGATTGTCGCGCTGATTGTCGCGCGCAAGACGTTCAATCAAGTCTCGATGCTGCGCGCGCGATTGGACGCGATTGAAGCGGCCGGGCTGGCGTCGCGGCCTGCCCCGCCTCCGCTCGAAGAGCTTGGGCAAACGCTCGCCCCCTCTCAAGCTGATATGCCGGCAACGCCTCCCGAGACCGAACCGGCGGCAACCCTGCGCGAGACGGAGCCTGCCGCAGCAGCCGATGCCATCCGCGTCACGGCGGTGATGCCCCCTCCGCTACCGCAGGCCGAGCCCGGTTTCGAGGAGCGCGTTGGCACCCGCTGGGTGGTGTGGCTCGGCGGCCTGACGCTCGCGCTCGGCGGCTTCTTCATGGTCCGCTACTCGATCGACGCCGGCCTGCTCGGGCCTGGTGTACGAACCTTGCTCGGCGGCGCGTTCGCACTCGTCTTGCTTGGCGCCGGCGAATGGACCAGGCGCAAGGAAAATATCTCGACCATCCAGGCTCTGCCGGTCGCAAATATTCCCGCGATCTTGACCGCGGCTGGAACCGCGGTCGCCTTTGCGACCGTCTATGCGGCTTACGCGCTGTACGATTTTCTCGCGCCCGCGAGCGCGTTCATCCTGCTCGGACTGGTCGCGCTTGGCACGCTCGCTGCGGCGCTGCTGCACGGCCCGGCGCTGGCGGGCCTTGGCATCGTCGCCGCCTTCGCAACTCCGGTTCTGGTTTCCTCCGAGAAGCCGGATTTCTGGGCGCTCTATATCTACCTCGCCATCGTCACCGCGGCGGCCTTTGGCCTTGCGCGGATCAGGTTGTGGCGCTGGCTCGCGGTCACTACCATCGTGTTCGCGCTACTCTGGACGCTGCCTGCTGTGAAATTCGACCCGCCGGTGGTTGGACCTTATGCGTTCCATGTCATGGCGGGGTTTGTGCTCGCGGCCTTGCTGGTGGTGTGCGGCTTCCTGTTCGGCCCGTCCGCCGACGAAGGCCGAATCGAACAGGTCTCATCCGGATCGCTGGCGGCCTATCTGCTCGGCGCCACCATGATCGTACTGGCGAGCTCCCATGCCGACGCATCCCTGATCGTGTTCACCATCCTGGTGGCTGCGACCTTGCTGGTGGCATGGCGCGCGCCGGCCGCGACCGGTGCAATCGCCTTCGCGGCGGCCTTTGTCGGCATCGTGTTTCTGGAATGGGCGGTGCGCGGCAATCCCGACATGCTGGTGTTGCCGGGCGGGCCGCTGCCCGGCATCGGCCCTTCCGCCACCGACAGCTCGGTGTCGTTGCATTTGATCATGGCGGCGATTTTCGCCGCAGGCTTCGGCGCCACGGGTTTCCTGGCGCAGGGCCGCTCGGCGAGCGCCATCATCCCGGTGGTATGGTCGGCAACCGGCGTGTTTGCGCCGCTGGCGCTGTTGATCGCGCTTTACGCCCGCATCGCGCATCTCGATCGCTCGATACCGTTTGCGATTCTCGCGGTTCTGTTGGCGGCGGCCCTTGCCGCGGCGACCGAAATACTGACCAGGCGGGACAGCCGGCCGGGCCTTGCGATCTCGATCGCGCTGTTTGCGACCGGCACGCTCGCAGCCCTGGCGCTGGCGCTGACCTTTGCCCTCGAAAAAGGCTGGCTCACGATTGCGATCGCGCTGATGTCGATGGGATCGGCGTGGATTTCGATGCAGCGGCCGATCCCATTTTTGCGCGTGCTGGCCGCCATTCTGGCAGCCATCGTGGTGCTGCGTATCGGCTACGAGCCGCGTATCGTCGGCGATGCGGTCGGCACCACGCCGATCTTCAACTGGCTGTTGTGGGGTTACGGCGTGCCGGCGCTATCGTTCTGGGCGGGCAGCTACTTCCTGCGGCGGCGCGGTGACGACGCGCCCTTGCGCGCGGTGGAAGCCGCGGCGATCCTGTTCACGGTGCTGCTGGTATTCATGGAGATTCGCCATGCCGTGAACGGCGGCGATGTCTACCGCGATACGGCCGGCCTCACCGAGACCGCGTTGCAGGTCTGCGCCGCTCTCGCCATGGCCATTGGCCTTGAGCGATTGCGGATTCGAAGTCGCAGCATCGTCCACAATTTCGGCGCCGTGTTGCTGACGGTGTTTGCAGGATTGGCGGCCTTGTTCGGGCTCTTGTTCTTCGACAATCCGGCGCTCTGGCGCATCGAAATCACAGGCGAAATCATCAATCAGATCCTGCTCGGCTACGCGATGCCCGCCATTCTCGCGCTGCTATTGTCCTATGCGGTGGCTGGCCAACGGGCTGCCGCCTATGCCAACAGCATTGCGGCGGCCGCGCTGATCCTTGCGCTCAGCTATGTGACGCTTGAGATCCGAAGGCTCTATCATGGGCCGGTTTTGGCGAGCAGCCTTCTGAGCAGGATGACGAGCGACGCTGAGCAATACACCTATTCAATCGCCTGGCTCGTGTTCGGCGTGGCGTTGCTGGGCATCGGCATAGCAGTCAATTCGCAGCGCGCCCGGCTTGCCTCTGCGGCCGTCATCGCGCTGACCATTATCAAGGCCTTCCTGATCGATATGTCGACCCTGACAGGCGTCTACCGCGCGCTGTCGTTCATGTGCCTTGGCCTGGTGCTGGTCGCGATCGGCTGGTTCTACCAGCGGGTTTTGTTTCGCCGGCAAAAGCCGCCGGCGGCACCGGCCACGTAGCCCGGCGCCCGTCGGCAGGAAATCTAGCCCACGGTCTCGCCCACCAGCCGAATCCGGAATACCGGTTTCCTGGCCTCGTCGAGCATCTCCATTTGCCATTCGGTGTCTTGCTTCAGGCCGCGCGAGATGGTGCCGACAAGATTGGCGCAAACCTTGGTCATCTCGATCCAAGCGGCCTCGCGACTCTCGAACTCGGATGCCTGGTCGGACGCCCCGGAATAGCGACCGTGGCTGATGCGGAAAAAATATTGTGACATTCCTGGATCCATTTGTGCCGCGTCGCCCCCATAGTCTGTCAAGCGACAGATTTGAGCGACAGTCGCTACCAGCGCATGAATATTTGGACCCGTGTTACTACGGGCTCGCAAACGCCTCCGCATCGCGACCGCCTGGCCGCAAAATCTCAACTCGGAATGTGTGAGGGTGCCGCCGCGGCGCCTATCACTCGGTCGAGCGACGCAGCTCCAACGGCGTTTCCGGCCTTGCCGGCTTCATCTCAGGCCGCTTTTGATTCCCCCGTCAGGCCGCCCTGACCGAATTCAGGAACTTGCCGACTTCGAGTTTGAGGCGGTTCGAATCACTCGACAGCGACTTCGCCGCGGCGAGAAGCTGCGACGAGGCCGAGCCGGTGTCGGTGGCGCCGCGTTGCACGTCGGTAATGTTGGACGAAACCTGCTGCGTGCCCCGCGCCGCCTGCTGCACGTTGCGGGAAATCTCCTGCGTCGCCGCACCCTGTTCTTCCACCGCTGCCGCGATGGTGGACGAGATCTCGGACAGCCTTTCGATGGTGCTACTAATGTGCTGGATCGCAGCCACCGACTCCTGTGTCGCTGCCTGGATTTCGGTGATCTGCTGACCGATCTCGTCGGTCGCCTTCGCGGTCTGCTCGGCCAGCGCCTTGACCTCGGAAGCGACCACGGCAAAGCCACGACCGGCCTCGCCGGCGCGCGCCGCCTCGATGGTGGCGTTGAGTGCCAGCAGGTTGGTTTGCCCAGCGATAGTGCTGATGAGATCGACCACGTCGCCGATTCGGCTAGCTGCCTTCGACAATTCGCCGACGCGGTCATTGGTCGCGCGCGCCTGCCCGACGGCCTCGCCAGCCATGCGAGCCGATTCCTGGACCTGGCGGCTGATCTCGCTAACCGAGGAGGACAGTTCCTCGGTTGCCGAGGCCACCGACTGCACATTGCTGGAGGCCTCCTCGGAAGCCTCCATGACCCCGGTACTGAGCTGTTGCGTGCGCTCCGCGGTTGAGGTGAGGGTGCCGGCGGAAGCTTCGAGTTCGGTCGAGGCCGACGACACGGTCTCGACGATCTCACCAACCGCCCCTTCGAAATCATCCGCCAACCTGATCATGTCCGCCTTGCGCTGCCGCCCGGCCTCCTGATCCCGCTTGATCTTGGCTTCGGCCTCCTCACGCGCCTTTTGCTCCGCATTGACCTTGAAGGTTTCGACGGCTTGCGCGATCTCGCCGACCTCATCGGCGCGGCCGAGACCGGGCAGGACAATCGCGAAATTGCCGCTTGCAAGCTCGATCATTGCCGTCCTCATCGCCGATAGCGGTCTGGAAACGGACCTTCCGATAAAGATACCGATTCCAAGGACAGCGAATGCCATCAGGGGGATGGCAACTTTCATTTGCCAATCGACTTTTTCGCTCACCCTTGCGTACGATTGCTCCGCTTCGGCCCGGATATCACTCAAAGCCTTCGACACCGCATCGATCACCGGTTCGACTTCCGAGAAGGATTCGGACATCGCCTTCGACTCCGCCGCAAACTTGAGGGCAGTGTCAACCCAGGCAAAGAAATCGCGCTGGTAATCGGCAAGTTTTTGCTTGAGTTCGGCTTTGGCGGCCTCCGGAATATCGGCCTTGTCGACCTCGGCGGCAAATTCCGAAGCGCGCTTCTTCATCTCGTCGCCATATTTGGCGTCACGGCGCAACATGAAGTCCTTTTCATGCCGGCGCATCATCAGCATGGTCACCGCGAGGTCCGACTGATGCAGTTGATCGACGCGCGCTTCGATATCATGCACCGAACCGCGCAGGCGGCCCTCAAGGCCCGACTTTTCGTCCAGTCCAAGGCGAACTTTCTCCGCGACGACGGAAGCGAAATGCGCCTGATATTGCTTCAGTGAGTTGCCCATGGCCTCGATCTTGCGCGCCAGATCCGCCTTGCCGATCGCCACCACCTTTCCATGAAGCAGGCTTATGTCTGAGACGACAGTCTTGGCGATCTCGTCATGAAGTTCAGCCTTCTTCTGATCATTGCGAAGCAGGAAATCCTTTTCGGCGCGCCGGCACTCCAGCGACTCGATCTCGACCTTGCTGTTCAGCTCAAAGACAGCTCGCGCATTTCCGGCCACCTCTCTGTACGACGCCATTTCGGACTCGCCGTACATATGCATGCCACCGACGAGGATGACGCCGGCAACGCCAGTGATGCCTATCGCCGTAATCTTGTGGGTCAGACGAAGGGAGAAGCTGGTGAGAAACGACATAAGACCAGACCGTGCCGGTGGAGGAGGATGAGACGGAGGGAAGCGATCAACGGCGACCGCCTTGCCCCAAACGACAAACACCCGCGAAGATCCGCTGCGGAGATGTTCTTCGAATCGAGCAATCGGCGCCGCGTCTTAGCGGTAGGTCGGCACCTTCAAGATTTGGTTAATTTCGGGTGACCTGAGCGTTCACATAAATGTCAACACAACCTCTTGTAGCGATAGGATGCGACATAGGGGGCGGCCGTCTGCGCCGGCTGCTACGGGCTCGCAAGCGCCTGCGCGTCGCGACCGCCTGGCCGCAAAATCTCGACTGGGAATGTGTGAGGTTGCCGCCCGGCGCGTATCACTCGGTCGAGCGACGCAGCTCCAACGGCGTTTCCGGCCTTGCCGGCTCCGGCTTCGTCTCGGAACTGACCGGCTCGATCCTGGAGCTCTCGACCCGTGGGGTCTCGACCCGCGCCGACATTTCCACCGAGCCGGTGTGCTCGGGCGCACGCAGCGAACGCGGGTGGGCGACCGCCCGTGCCATCAACATCTGCGCCGCGCCCTGATGATGGAAATCGCAATAGGCGAAACTCATGCCCGAGACCGATCCGCGGAAGCTGCGCTCGTCATGCTTGTCGAGATTGAAGCAAGGCTCGAACGGAATGCCCTTGAGCGACGCGCAGACGGCTTGGCCGCGGATCTGAAGGGTATTGCCGGGGAGCCGCACGTGATGGAGGGGACCCGAGCCGTTGAACTGCACCGCGCCAGCGGCCCCCATGTCGTCGAGGATGCGCCCTGCGCCGCGCGTCCCGTCAAAGCAGGTAAAGGCGAACACCTTGCCTGATACAAACCTGCGGGCCTCCTCCGCGTTCATCTGCCCGGCCAACGCCGGCGCTATCGCCGCACCGGCCACCACCGCCCCCAACACAAAACGCGCAAGCATGCTGCAACTCCAACTTGACCCGAGCGCGGGCAAAAGATGCCTCTTTACCCGCTGCTTACCATACTAACCGTGGCAACATTGGAGCAGCTTGGTTGGTAAAGTCTGAACAAGTCAGGCAATTTTTACCACGATTCGACCGCGAACCTGCCCGGCGAGGATTTTGGCACCGGCCTCGATAACCCCGCCGAGGTCAATTTCATGAGTAATTTCAGATAGTTTACCGGAATCTAGGTCGCCGGCAAGCCGGCGCCAGGCGGTCTTGCGCAACTCAATTGGGCACATCACGGAATCGATACCCAACAGACACACCCCGCGCAAAATAAACGGCGCCACCGAGGTCGGCAGGTCCATGCCGCCGGCGAGCCCGCAGGCCGCGATGGCCCCCCGGTATTTCGTCATCGACAAGAGATTGGCCAGCGTGGTCGAGCCGACGCTGTCCACCCCGCCCGCCCAGCGCTCCTTCGCCAAAGGCTTGGCCGGGCCGGAAAGTTCATTGCGATCGATCACCTCGGCAGCCCCGAGGCTTTTCAGATAGGCGGCCTCCGAAATCCGTCCGGTCGATGCAATGACGTGGTAGCCGAGCTTCGACAGCACGGCGATTGCGACCGAGCCGACACCGCCGGCGGCGCCGGTGACAACCACAGGACCATGCGCCGGGGTAACGCCATGCTGCTCCAGCGCGAGCACGGCCAGCATCGCGGTATAGCCTGCGGTACCGATCGCCATCGCGTCGCGCGCCGACATGCGCTGCGGCAGGCGCACCAGCCAGTCGCCCTTGACGCGGGCTTTCTCGGCGTAAGCGCCCAGATGGGTCTCGCCCATACCCCAGCCGTTGCAGATGACTTTGTCGCCGGCCTTCCATTGCGGATGCGTCGACTGCTCGATTGTTCCCGCAAAATCGATGCCTGCGATCATCGGAAAGCGCCGCACCACCGGCGCCTTGCCGGTGACGGCAAGGCCGTCCTTGTAGTTCAGCGTCGACCATTCGACCCGTACGGTGACGTCGCCCTCCATCAATTCGGCTTCGTCGAACTGGGTAAGCGCGGCGGTGGTGCCCTTCTCCGCCTTGTCGATCCTGATCGCCTTGAACGTTGCCAACGCCAAAATCTCCCCGCGGCTTGTTGTCGAGAGTGGGCCTAGATTGACCGGTCTAGGCCGGCTGCGCAACCGCACGCCTGACCGGCGCCTCGACGATCGGCAGGTTGATCAGGGCCGACAGCACGCCGAACAGGACCGAAAGCCACCAGATCGGCGTGTAGGATTGGAACTTCTCGAACACGATACCGCCGAGCCACACGCCCAGAAAACCGCCGACCTGATGGCTGACAAAGGAAAAACCATACAGCGTCGCGAACCAGCGGGTGCCGAACATCAGCGCTATCAGCGCCGAGGTTGGAGGCACCGTCGACAGCCAAGTCAAGCCGCTAATTGCGCCGAACGCAATCGCCGAGAAGGTCGTGATCGGGAACGAAATGAAAGCAATGATCGAAAGCGCGCGCGTGAAGTAGATCACCGACAGGATATAGCGCTTCGGAAACAGGTTCTGCAGCCAGCCGACGCTGAGCGAGCCGATGATGTTGAACAGGCCGATTGCCGCAATCACCCAGCCGCCGGTTGACGCTGACATGCCTCGATCAACCAGATAGGGAGGCAGATGCACCGTGATGAACGCCAGCTGAAAACCGCAGGTAAAGAAGCCGAGCACCAACAGCACATAGGAGCGATGGCCGAACGCTTCCGCCAGCGCCGTCTTGAATGATTGCTCATCGGCCACAGGCACGTTGGTGGCCGAAGCTGCCGGCGGCGTTGCGAGCGCAACTGACAGCGGCACAATGAGCAACATCAAGCCTGCGAAGACCAGCAGCGCGGTCTGCCAGCCGAAATTGTCGATCAGCGCCACGCCGAACGGCGCAAACAGGAATTGTCCGAACGAACCGGCGGCGGTTCCGGCGCCAAGCGCGATGCCGCGCCGCTCCGGCGGCAGCAATTTGCTGAAGGCGGACAGAACCAGATTGAACGAGCAGCCGGACAAACCGAAGCCGACCAGAACTCCGGCGCCGAGATCAAGCGAGAGGGGCGTCGCGGCATAGCGCATCGTCAGCAGGCCCGCGGCATAAAGCAGGGCCCCGACGCAGACCACGCGCAGCACGCCGAACCTGTCGGCGATCGCACCGGCGATCGGCTGGCCCAATCCCCACAACAAATTCTGCAGCGCCAGCGCGAGGCCGAAGATGTCGCGGCCCCACCCGAATTCACGGCCGATCGGTTGAATGAAGAAACCGAGGCTCGAGCGCGGCCCGAAGCTCAACAGGGCAATCGCGCAACCGCACGCGATGATAACAAGCGGCGTCCGCCAGGCGCCGGCGCCGGAGTTCGGTCGAAGATTTTCTGCGCTTGTAGCCATGTGATTCCTCGACGCTCGAGCCCGGACTCGACGGTCGATCGACGCGGCTCATTGATTAATGCATGCGCATGAAAATCCCAAGACCAGCGCCGGATTGCCCGCTGCAGGGCAGCCCTGCAAAATCGGTGCACACGGCATTTTATCCCAAATCGCCGCAGCGAATGCTGCGGCTCAGGCGCGATGACGGCAGTGTTTGGGAAATTATTCGCCGATCGAATTTGTCTCGACAAAATGGGCAATTTAAGTCCCGGCGCTCGCGGCACGACGCCTCGAAAGCCTACCGCTTCGCGCTGGCCTGTTCGGCCGAACTTTGTGCGGCCTCTGCGAGCTTTGCCGATATTTCCGCGGTCTGGGCCGGCGTTCCCCAGCTCGGCGCCTCGCTGCCATCGCCCCATGCGCGCGGCCGGTAGAAGGTGTGCACGCCGAATTTGTACATCTTCTTCATTTCGCTCACCCAGGAAGGGCGCACCCAATAGGCGTGGTAGTGGGTCGACTTGCCGACTTCGGGCAGCCAAAGCTGGCCGTCCAGCATGGCTTTGGCGATCTTTTTGGCGCGATCCCACATGTCGGGCTCGCGCACGACATCGGCCACATTATCGCAGGCGAAGGTGAACTGGCAGGCGAGGTGGCGGTGCTTGTTCTGGTAAACGACGCCGCACACGGTGGTCGGATAAAAACCGGAGAAGGCGCGGTTCAGCACCACCTGCGCCACCGCGATCTGGCCACGCACGGCCTCGCCGCGGGATTCGAAATAAACCGCTTCGGCGAGACATTTTTCCGATTTGGCACGCGACTTCTCGTCAAGCAGGCCGAGGCGTTCCGCCGGTGTCTTGACGCGCTGATTCTCGGAATTGACTTCGCCCTTGGCCGCGATGCTCTCGCCACTCTCTGTGGTTTTGACCGGCTCATCGGCCGCCGCGGGCAGCGACGCCATCATCTTCATGTCAGGATCGGCGTCGCCCGGCGTCACGATGACGGGCTCCTCGCCGGGCTGCCAGCGCTCGATGCTTTCCAGCGGCGCGCCGAGCGAATTGCTTCCGAAAAACAGGCTCGCGGTCTTCACCGAAAACCCGTCATGCTGCCGGGTGGAACCGAGCGGGCTCGACGCTGCATCGCCGGGCAGGGCTTCGAGCGTCGTCGAGGCGTTATATTGCGGAAGCGGCGGCGCCTTGAGCGCCTCGGCGAGTTCCGGATCGAGCGGAGCGGGTTCGGAAGGCGAGACTGCGTCGGCGGTCTTGGCGCCCATCACCGATGTATTGGAGGTCGATGGATCCTCCTTTGCCGGTGCGGCATTGGCGGGCGCGGGGGATGCGGGAGGAGCAACGATGAGGCGGTCGCCCTTGAGCGTGCGATCGACCTTGGGAAAGTCGGCGGCCTGATAACGCGGCGGCGTTTGGGCTACCGGATTGCGGCGCACGGAACCGGTGATATCGATGCCTTGATTGTCGAGACTTGCCAGCCGATAGGTTGCGGTTTGCGGGGAAGAGGTTCCGATCGGCCGGCCAAAGCTGTAAGTGGCGAGCTGGACGGCACGCGCGGCGGAGAATACCTGGCGTTGCCAGCGTTCAGCCACGCCCGGCTGCCGCGCCAGAAGCGATGCGATGTCCTGATATCCGGCTTCTGTCGGGGTCAATGCGAAGCAGCAAAGACCAAGGCCGAAGAACGCGATACGCGCGCTCCTCGGCCGGCTACGCAACTGTGACATCCTCAACGCTCACGCAACGCAACACCACGCATACGCGATCGAACTCAGTACATCCGTGCAATTCGATCTTTTTTGTTGGTATCTAATTTAGGTTGCGAGGGAGTTAATCGGCGTGGCACGCGCGACACAGGCAATCATTTGCTGATCTTGTGCCGATCACATCGAAAACGTTGGTAAATAGCCGCTCGAATAAGGTGGTAAACATCGCGTCAACGAAAATGATGAAGAGAATTGTGCGGCGCGCATTCCGGATTACTACGGGAACCGGATCGCGCGGTGCGTAGCCTTCTCTAAAGGAAACTTCTCCGTCATTGCGAGCCAACGGGTCGCGCGAATGCGCGCTCGATGACAGGCTCCGCGAAGCAATCCATTCGTGCCAAGGGCACCAGAATGGATTGCTTCGTCGCTTGCGCTCCCTTGCGCAAACGCCTTGCGTTTGTCGCAGGCAATGACGATGTTGCAGGCGGACCTGCGCGACGGCTCTACGCCTGGCTTGCGACGGTCTTGCCGAGCGCGGCCTGCGCCGCGGCGAGGCGAGCAATCGGCACGCGGTATGGCGAGCACGAGACGTAATCAAGTCCGATCTGATGGCAAAACGCGATAGAAGCGGGATCGCCGCCGTGTTCGCCGCAAATCCCGACCTTGAGGCTCGGACGGGTCTTGCGCCCGCGCGCCACGCCGATTTTCACCAATTCGCCGACGCCGTCGCGATCGACCGAGATGAAGGGATCGATCTCGAGGATCCCCTTGGCGACATAGGTGCCGAGGAAGCTCCCCGCGTCGTCGCGGCTGATGCCGTAGGTCGTCTGCGTCAGGTCGTTGGTGCCGAACGAGAAGAACTCCGCCGTCGCGGCGATATCGCCGGCCATCAGGCAGGCGCGCGGCAGCTCGATCATGGTGCCGACCTGATAATTCAACTTGGCCCCGGTTTCCTTCATTACCGCCCGCGCGGTCGCATCGATCCGCGCCTTGACCAGATCGAACTCGGCCTTTGTCGCGATCAAGGGCACCATCACCTCCAGCCCCACGGCCTTGCCGGTGCGTTTTCCCGCTTCGACCGCCGCCTCGAAAATGGCGCGCGCCTGCATCTCGGCGATCTCGGGATAGGCGATGGCGAGCCGGCAACCGCGGAAGCCGAGCATCGGATTGAATTCGGCGAGTTCGCGGGCACGATCGGCCAGCCGCCGCGGATCGGTGTTCATCGCGCGGGCGACTTCCTCGATCTCGGC
>Ga0116223_10002310_pt1 | contig 18147 bp, 17 predicted proteins | sample Sb_taG_3_FD_90092 | JGI IMG/M metagenome (GOLD analysis project Ga0116223, IMG submission 90092) | Peat soil microbial communities from Weissenstadt, Germany - Sb_50d_a_PC metaG | ecosystem: Environmental > Terrestrial > Soil > Wetlands > Peat | place: Germany: Weissenstadt | collected 2010-09-21 | reverse complement strand
TAAGTGAAGGGCCGGATTTTGATTCCCCAGGGAGGGCGTTATGCCGGAAAAGAAAATCATTGCGGTTTTAGGGGCGACAGGAGCGCAAGGCGGAGGTCTGGTCCGGGCGATTCTGCGCGATCCGCAAGGCGGTTTCGCCGCTCGCGCCATCACCAGGAATGCAGACGGCGAGAAGGCCAGGGAATTGGCAAGGATGGGCGCCGAGGTTGTGTCTGCGGACATCGACAATCCCGACGGCATGAAGAAGGCGTTCGAGGGAGCGTACGGCGCCTATTGCGTCACGTTTTTCTGGGCGCATTTCTCGCCTGAAAAGGAAATCGCCGAAGTGCAGGCCATGGCCACAGCAGCCAAGAGCGCGGCGCTAAAGCACGTCATCTGGTCCACGCTCGAGGACACGCGAATATGGTCGCCTCTCTCCGATCCCCGCTTGCCCACGCTGCATGGCAAGTACAAAGTCCCGCACTTTGACGGGAAAGGCGAGTCCAACCATTTCTTCAGTGATTTCGGCGTACCTACGACCTTTTTGCTGACTTCGTTTTATTGGGACAATTTTATTGGTTTCGGCATGGGCCCGCAAAGAGGCCCGGACGGAAAGCTGGCGATTACGCTTCCAATGGGCGACAAAAAGCTGCCCGGAATTGCCGCAGAGGACATCGGGAAGTGCGCCTACGGCATCTTCAAGCGCGGCAACGAGTTCATCGGCAAGACTGTTGGGATTACCGGCGAAAACTTGACCGGCACGGAAATGGCAGCCAGTTTCAGTGAGCTCCTGGGACAGGAAGTCCGCTACAACAGTATTTCCCCGGAGGCCTATCGCGGGCTCGGTTTTCCCGGTGCGGACGATCTCGGCAACATGTTCCAGTTCAAGCGTGATTTCAACGAATATTTCTGCGGGGCGCGAGATGCGTCGTTCTCAAAATCGCTAAACCCCGAGCTGCAAGATTTCCGGACCTGGCTGAAAAACAATAAAACCGCGATTCTCGGCACGCAGAGCGCTGCGAAGGCGTGAGCTGCCTTTGGCTTTGCGGGTCGCGCCTTCAGCCGCGACATCGAAGCCCTGCGATCAAATGGCACTTTGGCCCACGGCTCTTATGGCGCTCTCCCCGTTCCGCGAAGGACACAAATGAAGAAGAATAAGCGCACGTCACTTGTCGCCGCATTGCCATTTCTGTTTCTGACCATCGCGGCACTTTTCGCTTTCGCATCGCGCGCGCGAACGCAAAGCATTGACGCGCTCTACGAAAAGGCAAAAACCGAAGGCTCTGTGGTGCTCTACACCGGCGGCCCAACGGCACCTTGGGACGTTGTCGCTAAGGAATTTTCCGCGCGCTACCCCGGCGTCACCGTGTACGTCACCGGCGGCTTCAGCAACGTGCTCGACAAGAAGAGTGACGCGCAACTCGCGAGCAACAAGCTGGAGGTTGACCTCGCCGTGTTCCAGACGCTGCAGGACTTTGTGCGCTGGAAACAGCAGGGCGCGCTCCTTGAGTTCAAGCCGCAAGGCTTCGACAAGATCGATCCCAGTTTCAAGGACCCGAGTGGCGCTTATGTCGCCGTTCAGATCAACGCCCACACCTACGCCTACAATCCCAATTTAGTGCAGCCCGAAGACGTACCGCGCTCGGCCCTCGACTTCCTCAATCCCCGCTTCAAGGGCAAGGTCGTGTCCTGCTATCCCGCCGACGACGATGCCACGCTCTACGCCTTCAACAGCATCGTCCAGAAGTACGGCTGGTCTTACATGGACCGCTACATGGCCAACCAGCCGAATTTCATCCAGGGCCATCTTGGCGTCGTGCGCAGCATCGCCTCCGGCGAAAACCTCGTCACCTTCGATACCATCGCCGGCATCAGCATGGACCAGAAAAATCTGGGCTTGACGCAAGCCGTCGCCTTTCCGCAATCCGACGCACTCCCCATCTGGCCGTTCACTGCGGCCATCTTCAAATCCGCGGCGCATCCAAACGCCGCGAAACTTTTCCTCTCGTGGTACCTCTCGCCCGAAGAGCAATCCAAAACAGGAAGCTGGTCGCCGCGCTCCGACGTCCCCGCCCCCTACGGCTGGAAGCCCATCCTCTCCTACAAGGTCGTCAACAGCTACCGCGCCTTCCTCACCAACACGAAGCAGCTCGAAGAATTGAGGAAGCGCTTTGAGGCCTACACTGGACCGGTAAAAAATGTGGGTGGAGTGCGGTAAGAACGCGGAGCTTTGGACACAACTCCACGATGATTCTTGGAAGAAAATGATATCCTGCGACGCGATGACCGGTGGGTGGCGAGCATAACGCTCGCCCCGCGCTCTGAGAGCTGACATCTCGCAACCGTGATCGATCTGAGGTGTGAGAGAGCGCTGTGTTCCGGATGAAATCGACCATTAATCCAGGAGGATTACTGTGAGAGCGATTCGTGTGCTGTGTTTCGTCGCGGCGATGTGCGTTTCGTCATTGGCATTTGGCCAAGAACCGGCCAAGCAGACGCCAAAAATGGGCAGCAAGGAATGGACAGAGCTCGAAAAGACGCTGTGGGACGTGGACCAGCAGTGGCTGTGCAGCGCGGGCGCCACTCCGTATCACAAGGATTACAAAGAGTGCGTCGAATTCCGCAGCCAATTTTGGGCCGATCAGTTTTTTGAAATTTCCATCAAAGGCGAGGTGCAAACCAAGGTAGAGATGATTGCGAGGCAGAGAGCAGCGCATCCGTCCAAGGGCGTTGGCCCGCACCCCGATGATTTCAAGCTGATGGCGGTGTACGGTAATGTTGCCCTCGCGACCGATCATACGTTTCTCCAGGCCGAAAGCACGGGCGGCAAAGTTGCAGGCACCCAAACGCGTGTGCTTCGCATGTTCGTCAAGGAAGATGGGAAGTGGAGGCCCGCAGGCGCCGCGTTGGTCCCCATCGTTCAGTAACCGATCCTTCCAAAACACTGTTCCGCAGCGGGGGTATCCGTTTGGGGAAGGCGCAGCGTTCCGCGCCATTCGCCCCTGCTGTTTTTTTGTTAGACTCATTGGTAGAGCCCCAGCGAGAGGAGGAACGTCATGGTAACTGGACCTCTCGTCGCAGCAGCGCCTTATCTCACCGAACAAAAATATCAGGACTACACGCCTGGCCAGCACGCGGTTTGGGCGGAATTAGTCTGTCGCAGGCGGCCGCAGATCGATACGTACGCCTGCCAGGAGTACCTCGAAGGATACGAAATCATCGGATTGCAGGATGACCGGCTGCCAAATCTTCGCGCGATTAGCGATCAATTAGGGCCACGAACCGGCTGGAGCACAACGCCCGTGAGCGGTTTTCTTCCCGGAGAAGCGTTTTTTGAAATGCTCGCGGCGAGAAAATTCCCGACAACCACATGGCTGCGCAGCCAAGATTCCCTCGAATACATTCCCGAGCCGGACATATTTCATGATGTCTTCGGGCACGTGCCGATGCACGCGCATCCCGTGTTTGCGGATTTCCTTCAGCACTACGGCAGTGTCTGTGCGAAAGCGAAAGACGCGGACATCCTCGAACGGTTGGGCCGCCTGTTTTGGTACACGGTTGAGTTCGGGCTGATCCGGCAGAATGGAAAAATCAAGGTTTACGGCAGCGGCGTCATCAGCTCTCATCGGGAGTGCACGAACGTGATCGAGGAAGGCTGCGAGATCAGAGATTTTAATCTGAACGAGGTTCTTGCAACTCCAGTAAAAGTTGACGAGCTTCAGAAGCGGCTCTTCGCGATCGAGAGCTTCGATCAAATCTACGAGGCCGTGCAAGAGGCCGAGAAGCGATTGATGGCGGGTTAAGTAGCACAGGCTTCAGCCTGTGGGGGTTCGGCTTTTCAAGGACTAGCCCCCACAGGCTTGAAGCCTGTGCTACTCACCCCCCCCGAATCCAGCAGAGATTTGACACCGGATCGAAACCCGATCACAATCACCGAAGTTAGTGGGAGGCGCGCCATGTCCACCCATGTCTGCATCGATTGTGATTCTCCAGGCGACGGAAATTGCTCCGCGTGCCACGGAAACGGCAGGATCGGCGGGGGGAGCTTCTCCGCCGCATCTGGCGGCTACGGAAGCGAGTTCTCCTGCGCATCGTGCGGAGGCAGCGGCCACTGCTCGAAATGCGAAGGGAGCGGCGAGATCGAAATTGGTGGCGAAGGTTAATCGCTTTACCGGCCGCTCGCAATCGCTTCCAATTCGAGTCTGGCAAGTGAGCCAGTCCTGAATTCATTTGCTACTGCACGGCGAAGACCAGGACCTCCGCGCACGTAGCTCCGTGCGGCGGAACGGCCACAAAATACTCCTTCAATGCCGGAACCAATAGGCCGGTCTTGCCCAGCGGACCCGTGGGAATTTTCCCAATGTCCTGATAGTGGTCCGGGTCGTTTTCTTTGTACACGTTGACGAACCCTTCGCCCGTGGCCACGTAAACCCGTTGGCTTGCGGGATCGAAGACCATGTCATCCACACCTGTAGAAATCGGAAGATTTTGCAGCACCTTTCCGGTATCGGAATCCAGGACATTCATGTTGCCGTCGCGGCATGCGGCGAAGAGACGATGATTTTTTTCATCAATCGCGACGGACGCGTTCACCTTACACGTAAGCGGCCAGACAGCAGCCACAGCCTGCTTCTTGCGGTCGATCACTCCAATAGAATTCTTCTCGGTCATATTCAGGAACAGTCTCGATCCCGATTTCTCGACCACCATGGCTTCCAGGCGATTGGAATCAATCTTGATTTGACCTACCTTCTCGCCCGTATCCGTGTTCACGATTTCCAGGAAGGTGTAATTGAGTTTCGCATCCAGCCCGCCGTCCGCGATGTAAAGGTAGTGCGTCACGGGGTCATAGCCGGTGGCATCCGAGTCCGCAAGGAGTTTCACGGACTTCAGCAACTCGTAAGTGGTTCCATTGAAAATTTTCAAATCGCCATCGGAGCCGTCGGTCACGAAAATCCTGTCAATGTCCGCGCGGTACACCACGGAGTGGCCGACGCCGATTCCCTTGATGCTGTGAACAAATTTTCCGGTGCGAATATTGTAGACTTCGATCGTCTTGTTATCTTCCGGGACGACGAAGAGGCGGTTGTTTTTCAGGTCGGGAGTAAGGTGGTCGAAATGATTCTGAACGCCGACCATGCGCGTCGTCGTCAAATTCTTGGCCAGCTGATCGACCGAAACGTCGGGTTCGCCGCTGCGAATGTCTTTCAGCTCAATCGTCTGGACCAACTTCAGTGGGGGCGTATCCCCGGCAAACACAAAAGCGCGCGGCGCGGTCCACGCGACGATTGCGAGTGCGGCAAACCAGAAAACATACCGTTGATACGAACGCATCGATCCCTCCCACCCTTCGCAACTTGAAAGAATAACACTGCGGCAATTCCAAAATGATAGCACGCGATGGAGCCCGGTTCCAAAAATCCGGCAAGCGTCTCATCCAATTCCGCGCGGACCTCGTACTACAGGCTGCAGGGCAAATCACAACTATAGAGAGGGAAAACGAAATGAAGAAGATTGCGCAGATGTTTGTCATCACGCTGGTTGCGGCATCGGCCATCCTGGCAGCAAACAATCCCATGGTGGGCGGCCATGAAATGTTCCCGTCAAAGAACATCGTTCAGAACGCGCTAAACTCAGACGATCACACAACGCTGGTGGCCGCCGTCAAGGCTGCCGGACTGGTGGACACGCTGGAAGGGCCGGGGCCGTTCACCGTGTTCGCTCCGACGAATGAAGCGTTCTCGAAGCTCCCCGCCGGCACCGTGGATACTCTGTTGATGACGGAAAACAAGGCCACGCTGACGAAGATCCTCACCTATCACGTCGTGTCGGGTCGAATGGACGCGAAAGACATCGCCAAGGCAATCAAGGCCGGCAACGGCAAGGCGGCGTTGACTACCGTAAGCGGCGGCAAGCTCTGGGCCAGCATGCAGGGCAAAGACCTCGTCCTCACCGACGAAAAGGGCGGCATGGCCAAGGTTACTATCTCGAACGTCTACCAATCCAACGGCGTGATCCACGTGACCGACACCGTTCTTATTCCTAACTAAACAGAAGAGCGCATCCAAACAAGAGCCACCGAGGCACTGAGATGAGCGGGGAACGTAACAGGTTTCTCGGCGTCTCAGTGCCTCCGGTGCAAATAGCCTGAAATCCGCAACTCTTCACCCAGCGCCTGACCTTCCGATACTACGCCCCCGATTTGGTCTTGGCCGTGGTCGCGACGCGGTATTGGTTCCCTCCAGCTTTCTTCGCGTCGTTCAACGCTGCCTCTGCGTCGAGCAAGAGTCGCGCGAAAGACGGCGCTTCATCGCCCTCAACTCCGATGGCTCCAAAGCTCGCGGTAGCTGTCACGATTTTCCCGCCAAAGCGGAACTCGTGCCCTGCGAATCGGGTGCGATAGCGCTCGATCGCTGCAGCGATATATGCCTTGGATACGTGGGTTATGAGGCAAATCAATTCGTCGTCCCCGACACGCCCAATGATGTCCGCCGGGAGCGAGCTGTCCTTCACAATCCGCGAGAAATCCTTGAGAACGGTGTCGCCTGCTTCGCGCCCATATTGTTCGTTAATCTTTCCGAAGGAATCCACGTCGGCAAGCACGATCCAGGCCGAAAATCCGTTTTGCGCGGCCGCCTTGAGTTGCCATGCCGCCCATTCCTGGATCGCACGGTGGTTCGGAAGTCCGGTGATGCGATCGATGCGGCTCGATTCTTCAATTTGCCTGTCTTTGGCGTCGACCTGGCGGTGCAACTGAACGATTCTGCGTCCCACGCTCATCCGCGCCTGTAGCTCGGCTGGATCGAAAGGCTTGGTCAGAAACTCGTCGGCGCCGGCTTCCAAACCTTTCAGCAGGCTTTCATTGTCGGACATGCTGGTCAACAAGATGATGTAGGTATACCGGTCATGCGATTCGGTTCGAATTTGTCTGCAAAGATCTGGCCCGCTCAAGTCCGGCATCATCCAGTCGGTTATGACAATCGGCGGGGAATGCCTGGCAAACAGGTCCAGCGCTTCCTGTCCACTCTCGGCGCGCAGAATCGTATACGGCTGGTAAAACAAAGCATCGGAGACGAGTTTGTGATAAACGGGTGAGTCGTCAACTACTAGGACCTCGAGCTTTTGTTCCCGACCGCCCGGGCCGTCCAATTCCTGTTCCGGATCGACCGTCCTCATAGGCATCCCTCATGCATAGCCAATGTACAAATTAGATTCAAAGGAATCAGCATCACCACAAAACTGCACTTGTTATCCTAGCACCTAAAATAAGAGCCTCCAACATAACGATAGTGCTAATGGCGCGAAGAGGTTATCGGCAAACCGTGGAGAGGAAGGAACGGCGCACACTAGCAATTTTCGCTCGAGTCCCTTGGCTTGACACGGGGCGGGACGCGGGGGTATACGGGAGGTGACCCTGTCCGCGACCGCAGGAATTCAAGGAGGCATCTTATGAGCGCTAAGAAGCGGGACATTGGAACACGAATCAATCAACTGGAGGAAGGTGCGCAACGCGCGAAGCCGGTTTTGCATCAGCACGCCAAGGAAATCCAGCCCTACGGAAAGATCGCCAAATTATCGATTGCACTCGATGAGACCGCTTGCGAATCGAGCATCAACAACCTGAACCAAATCCTCGCGGACACCATGACTTTGCGCGACATGTACAAGAAACATCATTGGCAAGTCGCGGGCGCCACGTTCTACCAACTTCATTTGCTCTTTGACAAGCACCACGGCGAACAGGACGAACTGGTTGACACCATCGCCGAGCGGATTCAACTCCTCGGTGGCGTCAGCATCGCCATGGCGGCGGATGTCGCGGAAACGACGATCATTCCGCGTCCGCCCCGCGGCAGGGAAGAAGTGCCCGTTCAGATTTCGCGCCTTCTCGAAGCGCACGAGTTCATCCTGAAAGAAGCGCGCACGATGGCTCGGGAAGCCTCCGAAGTCGGCGACGATGGGACCAATGATCTGCTGGTGAGTGACATCATTCGCGGCAACGAGTTGCAGGTCTGGTTCCTCTCAGAGCATTTGGTAACCATGCCGCTCTCACATCCGGAGCAAGCTAAGGCTGCAGTGTCCGGGGACTAGCTTCCTGGTTCGCACGCCACTCACCGCGAAAAAGATTTCACCACAGAGGGCACAGAGTACACAGAGAGATTCCGGAAGAGATACTTTCTCCTCCGTTTTTCCTCTGTGCCCTCTGTGTTAAATCCCTCTTTCCGTTAGTGCGATTCATCCCTTATTTGCCCCAGTTGATTTTCCGCGAATCATGCCGACGAGTTCCCGCGTGACCGGCACTTCAATCCCATGTTCCTCCGCGCGGCGCAAGATCGGCCCGGCGATGCCGTCCAGTTCCGGCGGATTGCCGGCGGCGACGTCTTTCTGCATCGAACTGCGCCCACCCTGCGGAGTTTTATCAAAGAACGAGATGATCGTCGCGGCGTCGAGCGGCGTCCCGCTTGCCGTGCCCACGGCGGCGACTTCGCGCGCCGCGGCCTCCAGCCTCTTCCGCCACACAGGATCGCGGTTTACTTCGCCGATCGTCAGCCCTGCAGCCGTGGTCGTCAGCGCAAACGGGGCGAGAAAGGACAGTTTCGTCCAAAGTATTTTCATCTCATCCGCGACGAATTGACAGGCGAAACCAAATTTCTTGAACTCCTCGACTGTGGCCGCCAGCCTGCTTTCGCCGATCGAGGAGAACGAAAGGCGGATCGCCATCCCGCGATGAATGATTTTCCCCGGCGCAGCTCGTTCGGCCTCCACTCCAATGCTGGCCGGGACGACTCGGTCATGACCGAAACGCGCACGGAGCAAGCCCACATGGTCCATCCCATTCAGCAGCGGAACGACTGCGCCAATTTGCTCGGGGTCTACAGTGACGCTGCGTAGTGCGGCTTCAAGCTGCGTGGCCTTCACCGTGATCCATAACACATCGTAGGGGGCTGCGACGCTCGCAGCACGATCGACGGGCACGCTGAATGACCCAAGGGGGCTCTCCAGGGAAAGCTCCGCCGGATAGTCCTTCAACGCCTCCGGCCGTAGCACGAGCGTGACGGATTCTCCTGACTTCGCCAGCGCCACACCGATGAGCCCGCCGACGCCGCCTGCTCCCAGAATTGCGTGACGCATGTTCTCCTCCAGTTGGTAGGACGGACTTCAGCCTGTCTCTGTCCCGAACGCCAATGCAGGCGTACATTGTACGCCGGGTAGCGTTGCGGATGCCCATCCGGACCGTTTGGAAAGCAGCCGAGAAGAGTGAGATTTGACCCACTTTTCATCTGGCGCTCACTTCGCTGGAATTAATGTAGATTACGAAACGTGCGTCGAGATCGGCTAGAGTCTTAAGGGAGGCCCCGGTGCTATGATTTCAATATGGTGACGGAAAAGGGCATACCGAAGATTGCCTATTTTTGCATGGAGATCGCTTTGGACCCGGCGATCCCTTCCTATGGCGGAGGGCTAGGCATCCTGGCGGGGGACATGCTGCGATCGGCAGCCGACCTGGAATTGCCCATGGTTGCGATTTCGCTGGCATACCGCAACGGCTACTTCCGCCAGCGCATTGACCAGCAAGGGAATCAGATCGAAGAGCCTGATCCATGGCAACCGGAAACGGTTCTTCCCTCCGTTGAAGTCGCGTTTACCGTTCGCATCGAGGATCGCGACGTACACGTTCGCGCCTGGCGCTACAGCGTCCATGGCTTGTCCGGATTCATCGTGCCCGTCTATCTGCTCGATACCGACTTGCCCGAAAACTCCGATTACGACCGCACCCTTACCGATTCACTGTATGGGGGCGACCAGCATTACCGGATTTGCCAGGAAGTGCTGCTCGGGATTGGCGGCATCACCTTGCTGCGGCACTTGAATGTTTCGCACATCGGAAGCTATCACATGAACGAAGGCCACGCCGCGTTCCTCACCCTGGCGATGCTGGAGGAGCAGCTCAAGCTGCGCAAGTACACCGTGGCCGTGGAAGCGGACATTGAAGTGGTGCGCCGCCGCTGCGTGTTTACAACGCATACCCCGGTCGAAGCGGGCCACGACCGTTTTCCCTGGGACCTCGTTCACCAGGTGCTTGGAGAATACAGAACCGGCCTGTTGCAGCAAGCGGGCTTCGCCAATGCCAACATGCTCAACATGACCGACCTGGCCATTCACTTCTCCCGCTACGTGAACGGCGTGGCCATGCGGCACGGCGAAGTTTCGCAGCACATGTTTCCTCAATTTCCGATCCACGCGATTACGAACGGAGTTCATGCGGCCACCTGGGCGTCGCCGGAATTTCAGGATTTGTTCGATCGCGAAATTCCGGAATGGCGCCGCGATAACGCCTATATGCGGTACGCGGTCGGGATTCCGATCGAGGACATCCGCAAGGCGCATTGCCTTGCCAAGGTGGCGCTGATCAAGGAAGTGCAGAAACGATCCGGAGTGCAACTGGATGAATCAGTGCTCACCATCGGCTTCGCGCGCCGTGCGGCGACCTACAAACGGGCGGACTTGTTATTCAAAGACATCGACCGCCTGAAATCCATCGCCCAGTCGGCCGGACCAATTCAGATTTTGTATGCCGGGAAAGCCCATCCGCATGATGCGGGCGGCAAAGCCTTGATCCAGCGCGTGATTCAAGCCGCCGCCGGACTGAATGACAATATAAAAATCGTGTACCTTGAGAACTACAACATGGCACTCGCCAAACTCATCACTTCCGGCGTCGATCTTTGGCTGAACACCCCGCAGCGTCCCCAGGAAGCTTCCGGCACGAGCGGTATGAAGGCGGCCTTGAACGGCGTCCCAAGCCTGAGCGTGCTGGACGGCTGGTGGGTCGAGGGCTGCGTCGAAGGCGTCACCGGCTGGGCCATTGGTTACGACAGCAAGATCGTCGGCGACGAATCGGCGGCCGAAGTCGCCTCGCTCTACGACAAACTCGAACACCAGATCGTTCCCATGTTCTACCGTGCGCCCGAAGCCTTCGCCCACGTCATGAGATCGTGTATTTCGCTCAACGCCAGTTTCTTCAACACCCACCGCATGCTGAGCCAGTACAAAGCGAATGCGTACTCGCCTCGAGCCCTGATCAAGAAGGCGAAGGAAGTTTAATCGGAGCAGTATTCCTGCATTTGAGTTTGCAACGATCGGCGCCTTCCGTGTTGTTTCCCAATCTGCAAAACTTTCGGGGCATATCAAGTAGTACTGGCGCTCTATGGACGCCGTCCGGGGCCAACGGTAACCTACTCCTTCGAGACGGAAATACGCTGAGGGCTCCATCTCCCGAAGTGGAGAGCGGGAGTCCCTGAGGGAGTCCGCCGTGAATGAGCTTGAACAGAGGATTTTTTCCACGAAAGTGGAGGAAGAGGCTCCCGCAAGCGGGTCAGACCGGCGTCGCGAGCCTCGCGTCCTAGTCGATCGGCTGGTTTACGTCCAGCTCGCCGATTCAGGAGACGCTTATTTCGAGGAAGTTCGCTGCATGAGGGATCTCAGCCGCAGCGGGTTCTACTTCATCACGGATAGGGATTCTTACCAGCTGGGGATTCAATTGCACGTAATACCGGCATTCGGATGTCTTAACCTAGAATACTTGGGTGAGGTCGTGCGGGTCGAGGAATTGCCCTTCGGGGAATTCGGTGTTGCTGTCCGTCTGCTTCACGTTGAGAAAATGGAAGCCACCCCTCGCTCGACTACCATGGAGGCGTTTGAAGCCCTTGCGCGGGCGGATAGCTCGCCGGTAGAACTCCCTGAATGCGAAGTAAAGACTTCGTCGTAGGCTTCTCGGTCAATCTCGTCAGAATATTTGCCCTTAATTAAAGTCCCCGCCATTGTTGGCGAATTGGCTTGCGATCTTCAAAGCGCTCCACCCGCCAGCCATTTCTTTCCCAGGGCATACAGCGCGTCGGCGTCGGGACCCCTCAGCCCCGGCATATCCGCCTTGACTTTGAATCCGAGGCCCGATTGCAGATAGGCCAAGTGACGGTAGCCTTCGGGGAATTGCGCCAGAATTTTCGGATCCAGTTGCACCGTTTTCGAGGGATCGACGGGATCCATGCGGTCTTTTTCGTAAAAGAGCCGCCGCAGAACAATGGCCCATCGATCTTTCCTCTTTTCAAAAAAGTCGTAGAAGCGCCCCGTGCAAAGAACGTCCACTACCACGCCATGCACCGGCGCGCGCTGCGAAATCGTCATCTTTGTTTGCGCGATGGCCCGCGCGCCCGCGATTTCGACCGAAGTTCCTCCGAGCAGGTGCAGAATGCTGACGCCCTTGTTCCAGCCCTCTTGGTTAACCCGAATGAATTCCTCGAAGGTTCCCTGAAACCAGGTTGCCATCATGATGCCGTCTTCGTGCCACACGGTGCGAAACCGTTCCCAGTCGCCCGAGTCGCGAAACACGGCCCAGTTCTCGACGACCTCTTTGATCGTCAGTGTGTCCAGCATTTGTTGATCCATGGGGCCCTCCCGGGGGTGTGACTGGTGACTAGTGACTGGTGATTCGCTTGCCCTGAGTCCACATGCGCGGATGAAGAGTCAATCGTGATTTGTGATTCGTGTTCGGAAAGCGCGAAGGACGTACTCCGACAAGCAGCATGCTACCCGGTGATGTTTTCCCTGCGGCAACCTGCAACCTGAAACGAGTCACGTGCCGCTGGTTACCCAGCCACGCCGCGCGCTTCTTGCCCCACGTACGTCGACAAGAACTTCAGCGCGAGCTCCCAAGCCTGCTTCGCCGCGGTTTCCTTGTAACTGGGGCGCGCGTCGCAGAAAAATCCGTGGTCGGCGTCCGAGAATTCGACATTCACATAGGTCTTCTTGGCTTCCTGCATGGCGTCGATAATGTTCCGAATGTGTTCCTTCGGAATGTGCGAGTCCAGCGCCCCCCAGAAGAACAGGATCGGCCCATTCTGTTGGGCTGCGCGTGGAAGTAGTGCCGGCGCGATCCCGCCTCCATAGAACGAAATCGCGGCCTTCAGGGGAATCGCTGAGTTAGCTAGGAACGAGACGCGTCCGCCCATGCAGTAGCCAACGCTGGCGGTCGCGTTCGGCATGACGCGCGGATTCTTTTGCAGCCAGTCAAACGCCGCGCGGGCATCCACTATTAAGCCGTCGGGCGTGAGGGCCTGCATATGCGGCATGCAGGCCGGGAAATTCGAGTACACGCCTTCGAAGCCCGGCCCCGTGCGGTGAAACAGTTCCGGCGCGATCGCCAGGTAGCCTTGTTTCGCGAAGCGGTCCGTAACATCGCGAATGTGGGCGTTCACGCCGAACGCTTCTTGAAATACAAGCAACCCCGGCGCCTTCGCGCCCTCCGCAGGAGTCGCGACGTAGGCATTCATGGACGTTCCATCCGCAACCTTCAATGTAATGTTTTCCGTGCGTATCGTTTCCATCGGGTTTTCCTCGCGTTTCGGTTTGAAGAGAGCCGACACATCATATCCATTTTCCCGGTGGGCTCCAAGTGGCGCAGTCCCGCCGCGGCGGGACTGTGGGTTTTGGTCCTTGCAAGGATTAACCCCCACGGGCTGAAGCCTGCGCCACGCTTGAATAAATGGGATAGGATGTCACACGGAAAGGGAAGAGAGAAATTTCGTGTCGCAAGCATCTTTAGCAGGGAGAGTAGCGCTGGTCACCGGAGCGGCCAAACGCATCGGCCGAAGCGTAGCCTTGCGCCTCGCGTCGGAAGGCGCGGACGTAGTCGTCAACTATCGCAGCTCAAAGAGCGGGGCGGAGGAAGTCGTCGCGCAAATCGCGGCAATGGGGAAACGCGCTGTGGCGGTTCAGGGCGATGTCGCAAAGAAGAACGATGTAACCGCGCTGTTCGCGGCCGTGGAAAAGGAATTCGGCCGGTTGGATATCCTCGTCAACAATGCCGGAATGTTCTTTCCCGCGAAATTCGAGGAGTTGACCGAAGAGCAGTGGGACAGCATCCTGGACACAAATTTGAAATCGCAATTTTTGTGTTCCCAGGCGGCAGCGCCGATGCTACGCCGCGGCGGCCGCGGCCGGATCATCAACTTCGCGTCGCTTGGCGGCTTGCTCGCCTGGCCGGCCTACACCCATTACTGCGTATCCAAAGCGGGAGTCATCATGTTGACGCGCTGCCTCGCGCGCGCCCTCGCTCCAGAAATTACGGTGAACGCGATTGCCCCCGGAACGATTTCGTTTCCCGGCGATGCGCCGGAGCTTGCGGAAGATTTCATCCGCCGCGCCCCGCTGCAGCGCACCGGCACGGCGAAAGATATTGACGACGCCGTCATGTTCCTGGCGGAATCGGCATTCGTCACCGGACAGGTAATCGTAGTCGATGGGGGAAGGACCCTCACGTAGGGCAGACTTCACAGGCTGGGAAAAAGTGGTTTATTTTGTCATTCCGAGCGAAGCGAGGAACCCCTCTTCGATTTAACCCTATGAAAAGAAAGAGAGATTCCTCGCTTCGCTCGGAATGACAAAAGGAGTGGGGCACTTCTTCCGCAGTCCGTGAAGCCTGTCCTACCTACGGAGACCCATCCAGCGGGATCGCGTGCGAGGCGAGCAGAGCCACAAATTCCTCGTCGGCCTGAAGAAAATTGTATTTCGGCAGCGCGGAAGGATCCGCCCACTCGAACCCCTCGAAAACCAGATTTTGCAGCTCTGCGGACCGGTCGATGATGGCCTGAAAGAAAATCAACTCGAGTTCCGGCTGAACTTCGCGGTAGCCATGCCGCGTGCGAAAAAGTTCCCGGCCGATCGTGGCCTCGACTCCGAGTTCCTCGCGAAGTTCGCGCGCCAGAGCCTCTTTAGGGATTTCGCCGGGCTCGACTTTGCCGCCGGGGAATTCCCATTGCAGGCTGTGGGTATCGTCGCGATGCCGCTGGCAGACCAGAATCTTCGAGTCACGCAGGATCAGCGCCGCAACGACCGTGAGTTCGGGCTTCCTGGATTTTCGCGCGGTGAGCTGGGGTGCGCTGACGTCCATAATTTTTATGAGAAGAGCGGATTCGGCTTGTCAAGGTTGATCTCGAGTTCCTTGACGGCCTTTTGCACGATCTCCGATCCGATTTTTCCTTCGCGGAACAATTCGTACAGCGTGGAGAGCGCAATGAATCGCGCATCCACCTCGAAAAAGTCCCGAAGCGCCGCGCGGCTTTCGCTGCGGCCAAACCCGTCGGTTCCAAGCGACGCAAGACGCCGCGGCGTCCACCGGCTGATGAGATTGGGCAGCGCCTTGAGGTAATCCGATGCCGCAACCAGCACGCCGTCCGAATCCGCGAGGCATTCGGAAACATACGGCACGCGCGGCTTTTCGCCCGAATGCAGAAGGTTCCATCGTTCCGTATCAATCCCGTCGGTGTAAAGCGCCTTGTAGCTCGTGACGCTCCACACGTCGGCCGATACGCCGTATTTTTCTTCCAGAATTTCCTGCGCCTTCAAGGCCTCGCGCAGGATGGCGCCGCTGCCGAAGAGTTGCGCGCGCAATTTCGAGTTCTTTTTTTCCGACGCGCGGAACCTGTACATGCCCTTAAGAATTCCATCGTGCACCCCGGCGGGCATTGCAGGCATCGCGTAAGGCTCGTTCATGACGGTGATGTAATAAAAAATATTTTCGCCGTCCTTGTACATCCGGCGGATGCCGTCCTGGATGATGACGGCAATCTCGTACGCAAACGCGGGGTCGTATGCGCGCATCGTCGGAATGGGCAAGGCCAGAACGTGGCTGTTGCCGTCCTGGTGTTGCAACCCTTCGCCCGCAAGCGTCGTCCGTCCCGCCGTCCCGCCCAGCATGAATCCGCGGCATCGCATATCCGCTGCGGCCCAAATGAAATCGCTGATGCGCTGCAGTCCGAACATCGAATAGTAGATGAAGAAGGGAATGGTATTGATCCCGTGCGTGGCATACGCGGAGCCCGCGGCGATGAATGATGCCATCGAGCCCGCTTCGGTGATGCCTTCCTCGAGAATTTGTCCGTCCTTCGCTTCCTTGTAGTAAAGCAATGTGTGAACGTCGACAGGTTCGTAGAGCTGTCCGCGGCTGCTGTAAATGCCCACTTGACGAAACAGAGATTCCATACCGAACGTGCGCGCTTCATCGGGGACGATCGGAACTACAACCTTGCCAATTTCAGGATCGCGCAGCATCTGGCGCAGCATCCCGACGAACGCCATGGTCGTCGAAACTTCGCGGCCTTCGCTGCCGGTCAGGAATTCGCGGAACAGCGCGTCGTGGTCCGCAACCAATGGCTTGGACCGCACCTTGCGCGCCGGAACGTAGCCGCCCAGCGCCTGCCTTCGTGCGCGGATATACTGGATTTCGCGGCTGTCTTCCGGTGGAAGATAAAACGGAGTTTCCGCCAGTTGCTCGTCACTGATCGGAATGCCGAAGCGCGAACGAAACTCGCGAAGCTCCTCTTCGTTGAGCTTTTTCTGCTGGTGCGTGATGTTTCGTCCTTCGCCGCTCTCGCCGAGGCCATAGCCCTTGATCGTCCGGGCCAGTATGACGGTGGGAGAACCCCTGTGATCGAACGCCGCTTTGTAGGCGGCGTACACCTTGCGCGGGTCGTGGCCGCCCTGGCGCATCGTTCGCAGCGCCTCATCCGGGAGATCCTCAACCATTTTCAGAAGGCGCGGATCCCCTCCGAAGACGTGCTGGCGAACGTACGCGCCCGATTCGACGCTGATCTTCTGCGTTTCGCCGTCCACCATTTCGCCCAGGCGCTTGGCTAGCAGTCCTTCCGTGTCCCGTTCAAACAGCGGATCCCAGTCGCTGCCCCACAGAACCTTGATGCAATTCCAGCCGGCGCCGCGGAAGGCGGCTTCCAGTTCCTGCACGATTTTTCCATTGCCGCGCACGGGACCATCGAGGCGCTGGAGGTTGCAATTGATGACAAAAATAATGTTGTCGAGATTTTCGCGCGACGCCAAAGTGATCGCGCCCAAAGTCTCCGGCTCGTCGGTTTCACCGTCACCGAGAAATGCCCAGACTTTGGCGTCCGTGCGGGGCTTGAGGCTGCGATCTTCCAGATAGCGATTGAACCGCGCCTGATAAATGGCCATGAGCGGGCTGAGGCCCATCGACACCGTTGGAAATTCCCAAAACTCCGGCATCAGCCATGGATGCGGGTAAGAAGACAACCCGCCGCCCTCCCGAAGTTCACGCCGGAAGTTTTCCAGTTGCTTCATGGACAGGCGGCCTTCAAGAAACGCGCGGGCATAGACGCCGGGTGAAGCATGTCCCTGAAGATAGACAGTATCGCCCTCGAACTCGTCGGTGCGTCCGCGGAAAAAATGGTTGAAGCCGACTTCAAACAGCGTTGCGGCGGAAGCGTACGTGGAAATATGGCCGCCGATGCTGTGGTCGACGCGGTTGGCGCGAACCACCATCGCCAGGGCATTCCACCGAACCAGGCTCTTGATGCGGCGCTCGATTTCCTGATCGCCTGGGAAGATGGCCTGCTTTTCCTGGGGAATGGTATTGAGATAAGGAGTGTTCGCGGTGAATGGAAGCGCGATGCCAAGGGATTGAGCGTGGCTGCGAAGCCGGTCCAGCAAAGTGATCGCGGATTCCTGTCCTTCTTCTCGTACTACCTCATTGAAGGATTCTACCCACTCCTGTACTTCCTGGGGATCCATCCCTAACAAGTTTGTGTCGGTATCTCTTTCCATGATTGCTTGCCCCCGCGCTCGCCTGGCGGCTCCCAATTAATTTTACGCCCGAACCGCCACGCAGGCGTTAAAAATCCGTGCGCCAGTTTGTTTCGGCTGACAAGACGACATGGCTTGTTAGCGGTCGACGCAACCGGGTGGCGCCGATTCACCAGCGCCAAAACGAATGAATTCGGGTGCCCACCCCAGGCACAAGCAACGCCCGGCGCGGCCGCTGCGGAAGAAATCCTTGTGCGGATGGACAACAATATCTTAGCAGGTCCGGCAAATCGTGCAATTGCATTTCGTGTAGTGGTTGTTACGTAGCGCCGGCATCCTGCCGGCAATGTTTGAATTCGACCAAGAGGAGCAGAGCTGGCCCCTCTTGCATCGGGACAAGCGGGACGCCGGCGCTACCAAAACACGCGGCGGATTCGATCAATTGCGGCCGGCAGTCAAAGCGGGAGCGGGGTAGTCAGGCGGCTTCTCTTTGGTGTTGTCCGCGCGCTTGACTTCGAGCTCGTCAAACAGCACCGAGGGACTCACAATCGTCAT
>Ga0116223_10002309_pt1 | contig 18149 bp, 15 predicted proteins | sample Sb_taG_3_FD_90092 | JGI IMG/M metagenome (GOLD analysis project Ga0116223, IMG submission 90092) | Peat soil microbial communities from Weissenstadt, Germany - Sb_50d_a_PC metaG | ecosystem: Environmental > Terrestrial > Soil > Wetlands > Peat | place: Germany: Weissenstadt | collected 2010-09-21 | reverse complement strand
ACGCGACCAAAAACAGGCTTGAGGAAAATCTGCAAGCCGCATAGCTTCATCAAACCGGCAACGCTCGCCGTGCCAAGTTCAACAAAGCGAGGGACATTCCCGAATCTATTTTGTCGAAGAGCTTCTCTTTGAACTCAATTTGAACTCAATCACAGATCGGAATTTTGGAAAGTGCGAGCTGGCCGCACCGAGATCGAGATGCGCACTGGTAAACTTCGGGCGACCGGCCATATTGAGAAGATGGCGACGGACCATCCCTTCACGATCAGGATTGAGCCAGCGCTCCTGGGCGTGGGACGTTCGCGCTGGATGCTTTATGAACTGGGTACACTCGTGATCGATCTACCGCATCTTACGCGACGAAACGCGAAGCCAAGGCCGATGCGACTAAGATAATGCAAAAGCGCGTTGCGGCGTGGCGGATCGCAAAGCACTCGTTACTAATCCCCCCTCAAGAATGCCGTGAAGTTCGTGCGCGGAGCTAACCGATCGCTGAAAGCCACCATCGCTCCGGCCGACGCGAAGAATGGCTGAAGAGTCCAATGCATGATTTTAACATCTAGGCCCTCGTTCAACCTGTTGTCTTAGCCCTGAACTTGCAGAGATGATGCCATGAAAACCCGGACCCAGATCAGCGAAAAGTTGCTCAATGAGAAGGTTATGGCTCTTCTTCACGCTCGCACGTCATGCACCGACGCGCGAAGCGTCATGCTGGAACTCGTTGACAATGCAGAGGTACCGTACAACTGGCGCATCGGTCATTTCGATCCTGGTCGCGGCGATCGATACAAGTGCAAGGTCACGCTGCGGGAGATCCACGAAAGCCTCCGGAGCGACTATGAGATGATTGGATATAGCTGAAGCGTACCTCCGCCCGGCGTCACTTTCTCCGCAACGCTCCAGCTTTGTGCGACGGTTCTTCAGCTTCACCAACTCGTTTTTATTTCTCGCGCGTCTCAACTGTTGCATACCTTTTTTGGGGCTCGCAGGCCCGGACGGGTCCCGCAGTCGTGCTGGGCGGCAGCGTTCGCTGTGGCCGCCGGCTACGTCAGCATCTGCGCTCGCCTGATAGATCGGGGTGCCTCCCGTGCGTCGAAATCCCGACAGATAGCATGGCAAAAATATTGCCTGCCTCGGCCGCTTGGCGAATCGCCTGCGAAACGTTCGTGTCTCCCGAATCGGCAGCTTGGCGATCGCGTTATCTGGGAAAGCAGCTCATATAAGCAGAACGGATCGAGCTCCGCGATTCTCGCATCCTTGATCCACGACTCGAAAGTCGGCCAAAGCGCACTGATCAGGCGATTATGGCAGGACTCGGCCACGACTTCCGTCAGCGCGCTGCGCCCGTCGCGGATCGTTTCATCCAAGGCATCGATGATGACGAGATAACGCTCGAGCCGGCGTCCACCATCGATGCCACGATCTGGCCGGCGCGCCGTGTGTCGCTCCAGGGTAAGGCCATGGTTTTGCATGACCCGCAGAACCCACTTCATGTTGACCGTCGGTTTGCCGGCGGCGCGCAATTGGCGGTTCAGCAAGGCCCAGACGCGGCGGTAGTCATAGCTCGGCCGCTCGTCAACAATGGTGCGGATTAAAGGTAAGAGCTCCACGTCTTCCGCCTTGCGATAGCGGCCGCGCGGCTTTGCCGAGCCCTTCTGCCGTTTGACTAGATTGGAACGGGCGACGCCCAGCGTCTTGGCGACCGTCTTCATCGGGAGGTGTCCTCCTTCCACGGACGCGACTTGCGAGGCCTCAACGCAGCCCATTGTGTGGAAAAAAGGATTGACGCCCGAGCCAGAGACCCGGGCGTCAACAGAGCGATCCTAGATCCTCTTCTTAGTAGACGCGGAACGTCGAAAGCATGCCGCCTTGCGGGATCAAGTTGAGACCCGTGGCTTTGGTCATGGCCGTCGCGCCGATCGCACCGAACTTATCGTTGAAATCGAGGCCGGCGGTGACGGGCAGACCGATCCAGCCGCCAATGCCCGACAGCACGGACACATACTGCTTGCCGGCCACCTTATAGGTAATCGGGTTGCCGATGATGCCCGAGCCGAGCTTACGCTGCCAGAGGACCTTGCCGGTCTTGCGATCGACGGCGCGGAAGTCGCCGCCAAGGCTGCCGTAGAACACCAGGCCACCATCCTTTTCGCCCGTGTTGAGCGTGCCGCCCCAGTTCGGATACGGATCCGGAATGTCCCAATCTTCCTTACCGGTCAGGACATCAAACTTCTTCAGCCTGCCGGTGACGCCGGGTTTCTCCGGATACATGTAGACGTTGGCATACACATAGACCACGCCTTGCTGCGTGCCCGTCCGTGTTTGCGGCTCGTCAGTCATGCACCAGTTGTTGGTCGGCATATAGAACTTGGTCGGATCATCGGGATCGACCGAGCCCGGTTGCTGGTCCTTGCCGCCCATCGCCGACGGGCAGGCTTGAACAGTCTTGCCGACTTCGAGCGGAGAGTGCCCCGGCACCTTGATCGGGCGACCGGTCTTGAAGTCGATCTTCTCGGCCCAGTTCACCGTCACGTATTTATGCGCGCGGAGAAGCGTGCCGTCCGTCCGGTCGAGGACATAGGCGAAGCCGTTGCGATCGAAGTGCACGAGCGCCTTGCGGGCCTTGCCGTCGACATTCGGCATGTCAACGAGGTGGTTTTCGTTGATGCCGTCATAGTCCCATTGATCGAACGGCGTCATCTGGTAGGCCCAGACCGCGTCGCCGCTGTCGACCTTGCGGGCGAAGATGGTCATCGACCACTTGTTGTCCCACTTGCCGGAGTTGCAGCCAGACTGCGTCAGCGGGTCTTCGCCGCAGCGATAGCCAGGGCTCCACAAACCGGGGTTGCCGGTCGAGTAGTAGACGTAGTGGAGTTCCGGATCATAGCTGTACCAGCCCCAAGCCGAGCCACCACCGATCTTCCAGTCATCCCCTGTGAAGGTGTGGAGACCGAGGTCGCCGGCCTGGCCATATTCTGGATGAGCCTTGTTGGTATCGGCGGTTATACCGACATCGGCGTCGGAACCGGTGCTGTATTTCCGCCAGAGCTCCTTGCCGGTCTCCAGGTCGAAGGCAGCGAAGGCGCCGCGGGCCGCGAATTCGTCGCCGCCGAAGCCGACGAACACTTTGCCTTCCGCAATGAGCGGAGCCGGCGTGCCGGTCTCGCCCTTGTCCGGATAGGCATTCTTGGTGACCCACACCTCTTTGCCAGTCTTCGCGTCGAGCGCGATGATAAAGCCGTCGAGAGTCTGGTAGACGATCTTGCCGTCGCCATAAGAGCCGCCGCGGTTGACGGTGTCGCAGCAGGCGCGCGCCACAGCCGACTGTTATCGTCGATGTTGTCCAATGCGTTGTCCCGGAGGCGGGCAGGGGCTTCGCCTTGGCCAAAATTTATCGCTAAGTCTTTGATTTTGATGGTGGGCGCACACGGGCTCGAACCGTGGACCCGCTGATTAAGAGTCAGCTGCTCTACCAACTGAGCTATGCGCCCTAACCCGTCAAAACGTTAGGTACTCCACCGGGGCGCGCTCGGCGCCTCGAACAAGCCTCCCGCGGGGAGGCATGCTGTTCGCGCAGGAGGATGTAAGCGAACAGCAAGGTCCGTGCAAGCGACTTGATCGGCCGCGATCATCGTCGGTCAAACCGATGGGCGAGAGCCCGATCGAGCGGCGCGGGCGCAAGATCATGCCCCCGAGGCTCGCCCATGCCCCGATCAGCCCGCCATGATCTCCGGCCGGTGCCGGCCGCGCTTGACCATCAGCTTGTTCAACGCGGCGATATAGGCGCGCGCCGAGGCGACGAGCGTGTCGGGATCGGCACCACGCGCCGTCACCGTCTTGCCGTCCTCGGCGAGCCGCACCGAGACTTCCGCCTGCGCATCGGTGCCCTGGGTCACCGCATGGACCTGGAAGAGCTCAAGCACGGCCTCGTGCGGGACGAGCGCGTGGATCGCGTTGAAGATCGCGTCGATCGGACCGTTGCCCGTTGCCTGATGCGTCTTGCGCTGGCCGTCGATGTCGATCGTTAGCGCGGCGGACTGCGGGCCGCCGGTTCCCGCGATGACCGAGAGCGCGACGAGCTTGATGCGCTCATGCGCATGCACGATCTCGTCGTCGACGAGCGCCATCAGATCTTCGTCGTAGATGATCTTCTTCCGGTCGGCGAGATCCTTGAAGCGGAGGAACGCGTCTTCGAAGGCGTTGTCGCCGAGCTCGTAACCCAATTCCTTCAGCTTCTCCCTGAAAGCATGCCGGCCGGAATGCTTGCCCATGACGAGCGAGGTCTTGCCGACGCCGACACTCTCGGGCGTCATGATCTCATAGGTTCCGGCATGTTTCAGCATGCCGTCCTGATGGATGCCGGCCTCGTGCGCGAAAGCGTTTCGCCCGACGATCGCCTTGTTGTATTGCACCGGGAAGGAACTCACGGCCGACACGAGTTTTGACGCGCGCGTGAGCATCGTCGTGTCGATGCCGGTATGATAGGGGAATCTGTCGTTGCGCACCTTCAATGCCATTACGACTTCTTCGAGCGCGGCATTGCCGGCGCGCTCGCCGAGCCCGTTGATCGTGCATTCGACCTGCCGCGCCCCGCCCTTGATGCCGGCGAGCGAATTGGCAACCGCGAGGCCGAGATCGTCATGGCAGTGGACCGAGAAGATCGCCTTGTCGGAATTGGGCACCCGGGCGCGCACCGTCTCGAACAGGGCCTGATATTCCTCGCTCACCGTATAGCCGACCGTGTCCGGGATATTGATCGTCGTGGCTCCCGCCTTGATCGCCAGTTCCACGCAGCGGCAGAGGAAATCGATCTCGCTTCTGGTGCCGTCCTCGGCCGACCATTCGACATCGCCGACATAATTGCGCGCCCGTTTCACGCTCGCCGTGATCATCTCGAGCACCTCGGCCGGCTGCTTGTTCAGCTTGTATTTCATATGCAGCGGCGAGGTCGAGATGAAGGTGTGGATGCGCGGCCGCGCGGCGTGGCGCAAAGCCTCGCCGGCGCGGTCGATGTCTTTGGCGCCCGAGCGGGCGAGCCCGGCGACGGTGGCGCGCTTCACACGCCGCGCGAGTTCGGTGACCGCCTCGAAATCGCCCTCCGAGGCGATCGGAAACCCGGCCTCGATGATGTCGACGCCCATGGCGTCGAGGAGCTCGGCGACCTCGAGCTTCTCCTCAAGCGTCATCGAAGCGCCCGGCGACTGCTCGCCGTCGCGGAGAGTGGTGTCGAAGATGAGAATTCGATTGGGATCGGCGACGTTCTCGCCGTTGCGTGGGTTCGTCATGGCTGTGCCCCTGCTGCGTTCGATTGGTTTTCGGCGACGCTCCCCTGAATGCCCGGGCAAAGCCCGGCCGGCGCTCAGGGGCAGGTAAGCAGAAGCAGGCCGGAGAGAAGCAACAGCTCGGCACAGGCCGGAGCGGGCACCGGTCTGGGATCAATCATCCAAGCTTTGGAGGCGTCAAAACGCACGCAGGCCTCGAGAAGAGCGATAGGAATCACCTGTGTAATCGAACTCGGAGAGCGTGGCAAGCAACCCGCCCGAGTCTCAGCGCGCCGGCCTGCCGTTTTGTCCCATCGCCTGTGCCAGAAGCGGGGAACCGAGGCGCCATTTGCGAATTCTTCGCCGGATGACCGAGGCTCAGCCGCGTTCGGAGCAGGCCCCCGATCCGCGCAGGTGGCGGCCGGTTCGCTGGCGGGTTCGCGAGCCTCAGCTTTGCCGGGCATTCCTGGGCAACGATCCTGCTCTAGAACCAGATCTCGCTTGCAGCTCCGCCGTTCCTTTCCGCTGCGATCTGGACTTCGCCGCACATGCGATCGAGGATCTAATGGCTGACCGGGAGAGTCGGTGTCAGTTCCGGAGTCCTCTCCGGCACGGCCTGGATCGTGAGGATCTCGTTCAATAAAGCAAAATTGTTCTTCGATGTTTCGTCATCGAGGCGGATAGAGTACCAATATCCTCTCCGGGAAATCGCAACATAGGCATTGCTCGGAGGAGATGTGCTTCTTTCGATCAAGATGAACACGCGCCCATAATCGCGATCGAGCGTCTCCTTCCTGAGTGTATCGTCGATCCTCGTTTGAAATGCCTGAGCAAAGAATTCCTCCCAATCGTCCTCAACCTGTTCGGGGTCGAGCGGGCTGGAACGGAAATAGAACAAACTTCCCAAGTTTTGTTCCCCTCTGATACGACATTCTGCGCTTTTGTTATAGCTTATGATTTGGTCTGCCTCCTCCGGCGTGGTGATGAAAATCTCAGGCGTCGCGGCCAGCTTTAGGGCGCCCACTGCCGAGCGCGTTCTGAAGAAAAAGGCGGCTCCCGACGTTCCGCCTTGCAGCGAAATCAGATTCGCTGTTGGCGGCTTGCCGTAGAGTTGTACAAGGCCGGCCCAAAGCTTCCTTACATTTCTCGCCGGACTCTGATTTTGAAACTTACACTCCTCCTGAAGAAAGCTGGAAGTCGGAGCCGGAGCCCTATTCTGCAGTATGATGTCCAGGTCTTGATTATTTGCAGCATCGCGCGGTCCGCCAGTATCCGATGGGTCGTTGCCGCGCGACCTCTGTCTTGCAGCACCGACCCGCTCAGCTGTCAGCACAATGGAACCATACTGGTCCAATAGGATCATCCGGTCGGATGCCGGGTAATAGTCCGCATATCCCGGAGTGAGCCTGTCCACCGACATTTCCAATATGCTCGCCAGCGGGAAATCGGAATCGAACATATGGACCATCGAGTCAGGCGCGATCGGTGAGGAAACCTGCTGGATGAGAGGATAGCCCAGGACAGGCGAATAGCGGACCAGGGCTTGATCGCCATACGCAGCGGTCCCGCCGACGGCGCCGACGGTGCCGAACAGCGATGTACCGGAGGTTCCGGGCTTCCCGCCGATGTTTGATGCGCCTCCCGTGATCGATCCCGCGAAGTCCACGGTCGCGTCGGCTTCCGACACGTCCACAAAGTTCGGCGCCTCGTAATTCTTTGCCCGAACGATGTTCAGCAGCAATTGCTCAGACGAGGTGTCGTGAATGACTTCATTGTAGAAAGTACGGCTTGCCGTTATTGAAGTGGGCCCCAACAACGAGCCGCAGGCGCAAAGCGCCAATGCACTGGCAAGCACCGCCCAACGCAACATTGCACTCCCCCGCGTACTCGTGCAATCGCAGGCCTAAGGCGCCACAGGCAAACGCCGGCCCACGCAAAATTGCACTCCCCCCGCGTACTCGCGCATGGAGCTTGAGCTGCAGGGGGAATCGGAGTCAATGGGAACCAATTGATTTGTTTGATTCTGTTGCATTTATACATCATGCGCTTTCGTTCGATTGAGGGAAGGTGGAGGATCAAATGAAACAGGAAAAGGACAGTCGATTGCGCAAAGCCTTTGTCCTGGTGCTCTTGCCCTCATGCATCATGAGCGCAGCCCGGCTTGACGCCGCATGGGCGGACGAAACGCCCCACCAATATTGCGCGCGCATCGGAAACGACGACCTGCCGCGGCAGGCGACGCCCGCGCTCGCCGGGCCGATTCGGCGCCTGTTCGGCATCAGCGGAAAATACGCGCTTGAGACGACCTATTATCGCTGCGCGGGCGGGCATGTGATGCTGTGCACCGTGGGCGCCAATCTGTCTTGCGGCAAGGCCGACACGCGTACCGCCTTGCCGGCGGCAACCGAATGGTGCCAAACGAACCGAAATTCCGATTTCATTCCCATGGCCGTGACCGGACACGACACGCTCTATGTCTGGCGCTGCGTCGACGGCGTCGCTAAGCCCGGTGACAAGGTCGGCCAGATCGATGAACGCGGATTCTTTTCGGAGAATTGGAAAGAGCTGAAATGAGCGCCCCACGAAGCCAGCGCAGAAGCGCTGAACGCGTGAGAGACAGCGCGACCCCTCTCCCCTTGCGGGAGAGGGTGGCTTGCCATAGGGCGCGCTTCGCGCGCCCGTCGCTCAAACGCCCTGCGCGAAGCGCAGGGCTATGGCAAGCCGGGTGAGGGGTCGCACCAACCCATCAATTCTGTGATGTCCAATGTACCGCCGCGTCGATAGCCATCCGCCCAGATTTGCGCGACCCCTCATCCGCCCGCTTCGCGGGGCACCTTCTCCCACAAGAGAGAAGATGCGCCACGATCTGTTTCATTCCGATGGCGTAAGGGCCGGCAAGGGAGAGCGAGCATCGGCCGCGGATTCGTCAGCCGCGCTGTCCGAGACGCTGAGGAGTTCGTCAGGCTGGGCGGCGGCAAACCGTCCATAGCGCAAGGCGAGCGGCGGCAGGATGAACAAGTTGAGTGCGGTCGATGTGAACAGGCCGCCCAAGATCACGAGGGCCATCGGCCCCTCGATTTCACGACCCGGGGCATTCGCACCAATGGCCAAGGGCAAGAGACCGAGGCCGGTAACGAGCGACGTCATGAGCACCGCGGCAAGCCGGTCGCCCGCGCCGCGCACGGCGGTACCCAAATGCCACGGCTGCGCGTCCACCGTGACCAGATGTTCGTAGTGGGAGATCATCATCATCGAGTTGCGCAAGGTGATGCCGAACAGCGTCACGAAGCCGACCAGCGAGCCGAGCGACAGGACGCCGCCGGAAAAGAAAACCGCCACGACGCCGCCAACCAGCGCAAAGGGCAGGTTTGCCATCGTCACGAGGAGATTGCGCCAGTTCCTTGTGACAATCGACAGCAGGAGCACGATTCCGATGCCGGCGAACACCGACTTTAGCAGGAGGTCCTGCTGTGCTTGCGCCTGTCCCTCGGCCGCGCCCGAATAGACGATATAGGTGTCGCGCGGCAGCTTGACTTTCGCAGCGATTTCTTTGCGCGCTTCCTGGACGAATGAAGCGGGGTCACGCCCCTGCACATCTAAAGTTACCGCCTGCAGCCGGCGGCCGCCTTGGTGCTGGATCTCATAGAGGCCGGACGATGCATTGACATCCGCGACCTGGCTGAGGCGGACATAGGTGCCGTCCGGCGCCTGTATCGGCAAGTTGCTGATGCTCGCGATATTGCCTTGACCTTGATGCGCAAGCCTCACGACGACATCGAAGACGCGATCGCCTTCATAGCTCTGCCCGACGATGTCGCCCTGATAGGCCGTGCGTATGATGTCGAGGATGCCGGCGGGGTCGAACCCCCAGCGCCGCAAGTCGGTGGGACGAAGCCTGATCATGATTTGCGGCAGGCCGAGCGGCGATTCCATCTCGACCGACGTGGCCCCCGGAATGCCGCGCAGCACGTCAGCGACGCGCTGCGCAGTGTCGTTGATGATGTCAAGATCCCTGCCGTAAATGTTCACCGCGACCGGCGTCGTATAGCCCGAAAAGGTCTCGTTGACCCGTTCCGTCAGAAAAGTGTTGGCGGAGAAGTTGACGCCGGGAAAGTTCGTCAATCGCTTGAGGATGTCCGATTTGGCGGTTCGCGCGGCTTCGCCGGAGGGTGAGGTGAGCTCGACCTCGAATTCGCTTTGGTGCAAGCCATGCGTGTCGCCGGCAGCGGCCCGTTCCGCGCGTCCTACCCGCTGCGCGATGGTGCGCACGATCGGGAGCTGCTCCAATACTGCCGTCACGCGCGCGCCCATCCGCAGGGACTCGGAGGTGGCGGTCCCGGGCATGACCGTCATGTGCACGATGAAATGTCCTTCCTGGAGGTCCGGAAGGAAGGTCTCGCCGAACAGCGGCAGGAGGGCGATGCCGCCCAAGGTGAGTACGGCTGCCGTTGCGATCGCCAGGCGCGGCGCTTTGACCACCCGGCGCAGCACCGATTCGTAGCGGCCTCGCGTCCAGTGCACGACCGGCGGCACGCGCTCCTTGGTATGGTGCGGCAAGAACATGAGCGACATCGCCGGCGTCACGGTGATGGCGACGACGAGCGAGGCGACAACCGCGAATATGTAGGTGAGGCCGAGTGGTGCGAAGAGTCGGCCGGCGACTCCCGACAGGGTCACGACCGGAATGAATACGAGGAGCACCGCGAAGGTCGCGTAGACGACGGCGCTGCGGACTTCGTAGGTAGCTTCCAGAACCACGCGCGCGGCCGGCCGCGGTTCGCGCCGCTGCGTGTTCTCGCGCAGGCGCCGGGTGATGTTCTCGATACCGATGACCGCGTCGTCGACGACCTCGCCCAAGGCGATGGCCAAGCCGCCGAGAGTCATCGTGTTCAGCGTCACGCCGTATTGCTGCAGTACGACGACGGCGGCGAGCAAAGAAATCGGAATCGCCGAACAGCATATCGCGGCGGCGCGAAGATCGAACAGGAAAAGAATGAGCACCGCTACGACAAGTGCGCCGCCGATGAGCAGAGAAATGCGCAGATTGTCGGTGGCGGCCGTGATGAAGTTGGCGGGCCGAAAAAGGCCTCCGTGCAGGGTCACTCCGTCCTGCTGCAAGGTCGGCTGAAGATCGGCGAGCGCCGTCTCGATGCCCTTGGTGACATCCAGCGTGTTGGCGCCATATTGCTCGTCGATGTTCATGACCACGCCGGGCTCACCCATGATGGCCGCGCCACCTATGGCGGGTTCCGGCGCTTCGATGACGTCCGCCACGTCTCCCAAGGTAACGCTGCCGCCATCCTGGCGTGCGACGACCGTGCGGGCGATGTCGGCAGGCCCGAGCGACTGTGCGTCGGTCTGCAACGTGATTTGCTGGTTCGGCGTGCTGACGAAGCCGGCGCCGCGCACGCCTGTGGCGCGCCGCGCCGCGGCGAGAACGTCGTCCATACCGAGTCCGAAACGGATGAGCCGATCCGGATGGACGAGGATCTGGGTCGACTTTTCATCACCGCCGAAAATCTCGGCGCCCGCCACCCCCGGCACCGAAAGGAGGCTCGGGCGGACCGTCCATTTTGCGATTGTCCGCAGTTGCATCAAGGACAGCTTGGACGAGGTAAACCCAATCACCAGCACGGTGGCCGCCGACGAGGTGAGCGGCGTCATAGCGGGCGGCTCGACTCCCGTAGGCAATTGGCTGAGGACTGCCGCCAGCCGCTCGGCGACCAATTGCCTGTCGCGGAAGAGATCAGTGCTAGGATCGAAATAGACCTTGATGTCCGACAATCCTTGTATCGAGCTCGACGTTATCCGCTGCAGGTTGGGAACGCCGCTGATCGATGCCTCGATCGGTCGCGTGACGAGCGTCTCGACTTGCTCCGACGCAAAACCGGGGGCTTCGGTCTGCACGTCGACTTGCGGCGGCGCAAACTCCGGAAAGGCGTCGTAGCTCGCATGGCCGAGGACATAGAAGCCATAGGCGACGAGCAGGCAGGCGAGCACGACAATGATGCCGCGGAAGCGCAGCGCGAAACGGATGATGAACGCCTGAAGACCGGCGACACGCATCATCTCTAGTCCTCGACCGGGACCTGCGCGCGAAACTCCTCGGAGAGGAGCATTTGCGCGCCGTGCACGGCGACTTCGGCGCCGGCCGGCAGGCCTGTGACGATGTATCCGTCATTTTCAGCCGGACGATTTGGAGCGATCTGACGCCTGATGAAGGTCTTCGGGTCCGTGCGGATGTAAATCCAGGCCTGCCCTTCCAGCCAGACGACTGCCGAATTAGGCACCACCCATCCTCCCTCAGCTGATTTGGCGGCCAAGGACACCTCGAGGTTCAAACCGGGCAGCAGCCCGTCTTGCGCCGGCGCAGTATAGAAATAGGCGATACCTTGGAGCTTCGGATTGGCCGCGGTCGCAAGCGAAAGGTAGGTGAGCCGTATCTTCGTGTCCCCGTTCAGCGTGGCGCTCGCCGTCTGCGGGGGAGTCGTGATGGTGACGCCGGGCGGCAGTGTCACCTTGAGGAGATAGTCGCGCCGCGCGATCAGGTCCGAAAATAGAGGCGTGTGATCGATCAGCGACTTGCCGAGCACGTTGCCCCAGGCTTCTCGCGCCGTGCCAGAGACGGCATTCAGGCGGGCCTGAGCAGCGGCAAGCGCGGTCTTGTCGACCTCGAAACTGCTCTGCGCGCTTTGCAACTGCGCGGTCGAAATGTTCTGCTGGTCCCTGTAGAGGACGTTGGCCCGTTCGAATGCGGCCTGGGAGGCCGCGAGCTTGGCGTCCGCCGCCTCAACTTGCGTCTGCGCATCCAAATATTGGTTGTTGAGATCGCTCAGCGGTCCGGGATTAAGGACTGTGGCGAAGCCGAGCACATTATCCTCGGCCGGCGCTGGGCTCAAGCGGGCGGTCTCGATGCCGGCGTTTTGCTGATCCGCCTCGCTCAAGGTGAGCACGGCCATGCCGTTCTTCATCGTCACGCGCGTTGGGGGATTGGCCACGCTTTCGGCGTCATTATCGTCGTCGGCCTTGGTCTGCCCTACGATTGCATGAAAGATCAAGCCGAGCCCTCCGCCAAGCGCCAGCACCAGCAGGATCGCGGCGATGACCCGGTGCCGATTGGGCGACGGCGGCTTCACGTCGATGACTCCGAAGAGGTTCGCGGAAGGGACAACATGATATCGGGTCCGTAAAGAGGACGCTGTAGGGCATCCTCCAAGCTGCCGAGCGCCTGACGCTGCTGCACGATGGCATCGAAATGAGACAGCGCGGTCGCGGCTGCCTCAACTTGAGCCGTGATGAGGGTCGGGCGATCGATCTGCCCGGCGCGGAAGGAGCTTTCCATCTGCAGCGCGCGACTCTGATCGTCGGCGAGCAGCGCATCGGCGCTCGCCAGCGTCTGCGTCGATGCGCGATAGGCCGTTGCGGCTTCGTCGATCGCGCCGATGATCTGAGCTTGAAGGGCGGTAAACGCGGCGGCAGCCTCCTGGCGCTTGGCGAGGGCCTCGGCGATCGGCCCCTGATTCTGATTGAAGATCGGGAGGGTCGTGCTGAGATTGAGTTCGTACTGGTTGATTCCGTACTCGTAAGTGTAGCCCGGACTCAAGCTCAGGTTCGGATATTGGTTGGCGACAGCGAGGCGCAGCGCCGCCTGCGCCGCGTCATAATCCTCGAGGCTCGCCTGTATGTCGGTCCGTTTGGTTAGCGCCTCCCGTCGCCATGCGCCAGAGTCCGCGCTAGAAGCGATGGGCGGCGGATGGTCGAAGGCGCTCATCCCCAAGTCCGCGCCATCGAGCGCCGGGACCGGAATGCCGACCGCCGTGGCGAGCTGCACCCGGGCCTCGGCGGCGGTTTGTTCGAGATCGTGGAGCGCCAAGGTGATTTGCGATCGGTTGATGCGCTCGCGTGCGACGTCGAGCGAAGATGCCTCGCCTGCGGCGAGCCGGTGCTCGAGCAACTGAACCAATTGATCCTGCAGTGTAAACCGTTGCCTGGTCAAAGCCAATCGCTGCTCGGCGGCCCAAAGCGCAAGGAGCGCGGCGCGCACGCGGCCGCGCACTTGCCAGCCGGCCGTCGCGAGATCGAAGAGCGCGGCATCGGCCAGATGCTGAGCCTGCGCTGTCCTGGCCTCGCGCTTGCCGGCAGTTTCGAGGACGAAATCGATGATGGGACCGATGGTGAGCGGCGCGGCGCCCGCTGCAATGGCGCCCGGCACCAAGCTTTGGCCGACGATATTCGTGAAATTGAGGACCGGATTAGGGCGCTGCCCTGCAGTGATGACAGCCGCCTCGGCCTCGGCCAGCTTGGCATGCGCAAGCGCAAGATCGGGGTGATAGTAGAGCGCGGCAAGGGTAAGGGTCGTCAGGTCCCAGCCCGGCGGCGGCTCCGGCTTGCCGTCGGGGCGCACCGCCAGAGCGACGAATTGCCGGAGACGCGGGTCGTCAAGGCTACGACTGTCGAGGGCGCGCGTATTCGCCGCCGGCGAGATCGGTTCCGGCTGATAGCTCGCGCAGCCGCTGACAAGCATGCCTGCCCAAGCAAGAACGAGAAGGGAACGCGTGCGCGACATCCGAATTTCGACGTTCCTCCGTGCAGGCGCGGCCAAACATACCGGCGCAACCGAAGCGGCGGTGACGGCGATAACAAACGGGCGATAATAACTAAATGAAGTGATTGAGCAATCTCCAGCGCGGAAATTGCGGGTGCCCGTCGGGCGGCGGGGGCCACTCCCCAACTTTGGGAAATGTCTGATATGGCGAAGGTGTTAGAGGATTGGGAGGCCAGATGCCCATGGCCGATCATCAAGGAGGAAGGACCATGATCAAGGACGTGATGGTGCGTCTGGACGGAACTGCCGCGGACGAGACGCGCCTCGCCGCCGCAGAACATATTTCGGATGTTTTCGACGGACACATCACCGCGATATTTCTCAACGTGCTGCCTTTGATTGTTCCGGCTACGGGCGACACGATCGCCGGGGTCGAGGCGGTCAGATCGGTACAGCATGCGCGCGACGGCGGGGATAGGCTGGAAGCCGTTCTCGTTCAGCGCCTATCCAGGCTGCAAAAGCCCACGGACATCCACCGCTTCGATGTCTCCCCCGATACGCTTGCAGATGTCGCCGCCCGCGAAGCGCGCCATGCCGATGTGTTTGTGGCGCTGCGCCCGAACGGCGCGTTGCAGGAACCGGATCATATGATTGAAGGCGTGCTGTTCGGCTCGGGGCGTCATCTCTTCCTGGTTCCGGATTGCAAGCCGGCCAAGGCAACCTTCGATCATATCCTTGTCGCTTGGAACGGCAGCCGGGAATCCGCCCGTGCTCTGGCTGAGGCGATGCCATATCTGCACAAGGCCAAGAACGTGACGGTCGCCTCGGTCATCGAAGAAGACGAAGTCGAAGACGAGGCCATGATCGGCACCGAGGCGGTCAACCATCTCAAGCATCACGGAATCGAGGCGACCCTCCATCACCCCAAGAAGCGCTCTGGCGACGTCGGGGCAGCCTTGATTGCGGAGGCGCGCAAGCAGGAGGCCGACCTTATCGTTATGGGTGGATACGGTCATTCCCGCCTGCGCGAATGGCTGCTCGGCGGCGTCACGTACGAGCTTCTGCACCAGGCTCCGGTTTCGCTGCTGATCGCCCATTAGCGCATGTTGGCATGCTGCGCCATGCCGATATCGCCGGCGTGGCGCTTCGCGCGTCCTAATCTTTAGCAACGTGACAAGCCATCAAAGACTCTCGCTCCCGAGTCCCTGCATGGGGTGACGGGTGTCGCCTCGTTTATTTTCTCTGCGGACGTAGGCGATCAGCGCCGAGGGGCGCTGCATTTTAACTTTGAGGGCGGCAATCAAGGCATCTTCTGCTTCCACGACAACGTGGCCCGTCTTCCCGTCCACTTTAAAACCGACGGCAAACTGCACCTGCGCTCTCCCGCGTTCGCTTGCGTCACCGTGGATCGGTGTGATCGGAACCGCAGCGCTATGAGCCGCTCCGCACCGCCGAACCCGCAAGCAGAGCCGACAGCGCTTCGGCCGTCACGACATATAATCGAACAACGCTGCCGGTAGCAAACGTGCTGATCGCCGAACTGCTACCGGCCGCATCAAAGCCGAAGGCGTTTGAACGTTCGCACACCGGCGGCCTAGCGGCCGGCAAGCTCCGAATGCCCACCGGCGGCCCACGTTCGTTTCATTGGTTGCCGGGTAGAGGGTTTCCCTGGGCGTCGTAGTGCGACCTGATCCAGGCGATGATCTTCCAAATATCGTCCGCCTTGGGGATGGTGGAGCCGAACGACGGCATCGGCGCGACGACGCTTTCGATCGCCTGGCGGCTATAGCCCTGTTTCTGCAAATCGATGGAGCCAAGGGTTATGAGACGAAACAGAGTGTCATCGCCGCCGCCGTAGATCCAAACCCCGTCGATGAGCGGCGGACAAATGCCGCCGCCGCCGCCACCGCCGTGGCAGCCGGGACACCCATATCCGGAGAAAAGCTTCGCGCCTTCCGCAATGGCCTGCTTGTTCCCCAGGTAGGGATCTTTGAGGCTTCCCTTCGGGGATGATGCCACGAGTTGGAGCGGCGTCTGGTTCGCCGCGCCGGTGGCGGCCGGCGCAGCGGCATTCGGTGGAGTGGCCGGCGCATCATTGGCCGCGGCGCGCGCCGCGATCACGAAAGTCGCGCCGGCAGCAAGCCCGAGGCTCAAGACAATTCCGAGCGTCCTCTCGATCATTGCATCTTCCTTCGTCGGGGCGCTGCGGATCATGCCGGCGGCAGGCGCATCACCGGCGGCAGCTGCTGGCCGACGCTGAGGCAACGTCAATCGATTGCATTGAGCTCCTGCCGAAGCGAATGGATCGCCGTTTAAGCCTTCCTATTTCGCATCGCGAGGGGGCCTGTTCCAAAACCGTCATCGACGGAGACAAGCGAGGACGAAAACGCAGCTTGCGCACCGAGTACCCAGGGAGCTGGTACCTTAGGTTGAAGCAATCGTTGAATCTCCTGACGGGATACGCCGAATTTCTTGCCGATTTTGGCCCATGAACAGCCGATAGACCGATAGGCGCGAGCCAATTCGACGGCCGATGAATTCATCATCCGTACTCTCCGCATTCAGCGATTGGCTCTGCGCTCGAGCGCAGGCCCATGATCGCTGCATCTGCAGGAGAGCAATTCCGGGCGTGCCTCTGGAGTTCCATGTGCCCATGCGGCGCGAGATCTGTTTTCCCCAGTCAGTTGCGGAAGGGTGCTTGCTGCCTTGCTTGCTACGGCGGCATCTGTGGAGAGATTGTGCTGGAGGCCGCTGCATGAACGTTGTCCTGCGCGGGCGGCTGACGGCTCGCTACGATCCACTGAGCGCCCACCATGAAGACCGTAAAGAAGGCGTTGATAAGAATCAGGCATATGACGGCCCGGAAATTGATCACCGCGCCGACGCCGGGCAATGTCTCGCGCGACGGCGTGTTGGACGCAGCTCGGCCCGGCAAGAGCACGATCAAGCGGGCAGCAATCGTTCCGGGATCCGGATGTGCCGATGGCCCGTCAGGGAGCGCCGCAATCAACGAGGCCAATCTCTGCGTCGCAGTTTCCCCCGGCAACAGAGCCAATTTGGCAGCCTCCTGCCAAGGGTCAACGTCCAGTCGCGCCAGCGCTGAAAGAACGCTGAGCAGCATTCCGTTTCTCTCCACACCAATCGGCGCGAATAGAAAGTCGTCGAACTCGGAGCCAAGGGGAGAAAGCGAAGCGCAACGCGTCATTTGAGCCACCGAATTCCGTCGCCCCATCGAGCACACAGAACCGACAAGAGGCATGCGCACTCCTGTCGCATCTGCCGAAACCAATACATAGTGCGCGGCGGCGTGCCCTGTTAGGCTCGGAAACTACCTAAATGGCGCGCTTTCTTGGCATTGACGCGATGGAGATGGCCAAGCAGTTGCTCTAGGAGGTGGCCGCAGCGATCGCATTCTTCGTCTATGCCATGACGAAATATGCGGGCGCCTACGCTTCTGTGCTGGGAGGCCTCGATGCGCTCGTCTTCACCGCCGGCATCGGCGAGAATTCGGCCCCCGTGCGGGCCGGCCTATGCCGTGCACTCGGCTGGCTCGGCGTGGTGATGGACGCGGCGGCGAACGAGCGCAACGGGCCGCGCATTTCCACCGCGGACAGCCGAGTCTCGTGGGTCATTCCGACGAATGAGGAACTGATGATCGCGCAGCACACGCCGGCGCTCGTTCGCCCTGAGCTTGGCTTTCGACCGCGCCGCGCCGAACACAAGGCTCTCATGGATGGAACATGAGCCTGACAAGGAGCCGCGTGCGACTCACGAAACCTGGGGCATCGCAAGGACAGAAGGAAACCCATCATGGATTCCAGTGCCGCCCAGGCTAAGGCTCCCGAATCGAAGCCGGGATCGAAGCCTCATGCGAAAGACGATTTGAAAACGCTGCCGCTGGCGGAGGTGGAGAAAAAGCTGGGTACGTCACCGAATGGCCTCACGCAAGCCGAGGCGCAAAAGCGACTGATCCAATATGGGCCGAACGAGATCGAAGAAAAAAAGGCCAATCCGTTTTTGAAATTCCTCTCCTATTTTTGGGGTCCGATTCCGTGGATGATCGAGGTGGCCGTGATTCTGTCGGGCGTAGTCCGGCACTGGCCGGATTTCTTCATCATCCTAATTTTGCTTATTGCCAACGCCGTGGTCGGATTTTGGGAAGAACGCCAGGCGGGCAATGCCATCGCTGCCCTGAAGGCCCAGCTCGCGATCAAGGCTGGGGACTAGTACCCGGAATCAAAGTTGACTGATACGGTGATTTTTGAATCGCCGCTGGCGGACTTTTGTTTTGGTCCATGCGAACGGTTCGGCGGCCTCGTTGTAAGCCCGGATGAACTTCTCTT
>Ga0116223_10002307_pt1 | contig 18152 bp, 16 predicted proteins | sample Sb_taG_3_FD_90092 | JGI IMG/M metagenome (GOLD analysis project Ga0116223, IMG submission 90092) | Peat soil microbial communities from Weissenstadt, Germany - Sb_50d_a_PC metaG | ecosystem: Environmental > Terrestrial > Soil > Wetlands > Peat | place: Germany: Weissenstadt | collected 2010-09-21 | reverse complement strand
TCCGGTCCCGGAGCTCGCCATGTGGGCGCGACACTCCAGCATCCCAGTTGGGGCGGCAATAGCGTCGGCTTCGAGCCGTTTCCAATTGAACGGCTTACCAGTCAAACCAAATCTGCCGAAGCTTTTTCAATTCGGGCCACAGCCATATGCAGACCGGCACCAGGGCAATAACGGCGAGGAAAACCCCGGTCGGGACCAGGAGCAAGCCGCAACAGAGTTTTAGGCCCGGAATGTTGCCCAAACCGTTGCCCAAACCGACAAATCGCCTTACTCGTCGGATGATGCTGGCTAGGCTAAGTACTTGATTTAATTTGGCTCCCCGGGCCGGATTCGAACCAGCGACCAACCGGTTAACAGCCGGTTGCTCTACCGCTGAGCTACCGGGGAACAACGCCGTCAGCTCTCATCGCAGCGCATATAACAAAGCCGATCCGGCTTTGAAAGCCGCGCGAGCCGATTTGGCGCAAAAGGATGGAGGCCACGCCCGGAATTGAACCGGGGTAAACGGTTTTGCAGACCGCTGCGTAACCACTCCGCCACGTGGCCGTCGCCGGCATCGTCTTGCCCAATGCCGAGAGGTCCTGCTCTATAGAGGAACCCCCGCATCCCGGCAACGGATACGCCCGCCGGTCATGCTCAACTATTAGTGCTTCGTCGTGTGATTCGGGATATTTCGCGCATCATCTCGCCTATGCCGCCGCGCTTGCGTTTTGCCAGCTCGTGTCGCAGAACGCACAGTCGCCAATATGGGAACTTCGGTCATGTTTGACACCGCCACGGCGCGCCGGATGATGGTCGACGGCCAAATTCGCACGGCCGACATCACCGATCACGATTTGCTGGCGGCGATGCTGGTGGTGCCGCGCGAGCTCTTCATGCCGTCGTCGCGCACCGAGCAGGCCTATCTCGACGGCGACATTGCGATCGCAAACGGCCGGGCGCTGCTCAAGCCCATGGTTCTCGCCAAGCTCATCCAGGCGGCGCAGATCGGCAGCAGCGATCGGATCCTCGATGTGGGTTGCGGTACCGGGTATTCCGCCGCGGTACTATCGCGCATGGCGGGTTCGGTAGTTGCGCTCGAGGAAGATGCGACGCTAGCGCGTCGCGCGCAGGAGGCGCTGGCGGCCGCCGGCGCCGAGCACCTTGTAGTTGCCACGGGGCCTCTGATCGCCGGGTGGCCGGCGGGGGCCCCCTACGACGTCATTCTCCTCAATGGGGCCACCGAGATCGTGCCTGAGGTCCTTGGCCAGCAGCTGAAGCCGAACGGGCGGCTCGTCTGCATTTTCGGCCGTGTCCCGACCGGCAAGGGGACCATTTTCCGGGTGATTGAGGGCCAACTGGTCGGGCGCCCAATCTTCGATGCCGCCGCCCTCGTGCTACCCGGCTTCGTGGCGCCGCCAGCGTTCGTTTTCTAGCCTGGATTGCGGGCGGGCCGGTCCGGAGCGGGAAACAGCCGTTTTCACGATTTTTACGGCAGGTTTTCGGCGTTTAATGACGTGTGGCGCATATGTGCCTATTCGCAGAATTTTGCATTTCTTCCCCAGGTCCAGGGTTTCCCCTTGCTCTGCAGCCGCTTAATGTTGGTTTTTTCGGGCCTCCGGCCAGCCCTGTTGGCTGGAGCGTTGGCCCGTACCTGTTGGTATTGGTGTGTGTCCACCGCCGGGGCGAGCGGAGAGGGCGGGGAGCGGTGTCTACGTCATGAATGGGCGAGGACTTCCGGGTCGTCTGCGGGTCATTGCCAGCCTCGCTCTGGGCGGGGTTACGATTGCTGCGAGTTGCACGACGGTGTTCGCCGACACGCTCGAATGGGCGCTGGTTCAGGCTTACCAAAACAATCCATCGCTCAACGCGCAGCGCGCGGCCTTGCGCGCGACCGATGAGACGGTGCCGCAGGCTTTGTCCGGTTACCGGCCGAAGCTCAGTGTTACCGCCACGGGCGGCTACAATTACTCGAGCACGCTCTCGCATTCGGTCAATCAGTCGGTGTTTCCGAACACCGTCTCGTATTCCAATCTCGCCGACAATTTCGGCTCCCGCGGCATCGGCGCGAGCGCGACGGAGACGATTTACAACGGATACCAGACCGCCAACCGCACCCGCCAGGCCGAGAGTCAGGTCATGGGCGCGCGCGAGACGTTGCGCGTTACCGAGCAACAGGTCCTGCTCGACGCTTCCACCTCTTACATGAATTTGCTGCGCGACCAGGCGATCCTCGATCTCAATCGCCGCAACGTCGAAGTCCTCACCGAGCAGCTCAAGCAAACGCGCGACCGTTTCAATGTCGGCGAGGTGACGCGCACCGACGTAGCCCAAGCCGAATCACGGCTGGCGGCCGGCCGATCGGCGTTGCTCGGTGCGCAGTCGAACTTTGTCACGTCGGAAGCCAATTATCGCCGCGTGATCGGCGTCGATCCGGGCCGGCTTGCACCCGGCACGCCGGTCGACCGGTTTTCGCCGCCCACGCTGCCCGGTGCGATCAGCCAGGGCCAGCAGCAGAGTCCCTCGGTGCTCGCCGCAATGTATGGCGTCGACATCGCTGAGCTCGCCGTGAAGGTCAGCGAGGGCGCGCTTTATCCGAACCTCGGTGTCACCGCCAGCTTGGCGAAGAATTGGGATCCGCTTTACAACGTGAACAAGCAAACGGCCGCCTCGGTCATCGGTACGCTGACGGTGCCGATCTATCAGGGCGGCGCCGAATATTCCACGATCCGCCAATCCAAGGAAACGGTCGGACAACAGCGCCTCAATCTCGACGTCACCCGCGACCAGGTGCGGGAGACGGTGGTGGCGAGCTGGGGTCAGTTGGACGCCTCAAAGGCGCAGATCGAGGCAACGACCGCCCAGGTCAACGCCGCCGAGATCGCGCTCAACGGCGTGCGCGAAGAAGCCCGCGTCGGCCAGCGCACCACGCTCGACGTGCTAAATGCGCAACAGGAGCTCGTTAATGCGCGCGTCGCGCTGGTCACCGCTCAGCACGATCGCGTGGTGGCGTCTTATACGCTGCTCGCGGCGGTCGGCGGGCTGTCGATGCAGCGGCTCGGCCTCAACGTCACAATCTACGATCCGCAAGTGCATTATCAGCAAGTGCGGGATGCCTGGGTCGGGGTGCGCACGCCCGACGGCAGATAAGCGGAAACCGCGCAGATTCCGCCGGAATCCCATGCCCACAGATCGCGGCTTGCCTTCGACTTTCGTCATGACATACTCGCCCGTAACGTCGATAGTTGCCCCCGCGTGATTCGCCGCGGCCGAGGGGCCCGAGACATTGACTTACGGCGGCCGAGGCGCACGGGGGACACAGATTAGGAACGCACGCAGGCAGGCGAGGAAGTGCGCATGACGCAGCCGGCGAAATCGCAGGAACCGTCGATGGAGGAGATTCTCGCCTCCATTCGCCGCATTATCGCTGATGACGATGCCACCAAATCCGTGTACAGCAGCGCGGAGGCGCCGAGAGCTGAATCGCAGCAGGCTCCTCCCGCATCGATGCCGCCGTCAAACGCACCGCCGCTTGCTGCGCCCACTCCTCGTCTAGAATCGGAATCGCATCCGGTGCCGGAGGAACGCAGCGCGACGGCTGCGGATCAATCCTCCGATATTCTCGATCTTACCGAGTCCATGGCGGCGCCGATGCCTCAATTATCCGCAGCGAATTCTCCCCGGAGTGCGATGTCCAATCCCGCACCGCAGTTTCGCACCATCGACGGCAGTTCCGATATCGGCTTCGACGAGACGGCCGAAAAGCCCGCCGTTGCCATGCCGGCTGGCGAGGAGCGCGGACGTTTGCTTTCCGGCGAGACCAGCGCGGCGGTCGATTCTGCGTTCAACGCCCTCGCTCAAACCGTGCTGGTGAAGAACGCCCGCACCCTCGAAGACCTGGTGCGCGAAATGCTCCGCCCGATGCTGAAGTCCTGGCTCGACGACAATCTGCCGGGCCTGGTCGAGCGTCTGGTGCGGGCCGAGATTGAGCGCGTTTCGCGCGGCCGGGCGAGCTGACCGCCGCGTCAGTTTTTCAGGGCAGCAGCAAGCCGTAATGCCTGGTCGGACAGCACGGCGGGTTCTTCCTTGACGCTTACCGGCGGCTTTAATGCGACGCCATTCTTGCGCGGAATAACGTGAACGTGCAAGTGAAACACCACTTGGCCGCCGGCGGGCTCGTTGAATTGCTGAATAGTGAGGCCGTCGGCGGCAAACACCGTCAGCGCTGCCCGCGCGATTTTCTGCGTCGTTTTGATCAGGTGCGCGAGATCGTCGGGCGCAATGTCGAGAATGGTGCGGGCAGGGCTTTTGGGGATTACCAGCGTATGGCCCGTCGCGCGTGGCATGATATCGAGAAACGCAAAGGCCTTATCGTCCTCGAAAACCTTGTGCGACGGCAGTTCGCCGCGCAGGATTTTGGCAAAGATATTATTGGCGTCGTAGCTCGGCATCGCGCTTCCTCCTCATCACTCCGTCTCGATCACTCCGTCTCGGCAGCGAAATCCTTGCGGAATGGCGCCGTGGCGGCAAGCTCGGCGCCGACGGCTGCGACATAAGCGCGTTCACGCACCAGGTAGTCGGCGATCGCGCGGCGCAACGCCGGGTCGGCGATGTAGTGCGCCGAATAAGTTGTGGTCGGCATATAGCCACGCGAGATCTTGTGTTCGCCCTGAGCGCCAGCCTCGACGCGGGCAAGCTTGTGCGCGATCGCGTAATCGATCGCCTGGTAATAACAAAGCTCGAAATGCAGAAACGGGTGGTGCTCGATGGCGCCCCAATGGCGGCCGAACAATGTCTGCGAGCCGCGGAAATTGATGGCGCCGGCGATCCAGCGTCCGGCGCGCTTGGCCATCATCAACACGATCCGGTCGCGCATTTTCTCGCCGGCCAGCGAATAGAATGAACGGGTGAGATACGGCCGGCCCCATTTGCGCGAGCCGGTCTCCATGTAGAACTCGAAGAACGCGTCCCAGACGTCTTCGGCGAGATCGCTGCCGCTCAGCCAGTGCACGCTGATCCCGTTTGCCAGCGCGTCATGGCGCTCGCGCCGGATGGTTTTGCGCTTGCGCGCCGTGAGCGCGGCAAGAAAGTCGTCGAAACTGGAAAAACCGGGATTCTCCCAGTGAAACTGCTGGTCGGTACGCTGCAGATAGCCAAGCGCGCCGAGCAGGCGATATTCGGGCTCGGTGGCAAACGTCACGTGCACGCCGGATGCGCCGGAAAGGCGGCATATTTCGATCAGACCTTTGCCGAGCGCGTGGCGGACCGCATCGGGATCAAGTCCTTGCCGCACCAGGAGCCGGCGGCCGGTGGCTGGCGTGAATGGCACCGCCACCTGAAGCTTTGGGTAATAGCCGCCGCCGGCGCGCTCGTAGGCTTCGGCCCAGCCGCGGTCGAAGACATATTCGCCGCGCGAGTGGCTTTTGACGTAGCAGGGCGCGGCGGCGAGAAGCACGCCATCCGGCGTTCTCGCCAGGATATGTTGCGGCTGCCAGCCGGACCGGCCGCCGACCGAATGCGATGCTTCCAGCGATGATAGAAAATCGTGCGATAAGAATGGGTTGTAAGAAGTCTCTTGATCTATTTTTTGAGCAATATTCCCGGCCTTCTCAGATATGACCTGAACGGATGCCACGGGATCATTGCGATCATGGGCCAAAACCGGATGCGGATTAGCGCAGGCGTCCCAGTCGGCGGCGTTCACGTCGCCGATGCTCTCGACAACGCCGATGCGAAGCTCCTGTATCGCCGCCGCCGGTGCGAGCTTGTCCTTGGGCAACGGCTCGTTCTGCCGGTTCATGGCCGAAAACCCTCGAAAATCATCTGGTCGGCGAAGCTTGCTGCACAACGCCGCTCAGCCTCGGTCCGCACCGCCCAGGTCAGCAGCGGCATGCCTAAAACGCGGCGCGCGAACAAGGGCGCGAAGGCCGGCAGGTCGGCGACCGCATAAGCCACGAATTGCGGCCGTGCCGGAAGCGCCGTGACCAGGAACGCCATGCCATGTCGCATCCATGCCGGCATCAAGTCCCAATATGGATGCGGCCGGTACTTTGCCGCAATGATTCCGCGCACCAGACGAGGAGCCTTCTGCCGCAGCAGTGCGAGCTGGTTCGGGTCGAACGACATCGGCGCCGCGGGGCCGTTATATCCGGCGAGGACGTTTGCGACACGGGCTGGGAGCCTGACATCGTTGTCGAATCGACTTTTGAGTTCGATGAGCATGGTGACGCGGCCGCCGACGAGGTCACAAAGCTCGCCCAGTGTCATCATTCGTTCGGTGCTGCCGCGGAATGGGATGCGCTTGAGCTCCGCGGCGCTAAAGCTGTCGAGCCGGCCTTCGCCTTCGGTCAGGCGGCCGAGCACGTCGTCGTGATGCACCATGGCCTCGCCATCGGCGGTGATTTGCAGATCGACTTCGATGCCATAGCCGCCGGCGATCGCGGCGCGCACGGCACCGGCAGTGTTTTCGATCACGCCGTTGGCTGCGTCATGCAGCCCGCGATGGGCTATGGGCCGAGCAATGAGCCAGTCCAGCGAGGTCCACACTAGTGTCTCGATTCCGAAGTTCGCAAGTGTTTGCGGCACATTCTCATGCGAACTTCGGAATCAAAGGGACACTAGCAAATATATGGTTCTAGTGCGGTTTCGAATTTGAAGTTCCTACGCGAATTTGCCGCTGAATTATAGGAACTTCAAATCCACCGCACTAGTCAGACACGCTGTGTCAGGACACTTCGAACAGGCCCTCGACCTCGATCGCGGCATCGGCCGGCAGCGCGGCGACGCCGACCGTGGTGCGGGCGTGCCTGCCCTTGTCGCCGAACGCCGCGACCATGACGTCGGAGGCACCGTTCACCACTTTCGGACCGTCAACGAAGCCCGCCGCCGAATTGATGAAGCCGCCGAGCCGTACCACGCGCACCACTTTGTCGAGATCGCCGAGCGCGGCCTTGACTTGGGCGAGAATATTGACCGCGCAGGTGCGCGCGGCCTTCTGGCCGTCTTCGATGGAGACGCCGGCGCCGAGTTGGCCCTTGGCGACGAGCTTGCCGTCGCCGCCGAGACAGACCTGGCCGGAAACCATGAGCAGATTTCCGCTGCGCACGAACGGAACGTAATTGGCGACAGGCGTGGGCGGATTTGCGAGCGTGACGCCGAGTTCCTGCAACTTCTTTTCGACCATCCCGGCCATTTGATCCTCCTGCAAGTCATGCGCCCGCGCGCGGAAATGGGCTTTCTTTGCCGATCGCCGCAGGTCATGCAAGCGCCGGTTCCGCGGATCGTTGTTGCGGGACGCGGCCAAGGTGCCTATCTTCGTCGCAATTCGGGCGACAAAAAAGCCACGCAGAATGGGGGAAAGGGCAGGCGGGGGCCATCTCCGAAGCGAGACAGGTTCATGGTCTACACGTTCGCATCGCGCGGCACCGTCCTTGCCCTCAGTCTGATTTTCGCCGCGCCGGTAACCGGCGGCGCCGAGGCGCAAGACGCTCTTGTCGCGCTTGTGCCGCACCGGGCGATCTACGACCTGTCGCTCGGCGAGACGCGCGGCAATTCGCAGGTCGCGGGCGTCCACGGCCGCATCCTCTACGACTTCGACGGTAATGCCTGCCAGGGCTATTCGCTGGAATTCCGGCAGGTCTCCGAGCTCGACACCGGCGAGGGCAAAATCTCGACGAGCGATCTGCGCTCGACGACATGGGAGGGCGCCGACGCCAAAAATTTTAAATTCACGTCGGAAAACTTCGTCGATGAGAATCTGGTCGATTCAGTCGACGGTCATGCCGAGCACGACGCCACCAAAACCGCCGTTGATCTCAGCAGGCCGCGGCAAAAGACCCTCAATCTCGACGCCGGAGTGGTATTCCCCACCGAGCACATGGTGCGCGTGATCAATGCCGCGCGCGCCGGCAAGAGCATTCTCGATTTTCCGGTCTTTGACGGCTCCGAGACCGGCGACAAGGTGTTCGATACGCTCACCGTGATCGGGCGCAAAATTGCTCCCGACGAACGCAACCACGCCGACGCTGCGGCCGATGAGCCGAAGCTCGAGACAGTGCCGCGCTGGCCGGTCACGATCAGTTATTTCGATAAGAATAAGGCGGCGAATTCGAGCGAACAAACACCGGCTTACGCGATAGGCTTCGAGTTATACGCGAACGGCATTTCGCGCGCCTTGACGCTCGACTACAACGATTTCGTCGTCGCCGGAAAGCTCACTTCGCTCGAGATTAAAGAGCCGAAGCCCTGTCCGTGAAGCGCGTCACGGCTTTTCCGGTCGCTCGAATGCAATCCCTCTGATCACGGCGTCATCGCCGAAGCGCGCACGCACGCTGTCGACGGCGTGCTCGGCCTGCGCGGCGCGGCCGTCGACGAGGTCGGCCGGGTCGGCCCGATCCGCACTGTCGAGCCCGCTCATCCCGACGCCGAGCAGGCGAAACGTGGTCCCGTCCGCCTCATGTTCGAGCAGGCTGCGCGCCGTAGCGAAAATGCGTTGCGCAAGCTGCGTCGGCGTCGCCAGCGACCGCGCGCGGGTACGGATTTTAAAATTGGCGGTCTTGAGTTTCAGCGTGACCGTCGCTCCCGCCAGTTCCTTGCTCTTCAGACGCGCGGAGACCTCTTCCGTCAGGCCCCACAAGATCCGCTCCAGCGAACGGAAATCGGCGATATCGCGCTCGAATGTCGTTTCCGAGGAGACGCTCTTGGTTTCCCGATCGGCGCTCACGGTACGCTCGTCGAGGCCGCGCGCCAGCCGCGCGAGGCGGCGACCGTCGTCGCCATAGCGGCGCGCCAGTTCGATCTCGCTGGTTCGTTGCAGATCGGCGATGCGATGAACGCCGTCGTGCGCGAGCCGCGCCGCGCTCGCCTTGCCGACGCCAAAGATGAAGCTCACCGGCTTCGGCGCCAGGAAAGCCGGCGCTTCGCTCGCGCTCAACACGGCAAAGCCCCGCGGCTTGTCGAGGTCGGAGGCGATTTTGGCCAGGAATTTATTGCAGGAGAGGCCGATCGAAACCGTGATCTGAAGCTTCTTTTCGACGTCGGCAGCAAAACGCGCCAGCGCCTTGGCCGGCGACATGCCATGCAGCCGCGCGGTGCCGCTCAAATCGAGAAAGGCCTCGTCGATCGACAGCGGCTCGACCAACGGCGTCAATGCCAGCATCATCTGGCGAACCTCGCGCCCGGCTTTCGCGTATTTCTCCATATTGGGCCGGATCACTTTCGCCTGCGGGCACAGACGCAACGCCTCGAACATCGGCATTGCCGAACGTATTCCGAAGGTGCGGGCGACATAGCAGCAGGCGGCGACGACGCCGCGCTTGCCGCCGCCGACGATGACTGGCTCCGCGGCCAGCGAGGGATCGTCGCGCTTCTCGATCGTAGCGTAGAAGGCGTCGCAATCGACATGCGCGATGGCGAGCGTCGCGAGCTCGTAATGGCGCAACAATCGCGGCGAGCCGCAGGCGCTGCAGCGCCGAATCTCCGGCCCAACGTCGCCAAGACAGTCGCGGCAGAAGCTGGTGCTCACGTCACATCTCGCTCCCATTGATTGCCAAACGCGGCCCGCGCCCGCGCGAGGCTGGCCGGATCGATCCCGGCGCTATCGGCGAAGGCGAGCAGGAGATTCTCGTCGCCGAGCATATGCTCGAGCACTCCGGCGAGAAAGCTCGGCTCGCCGGCGGCTTCGCGGATTCCCGCGATACTTACGCCGGTCACGGATAGAAATGCGGCCAGCCGTTCCGGCTCCTCGGCGATGAAGGCAAGCGCCTGAATCGCCAGCATTTCCGCCGCTTCCCGGGATTGTGGCGCGCGCGCCTTCATGGGAATTCCATTTGCCTTTCCGTAACAAATGGGGACTAGCTTGCCCGATGCTGCTTGTCGCGCAGCGGCAGGCGATTCTTGCGCTCGCCACCGCCGGCATCGGCTTGGGGACAGGCGAGGGAATGGCTAAGACGGTCCTGATTGTGGAGGACAATGAGCTCAATATGAAGCTCTTCCACGATCTGTTGGAAGCCCACGGCTACGCCACGGTCGGAACGCGCAACGGTATCGAAGCGCTCGACCTCGCGCGCAAGCATCGCCCCGACCTGATCCTGATGGACATCCAGCTGCCGGAAGTCTCCGGCCTCGAAGTCACCAAATGGCTCAAGGACGACCAGGAGCTGCGCCGCATTCCGGTTGTCGCGGTGACTGCCTTTGCCATGAAGGGCGACGAGGAGCGAATCCGCGAGGGCGGCTGCGAGGCTTACCTCTCCAAACCGATCTCGGTGGGCAAGTTCATCGAGACCGTCCGCCATTTCCTCGGCAATCCTTAAGGACCGCGAATGACCGCCCGCGTTCTGGTCGTTGACGACGTAGCCGCCAACGTCAAGCTGCTTGAGGCGCGGCTGTCGGCGGAATATTTCGACGTGGTCACCGCCATGAGCGGGCAGGAGGCGCTGGCGATTTGCGAACGCGCCGAATGCGACCTGATCCTGCTCGACGTCATGATGCCCGACATGGACGGGTTCGAAGTGTGCCGGCGGCTCAAGACCAATCCCGCCACTCACCACATCCCGGTGGTGATGGTGACCGCGCTCGACCAGCCTTCCGACCGGGTGCGCGGCCTTGAAGCGGGCGCCGACGATTTCCTGACCAAGCCGATCTCCGAACTCGCTTTGATCGCGCGCGTGCGCTCGCTCGCGCGCCTCAAGATGGTAACGGACGAGCTGCGCATGCGCGTTCTGACTTCGCGCGACATCGGGATTGAATCGCCGGAGCGCGAGGCGGTGGCGGATACCGGCCGCAACGGCCGGATCCTTATCGTCGACGATCGCCCGGCGTCGTACGAGCGCATCGCTGCCGTGCTCACCAAGGAGCATGACGTCGAGATCGAGGCCGATCCGAACCAGGCCGTGTTCCACGCCGCGGACGGCAATTACGATTTGCTTATCGTCTCGCTCGGGCTCGAGAATTTCGACGCCCTGCGGCTGTGCAGCCAGGTTCGCTCGCTCGATCGCACCCGCAATCTACCCATACTCGCGATCACCGAACCCGATAACAGCGCGCGCATGGTGCGCGGGCTCGAGATCGGCGTGAACGATTTTCTGATCCGGCCGATCGACAAGAACGAATTGCTGGCGCGCGCCCGCAGTCAGGTGCGCAAGCGCCGTTACACCGAGCGGCTGCGCGACAATGTCCAGATGTCGATCGAAATGGCTATCACCGACGCGCTGACTGGCCTGTTCAATCGCCGCTACATGGAAAGCCACCTCGGCACCCTGGTCGAGCAGGCTATAGCGCGCGGCAAGCCGCTAGCCGCTCTGGTGATCGACATCGACTATTTCAAATCGATCAACGACAGCTATGGCCACGATGCCGGCGACGATGTGCTGCGCGATTTCGCGCTGCGAATCAAACGATCGATCCGCGGCATCGACCTCGCCTGCCGCTATGGCGGCGAGGAATTCGTGATCGTCATGCCGGAGACCGATATGACGGTCGCCGCGATGGTGGCGGAACGGCTGCGCCGGCGCATCGCTGCCGAGCCGTTTGCGATCGACCAGAGCAAGCGCTCCGTTCCGGTTACGATCTCGATCGGCATCGCGAGTTTGCGCGGCAAGGAAGATACCGCCGCGGCCGTCCTTAAGCGCGCCGATCAGGCGCTCTATCGCGCCAAGCGCGATGGCCGTAATCGGGTCGTGCCCGACGCCGCATAATCCGGACCCGGACCGGGAGCCCGGTAATCACAATTATTGTGGTTGATGGCGATTGCGCCATGCCGGCGGAACTTTGCCGATTGATTTCGCCGCCGGTTCCGCTAGCCTTCCGAAACGGCATTCCTCGCTAATCGTTCGGGGGCCTCGCAGCGAGCCGGGCGATGCCGAATCTTTCGCGAATTCATCGATAACCCTACGGAATGCTCAGGTCCGCCGCATCTCCTGGGTCCGTGGGGTTCGGCCGGCACGGGAGCGGTGCGAGTGGCCTCCTCATGACACCGTTTCCGGCCGGCCACCTTAGCGACAAGCCATTGCTGGGCATTTGACGGCATAAAAAGGGGCGCCAAAGCTTGCGTGTCTGTGTGCGCCCTTTTCGATTGCGCGCATGCGCGCAGCTCACTTGATTTTGGATTCGCGAAACTCGACGTGTTTCTTGGCGACCGGATCGTATTTCTTCTTCACCAGTTTATCGGTCATCGTGCGTGAATTCTTGCGCGTCACGTAATAAAAGCCGGTATCGGCGCTGGAAACCAGCTTGACCTTGATGGTGGTGCTCTTGGCCATGATCGGACCTTTCGCTTGCTGGCGGTCAACCTAGTCAGCACGCTTCGAATGTCAAGAAAGCAAGGCTGCTGAAGTTTCCGGCGATCAGAGGATTTCGCGCACGAAACGCTTGTGCAGCATGCGGTAGAGCGGCACCGGATGCTCATGATCCATGCCGGCGGCGATGCGGTCTTGAAGCTCTTCGAGCACGACGGCGGTGATTCCAGGCATATCGAGCCGGCGCGCCTCCGTGATGGGCAGCCAGACAAGCTCGACAAGCTCCGCGTCGGGCCCGACAAAGCCGTCGTCGCGCCGTGCGATGGTGGAAACATCGGCGGCGAAGAACCGGCTGTCGAAGCGCATCGGTCGCTTGGGCGGCGTGATGGCGCGGGCGATGAAGTGGATCGCGCTGAGATCCGGTGCGATGCCAGCCTTGGCGAACGCCTCCCAGCCGCCAGGAGGGGCCGCCATGGCGTCGGCAAGCGGGACGCCCAGCATGATGCCGGTCTCTTCGTAGGTCTCGCGCACCGCTGCCAGCGCGAAAGCAGCCGCCTTGGCGCGACTGGGCCGTTTAACGCGTCGCATCAGCCTTGCGACATGGCGTTCGTGCAGAGCCGTCGAGGCCGCCATCAGCCGATCGGCAGGTTCGATACGCCCGCCGGGAAAGACGAATTTACCGGGCAGGAAGCGGTGACGCTGGTGCCGGCGGCCGAGCAGTACTTTCGGCACCGCTCCCGCTCGATCGATCAATATCAGCGTCGCAGAATCCCGCGGCCTGACATTCGGGAAAGTTTGATCCCGCATCGTTCGGCTCAGGCGTTCGGCGCGGTCGGCCGCTGTTCCGCCCGCAATAACGCTCGAAATGTCGTCTTCCATGAACCCAAATCTCGTCGCTGAACCCGTCGTTGCTAACGCCGCCTGCCACGTGACTTCGGCCCTACCGCGAATTTCGGCCGCTGTTGCGCCAGTTGTCCAGGTCTTTTCTCCGCGGCACGGTCATGGCCAAAATCTTGGCCCAAATCTTGGCCAACGAGCTTGAAACGCAAGGCGCCGGCGACCGGCGCCGCCTCGACAAGCTGCACGGTCACCGGATCGCCGAGCCGATGCGTGACCGAGCGGCCGACGAAAGCGCGGCCGGCTTCGTGAAAGCGGAAATACTCGTCGCCAATGGTGCGCGCCGGAATAAAACCGTCGGCGCCGGTTTCGTCGAGCTCGACGAACAAGCCGGCGCGGGTAACGCCGGAAATGTGCCCATCGAAGGTCGCGCCGACGCGATCGGCGAGAAAATGCGCGATGAGCCGATCTGCCGTCTCGCGCTCGGCCTTCATGGCGCGGCGTTCGGTGGCGGAAATATTGGCCGCGATTTCGGCGAGCGCGACCGCCTCCGTGTCGCCGGGAAGTCCATCGGAACCGAGCTTGACCGCGCGGATAAGGGCCCGATGCACAATGAGGTCGGCATAACGCCGGATCGGCGAGGTGAAATGCGCGTAGCGGCGCAGGTTTAGACCGAAATGACCGAAATTTTCCGCCGAATATTCCGCCTGCGCCTGTGTGCGCAGCACGACTTCGTTGACCAGCCTGTTGACATCGCGGCCTTTGACGCGTGCAAGGATGCGATTAAAGCCATCTGGCCGCAGCGTGCCGCCCTTCGGCAATGCAATATCGAGCGTCGCCAAAAACTCCCGCAACGCATTGAGCTTTTCCGGCGACGGCTCGTCGTGCACGCGATAGACGAGCGGCACGCTCGCCCGCTCGCAGGTTTCGGCGGCGGCGACATTGGCGAGGATCATGAACTCCTCGATCAACCGATGCGATTCCAGCCGTTGCGGCATGATCACGCGGTCGACAGTGCCGTCCGATTTCAGCACAATCTTGCGTTCCGGAATGTCGAGATCGAGCGGACCGCGCTCGTCACGAGCGCGCAACACCACCCGGTACGCGGCGTAAAGCGGCGCCAGGATTTTTTCCGCAATCGGCTCGGTGACCTCGTCGGCGCGGCCGGAGACCGCGAGTTGCGCCTGCTCGTAGTGCAGCTTGGCGGCGGAGCGGATCATCACGCGGTGAAAGCGGTGCGAATGCTTGCGGCCGTCTGCGCCGATGACCATACGCACCGCGAGCGCAGGACGGTCTTCGTTCGGCCGCAGCGAGCACAGATCGTTGGAGATGCGTTCCGGCAGCATCGGGACGACGCGGTCTGGAAAATAGACCGAATTGCCGCGCCGAACGGCCTCGCGGTCGAGCGCCGAGCCCGGCCGCACATAATGCGCCACATCGGCGATGGCGACGGTGACGAGATAGCCGCCGGGATTTTTCCGGTCCGGATCGGGCACGGCATGGACCGCGTCGTCGTGATCCTTGGCGTCGGGCGGATCGATGGTGACGAATGGCACGTCGCGCCAGTCCTCGCGCAAGTCTGTAGAGCCCCCGAGCGAAGGCGCCCGCGCGGCGCCGGCTTCGTCGAGCAGTGCGCGCGTGAAAACGTGCGGAATGTCGTGGGCATGAATGGCGATCAGGCTGACCGCGCGTTCGGTCCTGATCGAGCCGAGCCGCTCGACGACGGAAGCGCTGGGCAGACCGAGCCGGCCATGCCGCGCCACTTCGACGGCGACCAGATCGCCGTCGATCGCTCCCGCTGTGCTGCCAGGCGCGATCGCAAGCTCGTGACCACGCTGCTTCTTGTCGACTGGAACGAGGCGGCCGCCGCCGCCAGCAAGGCCGCGAAAGATGCCGAGCGTGCGGTGCTTGGCGCGATCTATGAGTTTGATGACACGGCCGCTCGTCTCCTCGCTGCCCGTCTGCTCGATGCGGATGAGTGCGCGGTCGCCGACGCCGGCGACTTCACCGGGCCGTGCCCGCCGCGGCGTCACGATGTGAATGACCGGCGGAGCCCCGTGAGCATCCTCATCCCATTCGGTCGGGCGTGCCAAGAGCTCGCCGTCGCTATCGCGGCCGGTGATGTCGGCAAGCACCACGGGCGGCAAAGTGCCGGCATGGTGCAGCCGTTTGCGGTGCCGGTCGATCTGGCCTTCCTCGGCAAGCTCGCGGAGCATGCGATTGAGCGCGGCGCGATCCGCGTTCTTGGCGCCGAAGGCGCGCGCGATCTCGCGCGTGCCGACCTTGCCGCTGCGCTCGCGGATGAAGGCAACAAGCTCCTCGCGGGAGGGGAGGCGTTTCATGGGCCAATTGTGGGCCGCGGTCGCGGCCCGTGGCACAATAGATAATGATTATTCGGCAGCTTGCGTTGTCTTGCGTGTTTTGCCTGCCGGCGGTTTGGCGGCCCGTGCAGCAGGTCTTTTGCCGGAAGCTTTGATATGTCTCGCTGTTAACGGGGAAGGACGCTTAGCCTTGCGCGGACGCGCGTGCGGCGCCGGTCCTCCATTGCGCTCCGCCCGGGCGTCGATCAAGGCAGCCGCCTCTTCGAGCGTGACGGTTTCGGGTGTTTTGTCGGCCGGCAGTGTCGCATTGACGCCGTTGTGGCTGACATAGGGGCCGTAACGGCCCTTTTTCGCCACGACCGTGCCGCCCTTGGCCGGGTGGTCACCCAGCGAACGGCCTGGATCGGCGCCGAAACGCCGGCCGCGCGGTCCTTTAGCGATTTTCTCGGCGATCAGCGTCACCGCGCGGTTGAGGCCGATCGTAAAGACCTCTTCGGGGGACTCGAGATTGGCGTAGGTCTTGTTGTGCTGCACATAAGGACCGAAACGGCCGATGCCGGCGCGGATCGGCTCGCCGTCCTCGGGGTGCCGGCCGACTTCGCGCGGCAGCGAAAGCAAAGCAAGCGCGCGCTCGAGATCGATCTCGTCGGGCGCCGTTCCTTTCGGCAGGCCAGCGCGCTTCGGTTTTTCGCCGTCCTTGACGGTTTCGCCGAGCTGCAAATACGGCCCGAAGCGGCCGCCGCGCACGGTGACGTCGAGGCCGGTTTGCGGGTCCTCGCCGAGCTTCTTGGTGCCGCCGAAATCGCCGGCGCCATCCGCGGAAAGCGACCGGGTGTGGCGGCACTCGGGATAATTCGAGCAGCCGATGAAGGCGCCGAACTTGCTGAGCTTGAGCCCGAGCTGGCCGTTGCCGCAGGTCGGGCACAGACGCGGATCGGCGCCGTCCTCGCGCGGCGGGAACAGATGCGGCGCGAGCAGCGCATTGAGCGCGTCGATCACCGCGGTAATGCGCAACTCCTTGGTCTCGTCGATGGCGCCGATGAAATCGCGCCAGAAATCGCGCAGCACGTCGCGCCAGGCCACCTCGTGGTTGGCGATGAGATCGAGCTGGTCCTCGAGGCCCGCGGTGAAATCGTACTCGACGTATTTCGCAAAAAAGCTTTCGAGGAAGGCGACGACGATGCGTCCGCGATCCTCCGGAATGAGCCGTTTTTTGTCGAGTCGCACATATTTACGGTCCTTGAGCACCTGCAAGATCGAGGCATAGGTCGAGGGCCGGCCGATGCCGAGCTCCTCCATGCGCTTGACGAGCGAGGCCTCGGAATAGCGCGGCGGCGGCTCGGTAAAATGCTGATCGGCGGCGATCGAACGCTTTTCGAGCCGTTCGCCCATCGACATTTGCGGTAGCCGGCGGGACTCCTCGTCGTCGGGGTCTTCGTCGCGGCCTTCCTGGTACAGCGCGAGGAAGCCGTCGAACTTCACCACGGTCCCGGTCGCCCGCAGATCGAGCTGACGGCCGGCGACCTTGGCCTCGATGTCGACGGTTGTGCGCTCAAGCTCGGCGGATTCCATCTGGCTTGCCACCGTGCGCAGCCAGATGAGCTCGTAGAGCCTGGCCTGGTCCGCATCGAGAAAGCTTTTAGTTTCGCTCGGCCGGCAGGCGAGATCGGTCGGGCGGATGGCCTCGTGCGCTTCCTGCGCATTCTTCGCCTTGGTTTCGTAGCGGCGCGGCGCCGGCGGGACATATTCCCGGCCATAGTCGGTCTCGATCACCTTGCGCGCGGCCTGGATCGCTTCGCCGGCGATATCCACGCCGTCGGTCCGCATATAGGTGATGAGGCCGACGGCCTCGCCGCCGGTGTCGACGCCTTCATAGAGCCGTTGTGCGACGCGCATCGTGTGCGCGGGAGCGAAGCCAAACTTGCGACTCGCCTCTTGCTGCAACGTCGATGTCGTGAATGGCGCATAGGGATGGCGCTTGACCGGTTTCGCCTCAACGGCGGCAACCGTGAACGCGGCGGTTTCCAGAGCGCGCTTGAAGGCCTCGGCCTCCGCTCCGGATCCGATATCGAGGCGCTGGAGCTTTTTGCCGTCAGCGCCGACAAGACGCGCCTCGAAGTTCTGCTGGCGCGATGTCGCCAGCGTGGCGATCAGCGACCAATATTCCTGGCGGACAAACTTTTCGATTTCGAGCTCGCGGTCGGCGACGAGCCGCAGCGCGACCGACTGCACGCGTCCGGCCGAGCGCGCGCCGGGGAGCTTGCGCCACAGCACCGGCGAAAGCGTGAAACCGACCAGGTAATCGAGCGCGCGGCGCGCGAGATAGGCGTCGACCAGGGCCTGGTCGATGGCGCGCGGATGCGCCATCGCCTCGATGACCGCCTGCTTGGTGATGGCATTAAACACCACGCGTTCGATCGGCTGGCCGTGAAGCGCCTTCTTTTCCTTCAGCACCTGGAGCACGTGCCAGGAGATTGCCTCGCCTTCGCGGTCGGGGTCGGTGGCGAGGATCAGCTTGTCGGCGCCTTTGACTGCGCGGGCAATGTCATTGAGCCGCTTCTGCGCTTTGGGATCGATCTCCCAAAGCATGCGGAAATTGGCATTGGGATCGACCGAACCGCTCTTGGGCGGTAGGTCGCGCACGTGGCCAAACGAGGCCATGACTTCGTAGCCCCGGCCCAGATATTTATTGATCGTCTTCGCCTTGGCGGGCGATTCCACCAGTACAAGATCCATGATAACCCGATGATTCTAGGGCCTTTTTGCCTATTTACAGCGCAAT
>Ga0116223_10002305_pt1 | contig 18159 bp, 9 predicted proteins | sample Sb_taG_3_FD_90092 | JGI IMG/M metagenome (GOLD analysis project Ga0116223, IMG submission 90092) | Peat soil microbial communities from Weissenstadt, Germany - Sb_50d_a_PC metaG | ecosystem: Environmental > Terrestrial > Soil > Wetlands > Peat | place: Germany: Weissenstadt | collected 2010-09-21 | reverse complement strand
GTATGCCTCAGCGAAGCTGTCGTAATCGTTGACCCTGGCCGAACCCACGGGCACAGCGCCCTCGGCGACCAGCCGGGTTGCGACGACCGGGCCATTCTGGGGGACGTGAGACATGCCGTCCATGCTTACACGCCCGGTCGCGGACGATCGCCGGAACCGGATGCGTCCTGCGTCCCTTCCGGCCAGAACAGCAGTTCTGCCTGCTGCCGGCGGTCGGTAAGCTACCCCGGCGTTCAGTACAGAACGAGCCATGCGGGTGCGTGCCCAATTTCGGCGCCGATCACAGCGCGTGATCGGGCGCCTGAGGTGATCCGATCCGAACGATTAGGCGCTCAAGATGATCGTCACTCCGGCCGAGGCACGAGTGCACATATTCTGCGGTTCTGCGCACAGGGCGAAGGCTTGCGCCTCAAGTTCGCGATCAGGTCCCGCTCAGTCCACGAGACCAGCCAGTACGACAGCCGCTCCCACGATGAACCGGATGGCAGCGGAGAGCCTTCCGGCCGAGGACGCCACGCCGCAGTATTCTATGTCCAAGGATACTGGACATGAGTGCTACGATCGCTGCCATGGCCTCGACCACCGACACGCTTCAGGCGACGCTCGACTACACGGCCTTTAATGCCCTGAAGGGCTTGGCCTGCAGTCCGAACCCGATGTCCGGGCGGATGATGGCGGCCAAGCTGGGGTTTCTCCGACTACGGCTACGGCTGCGCTGGGGAAGCTCCGTGATGCCGGCTTTGCGATGTCGAGCCAGGAAGGGCGGGCCTACCGCTGGCGCCTCAATACGGACAATGCCCTGGTCCGCTCCTGGCTGGAGGAGACGCGGGACGTTCCGAAGGCGCCTGAAGCTGCGGGCGGGATGAGCCCGTACTCCACAGGCGGCGGCGGCGTCACCTTCGAGCGCAAGGTCGCGGTGAAGTACCTTGCCCGTCTCCTTACCGGCGACGGGGCGGTTGAGTTGGGCGACAGCAGGTCCGTCGTTAGTGTGGCTTTCCAGCAGGCGCCGGAGCACTCGGTCGACGATCTCGTCATCTGTGCGGCCGAGCCTGGCGAGCCGGAGCCATCCCTGCTGCTGGCTGTCGGAGTACGCCGCTCACCTGACCTGGTGCAAAGCGACGAGTCGACCAAGAAGCTCATCCGCGCTTTTGTGCGCGAGGTCATGAGCGCGCCTTCGGACGGCCTGGAGCGCCGTTGCGCCCTCGTCGTCGCCGGTGCGCAAGAGCACGCTGAGCAGCTGGCGCTGCTCGCCGCCCTTGCCCCCAAGCAGATGGAGGCGTCGGCCTTCTTCAGGCTCGTACGCACACCGGGAAAATTCGACGCCGACGTCCGCGAGCGCCTGCGGCAGGTCGAAGGGCTCGTCAAGCTCGCACTCGCAGATCTTGGCATCGCCGATCCCGACGTGCACCTGGTCGAGGAACGCGTCTGGGAACTGCTGTCCCGGCTCACCGTGCTGATGCCGCGCCTGGAGACACCCGACGAAGCCGACTGGGCCGCAGTTACGAACTCGCTGATCTCGGTTGCCCGCGGTGCGGACCTGCTCGGCGCTACGCAGCTGCGTGACCGGCTGGTCGCCCTCGCGGACGAGTACCCGCCGATGGCCGCCACGGTCGACCTGAGCATGCTGCGGCGCGACGCGCATCCGGCCATTGACTCCGCCAAACGCCGACACAGGCGGGGATGGCAGGCACTCGGTCACCTTCAGGCGCGCGCAACCGCGGTGCGCAGTCACATCGCATCAGACGATGGCAGCCGGACCCTCCAGCTCGATCGGAGCCGGGCAGCACGCGAACTGCTCGCTCTAGCCGGGCCGTCGGCCGCCGCTGTCGTCGCGTACGGCGACTCCGGCGTCGGCAAGAGCGCGCTGGTCATCGGCGCGGCCATCGATGCGGCCGACCGCGCCCCCGACGCCACCCAGGCGCTGTGCATGAACCTGCGGCATCTGCCCGCGACGAGCCTGGAGCTGGAGGCTCACCTCGGCGCGCCGCTCGCTGTCCTGCTCGCGGAACTCAGCGCTCCCCAGCGCCTTCTGGTCATCGACGGCGCGGACGTGGTGTCAGAGGGCTCCGAGACGGTCTTCCGGTATCTCGCGGACGCCGCCCGGCAAGCTGCCGTAACGGTCATCGCCGTCACTGCAAACGACGCGAGGCAACTCGTGCGAGACACCGTCGCTGAATGCTGCGGCGGGTATGCCGCCGAGTATCTTGTGCCGCCGTTGACGGACGCCGAAGTCGAGGAGACGATCGCGGTCTTCGGTGAGTTGGCGGCCCTCGGGGCCAACCCGCGTTCGCGGGAACTGCTCCGCAGGCCCGTGGTGGTGGACCTGCTTGTCCGGGGAGGCGTCACCGGCACGCCCCTTAGTGACGCGGACGCCATGGAGCAGGTCTGGTCGGGGTTGGTCCTCCGCCGCGGGCGATCCGACCGCGGCACGCCGGATGCCCGGCAGCTCGCACTCCTGAGCCTGGCTGACCTTGCGCTGCGCGGAGGCGATCTGCTGGAGGTGGTGAGCCGGATTGATCCCACCGCGCTTGAAGGGCTCCGCCGCGACGGGCTGCTGCGGACCTCGTTCGACTATCCGTTCGAGATCGGCCCGGAGTTCGCCCACGACGAGGTGCGACGCTATGCGGTCGCTCGTCTCCTCCTCGCGGCCCCCGGTGGCCTAACCTCGAAGCTGGTTGCCGCTGGCGTCCCGCGCTGGTCTCTCGGCGCGGCACGGCTCGCGTGCCAGGCCATCCTTGCCCGGCCAGACATCCCAGCGAACCCCTTGCACGGCAGGCTCGCCCGCCTGCAGGAAGCATTCGACGAACTCGTCGCATCGGGTCACGGTGAACGCTGGGGTGACGTTCCGGGCGAAGCGCTCTTGACGATCGGCGACTCTGGCCCGGTATTGCGCGACGCCTGGGCAGAACTGCGCGCCGCATCCGGCAGTGGACTCCGGCGTCTATGCCGTCTTGTGGAACAGAGACTCCGCGACGACAGGGGTATAGTCCGGTCCGTCGCCGTCGAGCCGCTTATTGCGCTGCTGCTCGATGACGAGACGCCGTTTATCGCCGACGATCATCTGCAGGGCCTCATCCGAGCCTGGCTGCGCGCGCTAGTCATCGTTGACACTCCGGCTGGGTACCCGCTCCGCGTTCGCCTGCGCGATCGACTCGCGGCCGTGTGCACTGCGGCCGACCGCCGCCTGGAGGCCGAGCACGTGGCGGCGTCGGCCACGCGTGCGGCACTACCTCCCGAGGAGATCGAGGAGGAACGCCAGTTCGAGGAGCGCCAGAATGCTCTCCTTGCGCGGCTTGGCCACTCCCGTGCCCGTCGGCGCGCCCGCTCAGAGGTTCCCCGCGAGATCACCGACGAGGCGATGGTCGAGTTCCTCGCGCTTCTTGGCCCTGACCTCGGCGACCAAGGTGAGGGTATCCTCCGCCGGATCGCGCGGGACGCGCCGTCGCGGCTTCACCCTGCGGTGGAGGAACTGGCCACCGGCCGTGCGCTCGCGTCCTACCGGCGCGGGTTCCTCGCCGAGCTGACCCAGGCCTACTACCTTGACGAGGAGGAAGACGGGTCCGGCTTCCACGAGGACGGGATCAGGCGCCACCAGTCTCGCTCCTTCGGCGTGACCCCCCAGGCAGCATGGAACCGCGGGCCGTTCGCGGCGCTCTTCCAGACCGATTTCCGCAATGGCGTCGCCGTGCTCAATCGCATGCTCAACCACGCCGCCCTCGCCCGTGCGCGCATGCTGGCGGGCCTCAACAGGTACGGCGCACCAGTCGATGACAGCGAACTCGACGTCTACCGGACAGAACTTGGCATCACCGGGACCAGCGTCGTCTACGTCGGCGATGACCATGTGTGGACCTGGTATCGCGGCACCGGAGTCGGCCCCTACCCCTGCATGAGCGCGCTGGAGGCACTCGAGCGCGTCTGCGATCAGCTGGTCGCGGCCGGCGTCCCGCTCGCGAACATCGTCGCCGTGCTCCTCGATCGCTGCGAGAACCTCGCCATGCCTGGCCTCGCCGTCGGACTGCTTGTGCGCCATCTCGAAGACGCTGGCCGCCTGCTCGACCGGTACCTGGCAGAACCAGACATCTGGCACCTGGAGTTCGCGCGGCTCACCCACGAGAGCAGCGGGCTGGCGGCTTTCTCCGACGGCATCGTCCAGGCCGCGCGCCGCGGGTGGTCTCTACGCGAGGCCGGCATGCTGCTCGTCCTGAACGCTGACGACGCGCGAGCGGACGAGCTCCGCGCAATAGGCGGACAACTCGTAGCGGCCGCCCGCCGGGTGGCGACAGAGGCCCTCGGCGCGGGTGCCGACGAGGCAGCCGCAGAGCGGTTCCTCGCCACCGTGCGATCCTGGGCGAGCGGCCTGGACCGGGCGACCTACGAAGCCCAGCAGGCGGAAGACGGAATATACGTCCAGAGCACGCCGCCTGACGATGTCGCCGCAGCCTTGCGGCACAACCGCGAAGAGTTGGAGCGGGCGGCCGAGGCAACCCGCCTCATGGTCCGCTACTACATAGAGCCGCTCAAGGGGACGGCTTTGCCCTTGAGCGGCGAAGATCTCGCAGCAGACCTAATTGTGGCCGAGCAACTCCTCAACAGTCCGCCCGACTACAGCCCCGGCGGCCCATGGGACGCGCCGGCGGCCGTCGCCGCTACGGCGCTGACGGCCAGCATCATCTCCGGCACGGAACTGCCTGCCGAAGCCCTGCGCTTTGCCGCTGAGACCTTGATTCGCATCGGCGAGGGAGCGGTGGAGCCGCACCCGTTCGACAACGAGGGCTCATACTTCGAACGAGGAGCTGACCGCAGCGCGGCACGCGCCCTTCCCCTGCTCATCCTGCCGGGCGCGACGGAGCTTCGCGCCAGCCTGGATGGCGGGGACGGGTCTGAAGCGTACGCGCGCGTGGCCGCGGCGGCGGGCGGCATCGCCCGGTCCCTGCCCAACGAGGTCCGGGTGAATCTCGCGCGCGGTCTCGACCAGGTATGGGAGGCCCCGTGCGCAAAGGACGGGACGTGTCATCACGGCACTGCGTTCCAGCTTGCCGTGGAGACGATGCGCGACTGCGTCTTCGGGCCGTGGAACCCGGATACCGGTAAGCGCCAGCTTATCGAGCTTGCCGACCCTGTCGACCGGACGCTCGCGGGCACCGCGGACAGCGAAATCTACTTCTCCCGCCTGGACGCGGCGATCCGGGCGCTCGCCCCGGCCGCCCAGGCCGACGTCTGCGTCTCCGGCCACGCCCGCGAGCTTCTCACGGTGCTGCTGGCCGCGCACCGACGCTCCTTGCTGTCCTACGACGATGACATGGACGACCGGGGCACCCACGCCCTGATCGCCGCCAGGGCCCTGATGACCATCGCGGCCGACGGCGACGACGCGCCTGTTCACGAGCACATCGATGCCTATGCCGACAACCCGGCGCTTCTGCTGAACCTACTCCGGGCGCTGTCGGCAGCGGGTGAGGAAACAGCCGACCGGGCCGCGACCGCGGCATGCATCTGGCCGTCCGTCGTCGCGCACGTCATCGACCTGCACCAGGCAGGGCACACTCCGTTTCGCGATCGGTACCACGACAACTACGCGCTCGCGTCGCTCATCCCGAACGCAGCCGGCGAGGTCACGTTCCTATATCGCGAACTCGCCGGGGCCGCGGTCGTCTGGTGGCAACCACTCTCCTGGCAGGACACCGTCGAGCAGTGGCTTCCCCTGGCGGAAGGCGACCCGACATGCGTCGACCACCTGATCGGCTTTGTCCGCCCACTGCCGCCGGAGGATCAGGCACGCGTCGGCCTGCCGTGGATAGAGAGACTCGTCCTGGCCAGCCCTGGAAGGGTGGCGAACCGCACCTTCCTGCTATCGACATGGCTAGTTGAAATTCGTCAGCCCGCATCCGACGTCGGCCTACTGCCCGTCTGGCAACGCATCGTCGATGCCCTCGTCGTCGCCGGCGTCGCGCGGCTCGCGCCGTACTCTGAGTAGTGACCTGCGCACGCGGGCAAACCTGCCAGGCACGCCGATCAGTTAGTTGTGCACGGGAAACGACGAGCACCATTTCGGCTCGCACGAATACAGATCGGCGGTTCTCGTGTACGGCCTGACCGCGTTGCGAGGCGTCCCCGCTTAGATACATATCGAGCCGGATGCGCGCGCCGAGCGACTGACTGGCCGAGTACGGGCCGTGACCGGCTCTGGAGTGGTCGCCGACCGGATGCTCGTCTACGGCGAACGGCACCTGCGGTCAATCCTTGCGGGACCACCACAACCGGTGCCGGCCGCATCAGTTCCGCCAGCAACAACCGTCGGACCGAGGCGATCGAGCCGACGTCCCGCTGGCCTTGCCTGCCTGCGGCGGGAACTGTTCGGCGGCCTGATCAAGGAGTACTACGGGGTGGCTTAGCTGATCGCATGAACCTCAGGAACCCGCCGGCCAAGCGTCGGTACTATGCGGATGAGAGGACCGGCACGTAGGCGCTGGACCTCTTGTAGCCGATGCCCGTTGGACGCCCAGCATCCCCGAGCGCTGTCGCCACGACGGCGTCCGTCACGGGACCACCCGTCTCACTGCGTTCCGGCACTGCCGCCGGCAGCGTGCCCAAGGCTGCGTACCGCTGCGACCGGGCCCGGCGTTTCTGGCGCCGCCCATTAGACGACCTGGACAGCGTCACGGCTGGCCTCCGCGACCAGTTCGTGGCTCGTACCGCGTGGTCTTGTTTTGGTGGCAGCCTCCAGGATATGGCGTTCAGCCGGCATGCGGACTAATCCATTCCAGCCGGTCGATCCTTAGATCGGCCTGTGGGTGCCCAGCAACCCGAGCCAGAACCGATCCGGCGAATCCGCTGCAAGTGATGTAATAATCGATAGCCTGCCGCCTGGCTGACCGTGCGTGGGATGAAATGTTACGGTTACTGTGAACTCCAGCGGATTACCGGGGGTCGGGCACGCATGGCTTGCTTGCGCCCCGCGTTGCTGTTAACGGCAGCGCGGCAAGTGCATTCCGTTGCGGTAGCGTGCCTGGAGGTAGACTACTGAGATATAGCCGGTTTTGCCGTTCGGGAGTACGGCGCGATACCACACAGTGGAAGCAGACCGGCCGGGGTTCTGCGCGATGCCGGCGGAAGCCAGATCTTCGTTGGTCATCCACGCGCCATGTTTCTGGCAGACAACGGGGATGATGGCTCCGCTCCACATTGTCGTGCCAGCGATCTTGCAACCGCGCTCGGCGCAGCGGGGAACGGGCTTAGCCGACAGGTACTCAGGTGTCGTGTCCTCTATCAGGGTCGCGGGGCCGATGGCTACCTTGTTTTGCACTATTACGGCAACCGGGCCTGTCTGTGCCGGCACATCATCCGTATGTGTCATTGCGAAGATCGATACGGCAGTGCCGACGGCGCCACCGGCGACGAGCACCAGCGCAAACCGGACTGGCCGCGGAACATTCAGCGGCCTGCGGAGTCGCGCGGGTGACGGCATCGTCCTGTGCACTGCTGGCTCGACCTGCTGAGCGGTAGCGGGAGCCGCGCCGCGCTCGCGGCGGCATCGCTCCTGATCTTGAGCGTCTTCCCACCGTCGTCGCCAGTCCGCGGGGTTCGCTTTCAGCGCCGTCACGTACGCTTCGACGGTTTCCCACGTCGGCAAATGATCCCCACCTGCCGCCTCGGACAAGGCGGTCTTCGACCGGATCTTTCCGCAAGCGCGGTGCATTCTCAGATATGTGGGATTCCCGGCCTGCTCACGTAGCTGCCGGAGCTCGGCCGCGAAGATTTCAGCCGGTGTCTCCAGATTACCCAGCGATCGTTCAGATCGCCCCATGACAGGCACCGCCCTTTCGTTTAACCGCCGCCGCAAGAATTAGACCGCCGCTTCGTCCGGACAACTGTTGCTGCCTATACAACGAGTATGGCAGTTGCCGGCTTTCTCCGTCACGCCAGCGTCGCTAGCTCAGAAAGCTCGGGACGCACCTGGGCGAAATCAGGCAGCTGAGTTCAAACCAATTCAATCAGGAGTGATCATGAGAATCTCGCGCACTTACTTCGCTCGGCCCGGCTCGGTGAAAATCAGTACCGGCGCCGTTACGGCTGCCCTGGCCTCGCGGATCCGGCCTCGGCTGCTGGCCAGCATCGCGGCCATCACGGTCACCAGCGGCGCAGCAGTCGCGACCGCTGGCCCCGCGGCCGCCATGTCGGCGCCCATACAAACGACTGCCTACGTCAACGTGCGGCCCGGGCCCAGCACCAGCTCTGGCAACCCGCTAGCCGTCATGCCACCCGGCACCAGCCCCGACTTCAACTGCTGGACCCAAGGACAGAACATCGGCGGCGTCGACGTCTGGTTCAGCATCAACTACCACGGAGTCACCGGCTACTACGCCAGCTACTACGACAACAGCAGCTACAGCACCGACACGCAGATCACCAGCAAATACGGCATCCCGCACTGCGGTCCTGCCCAAGGTCCTGCCCAGGTCGCCGCCAACTGGGCGGCAGGCCACGTCGGCCAGAACTACGACAGCGGCCTCTGCCTCGCCTTCGTCTTCCAGGCCTGGGCTGCCGCCGGGGTGAACCTGCGCAACTACGTCACCGTGCCCATCAACGGCAACACCTACCCGGTCGATATCTGGAACCACTTCAACCACGGCACCACCGGCGGCGGCTCCCAGCCACCAGTCGGCGCCCTCGTCTTCTACGCCAACAAGCAAGGCAACCGCACCCTCAGCCACGTCGCCATCAGCGTCGGAGGCGGACGAACCGTCTCCACCAGCGACGGCGTCGGCTCCAACGTGCACTACGAAACCATCGCCCAGCACAGCTACGCCAACTACCTCGGCTGGTGGCTCCCGTAAGACAAAGAATGACCGCCTGGGCCGGGGCTCCACGCACACCCGGCCCGGGCACGGCCAGTCACCCATGCTGACCCCAACCAGGCATCCAGCTCCGGCCTGCGAGCACTGGCCTGGCAAACACCAGCGCGAATGTGACCACCGCTTGCCTGAGCCAGCGGCGGGCATGATCCGAAACCCGAAAATGATCCGAAAATGATGAAGCCAATAATTCCAGCGCTCCCGGCAAGGTGACAGAACGACAATTACGTGCCACCGGACTCCCCCGGAAACTGCACTCGAAAGCCGCCCAGAACGGCGGCGATGTGCGCACGGTCCCTTTGCCATGCGGTGGTCGGAGATCAGAGCTTTATGAAGCCATGTTTGTTCGCAACGTCTGGCACCGGCATCGCTCCGATGCGCGCCCACGTCAGAAGCATGGCGTTCGCCGGACCGACCACCTCGCTCGCATCCCAGCCAGTGAACCACGTCAAGTTGGCCGCAAGGGTCGCTGCGCATAGGGGTCCTACGACAAGCTCGACAGCCAGCTCGCGCGCGTTCACGTTGAGCGCTGCGAGCGCCTCGCCTGGCCGACCTTCGTTGGCCTGCAACGGCGTCAGGAACCTGGTGAGGCCGTGAAGTCCGGAGTGTGTGACCGAGCTAAGGAGCCGCTGGTACGTCGCTCCCAGATCGGGCGAGTCCTTGTCAATGGCGGGGCCCATGAGCCGCATTGCAGATGGCTGGGCGTCGCCCAGGCGGGCAGGCTTGCCCGGTCCCTTCGCCTTGTGGAAATCCAGACCATGACGATATCCCGACCGGCCGAACGCTTCGATCCTGGTCTGGTTGTGCGCCACTTTGCTGGCGGCTTCGTCACTTCGAAAGACTTCGACCATCGAGATCTGCTCACACAGGCCGTCGAGCCGGAAGTTGGTGGTCCTGCGGAGCCGTTCGAGAGCGTCGATGTCCTTGTCGGTCAGGTAACAGTCGATCGCGGCCGCCTCAGCTGCCGCGCGCGTCAGTGCGTATGATGCGTACACCGTGTTACGTGCTTGCAGGATATCGACGACTCCCATCAGGTAGTCAGTGCAGGAAGCGGCCAGCAGAACCGTGACGGCGAAGACATCGCTCGACGGACGCTCCCCCCACTCATCTGCGAATGGCTCACCCTCGGCCTCGCGCGCAGCAGGGGAACCAGGCGCCGGCTGTCTGTTGCTGCCCAGCAGGCCCCGGAACGCTGTAACAAAGTTGTCGAGGCTCTTGGCCAGGTCGGCGATCGGATCAGAGGACACGGCGCGAACTGTAGACCAACATCGTGGCTCTTTGCACCGTATTTTTCGAGTCGAGAGCCAGGCAAGAGCGCTCCAGGCTCAAGGCTAGGCCGACCTGGCGATGGCAATACACAACGTGAACGCATCTTGGCCAGCTGACTGCGTCGTTGTAGCGTGCCGCCTAGGTCGCACGGCGACGTAGGCAGGCGGACGTAGCGGATTACGGTCGGAGTCGGGCGGCGATACTGGGTAAGTGCCGGTCAACGATCTTTATGGTGCGCGGACGGCGCTAAGCCGTGGTGCTCCTGCGGAGTTGCTTGGCCTGGCCGAATACGGCTGGCTTGATACCAAAGAGGGCCTATCAGTATGCCGGCTACCGAACAGGGGCAAGGATGCGGTCACTGAGATAAGACGTAGATCTTCCAACTATGAGCGGTGCCAGCTCTCGCCAAATCACACTTCTGGCCGTACATATCGGCGGCTCGGCGCGCGTTCTCCGGACCTTGCCCACTACTCAGCGTGGCGATGTGAGCGATCGGCATTGCCCTGCTGCGCCGACCGCCGGTTCGGCGGGCTCTGGCTGGTCTGCTGAAGCTCGCCGTCGGCTAGCCGAGGTGCCTGTCGATGCAGCGATCGCTCCTGCCGTCCGGTGGCTGGATCGTCGTCGACTTCGTGCGCGCCCTATGCGGCATGAGCGAGCATCGCCGTAGGCCCCGGCGATCACGAATAATCATGCAACCGGCTCTGCCTGGCACCCGTTGGGATGGAGCTGGAACGGCAGTTATGTGGGCAAAATTTCCGCCGTTCGGCGCGCTCAACCGGTGCGGGCGGCGCCGCTGGCGACTAGAACATATCTGGGCGATATGTGGCACACGCCAGTCCGAGCATCGCTGCTCGTCGACTGCAAACTTCGTCGAGATCAGCGCTCCGATAACCGAGCGTCAGGTGTAACCGAGCGGTCGCCATGAAGCAACAGCTATCTATCCGATGATCGCCATGCGGCCGAGGACGCTATCGCCGAACCGCGGTGATGGCCGGACTCCCCTGTTGTTGCTGTCGGCGACACTAATACCAGCCCAGGGCCCGGGCAGCGTAGTCGCTGGTGGCCGTGGGCGGTGCTGCCGTGCCTCGGCCTCGGCGCACGGACTGGTATGGTGCGAAAGGGGGGCCTTGCGCGCCCTCGATGCTCGACAAAGTCGAAGGCATCGATGACAGATGGACCATTCGAGCTGAGGCTTCTGAGCGCCCGACTGGTCCCTCCAAACCTGGGATCCTGACCCCATCGGCTGCCGTTGAGCGGAAGATCAGCCGAGAAAGGCGCCGCGAACGTAACATCGCCATTACCGAGGCCATCCGGGCTGACCTCCGCTAGCGGATCAAGAAAGCATGCAGGACTGATAAGTCCAAGAATACGACCTTAAGCCGTACTCCAGTAATGATCTATAAGGATGAATCATGCCGAATCATGACAATGGCGTCGATCAGCGCAGGACTGTACACATCCAAATTTGGGACGAGGTCGAGGATCCAGAACGTACCGAACAAACCATGCTCTCAGTTCGACGTGACTTGCTAGAGTTGGCCAGTATCGCCGACGTTGAATTCGCATCTAATACTCCCGATAAATATGCGAAGGCGGCCATTAGCAATGAAGTGGGAGTGCTGCTAGTAACGATGTCGGCATCAGTCGGCGCGGTACGGAGTCTCGCCGAGTACTTTCGCAATTGGCTTAAGCGCAACGCTGATAAGCACGTTCGTCTTGAGAATGATGGTCGCGTGCTTGACCTGACTGGCCTGTCTGACTCATCAATGGAGCGGACAATTCAGCGTTGGTACGAAGAGCCATGACCGAGGCCCACGAGATTTTCAGAATACGAGATCGTCTAGCGATGGTTATTGCAGTTGGTCATTATGATGATCCGGTGTTTCATAACCTAGGCTCAACCGTTAGTGATGCCACAGGACTTGAGAAGATCCTTAGCGATCCGCAACTTGGAGCCTTCACTGTAACAACGCTGGTTGATGAACCAAAGGCGACAATTGAAGGTGCCGTTCATGACTTTTGTGCAGCGGGCGATTCGGGTACATTTCTTCTTCTCTATTTCTCCTGTCATGGGGCAAAAGACATTGACGGAAGATTGTATCTAGCCGCACGCGACACAAACCATGCCCGACTGCCACCGACAGCGATAGACGCTTCATATATACGAGGTTGCATAGATCGTTCGCGCTCAAGACGCATCGTCGTTTACCTGGACTGTTGTTATGCTGCTGCGTTTGTACGCGACCTCCATCCTAGGGGCGAGGTCGATCTGGAAGCTGTCTGGAGAGGCTTTCAGGGAGAAGGACGTATAATAGTATGTGCCTCGAAGGCAACACAATGGGCGTACGAGACTGATTCACCCTCAGCCCCCTCGTTGTTTACCGGCCATTTCATTACAGGTCTTGCCAGTGGTGAGGCTGATATAAACGGTGATGGCCTAATTTCTGTCCAAGAATCTTTCGAGTATATCTGCGATAAGTTGCGTGCGCATAGTTCCGTCCAAACTCCGAATATGTTCTCGCGTGTAGAAGGCAATCTTTACCTGGCCAGAGCGCCGCTTCGCCCTGGCCGGCTGCCCGCTGATGTGCTTGCTGCCGTCTACAGCAGTCATGTCGAAATTAGATTGGGCGGAATTGATGTGCTGAAAGGGTTGGTAAGAGGAAAAGACAGACGTATCGCGAGGGCGGCTGATGGCGTTCTTAGCAAACTTCTCTTCGATCCTGCAGTTGAAGTTGTTTCGGCCGCGCGCGCCGCATTGCCGATTCCCCCGAACCTGGAGCACGGCATAGTAGCCATTGCGTCATCTGAGCGGATTGATGAGCGGATTGCTGAGGAGAAAGACATTGCGGAACTTCATGCAGAGAGCTTTCGTAGCTCGCTGCCGAAAGACATTCTGGTGGCTGTACTAAGTACACAGAAAGCATTGCGCTTGAGCGGCGTGAGAGCACTCAGGGAGATTGTTGAGGCCGACGACAGGAGCCTAAGTGAACCGGCCATTGCTGTTCTGAGAGATCTTATATCTGATCCGGATGGAGAGGTCGCGGACGCTGCTCGTAACGCTCTTCCTCTGCCTCGACTAGTTGTTCCGCCGAAGCACGTTCAGCCGGGCTCAGAGCCTCGACAGGCGGTCGATGCGCTGAGTCCGTCACGGGCGAGCCCGGCCGCGCGGGGCGAGTCGGTGCCGAATTCGTTTTCGTTTGACAAGCCACGTGATCCGCAATGGTTCAAGCACGCGGTCTTCTACGAGGTGCTCGTGCGCGGCTTTCACGATTCGAATGGCGACGGCACCGGGGATCTCCGCGGCCTGATCTCCCGACTTGACTACCTGCAGTGGCTCGGAATCGACTGCATCTGGCTGTTGCCGATCTACGCCTCGCCGCTGCGCGACGGCGGCTATGACATCGCCGACTTCATGTCGATCTTGCCTGAGTTCGGCACCATCGGCGACTTCGTCGAACTCGTGGAAGCCGCGCATACACGCGGCATCCGCGTAATCGCCGACCTGGTAATAAATCACACCAGCGATGCTCACCCGTGGTTCCAGGCATCGCGCACCGACCCGGACGGCCCGTACGGAGACTTCTACGTCTGGTCGGACACAGACGACCGGTACCCAGAGGCGCGGATCATCCTCGTCGATAGCGAGCAATCCAACTGGACCTACGACCCGACCCGCGGCCAATACTACTGGCACCGCTTCTTCGCCCACGAGCCCGACCTTAACTACGAGAACCCGATCGTCCAGGACGCGATGCTGGAAGTCCTGCGGTTCTGGCTCGACCTCGGTGTCGACGGATTCCGGCTGGCTAATGTGCCGTTCCTGTATGAGCGTGCGGGAACCAACTGCGAGAACCTGAAGGAGACGCACGAGTACCTGCGACGGATCCGAGCCGAGATCGACCGCCTCTACCCCGACCGGGTTCTGCTCGCCGAAGCCGATCAATGGCCCGCTGACCTAGTCGAGTATTTCGGCGACCCAAGCGTGGGCGGTGATGAGTGCCACATGGCATTCCACTTCCCGCTGATGCCGCGCATCTTCATGGCGGTCCGGCGCGAGCAGCGCTACCCGATCTCCGAGATTCTCGCCCAGACGCCGGAGATCCCGTCTGGCTGCCAGTGGGGCCTCTTCCTGCGCAACCACGACGAGCTGACCCTGGAGATGGTCACCGACGAGGAGCGGGATTACATGTACGCCGAGTACGCCAAGGACCCGAGGATGAAGGCCAACGCCGGGATCAGGCGCCGGCTCGCCCCGCTGCTCGACAACGACCGCAACCAGGTCGAGCTGTTCACCGCGCTGCTGCTGTCGCTGCCCGGCTCGCCGGTCATGTATTACGGCGACGAGATCGGCATGGGCGACAACATCTGGCTCGCTGACCGGGACGGTGTGCGGACGCCCATGCAGTGGACCGCTGATCGGAACGCCGGCTTCTCGCTGTGCGATCCGGCCCGGCTCTACCTACCGCTGAATACCGATCCGATCTACGGCTACCAAGCGATTAATGTCGAGGCGCAGGAGCGGACCACCGGCTCGCTGCTGCACTGGATCCGCCGCATGATCGAGATCAGGAAGCGGCACCTGGTGTTCGGCCTGGGCAGCTGCGCCGAGCTGTACAGCTCTAACCCTAGCGTGCTGGCCTTCGTGCGCAAGTACACCGGCGAAGAGCAGCCGGAGCGGGCCGCCGACCCGATCCTGTGCGTCAACAACCTGTCCAAGTTCCCGCAGCCAGTCGAGCTCGACCTGAGCCAGTACGCCGGCTATATCCCGGTCGAGTGCGTGGGCGGAGTCGCCTTCCCGCCGATCGGCGAACTAAGTTACCCTCTGACATTGCCCGGCCACGGCTTCTATTGGCTTCTGCTCGTAACCCCCTCATAAGTTCGAGGTGGGGCCTTATCAGGTCGGCGAGACTACATTATCACCCGGACGCTGGCCGTAGGCAGCTGCGTTTTCCGATCCGGATGTGGGGTGACGCTGGAAGCGGCCGTGAACTCAGGAGCGCGCCAAGCGATCAAGGTCTGCGTTTGGCCTTGACCATTGTTGACTGTGGCAATCGGCGGACGTCACGCTCCGCCTGCTCACCGCACCACTGCTCAGTCGCGAGTTAGCCCTCGGTGCTCTGAGGCCAGCTCTGGAAGCTCGTAGGTGTCGATGCGATGTGGCAATCGGCTTGGTCGCGTATTGCTGTTATGGGAACGATGGCGCAGGAGACAGCGCCAGAACTGGCCGTTCTGCGCAGCCCAGCGCAGCGACCCCCCATCAATTCGAAGCGCCCTATTCGGCAGGGACCCAGAATTTGCATCAGGACGTGCCGTCCGTAGCAGGCTGTCGGTCGTGCATGACTACGCCTACGAGCGCATGAACATGCAGGAGCCAACTTACTCATTTCGGCATGAGCGGACGAGCCAGGACAGATCGCCAGCTCGCAGACGCGATCCGGCGCAGCGCAATAACGTTCCTTATGCGGGGTAACGGCCGCAGCCATTCGATGTCCGAAGGCTGCACATATCGAGCCGTCGGCGTGCGCCTGTTCAGCTTCCGCTGATTGCAGAGAGCAGCGCCGCGGAGTCCGCCGTAGCCCCGGCCTTGCCGCGCGGTAGCTGGCCTGGCCGACGCAGGGGCGAGCCATTGACTTGCAGATCCCAGGTGGTGCCGGCCGGAGCGTCGATGTGCAGGGTTACCTTCTCGCCGATCCGCGGCTGCCGGATCGCCCGGGTTTCCCGCCGGCCACTCCGCCGCCCTCGCAGTGGAAGTCGACGGCCGCGATGGCGAGCGCCGTCCAGATCCGCGCCCTGCGGCGGCCCAGGCAGCAGGCCCCGGGCACGGTCGCAGCTGATCCAGCGCCACCCGATCCGGCAGGGCGAACGTTGCCCGGCAGCGCCGGGCCGGTACAAGCCCTGGGGCGATCGGTTTGCCGGGTGCCGAGGCTGCGGTGCGATCACATTCAGTGACCGGCCTCCAGTGCCTGACCAGGATGCCGTGGAACGAGTCGTGGAACGAGTGTCTCGGGATCGTGGTGCACTGTGTGCGTTCCGGGCGTTCCCGTCGCGGTGTTTGTGCAGGCAGTGCGCTCGGGGCGGCCGGGCGGTCCTCTCTTAATCCGCGGGTTCGGGGTTCAAGTCCCTGGCGGCGCACCCGTCCTGACCTGGCCTTTCTCAGCCAGGAAGTGGTTCCGGCGGCCCACGGCGTGGAACGAGTCGTGTCCGCTGGTTCGTTGCGCTGATCGCGCTGAACGTGCACAACGCTCACAGTCCCGTGCACAGACAGTGACCGCCCGCCCCGTCGCGGCAGCCGTGCAGGTGTCGGTGACGCCGCCGCCGCGGCTCCAGGCCCTCGGGATCAGCCCGCGGCAGGCCGCAGCACCGCCCTGTTCACCCTGGCCGCCGAGGTCCCGGCCGCGATCCTGGCCAAGACCCTCGGCATCCACATCAAGGCGGCCATCCAGTGGCAGGTAATGTCGGAATGTCGATCATGTCATAAAGTGCCTTCGTCATTGCACGGACGTGCGGAGGTGGGTTCCCCCTCCCGGCCAGGAGAACGATTCCGAAGTCGGCGGGCTTGAAGTTCCGGCCAGCCTGCATCGTTGAGAACATCTGCTTGAGTTCCCGGCCGGTCAGCTGCAGGTAGCTGTAAACACGATCACCAAGCAGATTCGCGCCTTGGAGGAGAATGACGATCTCTGTGTCATAATACTCTTCGCCCAGTCGGGGGTGAGGTGCCTGAGCAAGCCGAACATCGGCCTGATCATGATCCGATCAATAGCCGTTCATCACCCAGGGTACTTCAGCGGCCAATTAGCCGGGCAATGCCTGCCGACGAGCAGCACGAAACGAACATGGGTCTGCATGTGATACTGCTGCCCGCCTTCCCGGTAGAACACGTCGATCGCCTGCGCCTCTGCCACTGGCCCGGTCGGCTTCAACACCGTGAGCAGATCAGCGCGATGCGTGCCATGAGCGGGCGGAATCCTCGCGCCTGCCGCGCGCATCCGCTGCGACCACTCAACCCCCGGCTGCGGCCCTGGCGGAAACCCATCCCAGACACCGACCTCGAAGTTGCCCCTGGTCGGGACGACATAGGAGGCGACAAGCTGAAGGTGGCGGGGCTGGACGAGGTCAACTTTCTGGACCACGACGGCTGACTGGCCGGTGTTTTCAAGGAGAGTGGCCCCGTAAGACAGCACCACGCCGGGGGCAAGGAACGAGCAGAGGCCGCCTGGGTCGCCGCCGTTGCCGAGAGGGCCGGTATCGATGGCCGGGCCTGATGAGCACGCGGTTGCCAGCAGTGCCGCCGCAAGCGGGGCGGCGATCCTGCTGGCAACCAGTCCGCCGATTCTAGGAGAGGCCGACAACTAGCCATCCAGGGTTGTCACCGGGCGGCCCCGACGCGCCGCAGATGTCATGGCTGTTGGGGCCCATGGTGTATGTGATGGAACCGTCCTGAGACCAGCCGGTCTGCGCGGTCAGAGTGATGGGAATCGCGGGAACAGGGATCCCGGCACTGAACGTGGCCGCCGTCTGGGTGTCGAAAATGGGCGACGTACCAGCGGCATAGCGTACGCACTGCTGTGCCTCAACTGGGGTCACATTGAGGATCTGCGCGCCACCGTAGTAGTCGTAGGGCTGTGTGAACTCAGGGCACTTCGCCTCTCCGTACAGAGCGTAGCGGAACTTTGTCTGGTACAGTTTAGTGGCGTTATCACCGAACACCCCGTATGGGATGGTATCCGTTGTGCTAATATTATACGTGCCACTTTCAGACCAGCCATTGACAGCGACACCAACCCCTAGATTCGAACGCTGTGACCTTATATAGGTAAATTCCTGCGTTTCACCGCCCGTGATAATAATACTCGTCTGTCCGACTTTCGCCCATTGCGGGCCGTAGACTTGGAGAAGAACCGGAGGCCCGCAGACACTGGGCGCCTGCCGACTGCTGGGGAAGCTTTGGGAAGAGGCCCGGAGGGTCATGTCGCCCGTGCTGACCGGGGTGCGTTGCGTAATGCTGACAGAGAACCCGTAAAGCGTAATCGCGTGG
>Ga0116223_10002302_pt1 | contig 18170 bp, 15 predicted proteins | sample Sb_taG_3_FD_90092 | JGI IMG/M metagenome (GOLD analysis project Ga0116223, IMG submission 90092) | Peat soil microbial communities from Weissenstadt, Germany - Sb_50d_a_PC metaG | ecosystem: Environmental > Terrestrial > Soil > Wetlands > Peat | place: Germany: Weissenstadt | collected 2010-09-21 | reverse complement strand
CTGCCACGGCCGCCGCAATCCTTTTAGCGAGAGGGCCGTCTCGGCGCCGCCCATGACTCGGAAGCCGGCCCGCATGTACCGCAAGGTCGAGGGTCAGGTGTACACCCGAAGGGAGTACATGGGCGGCGTCCCGAATTGTCGGGTCACGCAGTTCGACACGGGCAATCTGCGTCAGGCGTTCCCGCTCAGCCTTACTCTGGACACGGAAGAGGCGGCCCAGGTCCGAGACATCGCTCTGGAAGCGGCCCGCATCAGCGCGGTCCGAGTGATGGAGAAGGCGGCGCCCAACGAGTATCATCTGAAGGTTCGCCGCTACCCGCATCAGATCCTGCGCGAGCACAAGATGGCGATGGGCGCGGGAGCCGACCGTATCTCGGCTGGAATGCGGGGCGCGTTCGGCAAGCCGGTAGGTCACGCCGTTCGTGCGGGCATCGGCATGGCCTTGCTGACGGTCTATACGACCCAGGCCCACTTGGCGGACGCGCGGGAAGCGCTGCGCAAGGCTTCCCACAAGCTCCCCGTCCCGACGCGAGTGAACATCATCCAGAGCCCGTCGTAGGCACCGGGCGCACGACCAGCACCGGACACGGCGCGTGGGTGACCATCGCGGTCGATACGCTTCCCAGGAGCAACCGACGGGCGGCCGACCTCCCGCGCGAACCCACGACCAATAGGTCCGTTGGGTGTCGTTCCAGGTGCGACAGGATCTCGTCGACCACGACCCCTTCGTCGCACAATCCGGTCACGCTGGTCACGCCGGCCCCCTCCGCCTTCTTCACCGCGGCCTCGACAAAGACCCGGTAGCGGAGGAGCTCACTGTTGGGGAGCGGGGCCGGCACGTACGGCTCGGTCGAGGAGACATAGACCGGAGCGATCGGGGCGATCGAGAGGACGACCAGGTCGGAACCGTACTGTTTGGCCAGTTCGATCGCGCAGTCCAGCGCGGCCGCTCCGTTGGTCGATCCGTCGATCGCGACCGTGATCCGTTGGAAGCGGCCCCCGGCCATCGAATCCGGACAGCGATTCGGGTCTACATGGTCGTTGCGCACGGCCCGGCCCCGGGGGCCACGATACCGGCCGAACAGCGCAACTGTTTTTTATGGGAGGCCAACCTTCTCACGGTGGTTAGGTGTCCACCGTGGCCCCTGTCTGTATGAATTGCGGCGCGACCGATTTCGTCTGGGTGAACGACATTAAGACCGGCTCCATCGGGGGAGGGACGCTCTCCCTCCGCGCTCGCGGCGAGCTGGCCCTGGGAACAAGGATCTGCCGCTCGTGCGGCCACGCGGACCTCTTCCTGAAGGACCCGGCGATCCTCCAAATGCCCCACACCTGGAAGCCGGGCGAATTCGTCCCCATCCCATCTCGCCCTTCGACGCCCGCCCCGCCTCACTCGTCGACCTCCCCGTCGGCGGCGCGTCCGCCGGCACCACCGTCCCCGCCTTCCACGCATACGATGCCGCCTCCTCCGGCCCCGACACCCCCACCTCCCCCTGTCACCGTCGCCCCGCCGCCACCGGCTCCCCCGCCTCCCCCTTCCCCGACGGGACCATCTGCCGAGGCGGCTTCGGGGACCGTTCAGGAAGGCGGTGCCCCCGCTTCCAAACGACCCTCGCGCAGGCGAAACCCAAAGACGAAGGCGGACGACAGCGCACCCCCCGCCACGCCCTAGGTCGCGGGACCGGCCCCACCAGACCACGGGCGGTCATTCCGGTTAGCCTACCCCGGGATGTGAGCTCAGGGTAGCACCGCGGACGAATGGGCCGCTTTTGCGGACGGCTCGGGCAACTCGCCCGCCACGAGATTCAGGAATCTGTGTCCAGATTCTTGCACGGGCTCGAGAGTTCTGGGGACCGACAGTTGACGGGCACCCTTCAGGGGGTTGGAGGCACGTCCATCCGGGGCCGGGCGATCAGCGGAAAGCCGACGGCCGCCCCCATATGCGTGGCCGCCGGGGAAGTAACGGGGTCCTCCGACTCGGGTGGTCCGTAGGCGTACTCGTACCCATTCAGGCATGCAAAGTAGATCCGGCCCTCGGCCACAGCCGGGGGCGAATAGCCTGCTCCGGGACATTCGAGCTCCTTGAGCTTCGTTCCGGTTGCCGCGTTGAGCACGAAGAGATGGGTGCCTCCGTCGACGAGTAGCAGCCCGTTGACGTACGCCGGCGCCGAGACGCTCTTGCCCCAGAGCGGTTGCTCCCAGACGACCGCTCCGGTGCTCGGGTTCAGTGCCCAGGCGGCTCCCGAGGAGTGAACCCCCTTGTACGTGGCGGTCCCGGTCCCGACGAACACGAGTCCGTTGGCGAACGCGGCCGAACCGACCGATTGGCCCGTGGTCAACTTATCCAGCCACACCGGGCCCGCGGACAGGTCCGCGGCGTTCCAGGCGTAGAAGTATCCGTTCTTGTCCAGCGCCCCCACCATGGCGACCCCGGTGGAGGTGGAAAAGAGGGTCGCCGAACTGCCAAAGTCCCCGTCTTCGATCTCCTGTCCCTCGGGGATGTGCCAAGTCGAAATCAGCGCCCGGGTGCTGGCGTTGATCGCGACGATCGAATTGTCAAACTCTCCCGGACTATGGGACTTGTTGTTGCCCGTGGCGAAGTAGACCGTATTGGCGCTCGCGTTGACGGACGGCGAACCCCAGACGCTCGCCCCGAGTTCCCCGTGGGGCGTCGTGTGGAACATGCCCTGGATAGCGTGGGTGGTCAGGTTGATCTGGAGTAATCCACCGGGAACGAGCGGCTCATCGCAGAAGCTCGATACGCCGACGTAGGCATACCCATTGTACAGGAGTGGGCTGGCCCAGTTGTAGTACCCCGCGCTAGGACTCCCGACGAGGACCTTCCACTCGACGGCCCCGGTCGACGTGTTGACCGCGTACCAGTAACCGTCCCCTCCGCCGATGTAGAGGCTGCCATTCTGGACGGTCGCGGATGACGCGATTCCCTGAGTTCCACAGTTGCTCGACTTGGTGATGCCGAGGAAGCTCTTCCACAGCAGAACCCCGGTGGAGGAGTTCAGCGCATATTCGTACCCGTTCCACGCTCCGACGTAGGCCACGCCCCCGACGACGGTCGTGGACCCGGTGATCGCACCGGTAGTGTGGTACGACCATGTGGTGGTGAGCTCCGATATATTCGCCACCGAGAGGGTGGTCGCCGCTAGATTCGCGGAGGTCCTCGTCGGGTTCTGGAGGTAGGTGGGCCACTCTCCCCCGTTCGATGCGAGCGGGTTGGCCGAAGTGGCCGACGTCTTTCCTTCGATTCCGGCCCCGGTCCAGGCCCCGGCGCCCGCGACGTTGGAGAGCCCCAGTACAGCAACAACGACCACCACGAACGCAAGGCCGAGGATGGGCGACCGTGGGAATCGGGACGCGGTCGGTCCGGACCGGTTCATGGGTTCTCCGCCACCGGCTTTTGTGGTTTCCTCCGAACGTAGAGGGCGAGGAGCAGACCCGCGACCGCCAGGGCCACCAGAACACCGATCAGTCCGTAGTCGAGCGCACTCAGGCCGCCGTTCGCACCGGCGCCGGCCGACGTGGAATTGAACTGGATTTGCTCCGTCACGTTCTTCCCGCTCACCGACAGGTTCCCACCGGACGGCGAACTCGTGTAACCGACCACGACTCCCACGGTGTACGTGAACGAGCCGTTGCTCACGCTGAACACCACGGTCGTTGTCGACGAGTTGTGCGATGCGATTCCCAGGGTGATGGACCACAACTGACCTTGTGGGAGGCCCAATTCCACAAAGAAGACCGAGTAACTGATGACGCTGAATGAAGTGTTCAGGGTGACGTCGTGCCCGGCGACTGTGGGCTCGAAGCTGGAGACGCTCGACCGGTACCCGAGGACGCCGTTCACTTCCACCGAGTACGTGCCGTTCGGAACCATGGTGGAAGCGACGGAGCCGGTCGCGGAGACGAGGGTCCCGTTCACCGTAATCGACCATGCCGTCCCACCGGGGAGGCCGGTCTCCTGAACGAAGATCGTGTAGAGGGTAGCGACAGAGAAGTGAACCGTCTCGAGAAGGTCGGCACCTTGGACGACCGCAGTTCCGCCACTGGGGGATGGCTGGTAGCCCGACACGGCGGCTATTGTGAACGGATACGTCCCGTTCTCTTCCTGGAACCTGACCTGGGTATTGGTCGAGGTATGGACGACGCCGTTCAACTTCACGGACCACGCGGTGCCGGTCGGCAAGTTGGATTCGGAGAATGTGACGTTGTACAGAATCGGCGTAAATGTGATCGGCTCGGTGACAGCGGCCCCGGTCACGTTCACCGAGCCACTCGAGGAACTGAGCGAGTATCCGGCGACTTGGCCGACGGTAAACAGATACGAGCCATTCGGCTCGGAGAACCCGATAGACGTCCCCGACGAATTCTGTCGTGACCCGTTCAAGGTGACCGACCACTCGGTTCCGGCAACGAGCCCGGACTCCTCAAACGTGACTGCGTAACCGGAGCGCGTCCACGGAACCGTGACTCCGGCGGCGTGCCCGGCAACTGGGACCGACCCGGAGTACGTGGACGTGGAGTAACCTGGAACGGGAGAGATCGTGTAGGGGAACGTGCCGTTCGGCTCGTTGAAGACTATCGCCGAGGTCGTCGAGGAGTTCGAGCTGCCGTTGAGAACGACCGTCCAGGAAGTTCCAGACGGTAGGCCTGTCTCCGAGAACGTGACCGCGTACTCTGCCCGGGTCCACGAGATCGGTTCGGGCACCGGCGCGCCGGCGACGGTCGCTGTTCCAGAGGGAGGGGAAGGGTGGTAGCCCGCGATCGAGCTTAGGGAGAACGGGTAGGAACCATTGGGCTCAGCGAACACGATGGTAGTCGTGGTCGAATTCTTCAACGAACCGTTCAGGGTAACGGACCAGGACGTTCCGCTCGGCAGCCCCGTCTCGCTGAACGTCACCGCGTAGACCGGGTTCACCGTTAGGGTCGTGTGCGCCGTCTTGGATGCGCCCAAGGTGTCCGTCACCTTGACGGCGACGTTGAACGAACCGGCTTGAGTGGGAGTGCACACCAACGACTAGGTGTTCGCCGTCGTGCATCCGGAGGGGAGTCCCGTGTACAGGTACGAATACACGCCGCTCCCACGCACGGCGTCCGTGGTGAACGTCGAACTCCCGCCCAGGGTGATGGTCGCAGGCGAGGCAGTGAAGGAGGAGATATCGAGCGATCCGGAAACTCCGAAACTGTAGACCGTCCCAAGGTAGTCGCCGATGAAGATGTGACCCAGGGCTACCGTGGCGGGACCGTAAAACAGTCCGGGCGTCGGATAGTCCCACATGATTGCGCCGGTCGAGGCGTTCAGGACGAACACAGTTCCGTTGTACGTGGGGGCAAGGGCCCCAGCCCCTTCGATGATGACCCCGTTCTCGTAGGTCACCGCGCCCCAGGTCGATTGGTGATCGGGGAGTCCGGTTTGCCATGCGATCGCACCGGTGTCGGGGTTGAGGGCAGCGATCGTCCCGTTGTAGGTCGTTGAACCGAGCTTCTCTTCCTGTCCGGCGTCGACCAGATACTTCCCGGTGAACACTGCGGTCGCGGCGAGTCCCCGGGCCTTCTCGATGTCGCCTCCGTGGGCGATCTGTCGGTGCCAGACAGGGCCGGCGTCGATGTCGTCGGCGTCGAACGCCCACATCGTACCGTTCTTGTCCCCGGCTTCCACCATCTCGGTCGCGTCGGTCTTCTGGAAGAGTGCCGGGCTAGTGGGGAGGTCACAATCGCTGATCGGACCTGAGCAGCTCGTGTCCTGCCAGTGCCCAGCTACCTCGGACTCATCGCAGGTCGCCGCGCACGACCCTTCGCTGATGTTGTCCAGATGGAGGGCGATAATCCCCTCGCAGTAGGGGGATTCGGAATAGACGTCCATGTCGCAGTTGCCCGTGGCGATGATGATCTCGTTCTGAGCGGGGTCGAAGGTCGGCGTGGTCCAGATCGTTCCCCCCAACTTGCCGGTCGGAACCGTGTAGAACGTGTGGACCACGGTGTGAGTGGCCAGGTCGATCTGCATGAGCTCCCCGCGCACGAGCGGCTCATCACAATCGCTGGCGACGCCCAGATACTCGTAGCCGTGATAGATCACAGGGCTGGCCCAGTTGTAGTTCCCGTTGCTGTTGTCCCCCACGAAGACCTTCCAGAGAATCTGGCCGGTAGTCGCGTTCAGTGCGTAGGTGTAGTTGCCCCCGCCACTGACGTAGACAACCCCGTCGAAGATCTCCGAGCTCGAGGTGATCCCGCGAGGAACGTTCTTGCACTTGGGGGCGTTCGTCGCGTTGGTCTGGCCCAGATAGGTTCTCCAGATGGGGTGCCCGTTGGTCGCGTTTAGCGCACTGAAATTTCCATCCCAGGCGCCCACGTAGGCGGTGTTCCCCACGACCTCCACCGAGTCTGCGATGACCGAGCCGATGGGAGGGACATTGGTGATCTGCGAGGTCCAAGAAAGCGTGAGGTTGGTCGCGTTGGCCGCCGAGATGATGGTGTCGTTGGGGTTCGTGGAGCTGTGGCCAAAGTCATGCAGGTACATCGGCCAGTAGTCTGGTCCCAGGGACGTCGCCGGAGCGGGAGGAGATGATACCGGGCCGCTCAGCACGATCGAATTATTCGGCCCAGACACGGTCGAGTGGCCGCCGACGGATAGAGCCGAAAACATGAATCCCAAGACGACGGCCACAGCGACCGGCCACGATCTGCGACCCATCGGATGATTCCCCGGACCCGGCTCAACCGGGGCTTCGACTTCACAGGTTATACTTCATGATTCGGAAGGATGCAAATCTGTCGATGGACGGCGCGGAATGCGTGAAACGAGGGTACACCGAGATTCCTCCAATGGTTTGGCGCGCTCGGGGACTTCAGTCGCCATGGGATTTGTTCTCCGAGAGTCACGGGGCCGTTCGCTGGCCCGACCGAGTCTCGTGGGGGAATCGACGAGGGGGCCCAGGGAACGTGATGGAGGGGGAAGTTCCTAGAGAGTTCTACTCGATGCGCGACCCCGAAACACTCCGGTTCCCAGGCGAGCTTACTTCGGAACTTACGACGTAGTCAGCGTCCCACTTCTTCGAGCAAGCGATCCACGTAGTTCGACAACCCCGATCGATCTCGAATCGATGGAGGAAAAGAGAGGCTCTGCGTCAGCTCGTCACTGAGCCAGGAGAAGAGAGCCCGGTGCGCGCGCAATGCTCGCACGATCGAGGGATCGGTGTACTCAGCCACGGTCTCCGGAAAACCACGGAGAACCCGGGGGTCGGCCCAGGTTTCGAAGAATCTCCCGCTGTGCCAGAGGTCGCGCCCGGGCGGACCATGAGCGAGCGCGTGCCATCGCACGGCGCGCACCAGCAACGACCCGAGGTAGCCATTGGTCGCTTCCAGTGCTGTGAGCCGCTCTCCGCGTCGAAGCTTCTTAGCGGTCCACACGAGATGGAACCAGAAGTCGTTCACCAGATTCGAGTATTCGGAGAAGCTCGGCGGAGCGGGTGCGGGGCCTGCATGTGGCACGGCGAGCTCGAGGGCGTCTTTGTTGACCAACGGTCGAAATCCACGCCGGAGGACGCCGACCGCTCGGGGGTCGGTCAACAGTACCCTGAGGAATCCGACAGGAAACACCGCGAAGTCAACGTCCTGCCCATCCGTGAATAGGACCCGACGTTCGTCACCCGATTCCAGCGCGTTCGTCTCGAGGTGGGAGGTCCAGTATGGTCCCAGCCCCGATATCCATCCCTCGTCATGCAGGATGGGATCGGGGTCGCGGGCGAACAACGCAAGGTCGATGTCGGACAGCGGGTCCGCCGGCGTCTTCGTCCGAGCTTGGGAGCCGACGAGGAGCGCGAGGCGGATGTTGGGCTCGCTTTCGGCCCAATGCTGGAGTCGAAGAATCCAGGAGGCCGACGGCGAGTCCGTCACGGGCATGCGACCACGCCGTGGGTGATAAACTTTCGACGAGTCCTTTCCTCGGGACCTCGCTGCGAGAACGTTTCTCTCGAACCGCTCCCGCTTTCGGCCAGGTTCGATCTGGATTCGACCGGACGACCTCCGGCTCGACGCGGTGTCCGGGTCGCTCCGCCGTTCCGATATCGGACCTAGGATCAGGACGGTCCTGCGCTCGCAGTACTCGCTCGCGCGCCCTGCCATTTGCGACGAATTCCTATCGAGCGCGCTACCAGTAGGCCCGCACTGAAGGAAAAAAGGGCATCAACTGTCCCGAGCACGATCTGCTGCTGGACCGGCGGATACCCGCCAGGCGGGCTTCCGAAGGCGAGCGAACTCGGGAACAGCAAAACCGCGATGGCTAGGCGAACCACAAAGACACCCAGGAACAGGGCAGCGAGAGAGAACCCGATCCGGTACGACCACCCCCCGGACGGTTCGCGGTAGATCTGCGTCATGCGTTCGGCAACTCCGGTGAACGCCAGCGCTGTGCCGATGAGGATCACAAGGTCGAGCGCGATCAAGTACGGGAACGCCCAGGGAGTGAGGAGGACGGACTCAAGCTCGCTCAGGATCCAAAGAATCAGAATCAATGCCGGCAAGGCAACTAGGCGAACTCCGGAGAACGGCACTCCCTGCGTCATCGCGTAGGAACGCCGAACGATCAGGAGAACGATCACGACCTGGATGAAGATCGCGGTCAGTTCGGGAGTGGTATAGCTCGTCACGCTCGGCCCATGCCTTGCGGGATTGGGAAAGTGAGTTCAGCTAAAGAGACTTCTCGGAGGTCGATTCGCTCACGACCGGCGTGCGGCTCGGCTGAGGTCGTCGCTCTTGCATCGAACTTCCGTTCGTCGGATCGCGTCGCCGTGAAACTGACAGCCGGTTTCGGGATAGCCACGGCGGAGCGCATGGTGCGCCAGGATGGACCGAGCGCTCGATATCCATATCCTGGGGCAGGGCTGTCTTTATATAGTTATTTAAATACTATATAAACCTGTGACGCGAATTCGAATCGAGAACGTAGTGGCCTCTACGAGCCTGGGCGACGAACTGGATCTGCAATCGGTCGCCTACACTCTAGACGGGGCGGAGTACGCCCCCGAACAGTTCCCGGGAGTCATCTACCGGCTGGCCAAGCCCAAGACCGCGATTCTCCTGTTCCGTTCGGGGAAGGTCGTCTGCACCGGCGGGAAGAGCATGAAGCAGGTGGTCGAATCGGTCCGAACGGTCTCGGAGATGATCCGAAAGGGCGGCCAGAAGATCATCATGCACCCGAAGATTCAGGTCCAAAACATCGTTGCCACCTCGGACCTTGAAAGCGAGATCAACTTGAATTCGATCGCGATCACCCTGGGTCTAGACCGGGTTGAATACGAACCTGAGCAGTTTCCCGGGCTGGTCTGCCGTCTCGAGCAACCGCGCGTGGTCGTACTCCTGTTCGGCAGCGGTAAATTGGTCTGCACCGGCGCCCGTCGGCCGTCGGATGTCAGTCTGGCTGTCGAGATGATCTCGAACCAGCTCCGGGACGCGGGCCTCTTGCGCCGAGGGCGCAACCGGGCCTATGTGGAAGCGAGCCGGGCACCCCGAAGTTCGCGTTCGTCTGCCGGCGTTCCCGCCACGCGCCTGTCCGGTCAGGTCTCTCCACCCGATACTTCCGCGACCACAGTCGTAACCTAGCTTGGCGTCGGCCCTCTCCCGACGGGATCGCAACTTCGTCCGGTTCACGGGCCGGTCCTCGCGGGCCTAACCTTGGGTCGACGTGACATCGCCCCGACCACCAAACAGGGCGTACCGCCCCAGCTCGGAGCGACCCTGGACGCTCTTCGGATTCCGTGTGGATGCTAGCGGTCCGGGCCACTCGACCCGGAAGACCTCCCGCCGAAACGGGCGTTCCCGGCCGTAGGTCATCCGCCGCCGCACTCGAGGCGAAAGTAGACCGCTCGGGACAGATAGCGGGGCATGGATTTGAACCATGGATCTACGGGTTATGAGCCCGTCGGGATTTCAGGACGGCCGGCGACGCCGGCCGTTTTCCTGACTACCCTACCCCGCTGCGCCGCCACGCAAGAGGGCGGTCTATTTAGGCCCTCTCTGGGCCGATGCGGACTCGCGCGCCCGGACGGACTTTGCGGCTCGCCGGAATCAGTGAGGGAGGCTCAGGTCCTCGCGTTCCCGCTTCAGCAATCTCTGCCAGTCCGCCCGCACCTGCTGCTGGACCCTCTCGATCTCGCTGTGGTTGAGATGACGGAATCGACCCTGGGCGGTGAGGTACTCCGAGACGGGTTTCAGTTCGCCGGTCTTCCGGGTGATATGCAGCTGTTCGTCGATGACTTCGTACAGTGGGAAGACCCCCGTGTCGGTCGCGAGACGGCCCAGCGCGATCGTCTGGGCCGAGTCGAACTTCCAACCCGGTGGGCAGGGCGCGAAGATGTGGAGGAACCGGGGGCCGACCAGGTCGCGTGCCCGTTCGACCTTCCGGTCGAAGTCCTCCGGGAAGGCCGGATTGAGCGTCGCCGCATAGATCGGGTGGTGGGCGAGGACGATGGCCATGATGTCCTTCTTCGCTTCGGGCTTGCCGTGGAGACCCCCGCCGGTGGGAGTGGTGGTCGTCCAGGCGCCCCACGGGGTCGCGCCGCTCCGCTGAACGCCCGTGTTCATGTACGCCTCGTTGTCGTACATCACGTAGATCCCGTTGGTCCGGCGTTCGAGCATGCCGCTGAGCGCTTGCAGTCCGATGTCGGCGGTTCCGCCATCGCCGGCGAATCCGACGATGTTGAGGTCCTTCATGCCCAACGCGTCCGCAGCCGCCCGCAGCCCGGAGATCGAGGCGCCCGTCGCCTCGATCGCGTTGTCCAGCACGCCCATGTGCAGCGCGGTCGTCGGGTAGGGCGTCCCGATCACGGTCCAGCAGCACGCCGGAATCGAGACGATGGTCCGGGGTCCGAGCCCCTTGAGCAGCAGTCGCATCGCGAGCGCGGGTCCGCACCCCGGACAGGCTGCGTGCCCCGAGAACATCAGCTCCTGCGCCGGGATCGTGAGTTTAGCCATGGACTTTCTCCGCCTCCTCTTCGAGATCTTCCCAGTGGGTCGAGGGCGTTTGGCCGGAGAGCAACGTCTCGAACATGCGACGGACCTCGTGGGGCGTCACGTCGCGGCCGCCAATGCCCGCCAGAAAGGAGGTCACCGGTGGGCGCCGCGGGGCCGTGTAGAGCGCGGCGCTGACCTCGGTCGCCACCGGGCCCATACGACCGAAGGTGTACGACCGATCCGCCACGCCGATCCGGTCGGCCGTGACCGCCAGTTCGCGGATCGCTTCCTCGGGAAACGGCCGGAACATGCGGACCTTCGCGAGTCCGACCTTTCGGCCCTCGGCGCGGAGTTCGTCGACGACCGACCGCGCCGTCGTCGTGGCGGTACCGATGGTGATGAGAACGGCGTCCGCGTCCTCCGCGCGATAGGTGGGCAGCACGCCTCCGTGGGTGCGTCCGGTGGCGGCCAGGTACTCCTCCTCGACCTGAGCGAACACGCGGGGTACCCGCAACGTCGCCTCCGCCAGCTTCTCTCGAAACTCGACGTAGTGGTCGGGGCCCGTGAACGAACCGAGTCGGGAAGTTTGACCCGGCACCAGCACAGCATGTGCCTCGCGGGGAGGCAGGAAGCCGTCGACCACGGACTGATCAGGGACGTCCACTGGCTCGACGGTGTGGGAGAGGTAGAACGCGTCCTCGTTGACCATCACGGGCAATCGGATCTCCGAGTGCTCCGCGAGGCGGAAGGCCTGTAGGACCGTGTCGAGCACCTCCTGGTTGCTCTCCGCGTGGAACTGAACCCAGCCGGTGTCCCGCTGGCTGACGGTGTCGGTGTGGTCGGCGCCGATGTTCCACGGCGGGGCGACCGCGCGGTTGACCACTCCCATAACGATGGGGGCCCGCATGCCGGACGCCCAGTGCAGCAGCTCGTGCATCAACAGCAGCCCCTGGCTGGAGGTCGCGGTGTACGTGCGCGCCCCCAGCGCAGCGGCACTGATGCAGACCTGCATGGCGCTGTGTTCGGATTCGACCTTCACGAATTGGGCTGGGAGATCCCCGGACGCCACGAACTCCGCGAGCTTCTCGACGATAGAAGTCTGCGGGGTGATCGGGTACGCCGAGACGACCTGTACCCGGGCGAGCATGGCCGCGTAGGATTGCGCATAGTTGCCCGACAGAACTTTCTGAACCATCGACGTCCCTCCGTTCAGGCCACCGCCACCATCTCGATCGTCTTCGGTGGGCATTCGGCGGCACAGATGCCACATCCCTTGCAGTACGCGAGCCGGATCACCGGAAACCCGTGCTCGTCGATCTCGATCGCGTCGTCCGGACAGAATTTCCAGCAGAAGTTGCACTTCGTGCAACGCTCCAGATGGATCTGGGGAGTGAACGTACGCCAAGCGGCCGTGTGGTTCACTTCGCTGGAAATCGACGCCATCGGGCCTTCGGGGAAGGGCAACGGAGCGACATACGGCAACGGTGCCGCCGCAACCGTGTTGGGTCCGGCCTCCACCATGCGCACGTTCGTGTAGCCGTCGCGGGCTGCGAGGCTGTTCTCCTGAGGTCGTGCCGGAACGAACTGCCCGATCGCGCGGGTGAGCGCCTCGAGCGAGACCACCCCGGTCGCTCGCGCCAGTGCGCCGAGGACCGCGGTGTTGACGATGGGCATCATGGATGTACCGAGCCCGTGCGCGAGCGCGATCCGGGTCGCGTCGACGGTCGCGCGGTGGACGCCGGACATCGTCACGAGCTTTTCTACCGGGGCGGTGGTGTTGACCAGGAGAAGACCCCCGGCCTTCAACCCGTCGGCCACGGGGGTAGTGGAAAGTAGACCGGGGTCGAGGACGACCACGACGTCCGGCGCGGTGATCGACGTTCTCACTCCGATCGGATGGTCGTCGATCCGGGTGAACGCGGTGACGGGTGCCCCCCGACGTTCCACTCCGAAGAAAGGGAAGCTCTGGGGGGACTTCCCGTCCAGAAACGCGGCCTGGGCGAGCAACTCGGACGCGACTACTGCGCCCTGCCCGCCCCGGCCGTGGAATCGAATCTCGATCACGGACTCCTCCAACCCGAAGGAGCCTGCGTGGGTTGATGAAGGCGGGGTCAGACGCACTTGACCATCGCTTAAATCAAGGGCCACCGCCTCGTCGTACCATGGTCGGCATTCGCGCCCTCAAGAAGATCTGGTTTGACGGTCAGCTCGTCGACTGGGCGGACGCGAACGTCCATGTCCTTACCCATGCACTGCACTACGGCTATGCGATCTTCGAGGGGATCCGGAGCCACGACACCCCGCGCGGACCCGCGATCTTCCGACTCCGAGAACACATCGACCGGTTCCTCAACAGCGCGAAGGTCTACCGGATGAAGATCCCGTACACGCAGGCCGAGCTGGAGAAGGCGTGCGTGGACGTGGTGCGCGCCAACGGTGAGCCCACGGTCTACCTCCGTCCGATCGGGTTCTCCGGCTACGGCGAGATGGGCCTCGACCCGACCAAGAGCGCCGTGCGCGTCGCCGTCGGAGAGTGGGTGTGGGGAGCCTATCTCGGCGCGGACGGGGTCGAGAAAGGAGTCCGCGCCACCGTATCGAGCTGGGTCCGGATGGACTCACGTTCCCTGCCGCCCCAGGCGAAGTGCGCCGCGAACTACGCGAACTCCGCTCTAGCCAAGATGGAAGCGGTGACGGGGGGATTCGACGAAGCCATCCTACTCAACTCGGCGGGGATGGTCGCCGAGGGGCCCGGGGAGAACATCTTCCGGGTCAAGAACGACATCGTGAGCACCCCTCCGGCGAGCTCCGGTATCCTGCGCGGCATCACCCGCGACACCGTGATCCGGTTCCTCGCGCACGAAGGTCTGGCGTTCCAACGCACCGATTTCACTCGCGAAGAGTTGTTTACGGCGGACGAGCTGTTCTACACCGGGACGGCCGCAGGGATCACCCCGATCCGGGAGGTCGACGGTCGACCGATCGGCACGGGAGACTACCCCATCACGCGACGGCTGCAGAAGCGGTACGAGGATGCCATCCACGCACGAACGCCCGCATACAACGCCTGGCTGACGTACGTCGGCTGAGCGGACCGCCAGGGTCGCAAATTCATCGGCCGGCCTCGCTCCTCCCCCTAGCTGTCTACGACTGGTCATCGATTCCATGGCACTACCGGCCGGCTTTCAACACGTCGCTGGTCCCCCCCGGGGGAACGCGTCACCCGCGTCTTTCCCGAGGCGTCGTTCCTTGTCGCATGACCGGGCTCCGGGACCGCCGTGTTGCGGACGGACACCGCGAGAACACGACCCCGCCCGAATCTGGGACGCAGCCACAACGCCGGGCAGACGAGGGAGAGCAGGACCGGAACCTCGACCAGGGACTCGATGACGGAAGCGATCGCGGGCAACTCCCCTTTGATCGTCGTCCTGGGAGGTACGCAGCATGTGCCGCCGTCCTCAGTTTCCTCGCCGTCCGGTTACTCCGCTGACCCTGATTCCAGCAGTTGGGCCCGGAGGAGACGGCTATGGTCCGGGTGAAGGTGTAGCTAAGAACCCGGGGCAGGACTCAGGGCGAACTCGCCCTCTTCTGTTGCCTCTGCCACGCCACTCTCTGTCTGAAAAGCAGTCGAGGGAGGGACCTACACTAAGGGTTCATAGCCACAAGGCAGGAGGGCGTCCCGACTCGAACCCCGTTCGCATTTGGAAAGGGGTGGGTTTCCTGAGGGGACGGTCCAAATCGGCGCGCTCACAGCAGTCCACGCGCTCATCGCGGTCTGCCATCGACCGCGCGCGTCCCACATTAAGCTCGCGTTCGCGCGGAGCGTGAACGTTCCCTCGCTCCGCTCGGCGAGCATAATGGGGACATGGCCACCCCCGTCGCTCGAACCGCTCCTCGGACGGCCTCCCCGCTCACTCCGTGTCGATGAGCGCAGAGCGCCTGGGAAGTCGACGCCGCGAACCCGTTCCCCGACCTAGGCGCGATACGCCCAACGGACGCGATTGCAACGCGGAAGAACCGAGCAGGAGAGCACAGAGCTAGGCATTTCCTCTCGCGGTGCCCTGAATTCGAGGCGCCTATGTCAACCAATGTCTACATATAGTGTGTCGAGATGCATCGACACGATGGCGTCATCCAAGCCCGAGCCTGGCCTCATCGGTAGGCTCGGAAGACTGACCGACTCGGATGGGGATTCCTGCCTGCCGCGCTACCAGAAGATGGGGAGCGAGGTGGTGAAGACAAAACAGTTCGCGGCGACCCTCGCGCGCGCCCGAGCGCTTGCCGATGAGCAGCGGTTGACCGTGGTGGCAATCCTCCATCGTGAGGGAGAGCTCTGCGCGTGCGAGATCCAGGCGGCCCTCGGGCTCACGCACGCGACGGTCAGTCACCACATGTCGGTACTCACCTCGGCCGGCATCGTGAACGCCCTCCGGCGGGGGAAGTGGATGTACTATCGACTGATTCCCGGAGCGGTCCCGGAGGCCGTATGAGCGGACCCGGGGGAGGGGAGGAGGTCATCCGCCGGTCAGTCCGTGAGCGGTACGGAGGCCTCGCCCGCGGAAGAGGCAGTGGTTGTTGCGGCGAGGGCGAGACTTCCTGCGGTTGTTCCTCACCCGGTTCATCCCAGGGGGAAACCGGGGCAGGCGGCTGCGGTGGGGCTTACACGGAGTCGGAGCTGGCGGGCCTCCCCGAAGGATCGAATATAGGTCTCGGGTGCGGAAACCCTTCGCGACTCGTGTCACTTGCGCCGGGCGAGGTAGTGCTCGACCTCGGCAGTGGCGCGGGGGTCGACAGTTTCCTCGTCGCCGGTCGGGTCGGCCCGACCGGGCACGTGATCGGGGTGGACATGACGCCCGAGATGATCTCCCGGGCGCGCGAGCTGGCCCAATCGAGCGGTAGGACCAACGTCGAGTTCCGCCTCGGTGAGATCGAGCATCTCCCGGTGGAAGATGCTTCCGTCGATGTCGTCCTGTCGAATTGTGTAATCAACCTTATCCCCGACAAGGGACAAGTCTATCGTGAGGCGTTTCGGGTCCTGCGGCCGGGGGGACGGCTCGCGGTCGCGGACGTTCTCGCGACACGTCCCATCTCCGAGGAGATGCGGAACGACCCGGAGCGGTGGGCCTCCTGCTCTTCAGGAGCGTTGACCGTGGAAGAGGTGACGGACCGTTTGCTCTCGGCCGGATTCGAGTCCATAGAAATCTCGGCCCTCGGCGGGGATTCATCGGTGGAGTCTCTCCGCGCCCAGGATGAGATTGGCGTCGTGCCGGGAGAAGTTCGCGCGACGAAACCCGGAGGCCCGCGTCGATGACCGAATCCAAGATCGTTCTGTTCATTTGCGTCGGGAATTCCGGCCGCTCGCTGATGGCCGAGGCGATGTTCAACGCGAACCCTCCCGAAGGGTGGACCGCGATCTCGGCCGGCACGAGCCCGGCAGCTTCGGCGAATCCGCGGACAGGGCCGATGCTTCGCGAGATTGGGCTAGACCTTCCGCCGCATCCGCCCCAGCTGTTGACCCCCGAGATGATGGACAGCGCTCGTTTCCGTGTCACGATGGGATGCCTCGATGACGAGGCATGCCCCGCCCGGCTCAAGGCATTGGAACTCAGGGACTGGGCGCTTCCCGACCCCGTTCAACTCGACGACGCAGGTTTCCGAGGGGTCCGCGACCGTCTTGTCGGGCTCGTCCGGGGCCTACGGACGGAGATTGTCCTCTACGACCGCCGCCGGAAAGCGGTCGCGGAGGCCACCTCCGCGAGACCCGCATGATTGCCTCGCGCGCAACCCATGCCTCCCCGCCCGCGGTCGTGGCTTGAGGTGAGCGTGGCCACAGAATCACCGGGAGGCGCTCTTTCGACGGCCCCTCGCCCGAGCCTGCAGCTCGACGTCGTGGACCGATACCTCCCCGTCTGGGTCATTTCGGCCATGGTTGCCGGCCTTGCCCTGGGCCGTCTGTGGCCGGGAGTCGGCACCGCGCTCGGCCTCTGGCAAATCCAGTCGGTTTCTGTACCGATCGCCATCGGTCTGCTTCTGATGATGTATCCGATTCTGGCTCGAGTGAGGTACGGCCGGATTCGCGAGGTCACCCGAGGGTGGCGATCGACGGTCTTCCCGCTGGTGCTGAACTGGGTCGTGGGCCCAGTCTTCATGTTCGCGCTAGCGTGGGCGCTCCTCCCCGACGCCACCCTCCTAAGGACGGGAGTCATCCTAGTCGGACTGGCCCGGTGCATCGCCATGGTGCTGGTCTGGAACCAGCTCGCGGGCGGGGACGCGGAGTACGCGACCGTGCTGGTCGCGCTGAACGCCGTGTTCCAAATCCTAGCCTACGCCGGGCTTGCGGTCTTCTACCTGGTCTACCTCCCGGCGTGGCTTCACCTGCCCTCGCAAGCAATCTCGGTAGACACCACCACAGTGGCACTCAGCGTGCTTGTCTTCCTCGGAGTTCCACTGGCGGCTGCCCTAGTCAGTCGGTTCGGTCTCGCCCGATGGAAGGGACGAACGTGGTACGACGAGCGGTTCGCTCCTACGGTAGGTCGGCTGACGCTTTGGGGGCTCCTCTTCACGATCGTCGTGATGTTCGCTATCCAAGGTCTCTCCATCACTACCCTTCCCTTCACGGTCCTCCGAGTCGTCGCGCCGCTCCTCGCGTACTTCCTCGGCATGTGGGCGCTGGGATTCCTGGGCAGCCGCTGGCTCAACTTCAGGTACGAGAAGTCGGTGACCGTTGCGTTCACTGCGGCGAGCAACGACTTCGAACTCGCGATCGCGGTGGCGGTGGTAGTCTTCGGGGTCGCCTCCCAGGTCGCGTTTGCCTCGGTCATCGGCCCGCTGGTCGAGGTCCCCGTCCTCCTTTCGCTCGTGTACGTCGCCCTGTGGAGCCGGTCATGGTTCGACCGCCATCGCGCGCCCGTTGCGGGCCGGAAGTCGGCCGAGTCCTCAGGGTCCGGTTCCTCCCTTTCCCCCGAGGCAGATGACCGGGGCCTCTCCTAGCCGCGCTTTAGGTGGGGGGCATGTAATCGGACGACGAATCGTGCTTTTGCCCACTGATACGGGATTTGCGCGGCCCTGGGCGCTAATCGCGGTCGGGCCATGCTATGTACGTTCCCTCGTGACTAAGTTTCGGCTCCCGAGGTCAGGCATCAGTCCGCTACATCGGTCCTCCGTCAGAGAAGGGTGTTCGCGCTCGCACCATGCTATCGGCGTCGTTCACG
>Ga0116223_10002298_pt1 | contig 18182 bp, 16 predicted proteins | sample Sb_taG_3_FD_90092 | JGI IMG/M metagenome (GOLD analysis project Ga0116223, IMG submission 90092) | Peat soil microbial communities from Weissenstadt, Germany - Sb_50d_a_PC metaG | ecosystem: Environmental > Terrestrial > Soil > Wetlands > Peat | place: Germany: Weissenstadt | collected 2010-09-21 | reverse complement strand
GGTTTCGCGCGCGGCGGCAGGCACAATATTCGGCGCTGCGCGACAAGCCCTGCGTCACCAAGGATGGCCAGCCCGTCGAATTGATGATCAATGCCGGCCTGACCATCGATCTGCCCCATATCGACGACACCGGCAGCGCCGGCATCGGCCTGTTCCGCACCGAACTGCAATTCATGGTGGGCCAGAGCCTGCCGCGCACCAGCGATCAGCTCGCGCTGTACCGCACGGTGCTGGATGCGGCGGGCTCCAAGCCGGTGACATTCCGCACCCTCGACATCGGCGGAGACAAGGCGCTGCCTTATATGGAGACGGTGATCGAGGAAAATCCGGCGCTCGGCTGGCGCGCGATCCGGCTCGGGCTCGACCGGCCCGGCCTGCTGCGCGGCCAGATTCGTGCGCTATTGCGGGCTGGCGGCGGCCGCGCGCTGCGGATCATGTTTCCGATGATCAGCGAGGTTGCCGAATTCGATGCCGCCAAGGCGATCGTCGAGCGCGAGCTGACTTATCTGCGTCAGCACGGCCATCCGCTGCCGGAACGCATCGACGTCGGAACCATGGTGGAAGTCCCCGCGCTTCTCTATCAGCTAGATGAGCTGTTGAAGAAGGTCGATTTCGTTTCGGTGGGGTCCAACGACCTGTTCCAGTTTCTGTTCGCGGTCGATCGCGGCAACGCCAAGGTCTCCGAACGCTTCGATACCCTGTCCGCTCCCATCCTGCGGGTGCTGCGCGAGATCGTGCAGAAAGCGAATGCGGCGAAGAAATCGGCATCCCTGTGCGGCGAGATGGCGTCAAAACCGATCGGCGCGCTGGCGCTCATTGCGCTTGGCTACCGCTCGCTGTCGCTGTCGGCCACCGGACACGGTCCGGTCAAGGCGATGATCCTCGACCTCGACGCGAAGAAAGCCGAAGCCATGATGAAGCCGCTGCTGGATGCGCCGTCCGGCAGTGTGTCGATCCGGCAGAAGCTGACCGAATTCGCCGAGGCCGAGGGGCTGTCGTTGTAGCGGGCTTGACCCTCGCCCAACATCCCGAACCCCTTTTGAGATAGAGACGCATTCCATTCGCAGAACCGATCACCACATTTGCTGAATGCGCGTGTATTCGAGACCAGAACATGTCGATGCTCCCCGAAGCCAAACTTGATATTCTCCTGGCGCACCACGCTTCCCTTGAGGCCCAATTGCTGGGCCAGGTAAGCTCGGAGGAATATGTGCGGATCACGCGCGAGCTCGCCGAGCTCAATCCGCTGATCGAGGCCGTCAAGGCCTACCGCGCCGCCAACGCGGAAATCGCGGGAATCGACGCGCTGATCGCCGATTCCGCCACCGAGCCGGAAATGCGCACCATGGCGGAAGCCGAGCGGGAAACGCTCAAGACGCGCAGTCTGGAATTGGCGCAGCAGATCCGCGTGGCGCTGTTGCCGAAGGACGCGATGGACGATCGCAACGTGGTGCTGGAAATCCGCGCCGGCACCGGCGGCGATGAGGCCGCGCTTTTCGCCGGCGACCTGTTCCGGATGTATGAGCGCTTCGCCGCCTTGCAGGGCTGGAAGGTCGAGGTGATTTCGATGAGCGAAGGCACGATGGGCGGCTTCAAGGAAATCATCGCCGAAGTGCAGGGCCGCGGCGCATTCGCCAAGCTGAAATTCGAATCCGGCGCTCACCGGGTACAGCGTGTGCCCGACACCGAAACGCAGGGCCGCATCCACACCTCGGCAGCGACGGTGGCGGTGCTGCCGGAGGTCGAGGATGTCGATGTCGACATCAAGCAGGACGATCTGCGGATCGAGACCATGCGCGCGCAGGGCGCCGGTGGCCAACATGTCAACAAGACCGAGTCCGCCATTCGTATCACCCACATCCCGACCGGCATCGTGGTGATGATGCAGGACAGCCGCTCACAGCACAAGAACCGCGCTTCCGCGATGAACATCCTGCGCTCACGCATCTATGACGCCGAACGTCAGCGCATCGACGCGGTGCGTTCCGCCGACCGCCGCGAGAAGGTCGGTTCGGGGGACAGATCCGAGCGCATCCGCACCTATAATTTTCCGCAGGGCCGCGTCACCGACCATCGCATCAATCTGACGCTCTACAAGCTGCCGCAGGTGATCTCCGGCGAAGCGCTCGGCGAATTGGTCGACGCGCTGACGACGGAGCACCAGGCGGCACAACTCGCCGCTCAAGGCGCGGCGGCGTGAGCGAAAATTCCGCTGTCGTCCCCGCGAACGCGGGGACCCATAACCAAAAGCGTAAGCTGTTGCGCGAACCGCTAACCCCGACTTCCCACATCGGTAGGCCGCGGAGTATGGGTCCCCGCGTTCGCGGGGACGACGCATGATTGGACAAACCGTCGAAACGGCGCGGCGCGCGCTGGCCGCGAAGCTCAGGACACAGGCGATCGAGTCAGCCGAGCTCGACGCGCGGCTGCTGGTTGGCGCGGCGCTGGGTCTCGATCTCACCGGATTAATCGGTGCCGCAGCACGGCCAGTCACCCCGGATGAATCGCAGCGTCTGGAGAATTTCGCGCAACGTCGCCTCGCCGGCGAGCCGGTTGCGCGCATACTCGGGCTCAAGGAATTTTGGGGCTTGTCCTTGCAACTCTCACCCGCAACGCTGGTGCCAAGGCCAGATACTGAAGCGGTGGTCGAACTGGCCCTCGAAATATGGCGCGAAGAGCAGCATCGGAAACCGCGGTCGCGTGTCGCCGATATTGGCACCGGATCAGGCGCGATTTTGCTTGCGCTGTTGTCCGAAATGCCTGAGGCGGAAGGCGTCGGCACCGACATCAGCCTGGCGGCGCTGAAAACCGCAAGCAGCAACGCCGCGCGGCTGGGATTCGCCCCGCGTGCGATATTCGTCGCCTGCAACTATGCGGCGGCGCTGTCCGGCGCGTTCGATCTCATCGTATCGAATCCGCCCTATATTCCGTCGTCGGAAATCGCGGGGCTTGCCAGCGAGGTGCGCGATTATGACCCGCTTGGCGCACTGGACGGCGGCGCCGATGGCCTTGATGCCTACCGCGCGCTCATTCCACAGGCTGCGGCACTGCTCGCGCCCGGAGGCACGCTTGTCGTGGAGGCCGGATATGGCCAAAGTGGCCATATCCAGGGTTTGATGGCGGCGGCAGGGTTAACGGCGGAAAGACCGCCCAAGGCCGATCTGGCGGGCATCCCGCGGGCGGTCGCGGGCCGGAAAACGCCCCGATAAAGCCTGATTGAAACGCAAAAAAACTACTTGGAATATTCCCCGGGAGCGACTACGTTCCGTGCAACATCGGTTCAGGGTTGCTGGCCCCGTAAGCGATACGGGCTGAGGCCAGAGTTCTCAAGAGTGAGAGCCCGCCCCGAGTGAAAGGTTCCAAAACGCAGGTCCTTTTGAGCGCGATGGCTTTAGACAGCTGCGCCGCTTCCGACCGCAAAGCGAACGAAAGCCTGATATTGCGCTTGAAAATTCACGCTCGAAACCTGTGCTTGTTTTGGCAGGCGAAATGATTTGATGCGGCCGGCGACGCACGCCGGGCTGGTGGGGAACGCGTCTTTGCTGACTGCGACGTACGGCAGATTTGTGTGGAATTGAACGACGCCTCGATTCGAGCGTGCGAAAAGTGCGCGCGCATGGATCGGGCGAACCGTCACAATGGCAATCCAAGGCTAGCAACTTCAAGGGCTGGAATAAAGGCACGACATGAGAAACGGTCAGAACCAAAACAAGCGGATGCGTAACCGTAATAATAATAGGAATGATGGCAACCGGCGTAGCCAGAACCCGATGACCCGGGTGTTCGAGTCCAATGGACCGGACATCAAGATCCGCGGCACCGCCTCGCACGTCGCAGAAAAATATGTGCAGCTTGCACGGGACGCGCGCTCTTCCGGCGACCCGGTCGCCGCCGAGAATTACTATCAGCATGCCGAGCATTATTTCCGCCTGATCGCCGCGGCCCAGGAGCAATTCCGTCAGAATCAGCCGCAGCCGCGGCCCGACGCTGAAATACCCTCGGAGGAAGGTGACGAGGAGGAAAGCTTTTCGAGTTTCGGGCAAGAGCCCGGCTTTGTCCCGGTGCAGCAGCAGCCGTATCAGCCGCGCGACAACAATCCGCGCGACCATCAGCGCGACGGGCAACCCTATCAGCAGCGCGACCAGCATCAGCCGCGCGAACAGCACCACCGCGAGCATCGCCCGCAGCCGCAATTTCAGCCCCAGCCTCAAGCGCAGCCGGTGATTTCGGACACCGCCGGCGTCGACCGCCTGCCGTCATTCATCACCGGACCGCAGCCGCAGATCAACGGCGGCCAGGGTGGGTTCGAGGGCGGCGAGCGTTTCCCGTCGCGTCGCCGGCGTCGTCCGCATGGTCCGCGCCCCGAAGGCATGGCTGGCGCGCCCGCTACTCCCGGCGACGATTTCAATCCCGGGAACGAGTAGGCAGCAACGCTTTTAGTGACCGCGAGTCGTCCCGGCAAACGCCGGGATCCATACGCCGTGGCCTCTCATCAAGGCACCATGACCGTTGCCTTCCGCAACAACTGAGCCCTGTGGTGTGGTGATGGGTCCCGCTTTCGCGGCGACAACCATCGGAAAAACTACCCATCATCCCGCTGGAATGACGAGGGCACCAACACCGGCGGTAGCGCCGGGATCAGACGCGTGCGTTCCCGGTGCGCCGGGATCGCGCGATAGACCTGTTTGGTGGTCTCGACGATGTGAACGCCGGCGAAGGGCAACGACAGCGCGGCGCCGACGCGCTCCCATGCCATCGCCGAACGCAGGAACCAACCGCCGGCGACCGGCGGCATGAACAGGGCTTCGCCCCAACCCGTCGGCGTGAACCAGGTCTGCCGCAGCAATTGCGTGATCTGCGAGCGCGAATAGGGCCGGCCGTGACCGAAGGGCGTGTTGTCGGTGCGTGTCCACACGCCGCGCCGATTCGGAATAATCGCCATCATGCGGCCGGAAGGCGCCAACACCCGCCATACCTCGCGCAACAACCCTTCCGGGTCGTCGGACATTTCCAGCGCGTGAACCAGGAGGATGCGGTCGACGGCTGCATCCGGCAGCGGCAAGGAGAATTCATCGACCAGAGTGGCGAGTGTCGGGCGCGCCGTCGGCCATTTCAGCACGCCCTGGGCCGCCGGCATGAAGGCGATGCAGCGTTCGGAATCCTCGCGGAACAAGCCGAGATAAGGCGTGGGATAGCCGAGGCCCAGTACCCGTTGTCCCCCCGCATTCGGCCAGCGCGCATGAATGCCGCGATTGATCAGCCGCCGCGCCACGATGCCGAGGCGCTGCGAGTAGAAATCCCTCAAGTCGATCACATCGATGGTCATAATTCTATTCTACACGACGCCGGCCCGGCTGGCGCAGCGAATAACGCATTGCTCATTCGGCGTTAACGCCATATTTCATACCCATATTAGCACATGCCGACCCAGCGACGGAGATATCATGGCTGCCGAAATTCGCCTGTTCCCCTGCCTGTCCGATAATTTCGGCTATCTGATTCACGATCCCGCGACCAAGGCGACCGCCTCGATCGATGCGCCGGAAGCCGCCCCCATCATTAAAGCGCTCGAACGCGAGGGCTGGACGCTGACCGACATTCTCATCACCCATCACCATCACGATCATGTCGGCGGCGTTGCCGAGCTGAAGCAGAAATACAAATGCCGCGTGGTGGCGCCCCACGACAAATCTACCAGGATCGCCAATGTCGACCTGCGCACAGGCCAGGGCGATGTAGTGAAAGTGGGAAACCTGTTGGCGCGGGTGCTGGAAACCCCCGGCCATACGCTGGATCATATCAGCTATGTCTTCGACAACGACAAGGCGCTGTTTGCCGCCGACACCTTGTTCTCGATCGGCTGCGGACGGGTGTTCGAAGGCACTTATCCGATGATGTGGGAATCGCTGCTCAAGCTACGGGCGCTGCCGGACGATTTCAGGCTCTATTGCGGCCATGAATATACTGCCGCCAACGTCAAATTCGCGCTGACCATCGAGCCGGACAATGCCGCGCTGAAGGCGCGCGCGGAGGAAGTCAAACGCTTGCGGGCCGAAAGCAAGCCGACGGTTCCGACGCTGCACGGTGAGGAGAAGAAGGCCAACGTATTTCTGCGCGCCGACGATCCGTCGGTTGCCGCCAGCGTGCGGATGAAAGACCGGAGCGCGGCCGAAGTGTTCGGCGAATTGCGCGAACGCAAGAACAAATCCTGATGATTGACCTGCCCTCCGCCGCCGACATTATCGCACGGCTCGAATTGAAGCCGCATCCGGAAGGCGGCCACTATCGCGAAACCTTTCGGGATGCGCGTCTCGACGCAAGTGGCCGCGCGCGCTCGACCGCGATCTATTTTCTGCTGGCTCGCGGCGAGCGCTCGCACCGGCACCGCATCGACGCGTCGGAGATTTGGCACTATTACGCCGGCGATGCGCTCACCTTGCAAATCGCTAACGACGGCTGCGCGCCGCATCTGGTGAAGTTGGGGGCCGATCTTGCGAGCGGCGAGCGGCCGCAGGCGATCGTGCCCGCGTCGGCCTGGCAATGTGCAGAAACGACCGGGAACTGGACGCTGGTCGGATGCACGGTCGCGCCGGGATTCGAATTTGCTACGTTCGAGTTGGCGCCGAACGGGTGGGCGCCGGATTAGCTCGCCGTTTCCTAAACATATCCCTTGCTGCGATCAGACCGCCACCGGCGATCAGCACCGCGGCGATCGCGATATTGGCGCTCGCCTTCGCAAAGCCGGCCAGAATCAGAAACGAAGTCGATAGCAGCGGCGTGGCGTAGGACGCGGCCCCCAGCACGCGGATGTCGCCGCGCTTCATGCCGACATCCCAGGCGTAGAAGGCAGCGCCGACCGGGCCGACGCCGAGTGCTGCGACCGCCAGCCATTGCGCCGCGGTCTCGGGCCATACGGTGTCTTCGATCAGCCCGTGCACGAGGGCGGCGAGCAGCGCTGTGGCGAGACAAAATCCCGCCACCGCATCGGTCGGCACCGATTTGAGCCGGCGCGACATCACCGAATAGGTGGCCCATACGAAGGCAGCGACAAAAGCCGCGAGCAGACCGGGGAGTTGACCCGGCGCAAAGCTGCTTCTGCTGTTGCCGGCAAACACCAGCACCGTTCCGGCAAGCCCCAGCAGCGCGCCGATGATGTGATGCGGCGCCAGCCGCTCGCCCGGCAACAGCGACGAAAACAGCACGATCAACAGCGGCCAGAGATAGTTCAGAAGGCCGGCTTCAGCGGGAGGCGCAAAGCGCAGCGCGAGGAAATACAGCGCGTGATAGCCGAACAGCCCGCCGACCCCGACGATCCATGCCAGCGGCTCCTGCCGCAACGCGCGGATCGCATCGGGCCGCCCGATCCAGGTCAGGGATCCGACCAGAGCACCGATCGCAAACGTCATCGCCGCTAGTTGAAAGGCGGGGATTTTGCCGGTCGCAACGGTGAGCACAGCCAATAGCGACCACATCAGGATTGCGGTCAGTCCGATCAGGGTCGCGGTACGAGGGGTCATGAGGCCGTCATTGCGAGCGAAGCGAAGCAATCCATCCGGTCTTAATAGCGAAGTTGGATTGCTTCGTCGCTGACGCTCCTCGCAATGACGAAGAAATCAATCAAACCATATATTGCCCGCCATTGATCGACAGCGTCGAGCCGGTAATGGCTCCCGCCTCGTCGGCGGCAAGGAACACCACGGCGCGGGCGATCTCGTCTGGCTCGCCCAGCCGGTTGATCGGGATCAGCGGCAGGATGCTCTTTTCAAGAACGTCCTTCGGCACGGCCTGCACCATTTCGGTGTTGATATAGCCGGGACAGATCGCATTCACGGTGATGCCGCCCTTGGCATTCTCCAGCGCAAGCGCCTTGGTGAAACCGATGTCGCCAGCCTTCGCCGCGGAATAGTTTACCTGGCCGAACTGACCCTTCTGTCCGTTGATCGAGGAGATGTTGATGATGCGGCCAAACTTCCGGGCGCGCATGCCCTCGATCACCTGACGCGTGACGTTGAACAGCGAACCGAGATTGGTGTTGATCACCGCATTCCACTGCTCAAGCGTCATCTTGTGGAACGCGCCGTCGCGGGTGATGCCGGCATTGTTGACGAGGATATCGATCGGGCCGAGGGCGGCCTCGACTTGTTTGACACCGCTGGCGCAGGCATCGAACGAACTCACGTCCCATTTGTAGACGGGAATGGCGTTTTCAGCCTTGAACTTCTCCGCCGCCGCGTCGTTGCCGGCGTAGTTGGCGGCAACCTTGTAGCCGGCGCCCTTCAGCGCCTTGCTGATCGAAGCCCCAATGCCTCGCGTTCCCCCCGTCACCAATGCAACACGTGCCATATCGAAACCCTCCCTTGGTCTTTTGAAATACGTTTCTTATGTAGCTTCAAATAAAGCGAGCCATTTGACTAACATCAAGAACAAAACGCCCGGCACCCGAACGCGATCAGCAAAAGTGGCCGCCGGTTTTGCGTCCGATCGCGGTCGGCAATAAAAAAAGGGCGCATGATCTCAACGATCATGCGCCCACGGGCGTTCCTGTTAACTTCTCACTGTGCAGTTGCGAGCTGATCTTTTCATCACTCAGCTCATGGAATGCTGCCTGTCTAGTCGCGTGCAACGCACATCGCGATGCCCATGCCGCCGCCGATGCACAGCGTAGCGAGGCCCTTCTTGGCGTCGCGCTTCTGCATTTCATGCAACAGCGTCACCAGCACGCGCGCGCCGGAGGCGCCGATGGGATGGCCGAGCGCGATCGCGCCGCCATTGACGTTGACCTTGGAGGTATCCCAGCCGAGGTCCTTGTTGACCGCGCAGGCCTGCGCCGCGAAGGCTTCATTGGCCTCGACCAGGTCGAGATCGCCGATGCTCCAGCCGGCCTTCTTCAACGCGGCGCGCGAGGCGGGAATGGGCCCGGTGCCCATGATCTTCGGATCGACGCCGGCCTGACCCCAAGACACGATCCGAGCCAGCACCTTCTTGCCTTCCTTGGCCGCCTGCTTGGCGGTCATCAGCACGACCGCGGCCGCGCCATCATTGATGCCCGATGCGCTGCCGGCAGTGACAGTGCCGTCCTTCTCGAAGGCTGGCTTGAGCTTTGCCATCGCGTCCAGCGTTGCGCCATGACGCGGATATTCGTCCGCATCGACGACGATGTCGCCCTTGCGGGACTTGATGGTGACCGGGACGATCTCGTCCTTGAACTTGCCGGCCTTTTGCGCCGCCTCGGCCTTGTTCTGCGAGGCAACCGCGAATTCGTCCTGCTGGGCGCGCGTGATCTGATATTGCCGGGCGACGTTCTCGGCGGTGTTGCCCATGTGGTAGCCGTTGAAGGCGTCCCACAATCCGTCCTTGATCATGGTGTCGACAAGCTCGAGGCCGCCCATCTTGACGCCGCCGCGCAGGTACTGCGCGTGTGGGGCCATGCTCATGGATTCCTGGCCGCCGGCGACGACAATTTCGGAATCGCCGTTGAGCAGCGCCTGATAACCCAGCGCCACGGTGCGCAGGCCGCTTCCGCAAAGCTGATTGACGCCCCAGGCCGGGCTTTCCACCGGGATACCGGCGGCGATTGAAGCCTGACGGGCCGGGTTCTGCCCCTGGGCCGCGGTCAGGATCTGGCCCATGATCACTTCGGAGACGCGGCCGGGCTCGATGCCTGCCCGCTCCAGCGCGGCCTTGATGGCGACGGCCCCGAGATCGTGGGCGGGCGTTGTGGCGAACGCACCGTTGAAACTTCCGACCGGGGTGCGGGCGGCGCTGACGATGACGACATCGTCTGACATGGACATCTCCTGAGTTTGAGTTCTTGGGGCTTGGAGCCTTGGATGGCGGGCGGCCGGATGGCGGGCCAGTCTCTCGCCTCATCCTGTTAACGTCGTTGAGGCATGTCAATTGGGCGGAGGGTGGATTTCGCCGCGGCGCATTCAAAATGATAGTCTTGGCAGTTTCCTGAGCAGTGCCTATGCTTTGGAATTAACCGTGCCGCACAAAACGGTAGCCGAACCGCGTTGAAAATGCTTACCTTTGCTGCGATGCATTGCTCGTCAGCCCTTCGGCCAGCCCGTCGGGTTCCCGTCCTCGGTGTGCATGTGTGAACCCATGGCGAAATCAGACCAACCCACCACGATCAAGAAATACGCAAATCGACGGCTCTATAATACCGGCACCAGCACCTATGTGACGCTCGAGGACCTCGCGGCGATGGTCAAGCAGGGCGAGGACTTCCTCGTCTACGATGCCAAGACCGGTGACGACATCACCCGTTCGGTGCTCGCGCAGATCATCTTCGAACAGGAAAACAAGGCCGGCCAGAATCTGTTGCCGACCACTTTCCTGCGGCAACTGATCCGCTTTTACGGCGACAGCATGCAGATGGTGGTGCCGAAATATCTCGAACAGTCCATCGACATGCTGACGCGCGAGCAGGAGAAATTCCGCAAGCAGCTCACCAACACGTTCAGCGGGACGCCCTTTGCTCCGCTTGAGGAACATGTCCGCCGCAACATGGAGCTGTTTCAGCAGACATTCGCGATGTTCAAGCCGTTCGTGCCGCCCCGCATGGGAACGGCTGCGGCCGGCGAGCCCGAGAAAGTCCCGGAGCCTTCTCCCGACGAGGACAATATCGACGATCTGCGCCGTCAGATGAAAGACATGCAGGATCGCCTCGATCGGATGTCGAAAGAGCCGAAGAAGGAAGAGTAGCCGCTAGCTTTCCGCCTATCGGAACATCTGCTTTCGGGCCACCACGTGGCTACGCGGCCAGTTCTCAAAAGTGGAAACGATCGCTCGCCGGCAAACGCGCCGTTTCTGCGCTACCGGGGAAAGCCGGCGCGCCTCGCTTTGAGGCCGCAGAATTGACCAAAAGCGCCCAAAATTTAGACCGCAAAAGCCTCAGTCTCGATCTGAGATAGCCAAAACCGTCGGGCCGCAAAAAGGTTCTTGCCGCAAGTCACCGGAATATCGCATTCGCGTGAGCGCCATCGAATTCGAACAAATTATGTTCCTTGTCGTGGTCCAGTCGCGGCTCCGCGCGGCATCCTCTTTGCATGCAGATTTGCTTTGTAGGCAACTTTTTGAACCAAGGGAGGGAAAACATGTGCGCTGGTGACGACAAGAATTGTCCGGATTTCGAACTGCACCACCGAAAGTTCAAGGAAACGCTCGATTCCGAACGCCGTTCGTTCTTGAGGTCGAGCTTCGCCGCTGCCGGGGGAGCGGCGGCGATGACCGCGGGTGGCATTTCGCTGGTGACGCCGCAGATGGCGGCTGCCGCCGAGAAGAACCAGCCCGCCAAGCGCTCCTATCACCATCTGCCCGCGAATGCCGACACCGTCCATTGGGGCTATTTCAGCAAGAAGCTGAAACCGCAAGTCGAGATCGATTCCGGCGACTTCATCACCATTGAAGCATTGACCCACCACGCCAATGACGATGCCGAGCGCATGGTGAAGGGCGATCCCGGGGCCGAAAGCGTGTTCCTGTGGACCAAGGAAAAGAAGGGCGTGAACCGGCGCGGCGCCGGACCGATGGATGCCTCGCTGTTCGGACGTGGCGCCGGCGAGGGCCTTGGCGTGCATATCTGCACCGGGCCGGTCTATGTGCGCGGCGCCCAGGAAGGCGACGTCATCGAGCTGCGCATCATCGATGTTACGCCGCGGCCTTGCGCCAATCCGCAATATCCCGGAAAGGCCTTCGGCAGCAACGCGGCGGCATGGTGGGGCTTTCACTACAAGGACCTGCTCACCGAACCCAAACCGCGCGAAGTGGTCACGATCTACGAGGTCGACGCCACCGGCGAACGCAACTGGGCAAAAGCCGTCTACAATTTCCAGTGGACTCCGCAGACCGACCCTTCCGGCGTCGTGCACAAGACCATCGACTATCCCGGCGTTCCGGTCGATCACTCCACGGTCAAGGAAAACCACGGCATCCTGAAGCATGTGCGTATTCCGATACGTCCGCATTTCGGCGTCATCGGGCTTGCGCCCAAGGAAGCCGACATCGTCGATTCGATTCCGCCGAGCTACACCGGCGGCAACATCGATAACTGGCGGATCGGCAAGGGCGCCACGATGTACTATCCGGTTGCGGTGGAAGGCGGCCTGTTATCGGTTGGCGACTCGCACGCCTCTCAGGGAGATTCGGAGCTTTGCGGCACGGCCATCGAATGCTCGCTGAACGGTACCTTCCAGATCATTCTGCACAAGAAGGCCGATCTCGTCGGCACCGCGCTTGAAGCCCTCGACTATCCGATGCTGGAAACCAAGGACGAATGGCTGGTCCACGGCTTCAGCTTCGCCAACTACCTCACCGAACTCGGCGACAAGGCGCAGTCGGACATCTATTCGAAGTCGTCGGTTGATCTTGCCCTGCGCGATGCGTTTCGCAAGATGCGCAAGTTCCTGATGACGACCAAGAAACTGACCGAGGACGAGGCAATTTCCTTGATCACGATTGGCGTCGACTTCGGGATTACCCAGGTGGTTGACGGAAACTGGGGCGTCCACGCGGTCATCAAGAAGGATATCTTCGCCGGTGGCGAGACCTGATCCGCAACAACCAATCCGGCCAGGGCTCCTCGAAAGTCCTGGCCGTATCAATCGCCTGCCGCGCCGGCGATGACGGGTGGCCGCCGGAAGCGGCTTAGCTCGCCGCCGGCAGCACGGTCTCGACCGCACCGCCCCACGGCCGCTCGGAAGACGCAAGCCCGATCAGACGCCCCTGGATGTAGTCGCAGCCCCAGTCGCGCAGCAAGAGCGCGGACTCTTCGTCCTGAACCCATTCGGCGACGGTCCTGATTTCGAGCCGGCGCGCCAGATCGATCAGCGTCTGGACGAAGGCGCGATCATCGGACGAGCGCGCGAGATTTTGCACGAAGGCGCCGTCGATCTTCACGATGTCGACGCCGAGCTTGCGCAGGTTCCGGAACGAGGTGTAGCCGGCGCCGAAATCGTCGATCGCGATCCGGCTGCCGAAGTTCTTCAGCCGCGTGACGAAGCCGCGGACCTCGTCGATATCCTGGATCGCCACCGTTTCGGTAATTTCAACGATCAGCCGCTCGGCGGCGCCTGGATGGGCGCGCATCAGCGATTCGATCGAGGCCCACCAGTCCGGATCCATCGTGGTCTCGGGCGAGATGTTGAGGCTGAGTTGCACGCTCGGCGAGGCCGCGAGTTCCGCCACCACGAGTTCCAGCACGCGGTGGTCGACCAGGCGTATCAGGCCGAGCTTCTCGGCGACCGGGACAATGTCGGGCGCCAGCAGCACCTCTCCGTCATCCTGCTCCATTCGAACCAGGCATTCGTAGAACGACGTGTTTCTTGAACGCGCTTCCACTACCGGCTCGAACGCCATGACGATGCGGCGTTCGTTGAGCGCTGTGACGATCTCGTCGGTGACGCGAATATTGACCCGGCGCTGGGCGTCGCGCTCGACGTTCGGGCGCCACAGCGAAAACGACCCGGCGCGGCGACGCTTGGACATTTCGAGCGTTTCCTGGGCGCGGTTGATCGCCTCGTCGGCGTTGCGCGCATAGCGCGGCACGCTGACGGCGCCGATCGACCCCGTTACCGAAACCGGGCCGGATTTGGTCGGCACCACCTCGTCGCGAATCCCGGCGAGAAACCGCTCGGCGGCGACGTTTATGTCGTCGACGGTGCAATTCTTCAGGATAAGGCCGAATTTGTTGCCGGAGAAGCGGCCGAGCGCGTCGCCGCCGCGCAGCCGAATCCGAATGCGCCTGGCCACTTCCGAAATCACGGCGTCCGCCACGTCAAAGCCGAAGGCGTCGTTGACGCGCGCCAAATGGTCGATGCCGATCAGCATGAATGCGCAGGAGGTGCGGAAGCGGGAAGATTCCTCGATGGTTTCGGCGAGTGCTGCGATCAGATGCGTGCGATTGAGTTCGCCGGTCAAGGGATCATGGCGCGACAATTTCAGGAGCTGCTCGTCGCGGGCATGGCGCTCGTTGTTGATACGAACGATGCCCTGGACGCGCGCCGGCTTGCCGTCGGCGCCCGCAAACCAGCAACCGGTTTCCTCGATCCACTGCACGGGAACGCCGGTGTTGGCCCGGACGCCATATTCTATGCGGTAGGGAGCGCCTTCTCCGCTGTGCGGGGCTTGCGAATTGGCTAGCGCGTCGGTCCGGATGGAGCGCGAGGGTTCGATCAGACCCGAAAACTCTGCACCGCTTGCGAGCTGCTGGAGCGGAATATCCGGGAAGACGGCGGCCACGTCATCGCTCCAGACAATCTCGTCTGTCACGAGGTCCCAGATAAAGGCCGCCTGGCCGAGCGAAGCGAGAATGGTCGATAGCGGGGGGACGACGGGTGCCAAGATCGCCTCGTTTCGGGACAGGGCCTACGTGATTCTCCGACCTCAAACATAGGGCCGTTTCGTCCCGAATCTTATGAAAAGTTCATAAATATTCCGGAAACCACATCAGGCGATGACCTGGAACAGGCGGGGGCCGATTGGCATAGACCTTGCGGGGCCGACTGTAGCCAGGGACTGAATGTCCCAAAACGCGACAGTTCAGCCAGGATCGTGACGTCCGATGTCAGACAACGATCGACCAGAGCCTGCAGTTGATGACGGCGTCGTTCCGGACGCAAAACCCACCTGTGTTGCGCTGGTGCCGGTGATCCCCTCGGCGCGGCGGTCGCACGGCGTCCACCCGCGATGTTCGCCCAACTCGATTTTTGTGACACATCTCATCGCCACGGCCGAGCACGTGCCGCAGACGTGCCGCCTGCGGCGGGCAACCTGTGCGGATGCCGAGAGCGCCTATCATCCACACCAAAGTCCGGCCCGCGCGGCGGGCAGCCGGATGCGGCAAATCATCTGAGGCAGGTGTTAGTGCGGCGGCGCGTCAGGCGGCCGCGGCACGCCGTTGCCGGGTTGCAGCCTGGGCGACGGCACTTCCGGCGATGGTGAGGCTGCTGCGACCTCCGGATGCTCCACAGGCACAGGCACGGTTTCGGCGGCCGGCGCAGGGGCCGCAGGCACGGGATTGGCGAATGTTGGTTCGGGCTTGGCTTCGGTCGTGGCAGAGGCGGCGAGCTGGGCCCCCGGCGGCACGGCTGCCGCCATTTGTGCGCCGCGACGCGCGCGCAACGTAATGCCCGAGAGGAAATCCGCCAGCGTCAGCAACGCGAGCAGGAAATAGGTCGAGTTTGCGAACCGCGGCCACAACAGGAACTCGGCGACGGCGCCGCCGAAGATGATCAGCGACAGCAGATGATCGGTGAGATATTTCGCGCCCGGACGCGCCCCCTTGATCACCTCGAACAGCAACAAGATGATTCCGAGCGCAAGCAGCATATCGCTGAGCGTCAGCGGCCATTCCGCGCCTGACATCAGCGTCAGCTTCACGACCGGCTCGGAAAGCGAAACGCCGGGCATCAGGAAGACGATGATGTTGTAGATCGCGAGCGGAATCAGAAGCAGCGGAAAACCGACCATGGACATCGGCGAGGCCTTCTTGGGAAAAACCGGAACATCCCGGGGCGAAACGAAACTTAACTCCGCCCTTGGGAATCGTCTTACCGCACTCATTGGCCGAATTCAGGCAGGCGCCCTAAAGGCCGCCCACGCCTGATGCCCGATCAGGATTCCTTCTTCTTCAGAACTTGCCGGCCCTTGTACATGCCGGTCTTCAGATCGAGGTGGTGCGGACGGCGCAGTTCGCCGGAATCCTTGTCCTCGGCATAGGTCGGCTTCTTCAGCGCGTCCGCCGAGCGGCGCATGCCGCGCCGCGACGGCGATGTTTTTCTTCTGGGAACGGCCATATCGGTGTCCTCTAGGGGCGTTGTTGGGTGGCATCGTCCCAAGAAACGGACCGCTGGAGCGCTTTGGGGCGCGAGCTGAAATGCCGGTAAGGCCGCGCTTATAGAGGATGGAATGGCCCAACGCTAGGTTCAAAATTGGTCAAAATGGCTCAAAAACCTCGATTTTCGCTCCAGCATCGCTGCAATTCCGCTGCCTGGGCCCGGGCGATATAGATGCCCGCCAGGCGACGCACGCCGGGACCCGGATTGCGCGCGCTGCGCCGGACCGGATTGGGCAGGATCGCCGCCAACAGCGCCGCTTCCCGCGGCGACAAGGCCGATGCGCCATGGCCGAAGGCATAGTTCGCGCCGGCCTGCGCGCCGAACTGACCGGATGGGCCGAGCTCGGCGATGTTAAGATATATTTCCAGGATCCGCGGCTTCGGCAGGACCAGCTCGATCCACAGCGCGAGCGGAAATTCCAGCGCCTTGCGGACGAGGCTGCGGCCCTGCCACAGGAACAGGTTCTTCGCTACCTGCTGGGTGATGGTCGAGCCACCCCTCGACACCTCGCCATCCTCAGCGTCGTCGATGACCTCCCGCAACGCGTCCCAGTCGATCCCATGATGGTTACAGAATTTCGCATCCTCCGAAGCGACCACCGAACGCGGCAGCGACGGCGCCATGGCCGCAAGATCGATCCACTGCCGCGACATCGGCGCGCGGGTAACATAACGCCAGGCCATCAGCGTGGAGACCGGATGACCGGCGCGATAGAGCGGTGCCAACAGATATGGCAGCAACAGCGCCAACAGCACGATCAGGAGCAAATTTCGGGCAATGCGCAAAATTGACGGTTTCTGGCTCAGGGCAACGGGCTCGACCGATATATCACTGATAGTCCCGGCTTTTTCAGCCCTTTTTGGGCGCCTCGAACCGGCTCAGGCGGAATTGACGAAGGCTCCGCCATAACCGATTGTCCGGCCAATTCGATTGGGAGCTGTTTTTGATGACGACCGCCACGGCACACTCAGAATTTGCGAAGCGACTGGACCAGACCGCGGAGGATACCGAAGCGCTGCTTGCGAAGCTTTTGTCCGACACGCTCTTGCCGGACGAGATCGCGCGGCCGAAGCGGCTGATGGACGCGATGCGCTATTCGAGCCTGGGCGGCGGAAAACGCTTACGGCCGTTCCTGGTGGTCGAGAGTTCGGCCGTTTTCGGCGTCCCGCGCCAGGCCGCGCTTTTGGCCGGCGCGGCGCTCGAATGCATCCACTGCTACTCGCTGGTCCACGACGATCTGCCGGCGATGGACAACAGCGATCTGCGCCGCGGCCGGCCGACGCTGCACAAGAAAACCGACGACGCTACCGCGATCCTGGCCGGCGACGGCCTATTGACGCTCGCCTTCGACATCATCACCCGCGACGAGATCCACAAGGATCCAACCGTGCGGCTGCTCCTGACCCGCGCGCTGGCGCGCGCGTCGGGGATCGGCGGCATGGTCGGCGGCCAGATGCTGGACCTCGCCGGCGAGGGCCGGTTCGGCGACCGCGAGCCGGTCGACGTCGCGCGGTTGCAGCAGATGAAGACCGGCGCCTTGCTGCGCTTTGGCTGCATCGCGGGCGCGATCCTCGGCCAGTCGTCGCCAAAAGAATATCAGGCGCTTGACGATTACGGCCGCGCGCTCGGCGAAGCCTTCCAGATCGCCGACGACCTGCTCGACGTCGAGGGCGACGCCACAGCCCTCGGCAAGCAGACAGGTCAGGACGCCGCGCTCGGCAAGACCACCTTTGTCACCCAGCTCGGGATCGATGGCGCCAAAAAGCGTGTTCGCGACTTGCTGGCGCGCGCCGATTCGGCGCTGTCGATCTTCGGCGCCAAAGGCGAGGTGCTGCGCGCCGCCGCGCGTTTTGTCGCCGAACGCAAGAACTAGCATTTTGCGAGAAATAGGCACCGCTTACCGAGTCAAGACACTGCAAGACCTGAAGGTCCCACATGATCGGCGAGGAATTCGAGGAACGACTTCTTCGCTTCAGGAAAATGCCGAAGCTCGCCCGCGTGGTCTATGCGCGCCCGCGCAGCTTTCTTTCGATTGTCGTCGGCATTGTCTCCTTTTTTGTTCTGCCGGAGACGCTGCGGCTGGTGACGCGCCTTTTGATCGGCTGGGACTTCTTCGTCGCGATGTATATCATTCTTGTCTACACCATGGTGTTGCGCGGCGGCCTCGGTTATATCCGCCGCAAGGCGGCTTTGCAGGATGACGGCCGCTTCCTGATTCCACTGTTGACTGCGCTTGGCGCTTTCGCGAGCCTCGCCGCGATCGTGTCCGAACTCGGCGACGCCCACCGCAGCCCGCCGCATTTGATATTCGCGACCCTGACGATCGCGCTGTCCTGGGCGGCC